>OIYO01000172.1_pt1 | contig 65071 bp, 52 predicted proteins | sample 1588191 | NCBI WGS metagenome assembly OIYO01 (sample SAMN03283275) | human gut metagenome | biome: human-associated habitat; material: feces | host: Homo sapiens | place: Peru | collected 2012 | reverse complement strand
AACCGTTTGAAATCTACGGACAATCAATTAGCGATTTTACTTCCAACGAAACAATTGCCAATAATCAAAAATTCAATTCGGACTTTTTAGCAAGTTATACAAAACACACAGGCACGGTAGAAGATGCTATCAGAAAAGCGAAAGAAAATGTAAAATTGTAATATTATTTGTCTTGTTCAATAAAAATATTGAACAAGACCTAAAAACTATATGTATGCAAATATTTGTTTTCGTTTATTAATTTTAGATATTCATCATTAGCCGTAAATGCAATATCTGTCATAATTTTTATAAATTCAATGTTCATTGAGGTAATTTCATTCAAATCAATATCATCATAAAGGACATTTGGTGGGTTAATTGGGATTTCTATTTCTATAATCCATTTCTTTTCTATTTTGCTAAAAAGATTTATCATTTTAGCATAGAGTTCATTTATACTTTCAGGGAAACCCTCTATTAGCATTTTGTTCATTTCATGTGCTAATTCATTTCTCATGTTTGTTAATTCGAGAAATAAATCTTCGTCGATTTCAGTTATAATATTATTCTCTTTTAGCCATAGTAAGGTAGCTTTTATTTGTTTATTATTTTTTGTTTTTACTTTACTTAAAACACATTTTTCATATTCATCAAATAGTCCAACACTAAAATAAAAATCTTTTACTCTATTTATGATACTTGTTTTAAAATTATCAAATACAGCAATAAATAAAGATGCTATAATAAGATTTTGTTTTAAGATAGTAGGATTAAAAAATTTCTTTAACATTTCTTTCGTTTCAAACATAATAACCTATTTTTGCTGATACAATTATTTACTTGAACATTCTTTAAGATTATTATACATTATATGGGACTAAAAAGGGACTAATTTTACAAAAAGTCCCTGAAAATTACAAAAAGATACAAAAAGAATAATTGACTAAGACTGAACAATATTAGAGGTTACGGGAGGAAATTTAAGAACACTAAAAACAAAAACATGTGTTCGAGCCTCGTCTCCCGCTCCATTTAAATTAAGAAATTGGAAGTCCTATCAAGGGGACTTTTTTTATTGCAAATTTATCAAAGACGAGGCGGAACTCACGACATAGAAAAGCTGACGCTTTTCGTCGCTCCCTCTATTTGCTCTTGATAAAGTCGACAAATATTTTTTTTTAACTCTACGGAAAACGTGACATTTAGTCACCTTTTCCTGCTCGCAAACAGACACAGTGAGCCTCGTCTCCCGCTCCATTTTAATAAGAGCCGAAAAGGCTCTTTTTTAGTGCCTTTTTACCCCATCTCTATTCATTAAAAACAGAAGAATTTAGTCCCAAAAGGGACTGTTTTGGGACTGGTGGATTTTTGGTAGAGTGAGCAACTGTGTTGTGAAACTCGTAAGAGCATTAAGTCCGATTGAGCGATAATTTTGGTTTACAAAATTGTAGCGAAATTAAGGACTATGCGTACCCAAATAATCCAATTTAGTTTTGTTGATTTTAGAGCATTTTAGCATTTGACCTGAATGCAACATTTTATATCGGATTCTGCGGTAAATCTGGTCAATCCCAAGTAAAACATAGATTTTAGAGATATTGTCAATGGTAATTGTGGTAAATCTAAGCTATTTGTTAGTTTCGAGTAGGTTACAGGCCTTAAATTCCCTGATAGATACCGAAACGATGAATTTGGAAGCTATTTTTTGAAAAGCTATTTATAATACCCAAATGGGAAGCATGAACCTCTGATAAGTAGAGAATTATTTCAATTGCACAAGATAAACTCAACAATGCAAATAGTACAACAAGGCAACATTATATTGAATTTCCTTATATTGGCTTATTCAGATGTGGTATATGCGGATGTAGTTATACCGCAGAAAGAAAAGTTAAACCAAGTGGAAAAGAATATATATACTACCATTGTACAGGTAAGGGCAAAATTAAAACTTGCAAAAAGGATTCTTATATAAGCGAGGGTAAAATAGATAAGTTTATAGTTGAAATCCTAAAAGGTTTAGAAAATATCCCACAAGAACTTATAGATGAAGTTAAAGATAGTTTAAAAGAAGTTCACGACTTGAAGAATAATTATAGTAATGCAACGCAGGATAACATCTATAAACGTATCAAAGAAATAGATAAAATGATACAGAATGGTTATAAACGAATGCTAAAAAGTTCTGATTCTGCTGAAAATGAGTTATGGAATCAAACTTATAGAGAGTTGAAAGCAGAGAAAGAACAATTACTAGAAAAATTGGCATGCATAAATAAAGCTGATGACGAATTTTACAAACAATCTGATTTAATATTGAAGTTTTGTAAGAATGCAAGCAAAATTTTCTTGGAAGCAACTCCATCAGAAAAAAGAACTATTTGTGAAATAATTGGTTCGAACTTTATTGCATCAGGCAAAAACATAGATATAACCTTGTATCCTGTATTCTATGACATAATAGAGATGAATAGACTAGGTCGCTCTCAAAATGGCAGGTTCGAACTCACTAAAAATCAATTAGACACTAAAAAAGAGCCTCTTAATAAGGCTCTTAATTTAAATGGCGGGAACGACGAGGCTCGAACTCGCGACCTCATGCGTGACAGCTGTAAAAGAGGCTTTTGGAGTTTATTTTAGGCATAAGGCGAATCTCTAAAACTCAATATATACAATACATTCCCAGAAACACAACTTTTTGAAAATTTGACGTTTGAGGAGTCAATGGAACTATTTTTGGAATGTATTTATCTTTATTTAATAAAAATATAAATACACTTGAATCGGGGAATAAAATATATTATACTATATTTAGTGTTAGATAATGTATATTATAGTATATCTTAATCATGAAAAAGCAAACAAAATTACCAATACCTGTAAACAAAGTATTACAAAAACTTGGTTCAGATTTAAAAGAAGCAAGAATCAAAAGACGACTTACAATGGCTCTAGTTGAAGAACGTGCCGGAATTACTCACGTTACATTAACAAAAGTTGAGAAAGGAGATGCAGGTGTATCTATCGGTATTTATACAAAAGTAATGTTTGTATTAGGCTTGATTGATAATGTTTATAATCTTGCAGAACCGGACAATGATGTTGTTGGTAAAATGTACGATAAAGAAAATCTACCTAAACGTGTTTATTATACAAGAGAAGAGAAAAAGTAATGTCTGATAAGAAAGTTCTAGTTTACATATCATTAAGTAATGAAAATTATTTTGTAGGAACTCTATGGTCACATTTCAATAGAGGAAGGGAAACTTCTGATTTTGAATATTCAAAAGATTGGCTAAAAAATCCAAAAGCATTTTCTTTAGAACCTGCTTTATTCTTTGGTGCTGGGAAACAAGTAAACCCAAGACAAACTCCATTGTTTGGTTCTTTCGGGGATTCTGCTCCAGACACTTGGGGGAGAATTCTTATGAGAAGATATGAAGCTCAAATTGCAAAAGATGAAAATAGAAACCCAAGAACTCTTAATGAAATAGACTATCTTTTATATGTGAATGATTATGCAAGGCAAGGAGCATTGCGTTTTAGAACGGAAGATAATAATGATTTTTTATTTCCCGGAAATTTAAAATCAATTCCTCCGTTAGTTAATTTGACAAAACTACTTGCTGCAACTGAAAAAGTTGTAGATTTTGAAGAAAGAAATAGCGATTTGCAACTATTATTAGCTCCAGGTTCTTCATTAGGAGGTGCAAGACCTAAAGCTAGTGTTATTGATAAAGATGGAAATCTTTGCATTGCTAAATTTCCTAAAAAGGATGATTACACTAATAATGTTTTATGGGAAGCTGTTGCTCTCACTCTTGCAAAAAATTGTGGGTTAAATATTCAAGAGTGGTCGTTGCATAAAGCCGGAAAGAAGAACGTAATTGTTTTAAAGCGATTTGACAGAAATGGAAATACCAGAATTCCGTTTTTATCAGCAATGAGTATGTTAAATGCAATTGATAATGATTCTCAAACACATAGTTATTTAGATATAGCAGATGCAATTAGACAAAACGGAGCTGTTCCAAAAGAAGATTTGAAAGAATTATGGAAAAGAATAGTGTTTTCTATTTTTATATCAAATACAGATGATCATTTAAGAAATCATGGTTTTTTGTATGTAAACGAAGCCGGGTGGAAGCTTTCACCGTTATATGATGTAAATCCAAGCTGTGATAACAAAAATGTATTGAGTACATATATTACAGAAACCGACAACTCTCAATCCTTAGACTTGGCATTAGAAGTTTGTGAATATTTTGAAATAAGCATAGAAACCGCTAAAACTATAATTTTAGACATGAAAAATAAAATTAAAAACTGGAAAACAGTTGCAAAACAGTTTGGTTTATCAAAATCAGAGATTGATAAAATGGAAGTAGCATTTAAAATATAGAGTGGAATTAGTTACGAGGATATGCAAACTTTCATAAAGCACTTGTAATTTTGCGGCATTTCTATTACAAGAATCGCGGAGTTTAAATTTTAATTTCTGCGAGTTTTTAAGTACCACAAAGATAATCTTGTTTTGTCACTATTCACGCGAGTTTCAAGGAGATTGATGTCTTTATTGTAAATTATTATCCAAATATACTTAAGCCCACCTGTAAACTCGCGTCAGCGGCCTCTCTGCGAATATTTCACTAGGGTAAAAATAAAGATTTAGTCTATAGAAAAGTTTAGAACTTTTTATTAATACTCCATTTTAATGCCCATATTTTGCCACAATCTTGCCACAGGTTTAAACTTCGTTAGCCTAGTTTTCCCTCCGGTAATTTTTTATTATCAAAAAATGAAAAGAAAATGCTGAGATTCTAACATTGAAGTATTAAAAGTATATCAAATAGGAAATTAATACATTGCCTTTTAACAAAAAAAGTCTGACAATTTTGTTTGATGCGATTTTGTATTAATAAATCTTGATAAAATTCTATAAACTTTTGCCTAAATATAAAGTTCTTAGAAACTTATTATTTCATTGAACAAGTTTATTGCAAAATTGTCACTCATACCAGAAATAAAGTCTATTATTGCATTTTGATAAGATTTATTGTTTAAGATATCATATATACAAGTGTTTTTCAATTTAAGTTCTTCTCGTGCTTCAAGATTATAATTAGAATATTTAACTAACCATTCCTCAAAATTCTTTATCAAAAGCGGATATAAATTTTGTTCATTTTTGAGCGAATCTTCTATTCCTTTTTCAAAATATTCATCAAGTTTATTAAAAATAGTGGTTAATACTAATTTTGAGTATGCCTTAAACGGTTCTAGTCTAGGGTGTCTATAAATGTTTTTATAATTAAAATCCTTGATTGTTTTCATCATATTATAACATTCGTCTGAAAAACAAAAACCAGTTTCAGGAGATGAATTTTGACAAAGGTCTATAATAAACTTATGCATTAAAACCGTTGTATTTATTTCTGAAACCCTAACATCTGGATAAGTTTGCTGAATAATTGTTTCTAAATCTTTGGTTTGCTCATGTGTCAAAATTCCGTATGACATAGCGTCTTCAATATCACGACCAATATATCCGATTTTATCTGCAATTTTTACAACACAGCCTTCATAAGTGTAAGCACCTTGTTTTCCACCTTTTTTAATATCATTCAAATCAATTGCTTCATTTCTTGGTTTTAAAGATTTCTCATCAACTTCTCCGCAGTGACAAACAATTCCATCTCTTACGGCATAAGTCAAATCCAAATTTTGTTGAAAACCTTCATAATCAGGTAGTGTTTCGATTTCGTCAATAAAATGCAGACTGTTTCTTTCATGCCAAAAATCATTTAACTCATGTTCCTTCGCAATATCCCTTAAAATATATTCGCCCTGATGCCCGAAAGGTGCGTGTCCAATATCGTGTCCTAATGCAATTGCTTTAACTAAATCCAAGTTTAAGTTTAGGAATTTAGCAATAGTTTCAGCAACGGATGCCACGTGTGTAACGTGTTCAATTCTGGTGCAAATATGATCATTGTGCGGAGCAAAAAAGACTTGTGTTTTGTTTTTCAAACGGCGATAACCGTTAGAGTGCAATATTCTATGTGCATCTCTTTCAAATGGAGTTCTTAAATCATAATCTTTTTTGTAGATTTTCACTTTTCTAGCAGTTGCTTGTTCCCATTTGGGGTTATTTTCGTCCATTTTTACAGTAGAAAAATCAGGAAAGTTTAATTTTTGTTCTTTCATATAAAATCCTTAAATTTGATACTACTTAGATATATCACAAATTGTTGTTTATGCCAATAAAATTAAGCATTTAGTTGATTAATGTTTCTATTATCTTGATATAAACCTCATCTTGTAAATTTAGTACGTCGTTATAAGTTACGTTGGTTAATTGTCTGTAGTCTATATTAGCAAGAACTTTAATCGGACAAAGTTTTTGAATAGTTTTCAAAGTGAGTTTTGATAGATTTGCTTTGCGTTCACCTTCAATATCAAATGGCAAATTCGTTATCAATTGAACATTTTTATTATAGTTAATCAATAATTCAATCAATTTTGGTGTAGCGCCTAAAGTTGTTCCTCCGCCTAAAGGTGCTATAACTACAATATTATTGAATTCGTGAACGGATTTTAATATTTCGTCTTTGCATTCTTCTATAGCTTCTTGACCTAATTCGATATCACCACCCGCAGAATACTTTCCGCAACAAGCAGCGCCAATTCTTAATCCGGCATATTTTTCTTTAATTTTTGGAGCCGTATCAATAAAAAGTTTAGCAATATTATTATTTGTTCTTGATAAAATTTTACAGCCGGCAAAGCCAATGCCGATAAATAATAAATCTTGTTTCATGATATTTTCCTTTCTACCTATACTAATATAATAGTCTATTGATATGCCAAATTAGGACATATTTTTATATTGGCGAGCCTATTATATAATTTGCAGTGGAGAAGTAAACTAAACGTCCTGATTTGACGTAGCGAGAAGCTACAATAAATATTGACAAAGTAGGAGTTATTATGCAAAGCAAAACAATAAAAAAGAACAGTACAACAGTAACCTTTCAAGGTGCTTGGGAAAATGAAATAGACTCTGTTTATAAAGAAAAATTAAAAGTAGATGGAATAGCTTATAAATACAGAACTTACTATAAAACTGTTTGGGATGAATCCAAAGAGAATTTACTTACATTTATTATGCTTAATCCAAGTACAGCTGACCAATATTCTAATGATCCTTCTGTTAACAATTGTATAAAAATTGCAAAAAAATATGAAAAGTATGGTGGGATTGAAGTTTTGAATGTTTATTCTCTCAGACATCCAGATTATTCAAAAATAGTTGATTGCATAAAAAAAGGCGAAGGTAATCCGAAGGATATGGATTATGATACCCAATGCACAAATGTTGTACTCGCTTGGGGTAATAAAAAAGTGGAATTAAATAAAAAACTACAAAATAAGATTCTGGGAGCTGAACATATATATATTTTAGGAGCAAAGGATCCAAACAAGATAAATAAAGACTTTGTGGATAACTATAATAAAAACAAATTAAACCAAATTCGACATCCTGATAATAGAGCTTGGACAAAACTTGGTAATATAGATAATGCCGGATTATTTGAAATAGACAAGGATAAATATAAAAACGGGGTTATAGAGAGATTACACTAAACTAAAGAATAAGGAACTAAAAAAATGTCAGACATAGAAGAAAAATTAAAACAAGAACTTGATATCGTTGAAACAATATCTCAATATACAAAATTGGAACAGAAAGGAAAATATTATTGGGGATGTTGTCCTTTTCATGAAGATTTAAAGCCTTCTATGTCTGTTAATCCCGAACGTAAGCAATTCAAATGCTTTGCCTGTGGTGTTAATGGTGATGTGATTACTTTTTTAGCTAATATCAATCATAAAAGCAGAAAAGATATGATTGATATTTTAGCTAAAGAGCAATAACTGTTAATTATTTTAAACAAGTTAGGTAGAAGTCTGTTATTTTTTGGGGAAAACATGTTATAATTTCTGTGTACGGCAAAGACTTATCTTTGGTAGCGTACGTGTTGGACAGGTTGTTATAATCTGTCCTTCTTTATGTATAGACAAAAATTATATTTCTTTGATAACATTCCCTTTGGTATCGGCATATAATACATTTAATTTTTTAACTTTTAGTCTATTGTTTTTAAATGAAGTCTCAAAATATTCCCATTTATTATCATTTTTTGCTGCAATTTGACCTAACTCAATAACTTTAATTTCGTCATAAATCAGCGGAAGTATTAAGTTGTTATTGCTGTCACAAATTCCAAATTTTAAATCTTTAGAATCTGAGTCAATACATTTCCATAATACTTCTTGAATCCACAAAGGCTCATTGAGTTGTTCAATTTTCTCAAACATAATATCTTATTCCTCTATAATGATTACTGATTGCAAACACACAAGTCATTTTGGTAAGGACAAAAAACACAAGACTTTTTGCTTGGTGTCGGGTCAAAATTCTGTTCCTGAATACCTTTTATTGCCTTGCGGTATTTATCAAGAATTTTTTCAATATCTTCCTCCGTGTATTCAACAACACAAGGCTTTCTAAACTCTTGTGGAAATACAAAAGTTGTAGCTTCAACTTTTTTACCTGTAGTTTTTTCCAAAAAGTATTTGTACAAGCCCATTTGGATATAATAATCCTCATGCCCGCCCAAACTGTCATCTTCAAACGTTGTTAGGCAAATTTCTTTTTCATCTTTAGCACGTCCTGTTTTGTAGTCAAAAATCCTAAATTTGCCGTCTACAAGGTTTATTCTATCAGGCAAACCTTTAAACATAACACCCTCAAACTCGGTTATAATATCATTTTCCACATTATAAATCGTACTGATATCCGTTAAACTCAAATCTTTTTCGTAAAACTCTTTAATAGTTGTTTCTGCAATTGTTTTGTATTGCTCTCTTTGAGTGAAAGATGAGAACGCAAACTTGTCAATTTGTTTTTTTACTTCTTCAACAAAAATTTCACTTTCCCAAAATTTTCCTTCATCTTGTGCCGATTTAACCGCATTTTCGCACGCTTTATGAACGGCAGAACCAAAGTTCAAAGAATCAGGAATTGAGGTTTTAGGTGAACTCAATTGAAGAATTTTGTCAAAGAAAAACATTCTCGGACATTTGATATAAGGATTAATCAGTGATGGTGAATAATAATTGATTTTGTTTAATTCTACATCAATTCTGGATTTGAAATCACGCTTGTAGTCGTAATCCTCAACAGTAAATGCTTTTGCCCACTTATAAATTTGCGGTTCTTTTTTGTCTTCCACAAACGAATTTATTTCTAAAAGTTCTGGTGAAATTTCACTTACTCTAAGCAATGCCGAATGTCCTTCGCTACCATCTCCGCCAACGTAAGAAAGTCTTAAAGTATGTTTTGCTCGTGTCATACCAACATACATTTTATTGATTTTATCAGCTCGTTTGTAAGTTTTCCAAGTGTCCTCATCTCTTTCATCTTCTTTAGATAGTGGAATAGAAGGTTTAATTATCGGTCTTGAGTTGCTTTCCCATTTTTTAGGTTTAAGTGTTGGCATATAAACGTATGTATATTCTAAACCTTTTGAGCTTTGATAGGTCGTAAGTTGAATGGCATTACTTTTCCCCTCTTCTTTTTCGATTTTGAGTGCAATTCCTTCATTTTGAAGCATATCCAAATATTCTACAAAATCTTCTAAATTAACTTTTTTGTATTGGCTTGAATATGTGTAAGCTTCATCTAAAAATCTTTTTAGAGCTTGAATGTTTTCTAATTTATTAGTTTCACAATTAAAGAAGAAATCCAAAATTCCTGTTTTTGCAGCACATTGAGAAACAACTCTGTAAACTGTTTCGCCTTGTAACTTTGTTGTTTTAAGATTCTTGTAAACAGTAAGAAAATGTTTGATATCCTCAGGTGCGTTCTTGTCTTGTATAACTCGCACCATCGCATCAATAAAATTCGTACATCTTGAACTTTCTTCATATAATTTTGTAAAAGATTCTGCCGAAATACTAAAAGGTGGCAATAATAGAAGTCTAAAAAGTTTATCTGAATAAGCATTCGGATTTACAAGAGTTTGCAAGTAGTAATACAAAACAATTGCAGACTTAACTTCAAAAATATTTTTACCTTCTTTTAATTCGTAAGGAATATTTCTGTTGTGCAATAATTCTGCATAATAAGCCAATTCGTCATTGCTTGTAGAAAGTATCGCAATTTCCGATAAATCTTTTTCTTTCGTGTCTTTATTTATCGGGCATTCAGCAGAATTTATAAGTTCATCAATTTCTTTAACAATATCGTTTGCTTGCTGTTCTTCGTCATAATAAACATTTAATCGGACTTTTTTCTCGTGTTCTAAAACTTTTTCATTGACTGCTTTTAAATTAATTTCTTTATCAAGGAGTTCTGTATTCAATTCTTCGACTGTTTTTGCAACATCAAGAATAGTTTGCGTAGAACGTCTGTTTTCAATAAACTTTATCGGCTCCCCGATTTCTTTACCATATTTATCCCAAAAAGTTTTGATATTATCAATTCTCGAACCTTGAGCAGCGTTAATGATTTGTTTATCATCGCCGACAACAAATACATTACCCTTAGCGGAATTATCAACAAGGTGAAAAATCAATTCATTTTGTGCTTTGTTTGTATCTTGGTATTCATCAATAATAATGTAATCATATTGGTTAGAAATCTTTTCCGCAAAATCAGGTGCGTTTTCAAATTTTTCTAAGATATAGTTAATCATATCATCATAATCAATATATCCGCCTAACTCCATTTTTTCTCGATATAAGTTGAAAAATCTATAAAGTTCTCTAACTTTTCCAATTTTGTCCTCTATTTTTTGTATGTTGTTTGCATAATTTTTTCGACTTTTAGGCTCATAATCTCGTTCGTACTCCAATTGCTTTATAGCCGGCAGCCACTCAGAATCACTTTTAATATTAGCTTCTAAAGTTTCACCCTTTTTATCTAATATTCTGAATTTTTTTAAATATTCTATTCCCTCTTTAATTGCCCCATAACATACATATTTATTGGCTTTTTCGCTTTTATAATAAACCGCATCGTCGATTTCATCAATACATTCTTTTAACAGAGAAATTTTAATGCTATCGGGAATCAGTTTTACACTAGCCGGAACATCGAATTCTTCTGCGTATTCTCCGATAATTTTGTTACAAAAGCTGTGGAAAGTATGGATTTCTACGTTGTTATTATTTTCGTCGAGTTCTTCCAAAACACGCTTTTTCATCTCACTTGCACCGGCTCTGGAGTAAGTCATACACAAGATTCTTTCAGGAGCAACACCTTGCAAAATCATAGCTTGTAATCTTTTAATTACGGTATAAGTTTTTCCTGTGCCGGGACCTGCCAGAACAAGAAATTTCCCATCAATATTTTCAACACACTTTTTCTGTTCGTCATTAAGACTTTCTATAATTTTATCTAATTTATTCACCATCTTTTGCATTACCACTCCTAAATCTTTTGTGCCTCAAGTATAGCATATATCTGACTAAAAACCTACTGAATTTTGCAAGGTTTTAGATTTCTTAACCTTGATTTCTTCTTTAAGCATTTCAACAATTTCGTCTAAATTATTTACTCCTAAAAAGTCAGTTTTCTTTTTAACTGTTGCAAAATCTCCGGCTGTTAAACCGTTAAGATTTACGTTAGCATTTTTAATTCCAAAGAAATGCTCTATTGCTAAATTAACCTGCTCTTGTGTCATAAAATCAAATTTAATTTTAAACGTAAATCGTCTTAAACTTGCTTCATCTAAAGTATCAAGTAAATTTGTTGTGCAAACAAACGGATATTCAGCAGATTCCATTTGAGTTAGCATTTCATTGACTTGAGCGACTTCCCAACTTCTTATTGCATTGTTTCTATCTTGCAAAAAAGTATCGGCTTCGTCAAAGATAAGCATTGCTTTTTTAGATTTTGCCTCAGCGAAAGCTTTTGCAATATTTTGTTCTGTTTCTCCAACGTATGGTGAAATTAAATCACTGGCTTTTTTTAAACTTACTTCAATACCTAATCTGTCAGCCAAATATTTTGCATAATAACTCTTTCCGGTTCCGGGTTCACCATATAAACAAAGCGAAAAGTTAAATTTCCCTGCGTTTTTGATTTTTGTGGTTAAATTGCTCATTTCGATATTGGTATTCACCAGATTTATATCATAAGTTTTGGCTTCAAAACTCTTTTTAATTTTAACATTTTTCTTTTTTGTTACTATTTGAGCCACATTTTCGATAAAATCTTCAAAATCGTTTTCATCACCATCAATCATTTTGGTTGACTGAACAGCATTCGCAATTAATGATGGCGGAATATCATAAGATTTATTTAATTCTTCTAACTTTGATTCTCTAACTTTTAAATTATTCTTTTTTAAAACTTTTTTCCAAATTTCTAGCCTATTTTCTTCTGAAAGCTTTTCAAATTCTATAGCATAAGTCATTCTGCGCAAAAATGCAGGATCAACGTCATAGATATTGTTTGTTGTCCAAATTACAGGCACAGAATTATTTTCCAAAATTCTATTCAAATATCCTTTTGATGCCGAACCGCTTTCTGAAAAGCCACGGTTCATAACATCTTCTGCTTCATCAAAAAGAATACATGATTTTTTGCATTTTGACAAAATATACTGTTTCGAACATAAATCAATAAGCCTATCATCTCTTGAAGCTTCTGCATACTCATCATTTTCGGTTTTTACAGCATAAATAGGCATAGAAGCTAAAGTAGCAAGAAGTTTTGCAAATTCAGTTTTTCCAACACCAACACTTCCATAAAGTAAAATGTTCACACCTTTAGCCTTTTTTCTAGTAGCTGATTTTAAAAGTTTTACAACTCTTTTTTGTTGTTTTTCCAAATGTTTAAAATCAGATTTTGTAAGTGTTGTTTCTTCCGTTTCACCTAATAACATTTTGCTTATCTTTTCAGTATCATTACATCTTGAACTATCGAAAATTTTTAAAATTTCTGATGATACTTCATAGTTGGAACGTCTTGAGGTTATTAGATTTCGATAATAAAGACTATCAATTACTCTATCTTTTTTGCCTTGTCGCATCCCTAAAACATTTTTAGTAAAAGTTGCCATTTCTTCACCTTTTATACTTGTAAAGAATTCCATAAAAACGTTATTTAATTTCTTTAAAAGACAAAACTCAAGAATTACCATCTCATCTTTGTTCAGACAATAAATATTTCTTAATATATTTAATTTTCTTTCAATCGATGTATTTCTAACGGGCATTTTCTTTTGTATATCATTCAATACCCTTCTAAAAGTCTTTTTAAATTGTCTAAATTGAGAAGCTTTATCTAAAATCAATTCATCTCTTTCATCTAACTCAAATAAAGTTTTATCAACTTTAAATTCTTTCAAGAAAAAAGAAAAAACATTGTCAAATGTATAACTGTCCAAATCTATATCATCAATCAATTTGGTTAAATAATTTAAAAACACTCTTTGTTCATAATTATTCATAATTCTTACTCCTTGTTCAGTTTAAATCATACTTTTATAATAATGAGTTTATGCGTCAATTCAGGACGGCAATAAAAATATTTATATACGCCCTATTCTGTCGTTCTTAAAAAGTACAATTGTTTAAAAAAGGAGAAATACATGTTAGAAAAAGATTTATTAACAGAGGTGTGGAGAAATATTAAAGAGCCAAACAATATAGTATTTAGAAGTGGTTTTGAGGACTTAGATTCTTTAATGAGAATAAATAGAAAAAATGTTTTAATTACAGTTGGAGCAAGACCTGCAATGGGCAAAACGACTTTTATTTATACTATTATCGAAAACCTTATGAAGAATAATGTAAAGACGTTACTATTTCCATTTGATGTGAATAAAGAACGTGTTGTCAATAAGCTTTTGTTTCAACATGCCGAGGTTTATAAAATAAAAGGAAATACCGGTAATATTAATAATGCCGAATGGGATAAACTTGCAGATGGAATTGAGAAACTTGCAGATTGGAGTTTATCTGTTGAAGATGAAGCCTTGAGTATTAAACAAATAGAAGAAGTTATAAAAGAAGAAAAGCCGGAAGTTGTATTTATTGATTATTTTCAACTAATTCCAAAAGGTGAAAACGAAGATATTGCCTTAGAACTCAAGAAGCTTGCAAAAGAAAATTATGTTACGATAATTGTAACATCACAATTATCTAATAAGATTGAAAAAAGACACAACAAACGACCATTATTAGTAGACTTTAAGAATGCTGAAAGCTTGGAAAAGGTTTCAGATATAGTAATATTTATCTATCGAGATGAATATTATAATTTTGATGTTAATCAAGAAGTAAAAAATGGTAATGCCGAAATAATCGTAGCCAAAAATAAATTTGGAGCTTGCGGTTCCGTCAAACTAACATTCAAACCTGAAATTCCTAAGTTTTATGACTTATCTGAAGATTTTGTATTTTAGGAAAAAGAAAAAGGTATATTGTTTTGAAAACATTATACCTTTTTCTTTGATATTTAGAGCTTAAGTTTACAATTCTTCCAGTATTTGTGCTTTTATATTCTTCCCAGCTTCTTTTTCAGAAGTTACCATTTTAAATAAACATTTTCCATTACTTTTTTCTGCCCAAAGTTTTCCAATATTATTTTTCTCTTTAGAATCATCGTTTGAGTAGTAAACAGCACCTTTATACTCAATAACATAAATCCTACCATCATTAAGCTCTGCAACAAAATCAGGGTAAAAATAATCAGTCGATGTTGGCAATCTAAAAGAATTTGGATGACCGTCAATATTTCTGACCCAATACTTTACTTCCGGTAATGAATCAATTGTAATTGCACAAGTTTCTTCTTCACCATGTTCTTTTCCATCAAATGCTGCAATGCTAGAATAGAAGTGTTTATTAAATTTTACGTTACCATTATATATCTTATTGACTGGATAATATTGTCCAAATTTATATGAAAAATCAAAACTTGTTTCTACTGGTACACGGTTTTTGAATAATGTCTGTTGATACCCTTTAAGAAAAGCTTGACGCTTATAGGTATTGATTTTCTTCTCAATAGCTTTTAATAATAAGAATTTTCGCATTATAAGGGTAGACAAAGATATTCCTTTACTTTCATTAAGAAATTCTAAAATTCTTCTTATGAATTCTAACTTTACAGACATTAAAATATCCGGCTGATATAGTTTTCTATCAATCCAACGAGATAAATCTAATATTGTCCAAGATGTTTCAACATTATCCAAATTTATAGGTAATGTATTGGCATAATATCGTTCACTAAGCCTTTTTCCGTCAATATCAATCTCCACAGTCCTACCATCATCTCTAATATCAAACTCCCCATCTTCAAACATTGCGGGATAATCTAATAAGTTCCAACCATTAGATAAAAATACTTCTTTTTCTGCCAGTTCCCATTCTCCATCAATAAACAATTTTAATTGTGGAATTTCGATTTGTTCCCCCTTTTCGGAAGGGGAAAGTTGGACAATTTGTTTTTTAACAAAATGTACTGTTCTATAAAATTCTTGAACATCACTTTTCTTAATATTTTTTTCGACTTTTTCAAGAATTTCTTGTGATAGTTCTGGAGATATTTTAATAGAACATTGTCCGTTATCTAATGTTTCAACTTTCAGAAGTTTCTTTTCATCTTCTGTAAACTTCTCAAGTTTTATATTAGAAGTAAAAACCTGTTCCGGAATCAAATGTTGTTCACCAAAATCAAATGTTTTTTGTTCCGGCAAAATTGAATTATCAATTTCAGTTTCATCAAAACCCATATTTGTTAGTTTATCGCAGAGTTTGGCAACTGCATTTGGCCAAGACACACTGGACACAAATGCATAAGCTTTATTAAGCTCTTCTTTTTCCCTTCTTTCAGCATAAGGCATTCTCAATACCCTACCTAACAATTGTTCAACAGCTGTTTTAGAATTTACATTTGCAACTGAACAAAATATATAAGCAAAAGGGCAATCCCAGCCTTCCTTTAGGGCTTGCTTGGTAATTACGAATTCTATAGAACAATCTCGGTTTAATATATTAATTCCATCTAATTCTTTTTGTTCAGATGTTACAATAGCGATTTTATCTGCTTCTACTTTACAATTTTCGATTAAATAATTTTTTACTACATTAACAGTAACTTCTTTATCATCATTTTCAGCTTGAATTAACACTATCGGACGAATGTAATCTTTATCTAATTTTGCAACATCCTCTAAACCTTTTCTTTTTATAACACAAGCTTCTATTGATTCTTGCCAACTCGGATATTCTGTAAGCATAATTGGAAGTTTTATCATTTCTTCATTCTTTAATTCCATTGCAGTAACTCTATGCAATATGTTTGATTGCTCACTCGGAGTCGCTGTAAATTCTATAATACATGCCGGGTTTATTCTATTTAATGTTTCAAAGCTTAAATCAGTTGTGTTATGGTGAGCTTCATCAACTATAACAAGTGGGTTAAAAAGATTTATAAGGTTTACAAATGAATACTTAACTTGCCCCTTGTAATTGCCATCTTCAAATCTTTCCAGTTTATAATTAGAAGTATCTGTAATTTTTTTAAAATGAGTTTCAAAATTCTCATTATGATCATAGATTTTTCTGTCTTCTGGTTTTGTTATATTAAAATTTTGCATCGTGGAAACAATAATGCACAAATTATTCGTTAAATCCTGTAAATTAATGTTTCTAAAATCAGAAATATCAAATATTTTTACATTTCCATCAAACATTTGATCTAACAGTTCTCTGTTAGGATGAAGAGGATTCTTCAATGTTTCAACCGTTTGTTCTTTAATTGTTCTGGAAGGAGTTAGCCACAAGACAGTAGGATATTCTTTTTCTAAGTAATATTTAGAAGCTATTCCTATGCTTTGAGCCGATAAATGAGTTTTACCTCCTCCGGTTGGTAATCTTAAACATACATAAGGTGTATTTTCTAGGCCTTTTATGCTTTTATAAGGCATATTGGGAACTGTACATACTTCTTTAAAAGCATTTTCTGCATTATAAATCCTTGCATTTTCTAAGAAATTTTTTAATTTTTCTAATGTAGTTTTTTGATAATCTTTAAGTTGAAACATAAATACCTCTATCTTGCTTTTATTTCATACGGAGTTTGTTTAAATACAATATTGTTGGCTTTAAGCTTGTCAAGACTCATTCGAGAGGCTTCTCCATAGATTATTTTTTTACCGTCAAATTTTGATAAGGAATCTAAAACCTTTTGTGTTAATACATTGCCACCATCAGGCTTTTTATCTCCTAAAATTCCATTAAACAATAAGTAATATGCTATTCCATTGTATATTCCAAGTAATGGGGATTTTTCATAATTAGTCAATGGAGTCTTTGTTTCAGAAAACCACACATGACCTGCTAAGGTCTTGAAATCAACCTGTTTGTTAATATTTCCATTTTCATCAAATATAGTTTCACCTAAATTATAGAAGGTGTAACCGCCTCCACCATTCCAATTTACTGCTTTAGAAATTCCGCCCTGTTCACCGTCAATAACTGCTTTCATTCTTGGCACACAATGAGTAATTGCATGTTCACCCATTTCAATACCAATATATCTTCTACCCATTTTTTGAGCTACTGCACAAGTAGTACCAGAGCCTAAGAAAGAATCTAGGACTAAATCACCTATTTTAGTAGAGAGTGTTAATATTCTTTGAATAAGTCGCTCTGGCTTAGGAGTAGTAAATACATCATCAGAATTAAAAGTTTTAACTTCTTTTTTAGCTTCTTGGTTATGTCCAACGTCTTGATACTTCCATATAGTCATTGAGACCATTCCATTTTGAACTTCTGATAAGAATCTTTTTATACGAGGAACTCCATTTCCGTCTTTTCCAAACCATATTCTATTATCCGCAACCATCTCTTTAAACTTTTCTTCATTTACTCTCCAACTTGCACCTTGCGAAGGTTCACAAACTCTTCCACTTGGAGTTATTATTTTATACATTCCAGAAGGTTGAATGTCTTTTCTTAGTAAATTATCTGATGTCCAGACACCTCTTGGGTCATTATCTAAATTTTTATACCGTGCATTCATTTCTTCTGTTCTAGGTAGTAAGTTTGGGTGCCATTTTTCTTTATCTTTTGCATAACAAAGAATATGGTCATGACTATCACTTAGCCATTTAACATCGTTTTGTGGTGCAAATTTCTTTTCCCAGATAACATTATTAATGAAGTTCTTTCTACCAAACACTTCATCACATATAACTTTAAGGTAATGACATTCATCATCATCAATAGAAATCCATATTGAACCATCTTCTGCTAAAAGTTCTCTTAACAATTCTAATCTTGGATAAATCAACGATAGCCAAGTAGAGTGTTCGAGGTTATCATCATAGTGTTCAAATGCATTGCCTGTATTATATGGAGGGTCTATATAAATACACTTAACTTGACCTTTGTAATATGGTAATAATGCCTTTAGTGCTTCAAGATTATCCCCTTTGATTATCATATTTTCTGTTTTATCACCGTAGGATAATTCCTCATTTACTTTTAATAATTTGTAAGGAACTTTATCAGCACTTTTCACTGCTTCATTTTTACCCAACCATTCCAATATTGGCATTATGACTCTCCTAGAATTTTTGGGCAGAGTCATTTTATCTATTATGGACTTGTTTGTTGTAGAATTAGTTTGAGGGTTTCTGAACTTTCAAAATATATTACAAAGTGATGTGCAAACTGGTAGAGTCTTATTAGATATTATGTTTCACAAAATTATTTATCTTCTTTAATAAATTTAAAGGAGGTAAATATGAATTTTGTAGAACCAATAAGAAAAAAAGAACACATTGAGCAAATAGAAAAGTTTTTAGCAAAAACAAACCTAAGAAATCGATTGATTTTTGCATTTGGTATCAATACAGGTTTACGGGTTTCAGATATCCTTGCTCTAAATATCAGTGATGTAAAAGATAAGAATCATGTTACTATCAGAGAAAAGAAAACCGGAAAATATAAAAAGTTTCCACTTAACAATAAACTAAAACAACTAATCTCTGAATATGTTAAAACTATCACCACAAACAGGCTAAATACTCCATTATTCATAGGTGATAAAGGTGCAAGAATGCATCGCTCTATGGTATACAGATTTTTAAACAACGCAGTAAATACATTAAATTTGGAAGTTGGTGCAATTGGCACACACTCAATGAGAAAAACTTTTGGATACCATCATTATAAAAAATTCAAAGATGTTGCACTTTTACAACAGATATTAAACCATAGCTCACCAACTATCACTTTAAGATATATCGGAATTTCTCAGGAAGAAATCGACTTTTCTTATTATAATTTTGAACTGTAATACAAGTTCAATTTGTCTTGCCAATTGGTAAAAAATTTGGTATTATTTCTATGTCCTATATTGACAGAGTTGTAAATTATACTTGGAGTATGAAAATGGCAGAAGAACAAGCAAGATATCCTAAATTGGGTAAAATCTTAAACCTAATTATTAAAATGCAATCAAGATATTCAGGAATTACTTTAAAAGATATTCAAGAAGAATTAGAGGTCTCAAGACGTTCAGCAGAGCGACTTCGAGATGTTTTAATATGGGAAGTCCCTCAAATAGAAGAACTTGAAATCCCCGGCAGAGAAAAACATTGGGGGTTTGCTCGTTCAACAAGTTTGAGAGAAATTATTTCTTTTTCTAAAGATGAAATTGCAGAATTAGAAGGTATAAAAAACAGTTTACAATTAGAGAATAAAAAAGAAGTGATGGACTCTGTAATAGAAAAATTAAAGGCTTTATCAAAAAAGAATTCGACACAAATAGAAGATGCAATTGAAATTCTTTTAAAAACAGAAGGCTCTGCTGTTACCCAAAAACCAAGCTACAAGTTTGATATAGCTTTGCTGGATATAATAAGGAACGCAATAAAAAACAATCTTAGAATAAGATGTAAATATGATAACAAAGATAAAATTCTTTCTCCTTATGGAATTATTTATGGCGATAATGTTTACTTAATTGGTGTAGAAGGTGATTGGACAGAGCCTTACGTTTATCGTATGCACAAAATTACTAATGCGGAACTAACGGAAGAAAAGTTTGATAAAGGGGATTTTGATATAAAAGAGTTTGCTAATCGTTCGTTTGGAATTTATCAAAATGAGATAATTAAAGTTGATCTTTTGTTTAGTGAAGCTGTTGCAGAAGATGTTTTGCATTACAATTTCCATCCGACACAAAAAGTAAAACAAAATGAAGATGGCACCGTGTCTGTTAAATTTAAAGCTTCCGGTGATTATGAAATCTTGTGGCACTTATTCCGTTGGGGTGATAATGTAAAAATCATTTCTCCAAAAAGTTTGAAAAAAGAGTATATAGAAATGCTAAAAAGAGTTCTTGAAGAACAAGGAGAATAAAAATATGAGTGAAAATAAAGTATTGGAAGAACCTGTAATAATCTTAAATAGGATGTATGTTGGTGATTATTTAGGAGAAAATTTAGGTCATGAAGTAATCAATCTTATAAAATGCGACAATGGCAGACACTATATATATGTTAATCCCTATGGAACTGTAAATGAAGAATTATACCGTAGAGACGTTGAAACAATCAAAAACGATGTAATACTATTAACTCGCCTTGTAAATATTTCAGGAATAAATGATACGGTAGAAGTTCTGGCCAAAGCAACAGGTTGCGAATTGTGTGCTAAAAAAGAAATGCAAGAGTTGTTTGACAATAAAGTGGATTATAAAAAACAGGATAAACTAACCAAAGCAAAGAAACGTCATGAAATAAATGAACAATATATGCAAACAAATGAAATCAAGTATGGCGGAGTTTTTTTGAATGAGATTTTTAGCAATAATGATTATGATGGAAGAACTAATGACTCTGCTATGTTTGTTACTTATAAAGTTGACAAAATTGTCAAACCAAAGAAACGAATTTATATTTCAAGAGAGGACTTAAAAGAAGGAGTAAAAAACATTCTTGAAAATGATGAACAAGGAAATAAAATTGGAAAAGTATTTTGGTTAAATGAAGATAATAACGGAGATTATAAGCCTTGTGGAACTGAATTAAAAACGTATTTTAAAAAATCTGAAAAAGAACATGCTTTTGGCATTTTAAATAAAATAATTGATACTAAGGATAATTGGGAAAACAATCCAATTGAAGAAAAAACAGAAGACATCCTTGAAAATTATAAACCTCGAGAACATAACTTAATAGATATAATTCATAAAACAAGAGATGAATTAACTTATTCTAATTTATTGGCATATATGCTTATGCAAGAGCCTCTAAAAGCAAGTTTTTGCAGCTTCTTTAGAGAAAAATACAGTGTTAATCTGTCAAAAAACTATGTAGTTGCTAGAGAAGAGGGAAATATCGATATTTTAATACAAGACGATGAAAATATCATTGTTATTGAAAATAAAATTAAATCGGATATTAATGGATGGAAAACTGAAAATAAAAATTCTGAGTCAGTAACAAATCAACTCCATAAGTATATGCACTATGTTTACGGAGAAGTTTGGGATAAAAATAAATCTTGTTACAAAAAGGTAGAAGAAACAGATAAGAAATATCTAAGTATCAAAAAATTTCAAGATGAATCAAAAGATGGATCAAAAGATGGACCAAAACAAAGGCATTTCTTTGTATTAAAGCCTAAATATAATAACTTATCTAAAAAATCAATTAATGAAGAAATTAAAGATTTTGAAAAGAAAAATGTAGAAAAACATGGAATTGAACGTAAAGGTGAGTATAAAATAATCAGTTATGCAGATTTATACAATCATTTTAAAGATATAGAATGCAATGCAGCGTATTTTGACGAGTTTAAATCCGCAATTGAGCGACATAGTTATGATGTTGATAATATCCAAGAACATCAAATGTTTGAACGCTTTGTGAAAATTGTTAAAAAGGCTCAGATACAGGTAAAAAATAAGAATAGTTAAATCTCTCTTCTTTTCAATATTTTCATTTTGCAAAGTATGGAAGTTAATTTAGAAGAAATTGTTGGATTCTGATACAAAGATTGAATGGTTTCAATCTCCGTATCTGTAAATTCAACAATTTCTTTCATTGAATAATTAATAAATCCCCAACGCTTAATTCGGTTTTCTTCATTAATAACGTCAACTTGAGAAAATTCATTACATATTGCATCTCGCATACGCTCTGCCGTACGACGTGAAACATTAAATTCTAGACAAATTTCGTTTAAACTAATTCCTTTTGGTTCTGCTAACATTAAATGCAGAAGTTGCATAAAATCTGTCATTCTTGAATATCTAATCGTTTTGCTCATATTATCACCTATAAATTCAGACTATTAAACGCATTATCAACACTTTCTTGTGTAAGCCCTATATATCTCATAGTAACAGCTACAGAAGAATGATTTAGTGCGTGCATTACAAGAGTTATGTCATTTGTTAATTGAAATAACCAAAATCCACAAGTTTTCCTAAGAACGTGTGTTGAAAAATGTATTTCCGGATATAAACTTTCGACAACTTCTTTTAGTTTTCTATAAGCTTGTGATTGATCAATATGTTTAGTGTTTTTGGTGCCATCTTTTTTGTTACTAAAAAATAAATAATCATCTGTATGCAATCCAAATTCTCTAATGTAATTTTTTAAAACTGCTTGTAATCCATCATTGATAGGGAATTGTTTACTCTTTCCGGTTTTAGTTTCTGTTGTATGTACATACCCAGTTTTAATATTAGATACTTTTAGTTTTAAAATATCAGAGATTCGAAGGGCTGTGTTTATACCAGTGCAAAAAAGAGCATAATACTTTCTAGTCTTTTTTGTGTTAAGTGAAGTTTTAATTCCTTCAATTATTGAACGATCTTTTATAGGTTCTGCCGCCGTTGCTGTATTAATTTCAGATTCTATTCCAGTATTTGGGTTAATCCTTTTAAATGTAGATTTTCTTTTTATCATTTTGTCCTTAAAGTCATCTATTTACCTGCGTCTTAAGTATAACGCGCATTCTCAAAAACTCAACTCAATAGAATGAGTTTTATTACAAATCTTCGCATATTCCTATTGCTAAAATCACCTCATTCACTTACAGCAAAAGAGTTTAAGATTGTTTTATAAAACTCATTAAAATGGTAAAAGAATGAGTTTTTGTAAATTTGTACAAAGGTTTATTCGTGATATAACTTATCTGATTAAATCTTTGGAAAGTGTTCCATATTTTTCTATTACATAATTTTGATATCTTCTTAAATTTTCATCTGCCAACTCTTTTACTTTGTTTGTTAATTTTTGACAAAATTCAAAGAAGATGGTTTTATCTATTAGAATATCAAAATCAGTTTTAACTTTTTCGAAACCATAATACTGCTGTATTATACGTACTTTATTATCTTTTATCCAAGTAAGCCATTTAAACTCAGATAATTCATCATTTATATAAACGGCAAAGTTATCATTCTTAAGCTGTTCTTTAAACGTAGAAAAAGATTTCAAGAAATCTATTGTATATATACCTAATTGTTTGAGCTTCTTATCTGATATTATCAATGATAATTCAACTAAAGTATCAAGTGATTCAATACCATTATAAATTTCATCATAGTCTAATTCACTAATATCTTCATCTAACTTTAAAACAAAATCAATTTTTGAAACAGATGTTGTCTCAACTTTAGGATATGGAATTTTTTCACTTGGCAAGTAATATTTACCCTTGTATCGAATTACATCAGTAGTAAGATGTAATTGGTGTGCACTATAAGTTCGAAAATCTACGATTTCGTATTTTACAAACCCTTGTTTCTGAGCATAATTATTCCATTGTGATATTTTACAACTTGGCCGCATTGAACACCAATGTGAATTTTCGCTTTCCTTATAAAATAATGCATAATAATTCTTTTTCATAACACTTTTCTTTTAGTTTGCTTTGTAGTTATAAATCGGTACTAATCTGTCAATAATATCAGCACTTGGTGTAATCAGTTCTTTTATAGTATCACCATTTTTATAAGCCATTGGACTTTCATCCAATGTTCCGGTAGAAATACAAATACTATGTATTCCTTTCATATTCTTCCTAAAAGCTTCCATTGTCAATATCTCTTTTGCTTTGGTTCTAGAAAATAATCTTCCGGCTCCATGTGGTGCAGAATTATTCCAGTCTTTATTTCCTTTTCCGGAAACAATAAAACTACCATAAGCCATGTTTATGGGGATTAAAGCTTTTTCATTTTCTTTACAAGAAATTGCCCCTTTCCTTATAACATTATCTTCGCCAATATAATTGTGTATTGTTTCAAAACTTTCTTCAGCTTTCCAATCCATATTATTCAATATTTCTTGAACCATAATGTAACGACTGTAATGACTATATTGATTACATACTTTAGCACATCTTAAATATTCTTCTCCTTCGTTATCAGTAAGATAAGATAATTGTTTAAGCTCTCCTTCAAGATATAAATTCTTTTCAATCGCAAGTTTTTGAAAATAAATAGCCATTTTATTCCCAAAATCTCTACTACCACTATGTATAATCAAATAAATTCCGGTTACTCCATTTTCTAGCGAGATAAAGTGATTTCCGGCACCAAGAGAGCCAATTTTCAGTAAGTCATCATTACAACCTCGCTTCAAATAATCAGTATTATATCTTTTTACTTCTTCTTTTAATTCTTCAGGAACAAGCTTAGAAACAGTTTTTCGTCCTCTTAAGCCTGTAGGAATAAATTGTTGTATAACTTTATCTAATTTATCAAATTCATTTAGTGTTTTACATTTTTTCAACTTGGCTACATACATTCCACAGGATTGGTCAACTCCGATTATATTAGGAATAATCTCACCACCTTTAGGCAAACTTGACGTAAATCCTATTGTACACCCTTTTCCTTCGTGACAATCGGGCATAATACGAATAGTGCAATCTTCAAAAATCGGGTGATTGCAAATATTTAATGTCTGAGAAATGACACCGTCTGAGATGTCATTTGCAAATATCTTTGCTGATGTATATTTACCTTGTATTTCTTTCATTTTACCTAATTAGTGTTTATGTGTTTTTGCATATTCCTTATTTGTCATTTTATCAGACAATTGTAGTCCGAGAGTTTCAATAGCGAATTTGAATTTCCCAAAATCTGTATCAAAATATTTTCCATACTCTCGCACCCAATATTCTTCCAGATATTTCTCTTTGATATATTCAATAAGCTGTTTTTTACTACTGGAATATTCAACTTTGTTGTTTCGTAATAAATATTTCATAATGTTTATCCTTTTTTCTTCATTGTAAATTATCAATATGGCAAAATAGGACATGGTTGTCTTAAATAACGGCAACTTCACTTAAAATAGAATAATCACAATGATCGGTCGTAAGTTCCAATTTATAACCATTTTCAAAAACAAACCAAATTTCTTCAAACATGTCATCACCCTCTTGACGTTTGATGTTTAAGTTATCAAAATTCATAAAATAAACATCTTGTCGTTTATGAATTTGTATATCAACAAGTTTTTGTCCTATAAGGTTTCTTGCAAAATTTTTACTTACATCTGCACCATACTTATCTGTATCAATAGAATTTGTATTAATATTTACAAGACTTCCGTACCAATACATTATCTCAAGCTTAAACCCAGCAAATTCCAAGATTATAGGAGAATCTAAAATTAATTGTGTACCGGATTCTTTCCATTGATAATAAGCTGGTTCATTAATTCTTTTATTAGTGTTTGGAGCATACCATTCACCATTTTTATATTCATAATATTCATCCCAGCACCAATTATATAAAATACCTGTATAAAAGATTTTATCAAGAAGTTTACCAAGTATCTTATCTCTTAGTTTGTTAAAATATTCTTCTAATTCTTTTGCGTTTATTATTTGTGTAGAAATCCACTCATTGTTGAAATTTTTACTAAATAACGGTTTTATTATTTTAAGTGTTTTCATAAGTTTTGAAAGTTGATAGGAGTTTGTTTCTACATGTGTCCAATACATTAGAATTAATAACTTATTAATTTCAAGCCAATTTCTTAATTCCGGCATCTCTACTTCATTGTCAAAAATAGGTTTCATATTCCCTAATACAGTTCCGTCTAATCGAACTTTTATCCAATTAAGAATGTGTTTTTCTTCATAATCATTTTGAATAAAAACATAAGGGATTTGACTTTCATTTTTACCTAAATTTGGTGAAATTATAATAACATTCATTGCCAATCCGGTATCTTCCTTGTTAAAAGATATGGTATTAACAATTTGTCCTAGTGTGTCAATCAATGTAATTTTCCCTTTTTGTAAAATAGGATAAACGTCCTCTTTAAATCTATGATGCATAAGAGCCTCTTTTGTAAAACTATCAGCAAAAAAGCTAGGAAAATCTATTTTGTTTCCTAATATATCTACTATCATATTTTGATTGTTTTTTCTTGCTACAAAATAGTTACGATGAGGAATGTAGCTAATTTTATCAAAAATAAAATCAGTTATATATTTCCCTTCTTTTACCGAATATATGGCATATTTCCCATTTTTTAACGGTGCTACAAAATCATTTGTTTTTGGAAATGTCATTTTCTCTTGAAAATTGTCCATTCTTTAATCCTTATCAAATTTCAGCTCTAAAAACTTACCTGTTTTGTCCATATACACATTTCCAAATTCTTTACTCCAAACTGGAATAAATCCATTGCTGAACTTATAATAATGGTGAATATGCATATCGCTGTTTAAATTTATTATGATATTGTTATGTCTGTCAATAAAATATTTATGTTTGTTCTTAGTTGCATATATTAAACCTTCTGAACAATTTTCTAAATAATCGTATTCACAAGGTATTACATTTTGTCCGGCGAGATTTATCATTCCTGCTTTGTCATTTTTATAAACAATGCAAAAACCTTCTTTATAGTATTCTCTACAATCATCAAAAATTAGAGGCACAATAATTTCTCCGGTAGTATCAATAAAGCCGTATTTATTATTTATAGACACGCTAAATCTGTCATTTGATAAATAACCGACAAAATTATAAATAAAATCAGTTATAAATCCTGTCTTTTTAGTGGAATAAATAGCTTTTAGTTCACCTTTTAGAAGAATAATAAATTCTCCGGCATTGTCTTCATTATCAGATATAAGTTGAGCATCGTCATAAATAAAATTTTCGACTGTATTCCCGTTTCTATCTATTAAACCCCATTTATCACCTATTCTTGCCGGATAAACGATACATTCTCTTGTTTGCCAACAATCAATTTCATCAAACTTAAAATCTACAATTACTTCATTAAATTTGTTTATTAATCCGTACTTCCCATTCTTTTTTGCATTGATGAGATTATTTTTGCAAATACAAATTTCTTCGTATTCAAATGGAATTACAGTATGATTAAAACAATCCACCATGCCACATTTACCATTTAGATATTCTGCGGCAACTCCTTCCGAAAAATAACATCCATCATCATACATACAAGGAATAATTTCTTTTCCGTTAATATCAATATGCCCATGTTTTCCGTTTCGTTTAACTTCAAAAAAGCCTTCTTCACTTCCGCTATAAATTCCGTTATAGACAAAATCTGTTAAGAATTGCCCTTTATTATTTAATAAGGCATAAAGTCCATTAGCTCCCATAACAAAAGCGACATCTTCAGGTTCAAACTCGTTAACAATCATATCTTTGTCTGGGAGTTCAAAAAGTTTTTCACCGTTTGTATTAATACAAATTCTTGCACCATAGCCATTTTTATCATCTTGGGGTATAAATGCTTTTCCGTTTTTAAATTCACCTAAATCATATCTTGTCATGATTTCACCTGATAGCATTTTGAGTCTGCTTCAGACTGGTCTTTTATTTTCATACTAATTATTTCACCTTTTTTGTTTATAAATCCCCAAAAATTTATATAACATACAGGTATAAAATTCAAATTATCTTTATCCGGTATTATTTCTGAAAAAATATAATCAATGATAAGATTACCTTTCCAATCGACTATTCCATACTTTTCATCTTTAGAAATAATGATAATATCATCAAATAACCAAAATTTTTCTCCGATTGGAAAATCCAGAGTTAAAACATCTTCCCCTTTTGTGTTGGCAATATATGTCTTATTATAATCTACGGCAACAAACCATAAATCATTGTTTAAATAGCTATAATAGATTTTATCTGACACATGTGGAATCTGTATTTCTTCATTTATATCTATTATGAACTGTTTGTTATCAGCTTTTGCAGCAATAAAAAACTTTCCATCTATATTATGTAAATAATTATATTTTTTGAGAATACCTCTGATTTCTTGTCCATACTTTGGGTGAACTTTCCCTGTTACTAGAGCTGATTCAGGCTTAATCACCCATTCCATATTTTTATTAATAATTCCCCAACCTTCAGAGGTATCTTTGCATACACAAGCATAACCACCTTTAAAGGCTTCTATGTATTTTAATTTGTTTGCATATAGTTTATCTGATAATTTGAATTTTTCTTCAATATCAAGTTTCTGACCAATTTCAATGGAATGTCTTACTACATCAATCTTATGCTGAATATCATTAAGTGCATTTTTAAAACTTGTAATAAACTTTTCCTTATTTATGATAAAAGAATAAAGTAATTTTGACTCATCGTCATACATATTATATTCATAGCAAGCTACTGATATGTCTTTTGCATCTGTTGTCTTGGAATTAGTATAAATTTGTTGCCAAATATGCATTTTACAACTATTCTCATACAAATCAAAACGAGAATAATTCCCATGAGAGACATTATCTAACCCTTGAATTATAGATTTATAATTTCTATAGTTAAACTTTATTTCTGCAATATCGCAATCGGCACTTTCTAAAACGAGCACACAATCAAACCAGCCAAGAACATCTTCTCTTAAAAATCCTTCACTATCATAACTTTGACGGATGTATGATTCTATATATTCATCTTCGTTTTCCCAATAATGTTTTTCTAGTTTAATTTTATAATTAAAGTGATTATGTATTATTCCTTCATTTTCTGGTTTTGGCATTATTTCATTAGGAGAATACCAACGATTTGTATTATTGTCATAAACCCAATTCTGTTGCTTTCTTTCATACATATCTGGTTCAAGACTTTCCTTAATTTCCTCATTTGAGAACTTGTTCAATTTTGTATAATCTTGATTCCAATCGAATATATCTACCGGATCCTGTTCAAGAAAATCATATTCTATAATATTTCCTTCTAATTTTTCCTTTTCCCAATATAACAAATTTGCCTTATTATCATTTTCTAAATAAGTTTCAAATGACCAATCTTGTTTAGGCGTTTTATAAGCTATATCAAAAACTCTAACATGTCTTTTAGGAGTATATTCATTTTTGTAAACTTTCGAATTTCTAAAATAAATATTTAGTTGTTCTAAAACATAGTTTAGTTTATTAGCCCATATTTTCCTTTCACATTTTTGTGTTGCTTCATCATTTATAACTTTTTCAATAAGATCAGCAATTTGTTTTAAGAACACATCTTTTTTAAGCTTAATATCTAAATCAAATTTATCTTTTGAATTATATTTATATATTGCTCCAGCGTAGAAGGAAGAAAGTCTAATATTATCATCCTCAACAGGCGTTACTAATAATGCTGTTACTAAACCTTCATAAACAAATGGACAAAGGAGTTGTTCAGTGTCCGTGTAAGCCAAACGCAAGATAAAATGTAAAAATGGCTCGATAAAATCTCCACCAATACTACTTGTTTCAAACCGCTTTCCATTTATATTCAAAAGAAAATGGTCATAATATTCACCATCTAAATCCCAGCGGGTTCCTGTTGTGTCAATTTCTAGAACATTTTTTTGGATAAGAGTCTTTAACATTCTAAATATGATTTCACATTTTTCATATTGATTAAAGTTGTAATCTGCTTTATCAATACAATCAACACTAAATAATTTTAGTTTTTCCATTATTTCACCTGAGAGCCTTTTGAGTCTGCTTCAGACTTGTTTTGTATTATGCAAATGATTTTGATTCATTCATCTTTTTGGTTACTTCGTTTATAGGATAACCGGCAAACTTAAAATTCCTTGCAATATTATAAAGGACATCAGAACAAGTTAAACCAATAAATCCTTCTCCCAGATAAACAAGACCAAATGACTTGAGATTAAGAAACATTGCCAATCCTTGTTCAATATTATTTTTATTTAATAATTCATTTTGTGATTGGTATTTTCCATCATAGCCTATTTTTACTTTTTTATCTGGCAAATTATTTGAACTTTTAACACCATTCCAACTAGCATCTATAATCGGAAGATAGAAGCTTTGTTTGTAAACCTCTTTTTCTGCAAGTCTAACTTGTATATTATATCCACAAACATTCCCTGTTTCGTCATAACAAAGAATTGCATTGTACAATGCTTCTTTGCGTTCATTGCGCATAGGATTGTGAATTTCTTCTCTCGTAAGAGGCTTTCTTTCCAATTCATCTTTAATATGTGCATAAATAATTTTTGAAATTTCATCATTTGTAACCATAATTTTATCTCCTTTTTCTTTATTATATAGTTTTCATGCGACAATATAGGACGTGATAATATATTTTAGTAAAAATTATTAAACTTCATTATTGTTACTATTTAATAAATTAAGATAATTAGGCATTTGCAAATCAAAAGGCAATGCTTCTAAATCGGATAAACGATTGTTGTCTCTTTCTGGAGGAATTCCAAAACCAGTATCACCCCACCCCCAACCTGCTGTATTATGGTTGTATTCAAAAATAAGTTGTTGCCAGTTAGTACTCACATATTTACCATAGCTATCACTATAATATTTATTTTTTGTTCTCACACTAGGACAAGAAAGAAAATATACAAGTTTATCTATAAACTCTTTATCAAGCTCCCAATGTTTTGCCTTTGTGTTACCACGTTTAAAAATATTTTTTGTATGATATGTAGCAGATTTAAAATTTATTTCTGCTACTTTTGTAAAAGAATCATTAATTATTAAAAAGTAAGGTTCTTCATTAGCTTTTGGATAATCATAAACCCAAATATTTTGAGAAAAATCACTATTGCAAAATACTCTATGGATGCTCCACTCATGAAGCTCATCAATCGGTTGAATTGAAAGTTTTACAAGTTCCATAAGCCAATAATTTTGTACACTGTAATCAAAATTAGTTTGATTTGCTAATAATAAAAACTCTTTTTTGCATTTCAATTTTTGATAATTAGATAATTTCCCTGATAAATCATCAACTACAATATCATTAACAGTTTGTGGAGTAACGAGTGTATTATTTTCCCATTTATCTGGAATATATAGCTTCATTTCATGTTTATTCTTGATATCATAAGCATAAATATTCGTGATAAAGTTTGAATCATTATCCCATTTAGAATAGAATAAATAGTGTTCTGTTCTAAAACTTTCTTGGGTATAATTATTCAAAAAATCAATTACCGTATAATATGGGAAATCAATATTAGTATTTATTTGAGAAGGCATATCAATCCAATAAAAAAATTCTTCAGGGGTAAATGTATATCTTGGATTATTTAAGATAAATGGTTCAAAAACAATATCCTTCAATGTTCTAGGATATTTTTTATAAAGTTTTATTCTGTATAATTCTTGAAGTTCCAAGGATGAGATTACGATAGACCTATTTTTTGTAATTTCATAGGAGGCATGAGCTATATATACCTGTTTATCGCATAGAAACATTTCTAGTCCTTTAAAATGTCCCAGAAAATAAATTGTATGAGTTGGTTTAATGCAACATTTGGTCTTAATTATCGAGATTTCTTTTTCTAAAAATTTTGTATATTCAGTATTTCCAATTTTTTCTTTAATCGTTTTTAGTTTCATAATTTGATTATAAAATCATAGTATGACATATCAGGACGTATAGAAATATATAATAGCTAATAACAATTATAGTCTCCTCAATAATCTCATTTTGCAAAATTAAAATAATTTTAGTTTTGTAAAATGCATTTTGCATTTTGTTAAAACTTTTATTATTGTAAAGTGAAAATGTTGTTTATTTAGAACTTATAAGGCAAGGTTATAAAGTCAATGTTGGTAAATGTTATAATGCAGAGGTTGATTTTGTTGCAACAAAGAATAATACGGTAGAATATTATCAAGTTGCACTAAATGTTTTAAACGACGATACTTTGGAAAGAGAACTCTCTTCATTAGAAAAAATTAAGAACAATTATCCTAAGTTTTTACTAACCACAGATTTAGGCGAGGGGGAAAACGAAGGTATCAAACGTATAAACGTTTTTGACTGGCTAATTGGCAGGAAAAAGTAACGAATCTAGTTATTAATTATGATAAATCTAAAATGAATTTTTAGATTTATCAAAAATAGATACAATGTTATATATTAAAGCCTATCCTAGGCATAATTGAATATACTATAAAATTTGCAGAATTGTTTTTTGTATGTATAATTAAGCTATGTTTGACCCTTCTGAAGACTTTTTATATTTCAAAGATTTTGATTCAATATTTGATTTAATTCTCAATTTGTTAAAGGATGCTGATGAAGCTGATGTTTTGACTTTTTTGAATTATAGTACTGGACTTAAGATCAAGAGAGTCCCAAATGTGTATAAATTTTTATTGAATATTTTGCTTTGGGTGCCTAATTATATGTTACTTTATAAACATGCGCATCTGTCAGCAGCTGACTTACCATTTCTTGATATATCTGAAAGTGAATCCGATGATGAATCAAATAATGCAAAATATGAAATAGCTCTTTATAATAAACGTTTTATTCCATACAATGATTTACTCATACATTTGAACATGCTTAATCGTTGTTTAAATAGCTATAATTACACATATGGCAGGGGACAAACTTTATTCTCAGAATTAGCGACTTATTTTAACATACATATTGATAATATAAAGAAAGATCGTTCCGATTTAATAAATATAAAACCAATAAAGGAAAAGAAGTCCCTAAATCAGCAAAACATAAAGCTTGTGCTTCATGAGTTAATTGAGTCTTATAATAAGAACTATTTTTATTATTACTTTGAAAATAATTACTTGGTGAAAGTTGAAGTTAAAAAAGCTTCTATAGGTAAAGATCCTTACGAATATACAGTGTATGCTCTTGAAGATACGCAATGCAAAACCCAAGTGATAAATCAAGAAAATCAAGAACGCCATTCACTACATTCTATACTATATAGACTAAAAGAGTATGATGATTTTGGAAATAATCTTGATAGAAAATTCTTAGAGAATCAAAAACATAATATTGAAACGTACTCTGCGAAGGATATAATATCTTTCCACAATGAAATTGTTGATATATTAAAGAGTAAACAACGAGAAAATTGCAAATGTTGTAATCCAGATTTAAACAATCCTCAAAAAACAAAACTTTGTAATAACTGTAAACAATTAAATGAAAAGTGGGAAAATTGTAGAAGCGCATTATCCAAATTAATAGAATTGACAAAAACATACAATAGCAATAAATATTTTGTCAATTTTGTAGAAAATGGAGAGTTTAAAAGTATTGTTTTCGACTTGAAAAAGAATGAGAAAACAAGTATTGTTAAACTCCGTAACAGAAGAAAAAGAAACTTATTAAGTAGAATCAATAAACTAAAAAAGGCTTTAGAACGTGAGTGTTTTAAACCGCATATAGATAATGAAAATGTTGAACAATACGTTAGAATATGTAAAAATGCACTTATTTACATAAAAGATATCAAAGATCTAATTAAAATTACTTTTGGTAATACAACAAAGTGAAAACTTGTCTAAAAAGCCTAAATTCTATAGCATTATATAGATTTTAAGAAGAAAAAGCACTTTGTCTAAAAACTTCTTATTTCGCAATTTTAGTTTTACAATGAAAGCATTTGAGAAAAATCTCGAATGCTTGTCTATCAGTGCGTTTTAATAGAACAAAGTTTTTTGTTCAAAATTTTTTAAAAACAACATAAGGTATAAAACCAATTAAAAACCAAATATCTAAGTATCTGTTTGCGAATCAGTATTTACAATAGTTTTGAGAGTTTTTCGATTCGTAAATTTTGTATTTTTTTTCAAACTTCTGATATTTTTTTTGAACAAGTAATTTTTACAGAACTTGTGCAAATTTCTATAATGAAAATGTAATCAATCAGAAAGAAAGGATACATAAGATGAAATCAAAAGAAAAAGACAACAATTTATTAAGTGAAAAGAGGAGAAAGCTATATGCTAAGTATCTGAAAGTAATTGGTTTAGATATAAAATTCCCAGAAATAAAAAGAAAGGAAATCGTAAAATAAAAACAAAGGAATGATTACAGCTTACAAAAGGGACTAACTAAAATCGGTGAATTGAAATTGATTTACTTGATTGGCTTAATGGCCTCAATGAACTTGCCCAGCTCGTCCTACGCGGACTGAGACGGCCGGCTTAACCAAGAAAATCCTGCTTCATATCTCCGTAAAAAAAGATAACTTAATCTTAGTTACCTTAATACTATATTAAGCTATACTAGGACTAATCTTTTTCTTTTTCTTTAACCGGACTTCGCTTAGGCTCCGTCCGGCCCCAATCGAGGGCAATCGGGTTGTAATCATATGCGGGAGTCCCATTTGCCCGCACCTGCCCTCTTTTTAATAATGAAAGGGATATGATGACACAAGCAGATACAAGAAAGGAAAACGAAAAACAGGTTAATTTATACGGGATTTCAACATTGCCGAGATTGGCAGAAATTTTAGATTTTCCTGTGAAAAGCTTAATCGAAGCAAGTCAAAAAGGATATAGAAGTTATTATGTACAAGGAAAGAGTAAAAAACGATTAATAGAAGAACCCAATACAATTTTAAAACTTCTTTTAAAGGATTTAAAAGAAATATTGTTTGAAATGTTTGACTGTGCAGAATACAACAAGTGTTGGTCGGGAGGAAATAACTACCGGAATGTCCAAGCTCATGCAGGACAACATGCATATGTAACAACCGACATTTCAAGTTTCTTCACCAATTCAAAGGCTCGTTATGTTAGAAAATTTTTCAGAAACAAATTAAATATCACCGGAGAAGCTTTGAATATGCTAGTACAAATGTGCACATATCGAGATCATATCCCAACAGGAGCACCAACAAGTAGTATTCTTGCCTTTTTGTCACATAAAGACTTGTTTGATGAAATAGCAGAATACATGAGTAAAAGAGATATAACATTTACTTTATATGTCGATGATATTACTCTTTCCGCGAAACACGGTATTACTGGGGAAGAAATCCTGTTTATAAAATCTATTCTTAAAAGGCACAACTTAGAAATAAAGCCAGAAAAAACAAAATTCTATAGTTTCAAGAAAGCAATGATTACAGGTTTTTACCTTACTCAAAATGGGAAAATCCGTGTGCCGGATAGTGTCGGCTATAAAGTTGTGTCTTTATTGAGAGAGAAAAATTTAGGAGATATGAGCAAAAAAGAATTAAGGAGGTTAATCGGTTTGATAAATTACTGTCAAACAGCTGATAAACATAGTTTTTCAGCGACAAAGAGAAATGCGATTCAAGCGCTAAAAAGACTAGATGAAAAACTGAAAGGAGGAAAAAATGAGTAAAATTATTGGTATTATTGAAGACAAAATGGTAGGCATTTGTGGATGGAAAGGTGGATATAAAGAGGGTACTGACCTTCAACATATTCACATTACTCCGGCTGTAACTGTTAATGATTTTAATAATAACAAATTAGAAGGTCTAAAATTCAAAGGAAAAAGTATAAGTAAAAGTTTAGACTATATTAACACTTTCGAATTTGCTTCTAACAAAATATCTGAAAGAGATCGAAACAGGTTGGAAGAAATTGAAACGGGTGATGTATTCACTTTTGATATTTCTGTCAATGTATTGGAAGTCCCTGTTGGGAATGAATACGAAGATGATTATTGTAGCGATAAGAAAACTGAAATTGTCTATGATATTGATAATGCCCAATATTCTAACATTAGAAAATATAAAGACAATGAACCAACTGATAGAATTATTAAATTATCACTCCAAAATGCAAATCAATACAGATTCAAGTATGACGTACCGAAAACTCGTGATGAGCTAAATGAGCTTCTAAACAAAATGGAAGAAGATAAATTACCTAAAATAACTGAGGACATGTATATCCAATGGCGTCAAGCTTGCCCAGATAATGTATTTATCGAATCCGAATGTGATAAGTTTTTTGAGGGGAATTATGAATTTAGTATTGAAGAACAGCATGTTGCGCTATTTGAGCTGTCTGCGTTAGGATATCTACAGCATGCTCCACTGCCATTGGACATGGACTTGCCATGTTATTTTAAGAATTTGTTAGATAAAACAGATTATTTTACAAATTGCAGAAAATGCTTATATTAAAAGTTGATTAGTGAATATGGGGAGGAGAAATTCTTCCTCACTCAAAAACAAAAGGATAGGAGAATTATGGAAGATACCAATTTTACTAAAATGGCTATTAAATTAAAAGCTATAAGAAAAATTTCAGATTATAAATACGATGCTTTGAACAAAAAATTATTAGGAATTTCTGATTCTGTTGAGTTAAATACAGAGTCAGATATAAAGGGAAAAGTAAACTTAAAACAAGCCAGTAAATACACTGGTTTATGCTACGGAACATTTTATTATCGATTTAGAGAAGATAAATTACGGCACATATGTTTAGTTAAAAAGCCTATTTTTGATATGAAAGATCTCTCAGAGTATATTCTATCTCACAAAGCCGGAGATTGGTCTAAATTATCATATTCAGATGAAGAATTAATTTATGGTGAAAAAATTAACTTAAAAGATTGCTGTAAATTATCAGGATTATGCTATAACACATTTTATAGCTTTTTCCAACGAAATAATCTGCCTCATTTTAAATATGGACAGAAGGCAATCTTCTTAAAAAATTATATTACAGAATTAATCAATACAAATTTTATTACAGATTAGGGAGTGTATGGATAACCAAGAACAAATAAACGCATTGATTATACAATTAACCAAGCAGCAACAAGAGTTGAGTAAAAAAGAAAAGCTTATTAAAGATTTGGAAACTGAAAATATAAAACTCAAAAAAGGTGTTTCAATTAAAAACAATACTAAAATTAAAGGACTTTATCAAGTAACAAGAAAATCAGGTAAAGTTAAGTATGGTTTTACTATCTATGATGAAAATCATAAACGACGCAGATATGAGAATTTTGATACCCAATCTAAAGCAGAAAAAGCAAGAAGAGAGTTGCTTAATTTAAGAGATGAGAAAAAACTTGCACTAAGTATAAAAAATACCGAAATAACATTTGATTCTCTATATAAAGCCTATGTAACATACGCCGATGCAAACAACTTTTCAATGAATACAATAACTTCTGGAGAAGGATTATATAGAAACTATCTTCAATTCTTTTCTGATAAGAAAGTTGTTGATATCACCAAACAAGTTGTTCAAAACTGGGCAATTGAAGCAAAGAAGCAAATGCCTGTGTATTCTTACAATAATACTTTGAAAAAGGCTAAGGCAATTTGGAATTGTGCATTAAAAAACGATATTACGATTCAGCCCAATCCTTTTAACATTTTGTCTGCAATTAATATTAAAAAGGAAAGGAAAAATCGTGAAAATGTTCGCATAAATATGGAACAAGGTGCACTTTTAATTGAAGTTGCTAAGATGCTGTTTAATGACTACACTGCACCAATTATTGCTTGTAGCTTTTATGCCGGAATGCGTCAAGGAGAAGTATTAGGACTAAAATGGAGTGATATTGATTTTGAGGCTAAAACGATTGATATTCAACGCCAAATTCAAAGAATAACTAAGAAAAACTTACTCAAAATCTTAGAAGAAAATCCTAATTTGTCTGAAGAGGATATATTAATTACAGATAGATTAAAAACGGAAACTTCTAGGTCAAAAATTGCAGTTCCTACAGTATTGATTGAGGAATTAAAGGAATATAGGGCTTCTCTAATGAATAGAGGTGTGCTAGAAGATTTGTGTTTTACAAAATATGGTAAACCTTTAATTGCTGTTGATTTTATTAAACAAAGATTTCAAAGAGCATTAAAAGTAGCATTTGGTAAACGTAACTTCATGAAATTTCATGAATTGCGTGGTTCTTGTGCAACTATACTTCATAAGAAAGGAGTGCCGACTAAAGTAATACAAAAACTGCTCCGTCATGGAAGAGCTTCAATTACAGAAGATATTTATATCGACATTGATAATACTTCTGATTTTGTAAAACAAGAACTTAATAGAGTTTTTGCAACCTAAGAATTACTAAAATAACCTGCCCAAGTTGCCTCAATGTAGGCAACTTTTTTATTATTAACTATCTTAAACAAATGCCAAAATGGAATGTTTTTGGAACGTTTTTTATTGCATTAAAAAAGAGGGTATCTAAAACCCTCTTAAAATGGCGGGAACGACGAGGCTCGAACTCGCGACCTCATGCGTGACAGGCATGCGCTCTAACCAGACTGAGCTACGCTCCCATATTTGATTTTCATTTTGTCTTACAAATTCCGGCTACCGTTTTAATTCCCTGAACTGCTTCAACATAAACTAATATAACCTGCTGAAAAAAAAAATGCAAGAGGAAATTTTAAAAAAGTTTCTTTTCTTTTAAATTTAAAAAAAATTATTCTCTCCAAGCTATCATTTATGTTAAAATGATAATATTGAACTTTTATTTATTAAAATCGTTCAATAATAAAGGAGATATGAATTTATGAAAAAATGCTTCGTTTTTACGCTATTAACTTTTTTACTAGCAACAATTACACAGGTTTATGCAATTGGTATTGCATATCGTATTCACAATGACCAAGGTGAAAGAGTTGGAACTTGTAAACGTGGCGAAGCGAACAATGTATATTACCTTTATGATATGAATGGCAGAATTGTTGAAAATCCAGCCAAATTCATGAACCAAGATCCAAGTGAATGTTATTTATTTGATGTTGACGGTCTTGCTATCGGCAAATGTACATCAACCAGAGTTATTATGTGGGGACGCGCAATTCAACCATAATCTTTTTGTTATAATTCTTTCTTCAAATTAATTTTTTGCAAAAATATAATTTGCTAAGCGCTGTATTTATAGTATAATTTAGGCAAAAGAAGAAAGGAAACTTTTTATGACAAATTTATCACCATTACAAATCGAAAGATTAAAATACCAGCCAAAGCTTCCTGCTTCATTGGCTAATGGTATCAATCACCTTATTTCTCAAGAAGGTTCTGCAACAGAATCAGTTGCTAACCAAGAAGAAATCAAGGCTTTATTCAAAAATACTTACGGAAAACCAACTGTAACATTCCAAACTTCAACAGAATCTAACCACAGTGATGTTAGAAATGTTGGTGTTATCCTATCAGGCGGTCAAGCTCCTGGTGGACATAACGTTATCGCAGGTCTTTATGACGCTTTAAAACAAGCAAACTCTGCTAACAATCTTTATGGTTTCTTAGGTGGACCAAGCGGTATTATTGAAGGGAAATATGTTGAATTCAACGATGAATTTATTAATGATTACAGAAATACCGGTGGTTTTGATATCATTGGTTCAGGCAGAACTAAATTGGAAACAGAAGAACAATTCCAATCTGCTTGGGAAGTTTGCAAAAAGCTTAACATTTCTGCAGTTGTAATCATCGGTGGTGATGATTCTAATACAAATGCAGCTTTATTAGCTGAATGGTTCGTTGCTCATAATGCAAACATTCAAGTTATCGGTTGCCCTAAAACAATCGATGGCGATTTGAAAAATGAACAAATCGAAATTTCATTCGGTTTTGATACAGCTACAAAAACTTATGGTGAATTAATCGGTAACATTGAAAGAGATGCGAACTCTGCTAAAAAATATTGGCACTTTGTAAAAATCATGGGCAGAAGTGCTTCTCACGTAGCTTTGGAAGCTGCACTTCAAACTCAACCAAACATCACTTTAATTTCAGAAGAAGTTGAACAAAAGAAAATGTCATTATCTTCAATTATTGATTACATGACAGATATCGTTGTTAAGCGTTCTGAAATGGGCAAAAACTTTGGTATCGCTGTTATTCCTGAAGGCTTAATCGAATTCGTTCCTGAATTAAAAACAATGATTGCTAATTTGAACGACATTATGCCAACATTGGAAAAAGATTCTAAATACACATCTGGTTCTGATGCAGAAAAAATCGCTATCATCGAAAATACTTTATCTAGCGAAAATGCTTCTGTATTCAAATCTTTACCAGCATTAATCAAATCTCAATTATTAATGGACAGAGATCCTCACGGTAATGTTCAAGTATCAAAAATTGAAACAGAAAAACTTTTAATCTCTATGATTGAAGAAAAATTAGCAGGATTGAAAAAAGAAGGTAAATACTCCGGTAAATTCTCTACTCAATCACACTTCTTCGGTTACGAAGGACGTTGTGCATTCCCTTCTAACTTTGATGCTGATTACTGCTACTCATTAGGTTTCAACGCATTTGCTTTGATTAACTTCGGTTTGACAGGTTACTTATCATCAGTAAGAAATCTTACAGAACCTGCTAACGATTGGATTGCAGGCGGTGTTCCTCTTACAATGATGATGAATATGGAAAGAAGACATGGTGAAATGAAACCTGTTATCAAGAAAGCATTGGTTGAACTTGATGGACCTGTATTTAAGAAATTGGAAGAAAACAGAGAAGATTGGGCTCTTAATGACAGATACTTGTTCCCAGGAGCAATCCAATACTTTGGACCTTCTTCAGTTTGCGACATTACAACAGTAACATTGCAACTTGAAAGCGAAGCTAATTTAGCTAAGGTTTAAGGTTCTGTTTTAGAATTTTAAAAAGAATGCGTCAAAATGGCGCATTCTTTTTTTTTGTTTTTGTCAGGCAATGCCTGACAAATATTTTAAAATAACAAAGGCGCCGAAATTTTCGGCGCCTTTGTTGAATATATTAATCAAAATATTAATATCTGTAATGAGCAAATGCTTTGTTAGCTTCTGCCATTCTGTGGGTGTCTTCACGTTTTTTGCATGCTGCACCATTTCCATTTGAAGCATCAATCAATTCGCTTGTTAATTTTTCTACGAATGATTTTCCGCCTCTGTTTTTAGCAGCTGCAATAATCCAAGAAGAAGCAAGTGCAAAACCTCTGTCAGGTTTTACGTCGATAGGCACTTGGTAAGTAGAACCACCGATACGTCTTGCTTTAACTTCCAACAATGGAGTTGCATTTGTTAGAGCTTTTTGGAATATTTCCAAGCCCTTTTCACTTGTTCTTTCTTCTACCTTAGAAATTGTAGAGTAGAATATTTTTTCAGCAAGTGATTTTTTACCACGTCTCATAACTCTATTGATGAATTTTGAAACATCTACGCTGTTATAAATAGGGTCAGCTGAAGGAATTCTTCTTTCCGGTTTAGATCTTCTAGACATTATTTCTTACCTCCTTTAGCTCTCTTAGCACCATATTTAGAACGGCTTTGTGTTCTGTTAGCAACACCTGCTGTATCTAAAGTACCACGTACAATGTGATATCTTACACCAGGAAGGTCTTTAACTCTTCCGCCTCTGATAAGAACAACACTGTGTTCTTGTAGGTTGTGTCCGATACCTGGAATATAAGAAGTTACTTCAAATCCGTTAGTAAGTCTTACTCTGGCAACTTTTCTCAAAGCTGAGTTTGGTTTTTTAGGGGTTGTTGTGTAAACCCTTGTACAAACACCGCGTCTTTGTGGACATTCCATAAGAGCCGGTGATTTGGTTTTGTCTTTTAGCTTTTTACGTTCTGAACGCACAAGCTGGTTCATAGTAGGCATAACTTTTTCTCCTTTTACCTTTATTTTTCGCTTTTTAATTGAAAGAAAATTCCTAAGAACTCCAACCTTTCAATTTAACTCCGAGCCGTCAAATCCGGCAGAAATTTCGACTAGAGTACCCTAATTTTAGGACGAACATGAGTAGGTGTCAATGTTTGAATGAAGAAGTGTTAAGGAAAGCTTGTCTTATATTTCGTTGGTTGTAGGTGAAGAGTTGAAAGTGGAAAGTGGAAATTTGAAAGTTGTTTATAAAAATTTACAATTTCAAAAAAGTTCATTTATGCGTATTTATATAAAATTATTGTCATTCAAACAAAGTACAATACGGGCTTTTTTAAAAAAAACTTCCCACTTTCAACTTTCAATTTTCAATTTCAAAAGTTTGCAAATCCATCTTTTTATTATACAATTTACTTTTAGATAGGCGGAAGTGTGCCTAAATAAAGAGGGAAAAGATTTTGAAGCAATCAAAGTTAACTATAGCAATATTTATAGCACTTGTCTTAGGCATACTTGTGGGATGGGTATTCCCAGCTTTTGCAATAAAAACTCATGTGCTTGCTGAAATCTTTTTAAGAATGATTAAGATGATTATCGCCCCTCTTTTATTCGCAACACTTGTTGTCGGAATTGCAGGACACGGCGACGTCAAAAGCCTTGGGCGATTAGGTATCAAAACACTTGCATATTTTGAAATCGTTACAACGATTGCGCTATTTATAGGTTTAGGTTTTGCAAACCTATTCAAGCCGGGAATCGGAATGGGGAATATTGCCTCCGACCAAACAGGTTTAACAAGAATTGTGCAAATGGCATCTACAACGCATCATAATTCTTTTGGTGACTTACTTTTAAGCCTTTGTCCTACAAGTATTTTCCAAGCTATGGCAGAAGGAAATTTACTTCAAATTGTGGTATTCTGCATATTTTTTGCATTGGCAATTTGCGCCGTAGGAAAAAAAGCACAGCCTGTCGTTGACATTCTCAATTCCGTAGCATCTATAATGTTTAAATTTACTGAATACGTTATGTTATTTGCTCCTATCGGTATTTTTGGCGCAATTGCTTACACTGTTGGTTCTAACGGCATTTCTATTTTATTCAACTACGGGAAAATAATTATATCTTTATATACGGCATTAATCGTATTTGTGGCACTTGTATTAATAATTGCTTGCAAACTAGTAGGAGTTTCAGCTCGTGCCGTGATTAGAGCGATTCAAGAACCGGCTCTGCTTACATTTACAACTGCAAGTTCCGAAGCAGCGTTACCAAAAGCAATGTCCATTATGGAAAAGTTTGGTGTTCCAAAATCAATTGTAGGTTTTGTAATGCCAACGGGATATACATTTAACCTTGATGGTTCAACATTATATCTTGCAATGGCGGTGCTATTCTCTACGCAATTGGTTGGTATACATTTAACATTTGAACAGCAGCTTGTAATTATGTTTGCTCTAATGCTTACCAGCAAAGGTGTTGCAGGTGTACCAAGAGCATCAATAATAGTTTTAGCTGGAACTCTAACAAGTTTCAATATCCCAATTGTTGGTGTTGCAGTACTTTTAGGTATTGATCAAATCCTTGATATGGGCAGAACTACTGTTAATCTAATCGGGAACTGCATTGCAACAATTGTAATTGCAAGATGGGAAAATGCTTTTGATTATAATAAAATGGCTGATTTTATTAAACTAAGAAATCTTAAAACCAACACACTAACTAAAATTAACAGCAATGTTAGCTTTCAACACGATTTTAGTGCAGAAAAAGTTGAAGCTTAACTGTATAAATAAAAAACTCTTTATACCAAATTTTGTTTATGATATCTTATTATCAAGCTGAAAAATAAACACACAAGAGGTATAAAAGATGGAATACAAAGAAACGTTGAATTTGCCAAAGACAACTTTGGAAATGAGAGCGAACGCTACAAAAAAAGAACCTGAAACACAAAAATTTTGGGAAGAAAATAAAATTTATGAAAAAAACATTGCGCAAAGAGATAAAGCAAACAAATTTATTTTGCACGATGGTCCTCCATATTTAAGCTCTGAAAAAATTCACGTTGGTACTGCTTTAAACAAAATTCTTAAAGATATTTTGATTAAATATAAATCTATGTCAGGTTACTATGCACCTTACGTTCCAGGATATGATGGACATGGACTTCCAATTGAAAATAAGGTTGTTAAAAACATCAAAGGCGGAAGAAGTGCGTTAACTCCTGCGGAACTTAGAGAAAAATGCAGAGAATTTGCTTGGAACAGTTTGAAAGGTCAAGAGTCAGAATTCAAGCGTTTAGGTGTTTGGGGTGATTGGGAACATCCATATTTGACTATTAATCCGGAATTTGAAGCAGAACAAGTTCGTGTTTTTGGCGAAATGTTCAAAAAAGGTTACATTGAAAAAGGGCTTAAACCTGTTTATTGGTGTGCTTCTTGCGAAACTGCTTTAGCAGAAGCTGAAGTTGAATATGCAGACCATACATCAACTTCTATCTACGTAAGATTTAAGTTTGATAATGAAGCGGTAAATAAAATTAAGCAGTTAGTTGATTTACCGAATGATAATGTTTATGCTGTAATTTGGACAACAACTCCTTGGACAATTCCATCAAACATGGCAATCAGTATGCACCCTAGATTTGAATACACTTTCTTTACGTACAACAATGATGTTTATGTTGTTGCTCAAGAACTTCTTGGTCACTTCTTGGAAGGTGTTTCTTGGGAAGAAAAAGATATCAAGGTTATTGGTTCTGTTAAAGGTGCTGATTTAGAATTATTAAATACAAAACACCCATTATACGATAGAAAATCACCTATTATTTTAGGCGAACACGTTACACTTGATGCCGGTACCGGTTCTGTTCACACAGCTCCCGGACACGGTCTTGAAGACTATGAAGTGGGTTGTAAATACGGTATAGAAGTATTTTCACCTCTAGATAGCAAAGGTATCTGGACAGAAATTGTTGGTGACAAAGATTTAGAAGGTATTCCTTACTATAAAGGCGGAAAAATCGTTATTGAAAAACTTCAAAATTGTGGTGCATTATTAGCTGCTGCTGATATTAACCACTCTTACCCTCATTGCTGGAGATGTAAAAACCCTGTAATCTACAGAGCAACTCCTCAATGGTTTGTAAAAGTTGATAAATTCCGTGATGAAACCTTAGCAGCAATTAAGGATATCAAATGGATTCCTGCTAGCGGCGAAGCGAGAATTTCTAACATGGTTGCAAGCCGTACCGATTGGTGTATTTCTCGTCAAAGAGCTTGGGGTGTGCCAATCCCTGTATTCTATTGTGAAGATTGCGGAGAGGTTATTGTTACAGATGAAACAATCGAACATGTAGCAAAAATGTTTGAAAAAGAAAGCTCTGATGCTTGGGTTAAACATACTGTTGAAGAATTGTTACCTGAAGGTTTTGTATGCCCTAAATGTGGTAAAAAACACATTAAAAAAGAAAATGATATTATGGATGTTTGGTTTGATTCAGGTGTAACTTGGAAAGCTGTTGTAGAAAAACGTTCTGAAGAATTAGGTCACACTCCTGTTGATATGTATTTGGAAGGTTCTGACCAACACAGAGGATGGTTCCAATCTTCTTTATTAACATCTATGGCTGTGCAAGGTAAAGCACCTTATAAATCAGTCCTTACACACGGTTTTGTATTCGGAGAAGACGGAAGAAAAATGTCTAAATCTTTAGGCAATTACATCAGACCTGATGATATTATTAAAAACTATGGTGCTGATATCCTAAGACTTTGGGCTGCATCAGTTGATTACAGAAACGATACAAAAATTGGTGACAATATTATAAAACAACTTGCAGAAATCTTTAAGAAAACAAGAAACACCGCAAGGTTCTTGTTGGGTAACATATTTGATTTCGACCCTGCAAAAGATTACGTAAAGTATGAAGATTTGAAACCGATTGACAAATTTGCTTTGCATAAATTGAACAAGGTTGTAGAAGAAGTAACTGTTGCATTTGACAATTATGAATTTTACAAATATTTCCAATGCTTGCAAAATTTTGCTGCAGTGGATTTAAGCTCATTTTATCTTGATATCGTAAAAGACAGATTGTATACAGCAGGCAAAAAATCACTTTCAAGAAGAGCTTGTCAAACAGTTCTTTATGAAACATTGCAAGTGTTGGTAAGAATTTTAACTCCTGTAATGCCTCACCAAGCTGAGGATATTTGGAGAAATACTCCGGAAATGCAACGTGGCGGCTTAGAAAGCGTACTTCTTGCAGATTGGGTTAAAGTAAATAAAGAGTGGGAAAATGCTCAATTAGAAGAAGATTTTACAAAAATCTTGAAAACGAGAGAAGTTGTAACAAGAGCGATAGAACCACTTAGAGCTGAAAAGAAAATCGGAAGCTCATTAGAAGTTGGTGTTTATGTTAAATCAGAAAATGCAGATGTTCTTAAGGCTAACGAAAAAGACCTTGCTGATATATTTATCACTTCTCAAGCTTATGTGGCAGATGTAGCTCCGTCTGATGTATTAAATGAATATACAGAAAATGGAATTACAGTTTGGGTTGTAAAAGCAGAAGGTGAAAAATGCGAACGTTGCTGGAAATACAGAAAACTTGGCGAACACGCAGGTCACGAAACTATCTGTTCTGATTGTTATGAAGCAGTAACAGAAGGTTAATAAGATTTTTTATTAGAGAGCTTATTCGGTCGGGAACTTGTTCCCGACCTTTTTTTTATTTTTAATATACATTTCTAATTGTTTGAGATATAATCAAGCCATGACTAGCAGGGATTATTTAAACAATAAATTTGATGTAATTGTAGTAGGCGCAGGACATGCCGGTTGTGAAGCGGCTTTGAGCGCAGCAAGATTAGGCTGCAATGTATTGTTATGTACCTTAAATGTTGATAATATTGCTCTTCAGCCTTGTAATCCGGCAATCGGCGGGCCCGCGAAATCAACTCTTGTTAGGGAGATTGATGCATTAGGTGGTGTTATGGGTGAAGTTGCTGACGCTACGTATATTCAAATGAAAACATTGAATTCATCAAAAGGCCCTGCTGTAAGAGCTCTAAGAGCCCAATCTGATAAAAAAGAATACACACAATATATGCGTCATATTCTTGAAAGTACTGACAATATTTGGATTAAACAAACTTGTATTACGGATTTGAAGGTTGTTGATAAAAAGATTGTCGGAGCAGTTGATGAATATGGTATTGAATACTCTTGTCGTGCAATAATTTTAACTACCGGAACATCGCTGGAAGGCAAGATGTATGTAGGTTTGCAAGCTTATTCCGGTGGAAGATTAGGCGAACGTGCCGCAATCGGGCTTTCTGCTTCTTTAAGAGAACATGGAATTATTACCAAAAAACTTAAAACAGGTACTCCAGCAAGGGTTGATAAAAGAACAATTGATTATTCAAAGATGTCTGTTCAACCGGGGGACGAAAAATTAAGTTTTTATTCTTTCAAACCTAATCGTCCTGTAAGACAACAATATCCTTGTTATTTAACAAGAACTAACGAAGAGACTCACGCAATAATTAGAGCAAATTTAGATAAATCACCAATGTATCAAGGATTAATCCAAGGTGTTGGTCCTAGATATTGTCCTTCTATTGAAGATAAAATTGTTAGATTTGCATCAAATCCTTCGCATCATATTTTTATTGAACCGGAAGGACTAAATACTTATGAAGTTTACATCCAAGGTTTTTCAACGAGTTTGCCTGCTTGTGTTCAAGTTGAAATGTTGCGTTCGCTCCCAGGGTTAGAGAATGCACACATAATAAAACCGGCTTATGCTGTTGAGTATGATTATGTTCCGGCGGTACAAACTAAACATTCATTGATGTCAAAAGATATTGATGGATTGTTCTTTGCAGGACAAATAAACGGCACTAGCGGTTATGAAGAAGCTGCTGCACAAGGACTTGTAGCCGGTATAAATTCTGTAAAATATTTGAATAATGAAGATGCTGTAGAACTTTCAAGAGCGTCATCTTATACCGGAACTCTTATAGATGATTTAGTAACAAAAGATATTCAAGAACCTTATAGAATGCTGACTTCTCGTTCTGAATACAGATTGTTATTAAGACAAGATAACGCAGATGAAAGATTGACAGAACTCGGTCATAAAATCGGTTTGATTGATGATAGCCAATACCAAAGATTTTTACAAAAACAAGAAAATATTCAAAAAGAGATTGCCAGACTTAAGGATGCAAAACTTCCTGCAACAGATGAAGTTAATGCTATTCTTGCAAAATATGGTGAACATATTGAACGTGGTGTAAGATTGGCTGAACTTCTTAAACGTCCAAATATTACTTATGATGTGTTTAGAGAATGCGATGAAGAAACTCGCAATTTGAATTTAAGTGATGATATTGTTGAAGAAGCAGAGGTTTTAATTAAATATGACGGATATATTAAACGTCAAGAGCAACAAGTTGAAACGAGTGAAAAGTTAGAAAAATATAGAATTCCTGTAAATATTGATTATTCTAAAATTAAGCAAATTTCAACTGAAACAAAAGAAAAGCTGGAAAAAATTCGTCCTACAAACCTTGCTCAAGCATCCAGAATTGGCGGTGTAAAGCCTGCGGATATTTCGGTTTTGATGGTTATGTTAGGGAAATAAAATTTATTTAATAAAAAAAGCCTTCTCATTATTTTAAAGAAGGCTTTTTTTATTTCTTATAAGCGATTAGAAATTAAATAATCAACATACTCGATTGCAATTTTTGGAATATCTGCTTTTTTAATATCTTTACCTATATTATTTAGAATTTCTTGCACAGAAATAGTTTTATGTGGAAGTGACACATACTTATCAACAGCTTCCTTTATATTTTGTAATGCTTGCCATAATTTTTTGTTTGGATCATATGTATCACGTTTGCTTATGTCAATAAGCTTACCCGCATTGCGCTTTTCTGATAACAATTCAATTTCTTTATCATTTTCTGCAATATATTTTTTGACAAAATCCATAGATTCTCTCATTGATTTATACTGCTTAAACTCATCAACCGCCTTGTTTGCAGAGCGTGTCATGTTATCAAATTGGGTTGTCATTTCGTTTGAAGAACCTTCAAGAGTATAACTTCTGGCAAAATATCCTTGCTTAATATCTCTTGCTCGTTCATTAAATTTAGAACACATATCTGCAAATCCATTCGGTATATCAATAATAGTTTGAGCTATAGACGCCAGTTTGTTTGATTTCATTTCCAAAAACTTTTGAAGTTTGCTATTATATACTCTTAAAGAATCTTCTCTATTCATAGCCGGAACTTCTGTGATTGTTTTTCTAACTCTTCCATCATAAGTTTCATAATAGAATTCTGTTCCCAAAATATCTTTGGCAGATTTTCTGTTATAATTTTCGGTATAAATTTTTTCATTATCAGGAAGAACCGTTCCAAAGATATCAATATCACGTTGTGCGTCCATTTTAGATAAATTATACCAATTTCGTGATTCCCAAGCATAAGGACTATATTCCATTTTCCAATTGCCACCATTTTGACTAGATTTATCAGTGAATAATCCTCTAAAATTTGTATTATTTATTGCATTAATTTTCATATTTCTTACTCCTATCAATTATCTTATTACCTTTATTCCACGAGAATTGAAATAATTTTTCAGTTTATCAAAATATGGAATTAAATCTGCTTTTGCCTGCTCAAATTGTTTAACATACAGTGCAGCTTTTTCTTTTTCTTTTAAAATAATCTCTGGCAATTTATTTGCATAATCACTAATTTTCTTGATAAGAGCCTTATTTTCTTCTACTTTTTCTTTATAACTCTTAATTGCTTCGTCCAAATTCTTTATGCTAGCTATAATTGTTTCTTTTTCTTTATTCTCTGCTACTTGGCTTTGAGTGAATTCTTTTTTCGCATTTTCATAACCTTCAACTGTCGTTGGTTTTGATAAAAATTTAGTCATTCCACGTTCCCAGTGCCAATTGTCATCAGCGTTTTTATTATTTTCTACAATCTTTGCAAGATTATTAATTGTAGCTTTATCAGCATTATTACTTGCATCTAATTGGGCTAAAATTTGCGTATAATTTGCCTTTCGCTCTTCTAATCCTTTTATCTTAGAATTCAAATTAGAGTCTAGTCCTTCTCTATTTTTGAGTTCTGATGCTGCAAGAGAAACTTCTTTATTATAAAAATCTAAAACCTTATTCTGGCGATATGCTTGCATATAAATATTATCTTTTTTCGATCTCAAATCTCGAGATTCTAAGAATATATTTAAGCAATTTGCTGCTGTTTCTTGATTATATTTTGCATCTCTTACATGAGCTTGAAAGTATGCGGACTTTTCTTTGGAGTCTTGCGGATCAATATTACTCCAAATTTTTCTCTCATATTCGCCGACTGTCTTACTATCAGCCATTTCTAATCGATAAAAATACTCTCTAAAGTCATCAAATTTTCCTTCTACTCCGGAACCGAATGGCATTGGTTCGAAGTAATTTTTACTTACTTCCCTTTCTATATCAGGGAATGGGGGTTCATTGTCATAAACAACATAATCAACCCTCTCTCTAATTTCATCACTTACCTTCTCCAAAGGATCTGCATAATAAACGTCACCGGTTATATTACTGTGAAAACTCCCTAGTGTTTTTTCCATCGGGCGACCGGTTCCCATTGCTGCCCTACGGTGTGTTTCCGGTTCACAAAATTGGTAAGGTGTCTTGTCATGTACTGTGTATCCCTTGAATGATTTATTTGTAGGATTTGTAAAACTTTTGATTGGTGATATTCTCATTAATAACCTCCTTTTCTCGCATAATTTATAATACACATCGCTGGTTGTTTGTGATAGAAAAATAATATTTTGTCTATTCTAGAATAAACATAAAGAAAAAAAAGTTATATTTTAAGAAATGTTAAAACAAATTTTTAAATAAATTTTGCGGTCTTTGAATTTTTACAAAGTTTTAACGCATCGACACTTCCGCTAAAAACAATCTCACCGCCTGCTTCACCGCCTTCAGGCCCCATGTCAATTATATAGTCAGCATTTCTAATAACATCTAAGTCGTGTTCAATTACAATAACAGTCGCTCCATTATCAATCAATTTTTGAAATACAAGAAGGAGCGTTCTAACATCTTTTGGATGAAGTCCAATAGTCGGCTCATCAAATACAAAAACTGAGTCCGATTGTGATTTTCTCATCTCACTTGCTAACTTCAATCTCTGAGCTTCGCCACCGGAAAGACTCGGAGTATCTTCTCCAAGAGTTAAGTATCCTAGTCCTAAATCTCTTAGGATTTCCAATCTTTGTTTCACAATATTCAAATCTTTGCAAACATCAATAGCTTTTTCTACGTCCATTGACATCAATTCAGCTAAAGAATATCCGTTGTATTTGATATTATCAACTGCTTTAGCATACCTCGAACCATTACATTCCGGACAAGGAATATCAACATCCGGCAAGAATTGTACATCAAGATTAATTTCACCTGTGCCATCACAAACCGGACAGCGTAATTTTCCGGTATTGTAAGAAAAATCTCCGGCTTTATACCCTAATTCTTTTGCCTTCGGGTTTTTAGCATAAACTTTTCTTAATTCATCATGAATGTTGGCATAAGTTGCAACTGTTGAACGAACATTTATCCCGATTGGGGTAGCATCAATAAGTTTTACGAATTTAATTCCTTCTGCTTCAATATTAGAAATATGTTCAGGGGGCTTTTTGTCATTAATAATTGCGTCTAAAGCCGGAACAAGACTTTCCAGAACCATTGTTGTTTTTCCGGAACCTGATACACCTGTTACAACAGTCAATTTACCTTTTGGAATATCAACTTCCAGAGGTTTTACCGTATGAATGGATTTTGTCGACAAATGAATCTTACCATTTTCAAAAATTTCTGATTCTGCTGATTTATCACGAACCATTACATTTTCTTGACCGGAAAGAAAACCACCAATAATTGATTTTTCGTTTGTCTTGATTTCATCAACTGAACCTTCTGCTACAACATATCCGCCTTCCACTCCGGCTTTCGGTCCCATCTCAATTATATAATTTGATTCTTGCAGAATTTGTGTATCATGATCAACCAGAATTACAGAATTCCCATCAGCAATCAAATCATGGATAACACCATTCAAACCAACAATATTAGATGGATGAAGCCCAATTGACGGTTCGTCTAGTACATATAAAACTCCGGTTGTACGATTTCTAACAGCTCGAGCAAGCTGCATACGCTGTCTTTCACCGGTTGAAAGCGTAGAAGCGGCTCTATCAAGTGTTAAATATCCAAGCCCCAAGTCCATAAGCCTTTTTGCTACCGTTAAAAATGATTCGCAAATACTTTCTGCCATTGAGCGCATTTCCTGCGGCAATGTTTCCGGAACTCCCTGTACCCACTCAACTAAATCTACAAGTGTCATTGTGCAAGCTTCCGCAAGCGATATGCCTCTTAACTTTGGTAAACGAGCACGTTCTGACAATCGTGTACCATGGCAATCAGGGCAAACATCTTGTCTCAAAAACTTTTCTACACGTTTCATGCTCTTTTCGTCTTTAACTTTGGCTAGAGCATTTTCTACTGTATAAACTGCATTATAGTATGTAAAATCTAATTCTCCTGCCTGATTTGTATTTTTAGCTTTATAAAATATATGTTTCTTTTCTGCCGGTCCATGGTAAACAATATCTTTTTCTTTGTCTGTCAAATCCTTAAACGGCACATTTGTTCTAACTCCCATTTCTCGACAAACATCTGTCATCAAAGACCACATCAGTGTTCCCCAAGGAGCTACCGCACCTTCATCAATAGCTAAAGATTCGTCCGGTATAAGAGTTGATTCGTCAACAGTTCTCACAATTCCGGTTCCGCCACAAGTTTTACACGCACCTTGACTATTAAACGCAAGTTCTTCTGCAGATGGCGCATAAAAGTGTGTGTTACATACAGGGCAAATTAATTCTTGTTCAGCAGCTATAGCAAGAGTCGGCTTATGATAATGCCCGTTTGGGCAACAATGTTCCGCCAGCCTTGAAAACATTAACCTAAGACTGTTTAATAATTCCGTTCCCGTACCAAAAGTACTTCTTATCCCTGGGACTGCAGGTCTTTGGTGCAAAGCAAGAGCCGCAGGAACATACAAAATCTCATCCACAAGCGCTTTTTCAGCTTGTGTCATTCTTCGTCTTGTATATGTTGAAAGGGCTTCTAAATATCTTCTAGAACCTTCTGAATACAAAACTCCTAGTGCAAGTGATGATTTTCCTGAGCCGGAAACACCTGCAATACCAACTATTTTATTTAGTGGTATATCGACATTAATATTTTTGAGATTATGAACTCTTGCTCCACGAACTTTAATTTTATCAACCATAATTCACCTTATTAATAATTAAATTAGCACAAATGTCGAAAATCTTCTATTGAAAAGTTATAGGTGCATAGAATGTACCTATAACATCCTCTTTCATGTTATTATGGATATGGGGGAAATTATGAAAAAAACAATTATTATACTAGGTTTATTATTCTTAGCGCTATCAGTACAGGCGCAAGAATTGTCCATAAAAGATTTGAAAAAAATGAATATTGTCGCAAATTCACCAATCCAGAGTGAAGATTTAGCAAAAGCGCAGCAAATAATGCGAGGAGTTCATCAAAAAACGGCAGAAGGAGTTAAAAACGGCAAAGGTCCTTTTTACGCAGAATTGTATGATGCTAACGGAAATTTAGTAGTTGCCTCATCAAATAGCGTAGTAGAAGATAAGTGCTGCATTTATCACGCAGAAGTTAACACATTAAGAAAAGCACACGCTTTGTATAAAGAATATAACCTTGCTCCGGAAAATCTTACATTATACGTAAATGCAGAACCTTGCATTATGTGCGCAGGTGCAATTATGTGGTCAGGTGTAAAGACTGTATATTTTGGTGTGCCATCAAGCGAAGTTGAAAAAATTACCGGCTTTGATGAAGGTTATAAGCCAAACTGGATAAACGAATTTAAAAAACGTGGTATTACGGTTTACGGCAATATTGAACAAGCAAACGGCGCAAAGGTTTTGGAAGATTACGTAAATAGTGGAAATGAAATTTACAAGCCAACCAGAGATTAATTTTTGTTTTCGACTTCTTTTCTTATATCCTCACGAACCTGTGATATAAGAGTTTTTAGTTTAGTTTCAACAAATTTTATTCTGGTTTGGAAATGACAATTTCTATAGAATTCTATCGTGCAAAGAATCTCATTTATGTTTTTTAGAGGATTTGTTTTTAGTAAATACAAAATTTCTCCCTTATACGCATTTTTCTCTGTTTTTAAAGAATATTTGCATTTTTGCAAAGCCTCAATTGCAACATCTTTGGGAAGAGTATCTATAATATCATTAGCATTTTTTTCAAAAATATTTTTCTTAAATTTTGCTAAAATAGTTTCTAAAATATTTGTCCTCAAATCATCAACATCCGCATCACATTCTCTATTATTCACCAAGTATTTTGCTCTTAAAGCTGCAATCTTGGGCTGAAAAAGATAATCAAACAAATGTCTTGCCTCATGCGCTGCGGTTTTCGGGTTCTTTATAAGATTAGTCGCCTCATCAATCGGTAAACTAATTTTGTAACCATAATGATTAATATATAGACCACCATTTTCATGCGGAGTCATAAAGACATTAACACCGGTTCTTCCGCTATACTCACCTTTCTCCGGTAAAATATTATAATTAATCTTATTAGGTTCTAAAACTTTATCAATACATTTTTTATAATAATCAATACTGGAATTGTCTTCCTTAACATATTCATTAAGAAAACGTTTCCAATATTTATCAGCCTTATTATTACGTACGCCAACACTGCCTTTTACAATATCAAAAGGCAATCGAGCTTGTTGTAAAAACATATTTTGCGTTTTTAGTAACATACAAGAATTAACAACTGTAAATAAATTTTTTGCTATTTTTTATTTAAAAAATTCTCTTACGATTTTTTCAATCTGTTTAGAAGCTGTTCCATCACCATAAGGATTCTGAGCTTTTAATCTTGTTTCAGCCTTCGTTGAAGCTAAAATCTTTTCAGATTCAGTTAGAATTTTATCATAATCAGCACCAACAAGTTTTGAAACACCAGCTTCAACACCTTCTTTACGTTCAGTTTCGTATCTCATAACGAGAGTCGGACAAGCAAAAGATGGCGCTTCTTCTTGAATTCCACCGGAATCTGTAAGAATAAGTTTAGCGTGCTTCATCAAATATACCAAGAACGGATAATCAAGCGGTGTCAACAAATGAATATTTTCAAAATTGCCAAGACGTTCATGGATTTTATTTTTAACATTTGGATTTGGATGAACCGGAATTACGAAAGTATGGTCACTATATTTCTTAGCCAAGAAGCTAATTGCTTCTATAATTCTATCAATTCTTTCACCATGATTTTCACGTCTATGAGCTGTAATTAAAACTAACTTGTCATCTATAGGAATATCTTTTTCTTTATAGAAGTTTTCAGAATGTTCAATAACTTCTTGTGACAAGCAGAATAAAGCATCAATTACAGTGTTTCCAACTACGTGTATTTTATCTTCTGCAATATCTTCTTTTAATAACGCTTTTTTATTAACTTCTGTTGGCGCAAAATGAAGTGCCGCCACTCTAGAAGTCATCTGGCGCATAACTTCTTCCGGAAACGGTTCATATATATCGTAAGAACGCAAACCTGCTTCTACGTGAAAAACAGGAATTTTGTGATAAAAACTGGTTAAAGCTCCACATAAAACAGTCATTGTATCGCCTTGAACAATTGTTGCATCAATTTCTTGTTCAGAAAATACTTTGTCTAAAGATGTTAAAATTCTTGCTTGAACAGACGACAAAGACTGATTTTCTCTCATACAATCGAGATTAATATCAGCTTTTAGACCAAAATAAGCAAGAGTCTGATTGGACAATTGTTTCTGTTGTTCTGTGTTACAAATAATAACGTTATAATCTTGCGGATATTTTTTCATTTCCAATATCACAGGTGCAAGCTTAATAATTTCCGGACGTGTTCCAAAGATAAAAATAATATTTTTCATACAATTGATTGTAACATAAAAAAGTATAGTTGTATAATATTTACAAATCTAAGCCCCAAAGTCCCTAAACATCTTATCCCTCATATCCAATCTATTTACCTCTTTATATTTTTTTGGTATACTATCTAGTGCATAAGGAGAGTTTTATATGAATAGACAAAGACCTAAAGAACAGGATAAAATAGAACGTAGACATAATTTTTTGCCGGTTGAAGAAAACCTTACCGCAGAACAAGTTAAAGCAGAAGCTTCTCGTTGTTTGAGCTGCAAAAATCCAAGATGTGTGAAAGGCTGTCCTGTAAATATTCATATACCAGATTTTATAAAAGCTTTGAAGGAAGATAACCTTGATGAAGCAGGAGAAATTATTAGACAAACAAGCATGCTTCCATCTGTTTGCGGAAGAATTTGTCCGCAAGAAAGACAGTGCGAAGGTCAATGTATCCTTGGTATAAAAGGTGAAGCAATTGCTATCGGTGCATTAGAAAGATATGTGGGTGACAACACTTCTGCTAAATCTGTAGAAATCGTTCCATCCGGCAAAAAAGTTGCCGTAATCGGTTCAGGTTGTGCCGGCATGACAGCAGCGTCTGATTTGAGAAAAGCCGGTCACGAAGTAACGATTTTTGAAGCTCTTCATGAATTCGGCGGAGTATTGAGATATGGTATTCCACCGTTCAGACTTCCAAGAACTGTTCTTGATAGAGAAATTAAATCACTAAAAGATATGGGAGTTAAATTCGAAAAGAATGTTGTAGTCGGCAAATCTATAACGCTTAAAGAATTACAGGAAGATGGATTTGATGCAATATTTATCTGTTCCGGTGCAGGACTTCCTAAAATGATGAATATTAAAGGTGAAAACCTAAATGGAGTTTATTCTGCAAACGAATTTTTGACAAGAGTAAACTTAATGCACGCTAATGAAGAAAATTCTGCAACTCCGCTAAGAGTTGGGAAGGCTGTTGCTGTAATTGGTGGTGGTAACGTTGCGATGGATGCTGCAAGAACCGCAGTAAGAGTTGGTTTTGAGAAAGTTTATATAGTATATAGAAGAACAGAAGCTGAACTTCCTGCCAGATTAGAAGAAATTCGCCACGCTAAAGAAGAAGGTGTTAACTTTGTATTCTTGCATGCTCCAATTGAAATATATGACAAAGACGGCTATGTAAACGGAATGAAATTTGAAGTAATGGAACTTGGTGAACCGGACGAATCCGGAAGACGCAGACCGGTTGGCACTGGAAGATACGTTGATTTGGATGTTGATTCTGTAATTGTTGCATTAGGAACCGGACCAAACCCTATCATCCAGAAATCAGCTCAACAAGATGGAATTATTTTTGAATTGGACCCAAAAGGTTATTTCTCCGTTGATTCTGAAACAAGAGAAACTTCAATTCCTAGAATTTTTGCGGGTGGTGACGTAGCTCCGGTTGGAACTTCAAACGCAATCAACGCAATGGGTGCTGGGAAAAAAGCTGCAAAAGCTATCAATGAAGCATTACTTGGGTAGATTAGAAGTTTTAAGTAAAAAATTATTTAATGATGGTGCAATAGTACCATCATTTGTTTTTCGTTATATAAAAAGTTTACAATTCTTTATTTTTATGATATAGTTTTTTATGTAAAATAGTGCTATGAAGCGGACTTATAATCCGCAATAAGATAGAATGAGGGCTACTTGATGCTTATAGAGAAATATTTAGAAGTCGTTGTAAAACAGAGAGGTTCTGATTTACACATTTCTGCTGGCTTACCTCCGGTTGTTCGTATTGATGGTAATTTACAAAGAATGGATGTTCCAGCTCTTAAACCGGAAGAAGTTGAATTGCTTTTGTTCCCAATGTTAAATAAAGAACAAAGACGTAAACTTGAACAAGACTGGGAACTTGACTTTTCATACGGAATTCAAGGTTTAAGTCGTTTCAGGGTTAATATTTATAAAGATAGAGGGAATTATGCAGCTGCATTCCGTGTAATTGCATCAAAAGTTCCTTCTTTCAAGGAATTGGGTTTATCTGATACTGTTAGAAAAATCGCAGAAAAACCTCGTGGCTTAGTTCTAGTAACCGGACCTACCGGTTCTGGTAAATCAACTACCTTGGCTGCAATGATTAACTATATTAACGAAACACGTTCAGAACACATTTTGACAATTGAAGACCCAATCGAATTTATTCATCCGTCAAAACGTTCAATCATTCACCAAAGAGAACTTGGTCAAGATACAAGAAGTTTCGCAAACGCATTGAAGTCAGCCCTTCGTGAAGATCCGGATATCATTCTGGTAGGTGAGATGCGTGATTTGGATACAATCAGGTTAGCATTGACTGCTGCTGAAACAGGTCACTTAGTATTCGGTACTTTGCACACATCTTCAGCTTCTCAAACAATTGACCGTATCATCGACGTATTCCCTGAAGGTCAACAACAGCAAGTAAGAGTTCAGCTTTCTAACTCATTAGTAGCTGTATTCTCACAAACATTGTTGCCACTTCTTCAAGCTGATGGTTCTAAACAAGGTCGTGTAATGGCTCAAGAAGTTATGTTAGTAATTCCTGCAATTGCAAACTTAATTAGAGAAGCAAAAGCAGCTCAGATTTATTCTACAATGCAAACAAACTCAGGTTTTGGTATGCAAACATTAGAAATGTCATTACGTGATTTGTATATGAGAAAGAAAATTACTCTTGAAGACGCTCTTGCTCGTTCAAGCAGACCGGAAGAATTCAAGAGAGGATTACAAAACTCTTAAGAAAATAAAAAATATATAATCAAAATTGTGTAGGGTGGGAAAAGCGTAAGCGGTTCCCACCTTTTCTAATGAATATCGACTTGTCTAATTGTATAAATTTTCACTTAATATCATAATTTGAGTATGAAAATTATAATTATTGGTGGAGTTGCAGCAGGTGCGAAGGCTGCAGCTAAGTCAAAAAGACTTTTGCCTGATGCAGAAGTCCATATTTATACTCAAGATACCTGTGTTTCTTATTCTTCTTGCGGACTTCCGTATTATATTGCAGGAGATTTTGAAGACTGGCATAAGCTTATAGTAAGAACTATAGAAGAATTTGAAAAAAGTGGTGTTCATATTCATACACTAAACAGGGTCACGAAAATTCTTCCGGCTGATAAAAAAATTCTTGTTAAAAATTTAGAAACAAATGAATGCTTTTTTGTAGAATACGATAGGCTTATAATTGCAACCGGTTCTTTTCCTTATAAACCGGAAATAAAAAACAATAACTTAAAAAATATTTTTACCTTAAGAACACTTCAAGATGGTATAAACATCAGAGAAACAATGGAAAAATCAAATCATATCACCATAGTTGGTGGTGGTTATATTGCGGTGGAATTAATTGAAGCGTTTGTCAAAAATGGGAAAAATGTCACAGTAATTGAACGTTTAGCATTTATTCTATCTGTTTTTGATGAAGAAATCTCATCGCTTATTCAAAGTTTTATACTTGAAAACTCTGATAATAAAGTAAAAATTCTCAATGATGATTCAGTGAGCGAGTTCGTGGGTGATGATAAAGTAACAGGTGTTGTAACTCAAAAAGGCTTCGGGTTTGAAACAGATATGGTTATTATTTCTACCGGAGTTCGTCCGGTTGTTGATATTGCCGCTGATGCAGGGATTGAACTTGGAATTACGGGTGCAATCAAAGTTAACAGCCGCATGCAAACTAATATTCCTGATATTTACGCTTGCGGTGATTGTGTGGAAAAAATAAATATGATTTCTCACACTCCGGTTTGGCTGCCATTGGGTTCAACTGCAAATAAAGAGGGGCGTGTTGCAGCTATTAATGCTTGCGGAGGAGTTGAAGATTTTGAAGGAATTCTTAATTCTGCAGTACTTAGGTACCATGTGTTAAACATATCTATGACTGGTTTAACTGAGAAAGCTGCACAAAAGCTCGGTTTTGATACTGTATCAGTTGTTATAACAAAACGTGATAGAGCAGGCTACATGCCAAAAGTTCAAAATGTAACGCTTAAACTTGTGGCAGATAGGCGCACACACAGGGTTCTTGGAGCACAAGCTATAGGGTGTGGAGATGCTGATAAACGAGTTAATACCGTATCTGTAGGGTTATTGAGTAATATGCGTGTGGAAGACTTGCTTGATGTTGATTTAACTTATGCTCCGCCATTTTCTACAAGTATTGATATTTTGATATCTGCTGCAAGAATTTTGAAGTCGAAATTGAGTTAAAAATTAAAGGTGCAGTTTACGCACCTTTAACTTTTATTAATTTTATTCAACATCGTAATTTCTATTTTGAATATTAAATTCCATTAATTTTTTATCAAGTGCGTCTTTATCTTTGATGTTCTTAAGTTCAGCAAGTTGTGCTGTCAAAGTCTTGTTGTCAACTTCTCCTGTCCATTCTGCTCTGAAATCATCAAGAAGCTGTAATTTTTCAACTTCTTTTTCTGCTTCAGCTCGATTTCTTTCAACTTCCTTCGCAGCTTCTTTCTGCCATTGATTGATATTGGCTTCATAATTTCCGGTATTTTTAATCTTTTCTTCTGTACGTGCCTTATCATTTGCCTTTTGTGCATCGGTAAGTTTTTGGCGTGTTTCTTTATCTGTAGCTGCAATATCTTCTGTTGTTTCAACTGTGGTAAAGAAATCTACAATTTTATCATATAATTGTGGACAAGCACTTTTGATTTTGCTTAAAAATGTTGCACGTTCTTGCCCATTAAGAACGCCATCACCTTTCTTTTCACCCTTAGCATTTTTAGCACCTTCAGTATCGCACTCTTTAAAAATCGTATTCAATTTTGCAGTATCTCCTGCTGCAACATTTACACCTTGGTCTTTAAAAAATGTGTTCATGCTGCTCATGTCAAATTTAATGTTTGAATAATCTGGAATTGCCATAATATTTTCTCCTTAATGTTGATACAACCATCATGTATTACGGCAGATTTTCAAAAAACTTTAATAAAAATAACGAAAACGTTACAAACATTTACAAAATATCTAACGGATCAACATCAATTGCAAGGCGAATGTCTTTAGGCATTGTGATTTTGCTTAAAAATTTAGAAATAAAATCATGCCCTTTTTGTGATAATTTATTTTTGATAAGTATTTGGAACCTATAGTATCCGTTTAATTTTTCAATTACGCAAGGGGTTGGACCAAGCGTTTCCAAATATTCCCCAAACCCAAATTTTTCCGTCATTGTGTTTAAGCGCATTGCAATTTCCATAGCAGATTTCTCAGCACGAAAATTATTTTGTGATGATAATATAAGACGGATGATTTGGCTGAATGGCGGATAATCAAACTCTTGTCTGGCTTTGATTTCTGTTTCAAAGAACTTTTCATAATCTTGTGCTTTAGCTGTTTGGAAAGCGTAATAATCAGGGTTATAAGTTTGAAATAATACTTTACCCTTAAATTCTCCTCTGCCGGCACGTCCTGCAACCTGTGTAAGCAATTGAAAACCTCTTTCAGAAGCTCTATAGTCAGGAATATTAAAACCGGAATCAGCACTAAGTACACCAACAAGTGTAACATTAGGGTTATCCAAGCCTTTTGCTATCATTTGCGTGCCAACTAAAATATCAATTTCGCCTTTTTGAAATTTATTCAATAGTTCAATATGAGCGTTTTTTCTGGTTAAAATGTCACTATCTATTCTTTCAATTCTTGCATCGGGATAAAGCTCTTTTACTAACAGTTCAATTTTTTGAGTTCCGACTCCGGAAGTGGAAAGTGCATCACTTCCACATTGTGGACAAAATTCAGGAAAACTCATTTCTCTATTGCAGTAGTGGCATTTGAGTTTTTTTACACTTGCGTGCCAAATCATTGGTATAGAACAATCCGGGCATTCAACAACCGTTCCGCAAGCTTTACATTGCGTATATGTAGAATATCCTCTGCGGTTCATCAAGAGAATTACTTGCTGATTTCTTTCTAATGTTTCAACAATTTCTGTTTGTAAAGGTTTAGAAATAATTCCTCTGTAAGCGGCTTTTCCGTATTCTTGCATATTAATTACTTGAGGTTTCGCAAGCGGAGAATTATTGAAACGCTTTCTCATCTCAAATAAGTTATTGTTATTAGTTGCATAATAATAAGTTGAAATATCAGGAGTTGCAGAGCCTAAGATTAGCGGTGCTTGGTGAAATTGCGCCAAGCGTCTTGCAACGACTCTTGCGTCGTATCTTGGCGCAGGGTTTGTTTGTTTATAAGCGCCTTCGTGCTCCTCGTCAATAATTATTAAACCTATGTTTTGCAAAGGTGCAAATACGGCTGAACGAGCTCCAGCAAGGATTTTAATATCATTGTTATAAAGTCTTTGCCAAACATCATATTTCTCGCCTTCACCAATACTGCTATGCCAAATTGCAACATCTCTTATGCCGAATTTTCGAGCTAATCTTTTGGTCAGTTGAGATGCTAAAGCAATTTCCGGAGCTAAAAATAGTACATTTTTACCGGAATCAATAACATCTTTTATTAATTTAAAGTAAACCTCTGTTTTACCGGAAGCGGTTACGCCGTGTAAAAGAATTGGGTTTGGCGATTTTAGTTTTGCTTTTATCCCTTCATAAGCTGTAATTTGTTCACCGGAAAGTTCAAATAGAGGTTCTGTTTCCACATCTTTGAATATAGAAAGTGGATTTCTGTAAATATATTCTTCTTCTATTTTTACAAAACCACCTTCTGCAAGTTTTTTCATTGTTGCTCGTGTAGTTTTGGCTAATTCTTCAAATTCTATAAGCGAGCATTTACCTTTAGTTTTAAGTAGAGCCAAAATCTCTTTTTGACGTTTTGTTAAACCTTCGCCGTCTTCCTTAATCAATGAAACAGCAAGTGCAATTTTTGCATTTTTTTCTATTAATTTCATAGGTAAAGCTGCATTTAAAACCGTAACAAAGTCTGTGCAGTAATAGTTTGCAACCCACTCTAACAGCTTCAAATATTTGATAGAAAAAAGCGGTGTTTCATCAATTATTCGATTAATTTTTTTTGCTTTAAAATCTCCCGGAAGGTAATCAGAAAAACCTACAATAAACGCATTGATTAATCCTTGTCTGCCAAATGGAACCATTACAGCCTGCCCGATTTGAATAATATCTTTCATCTCGTCGGGTATAAGATAGCTGAATGTCTTGACTCCAAGCCCTTTTATATTTACTAAAACCAATGCGTACTTCATGGTTATTATTATAACATAGTGGCAACTATAAATTTGTAAACAAAAAAGACATTCTTGAAAGAATGTCTTTTTTAATTATCTTACATCTTTTAATGGAATTAGTTTACCATTGGGAATGCTCTTACAACTGTTACAGAACCATCAACGTTCTTTCTAACTCCTGTATCATTTTGATCGTCATCCAAATCTGCAGCGTATGCAACCGGTGTGTAAACTTGGTTCAAATCTAATGATTTGTTTTCAAAGCTTCTTAGAACTTTAGCGTTTTCATTATCATCAGGAGTCGGTTGTGGTTCCGGTTCTACTGGAGCATCAGGACCAACTAAGTATGTTGATTTGCCTGCAATCTGAGTTCCGTCGTTGTAACCGTTTGGCGCATTTGTTAATTCGTATGTAATTACGTCATTTTTGTTAACAGTAACTTCTTTTTCATCTCTGATGTTTGTATATTTAAGAGTGTAATCTCTTCCAGGGAAGTCAACTTTTAACTTATTAGTTGCTTTACCAACCTTGATTGTATCTGCGTGAACATCAGGTCCGGTGATTTCAATGAACTTATCAGGAGCTACCAAATTAACTTCTTTTGCATTAGCACCAGTTACTTTTAAATCAGCTTTTGATGAAATATAAGCTGTTGATGGAGTATCAATTTGAGAAATTGTTCCACCATTAACATTGATATAACCAGGAGTTCCAACTGTATCAGGAACTGGAATATAGTTTTCCATAATCTTAACGATTTTTTGGTCTACTGACATTGCATCTGTTGAAGTTAAACCACCAAGATAACCATTTGAAGAAAATTTGTATTCTTTAGCGGTTAATGTTGCTTTGCCGTCAGTCAAAACGTTTAAATTGTCAGATTTCATTGTGATTTTATTTGCAGAAGTGTCAACTGTTGTCATAACGTGACCATCAGTAGCGTGAGCAGTCAAATCACCACCAACGGTTAATTTACCATCTGCAAGTTTTTGTGCATCGTAATCATAACCACCAATATGAATGTTGTGTTTAGATTCAATTGCTAAATCTCCGTCAACTTTTGTATCACCAATTACGTGAACAAAATGTTTTATTGTTTGATAGCAATTGTTATCATAGTTTTGTGAAACATCTTTTGTCGTCAATTTAGCATTCTTTGCTACGTGAACATCTCCAACATCAAGGAAACCACCACCGTTTGTCATTTCTAAATTGCCTTTAACATCAGCGTTTCTTAAAAATGCTCTTGCACCATTATTTACAACTTTAACATCACCATTCATTGTTAGTCTGTTATCATTGTGAGTTTTGTTGATAGTAACGTTACCACCGGTAATAATGTTTGTGTTACCGTTGATTGTTCCGCCGTTTTTGATTTCTAAAGCACCAACATCATTAGTGATATATAAATCTCCATTTACGTTCATAGCGGACATTTTAGCAACTGTTTGAGCTTTGTTAGGAGCGGTTTGGTTAAGTGCTAAATAATCTTGACCATTTGCTGTAACAAGTTTAACAGCTTTAGCGTTAATTGTAGAGTTAGCTGCATTGATACCTGCTGCAACAATGCTATAATCGCCACCAACATTAAATGTGGAATTATTTTTAATTTCGATAGGAATTAACTTTCCATTATCATTAAATATTTTTGAGTATTTTGCATCTTTGATGTCAAATTTATTTAAGTCTTCTGCTCTAACACCAGATAAATCTTTTGTTGTAATCATAGCATCGCCGGCAGTTGTAAATTGAGCGCCATCGAATAATACACCGTTTGGGTTTGAAATAATCAATTGACTGATGCCTTGATTAGCATTAATTTGACCGTAAATGTTTGACATTCCTTGATTTA
>OIYO01000171.1_pt1 | contig 65149 bp, 55 predicted proteins | sample 1588191 | NCBI WGS metagenome assembly OIYO01 (sample SAMN03283275) | human gut metagenome | biome: human-associated habitat; material: feces | host: Homo sapiens | place: Peru | collected 2012 | reverse complement strand
CAATTTCTTCCTTTATCAGACTTCCTACACTTGAAAAGTGCGAACATAAAAATAGGTTCATCAATATTCTCCTTTATAAATTCCGATTTGTCAATCATCTACATCGATTCTTTCAATTTTGAAAATAACCGGTCTTGTACCGTCGTTGCAGCAGGCAATCATGACTTTATCGTCATTCATCCAACCGTGCATGATGCTCCCTCCTTGCAGCGCCGTGTAGATGTAGCGGCTGATGGCATCCCACGCTTCGGAACAGAACGGAACGCCCTCCGTTCCGCAGTGCGCTGTTCCCGGCGATTGCAGACAGCCTTCGTCCGGCGCACCGGATTTCACAAGTGTTCCAGCACCCATGTGCCAGAAATCATCTCGCTCATCGTTGCGATAAAACATAAACTCATCGCCAACACTGTAACAAGGACACTTGCCGCTGTCCGGCACGGCGCAGTACTGCGCTTGCAGCTCCGGGAACAGCTTCTTGTCCAGTACGGTTACTTTTACTCTGTGTTCCATCGTGTATCTCTCCTCGCAAATAGTGATTTTTTACGCGCTTATTATAAAGGCTTTCGCAAGTACACCATGTCCACCAACTGCACCCCGGCCTCGTAGATGGGGTGGTCATAGTGGTCGGTGAAGAAATTGGGGATGCGGTGCGAGCAGGCAAATCCGCACTTCTCATAAAACGGCACGGTCAGCGGGCTGTCGCCGGTGCCCACCTGCAAGAGGGCATAGTGTCCCGTATATTGGCGCACAAGGAAGTCGATCAGCGCTTTGCCGTAGCCCTTTCTCTGCGCCTCCGGTTCCACGGCGAGGTTCTTAAGCTCCAGAATCCCGCCGCCCTCGTCGGTGACGACGCATTCCGCCTTCACGCCGCCGTCCTCCAGCACATACATGGTGCCCCGCCCCAGATAGCGGTCGATCATGTCCTCCTGCTCGTCTGCCAACAGCAAAAGCGGAAGGAACTGCTTTTTATTTTCGTGGATTTCTCGAATATTCATAAGCTGCTCCGATAAGCCGGAAGTTACAAAAGTGATATCTCGATTCCGACTACACCATATTTATTTTGTTTTTCTCTGGAATAATACATTTCCATATCATCAGGCGAGGCGGTATTTATGTTATCCTCATTATAACCGCAGTTCAATAATGGCAAATTATCATATAACTCGGCAAATGAAGAAAACAAAAATAAATCTACAACTTTCACACGCAGGGTATCATTTGAATCCTCCGTGTTTATAAACTTTATAGTATCTCCGACAGAAATTTGTTTTCTTTTTTCATCATTCAGACGTAATTCTATTGTTTTATTTCCGGTTCTTATTTCCTGCATCGGTGCAGGAGTTAAATTCATGACGTGTTCTTTCATTCAAGAATTCCCCTTGCAAATTACAATTTTTCAGTGCTTCTTCACCTTTCGCTTTCCCCCTGCGGCGCAAAATAATGCGTCTGGGCATAGGCAAACTGCTCGTTGAACCGCCGGGCGGCTTCCCGGCTCAGGGGCGTGTCCGGCTGCATCATGTCAAAGGCGTGCATATCCGTGTGATACACATCCACGCTTGCCGGAACGCCGCAGGCTTTGAGCCGTTCGGCGAAGAGGATCGTTTCAGCATAGAACGGCTCCCCGTCGCCCACAAAGGTATAGGCGGGCGGTAAGCCGGAGAGGTCCGTCAGGCGGGCCGGCGCGGCATAGGGAGACAGGGAGTTCCGGTCCTGCCCCCTCAGATAGCACCGCCACGCAAGGTGGTTTTTCCGCGTGTTCCACACGCGGCCGTGGTTATCCCGGGAGCTCTCGGTGTCACGGTCGTCAAGCATGGGATAGAGCGGCATCTGGAATGCGACGTTAACAGCGCCGGTATCCCGGGCCTTTATGCAGACCGCGGCGCACAGCCCGCCGCCGGCGCTCTCTCCGCCGACCATCAGCTGGTCGCAGCGAACACCCAGCTCCGCAGCGTGCTCTTTCAGATACACCAGAGCCGTATAGCAGTCGTCCAACGCCGCCGGATATGGTGCAAGCGGGGCCAGCCGGTATCCCGGAGACACCACAACAGCGCCGAAATGCTTTACCAGACCGGGCGCCAGAGACATATGCACCATCTCTTTCATACCGGTGATATATCCGCCGCCGTGTATCCACAGCACCCCGGTAGCCATTACGGGAAGCTCCTTCGGAGACAGCACCAGCGCCGGTATCTGCCGCCTGCCGTCGGATGGGATAGTAATTTTCCGGACGCAAATATCCTTGTCGGGGCTCATTGAACGCATGTAATATGCCTCTTTCTATCTATATAATAATTAGCAACTTGATTAGTAGCTTGCCCGGCTGCCGTTTTGACGGTGCAGCTCAGCCGGGTTTCAGCTACGCGGGGCCGTTCACCGGTATTCTAGCATAAAGCCTGCAAAATCACAATCAGAGACGGGATGCTTCGGGCGCTGACAGACAGGTGAGCCGCCGGAGGCGCGTAGGGCCGCAATGCGGAGAGAACAAAACGGAAGAGAAAAGGCAAAAGCGGGTAAAAAGCCGGATCGGTTTGTTACTCGCTTTTCCATAGATGGATGACGCCGCGGTCATTGAGCTGCTGCAGCGTGACAAAGAGGATGGGAAAAAGAAGCATGCCCCAAACGCCCCAGACACGCCAGCCGACGTATATGGCCAGCAGCGAGGCGATGGGATCCAGCCCGATCTGGTCGCCGAGGAGCTTCGCCTGTGTGCAGCTGCGCACGAGGTTTACGGTGCCCCAGCATACAAGCAGCATCACTCCGCGGCGGATATCTCCCAGCAGCAGGGAGTACAGTCCCCACGGTACGAGCACGACGCCGGTGCCGAATACGGGCAGCGCGTCTATGAGCGCCGTTACCGCCGCAATGCCCACGGCGCCCTTTACCCGCAGCAGCAGGAAAAAAAGCAGCAGCTCAAAAAACGTCATAAGCATAAGTATTAGCTGCGCTCTTATGAAGCCGCCGAAGCTGGCCTTGAGATTCTGCCCCACGCCCTCCAGCCGGGCGCGGAAGCCGTCCGGCAGCTGGGCGGCGACAAAGGCGGTGATGCGCGGGAACGAGGCGGAGATGAAATAGGTGCCTATGCCGGCGGTGACGATGAACAGAAGCGTGTCAGGCGTGCTCTGCGCGGCTCTGCCCACGAGATCCAGCGCCCATTGCGACAGCACGCCCGGAAGCTCGTAAAAGCTGTCGCCCACGGAGTCGAGCGCGACACGCAGATATTCCGCAACGCCCTCCGGTGCGGACGAGATGTATTCAAAGACCCGGCCCTCAAATACTCTGAGATTCTGACCGAGAGACTGCATGAGCGCGGGCACCTCACCGGCAAAGCCGGTAGCCGCCTCCACGCCCTTTACGGTCAGCTCAACGGCGAGGTATATGAGCAGACCGAGCACGGCGAGCGTCAGCACGGCGGAGGCGGCGCTGCGCTTCCAGCCGTGCCGGATGAGAGAGCGCACGGGGATCTCCAGCAGCGCCGCAACGGAGAATGCCAGCAGAAACGGCGCGGTCCACGGCAGCAGAAAACGCACTGCCAGCCATACGCCGCCGACAGCCGCCGCTGAATATATAAGAGCTTGCAGCCACTTTGCTGCCCTCTGCTGCACGTTCATGCCCTCCCTGATATGTAGCCCCGCCGGAGCGCGGGCGAATATGCCTGTATACTTTGTAGCCATTTTTTCCGCGCTCTAAACGCGAACGGAAAAACTTCTCATTGTATATAATGGTGCAGGAGGGAGAACTATGCTAACAGTGCAGAAATTCGGCGGCAGCTCCCTCGCCGATATTGAAAAGCTGCGCCGCGCGGCCCGGATAATTCTGGACGCGCGGCACAGGGAGCACGACGTAGTCGCGGTGGTGTCTGCCATGGGGGACACTACCGACGATCTGGTCGATCTGGCGCATGAGATAGACCCCAACCCCTCGGCGCGTGAGTTGGATGCCCTGATGAGTACGGGCGAGCAGCAGTCTGCGGCGCTTCTGGCGATAATGCTGGAGAGCATGGGGGCAAAGGCGCAGTCGCTGACCGGCTGGCAGGCCGGAATGTACACCGATACGCGGCACGGCGACGCGGGGCTGGAGCTGACCTTCCCCAGCCGTGTAGCCGCGGCTCTCAGGGCGGATCATATCCCGGTGGTAGCCGGGTTTCAGGGAATAGATGTGAGGGGCGATATATCCACGCTCGGCAGGGGCGGCTCGGACACGAGCGCAGTCGTGCTTGCCGCGGCTCTGGAGGCGGAGCGCTGCGAAATATACACCGATGTCAGCGGCATATACACCGCAGATCCGCGCATAATTGAAAACGCGCGGCGGATGAATGAAATAGACTTTCGGGATATGCTGCTGCTGGCCAGAGCGGGCTCACAGGTCCTGCATTCAAGGTCCGTGGAGCTTGCGATGGCGAACGGCGTGGACATATACCTTCTCTCCAGCGCGGGAGAGCCGGGATACTCGGTGGTGCGCAGTCTGGGCAATGACCGGCGGCCGCTTTTTGCCGGGGTCACGAAAAACGCGGCCGATTCAAGCGTGACGCTGGTCGGCCGCGGCTGCGGCTCGCACACGCTGCCGGAGCTCGCCTCCATGCTTTCCGGCTGCGGCGTGAGCGTGCGCGGCGGTCGCATGGGCGATGGATATGCCGGAGTAAGGGTCGATCCCGAGCAGCTCACCTATGCGCTGCGTAAAGTACATGAGCTTATGTTTGAGTAAAAAGAGAGGAAAAGGAAACGTGCGCCGGTGAAAACCGGCGCACGCTGAGCTTTCTTATTTTATTATTTACCGGCCGCGGCTCTGGCCTTTTCGTCTATGACCACGCGGTTGCCGTGGACGGACAGACGGCCTGCACAGTACAGCGCCACGGCCTTGGAGAGGATCTTCCACTCGCCCTCCTCCATAACGCGCTGACGCAGGCTCTCCGGCGTATCGTCCGGCAGGACCTCCACCGCTTTCTGGAGAATGATGTTGCCCACGCGCCCGTCGCCGTCCGCGAAGTACGCCGTTGCGCCGGTCATCTTCACGCCGCGCTCGAGCGCCGCGCGGCACACGTCGCCATCGACGTCCTCAAATGCGGGATACATTGCGGGATATGTGCCGATCATGCGGTTTTTGAACTGATACGGCACGACGCCAAGCGGCAGATCGTAGCCCGCAAGTATCACAAGCTCTATGTCCATATCTCTGAGCTTGTTCGCTATCGCCATGCTGTGGCTCGTCATAGTCGGAAAAAGCTCCGGATCCACCACATATGCAGGAATACCGGCGTTCAGCGCGCGCTTCATCGCATACGCGTCCTTCTCAGGCGAAATGACCGCCACAAGCTCAAAATTTTCAATTTCCTTGAAGTACATGGAGTCCAGGATCGCCTGAAGCTTCGCTCCGTCGCCGGACACCAATGCCGCCGCTCTGACCATACTCTCTTACCCCCGCGGACGCTCTCTTCCGCCCGCCGTCCCGGATGCAAAACTCGGTACTTGTGCATCGGGAAAAATCAAGGTATAATAACTGAGTTACAGCTGCTACACCTTTTTCTCTTATTTTCTATAATAAAACATTATACTGTATTCCTCGCACAAGGTCAAGGTATGGAGGCGCATGTTTATGACAGAAATTTTTCTTATACGGCATACACAGGCAGAGGGCAATCTCTACCGGATGATGCAGGGGCATTGGGACGGCGACATCACACCGATGGGCAGCAGACAGATAGACGCGCTGGCCGAGCGGTTCAGAAATGTGCCGGTCGACGCGGTGTACTCAAGCGACCTGTACAGGGCGCGCATGACGGCGGGGGCCATAACAAGATACCACGATCTCCCGCTCAACACGTCGAAGGAGCTGCGCGAGGTGAATGTCGGACCGTGGGAGACGGCGTTTTTCGGCAACGTCATGCACGAGTTCCCGGAGCAGGCGGAAAATTTCATGGCGCACCCGGACAAATGGAGGATAGACGGCGCGGAGACCTATGCGCAGGTGCAGAAGCGCGCTTTTGCGGAGCTCAGCGCAATAGCGCAGCGGCACGACGGGCAGAGTGTCGCCGTTGTCAGCCACGGCGTTACGATCCGCTGCATCCTTGCGGCGGTCATGGATACCGGCCTTGACAGGCTCGGTGAGGTGCCGATAGTGAACAACACCTCGGTAACGGTGCTCAGATATGAAAACGGCGTCTTTACGCCGGTCGTGATAAACGACTATTCGCATCTGGAGAGCATCAAATCTCCCGAGTGGAAAAGAAACACCGCGCTGCGCGACGAGGCCATTGACCCGAAGGAGCAGAAGGAGTACTACTGCGGCTGCTATGCCGATGCGTGGCGGGCAGCGCACGGCTGCCTTACGGGCTTCAGCGCGGACGGATATATCCTGTCTGCGGAGGAGCACTGGCTCTATGACAGCTCTTCCGTGCTGAAAATGCTGGACGGGGACGAGCCGGCGGGCCTTATAGATATGGATGTACAGCGCGGGGCGAAGGACGGTACCGGCTGGATAAGCCTGCTGTATCTGAACGGGAATTACCGCGGAAAGGGCTACGGCATCCAGCTGCTTGCCCGCGCGATAAAGAAGTATACAAACCTCGGCAGAACAGAGCTGCGGCTGCATGTCGCGGAGGAGAACGCCGCGGCGATAAAGTTCTACAAAAACAACGGCTTTGAGGTCATTGCCGAGGATGAGGGCGTACTCGGCATGCAGTATCTTATGCGGCGCAAGCTGGGAGGAAGAAAATATGTTTGACGACAGGCCCGCGCACGTAAAGCAGCTGCGGCTTGAGCCTGACCGGCGCATCATCGTCGTGTCGGATATACACGGAAACCTTGAATTTCTCAAGGGAGTGCTGAAAAAGGCCGGATTCTGCGGCGCGGATGAGCTGATAATCGACGGGGACTTTCTTGAAAAAGGCCCTGACAGTCTCGGTACGCTGCGCTATATCATGGAGCTGTGCCGGGGCGGAAATGTCGAAGTTGTCTGCGGCAACTGCGACGACTGGTGCACGATATTCCGGGATGACGAAATGCTCGATGAGCAGCTCCTGCACTATGTGCTGCATAAAAAAAGCGGCATACTCTGGGATATGTGCAATGCCTGCGGCATCGACATGTTCGAGGAGGACAGCTTCACGGCCTGCAAGGAAGAGATAGGCCGCCGGTTCCCGGCGGAGTGGAAATTCCTCACAGACATCCCGCACGCGATAGAGATGGAGAACTTCATATTCGCGCATGCGGCGGTATACCCCGATAAGCCGCTGCGGGAGCACAACGTGGATGAGCTCGTCCGCTGTGACAGGTTCATGGAAAAGGGCTTCAGCTTCGACAAATGGGTGGTCGTCGGCCATTATCCGACCGTCCTGTACGGCACGGATAAGGTCTGCGCAAACCCGATAGTTGACAGGGTGCACAAGGTCATAAGCATCGACGGCGCCTGCGTTTTGAAGGACGACGGGCAGCTGAACGCGTTTATAATACCCAATAAGTACAGCGAGGACTTCCGCTTCGTCTCGTATGACGGATTTCCGGAGCGCGTTGTGCTCTCCGATCAGGCCGAGGGGGAGCGCTGCTATTACATCCGCTGGGGCGACAGTCAGGTGCAGGTGCTCGAGCGCGGCGCGGAATTCTCGCGCGTGCGCCATGTGCACACCGGGTATGAGATGGATGTGCTCACAAAATACCTCTTCACCGGCGATGAGATCACCGACTGCAATGACTGCACGGACCGTATCCTGCCGCTGAAAGCGGGAGATGTCGTGCGTGTGGTGGAGACTACGTCGCGCGGCTATTTTGTCAAGCACGGCGGCTGGTCCGGCTGGTATTACGGCGAGCTCGGCTGCAAAAAGTGACGAGGGACTTGAAATGAGGCTTGGATATGTGCTATTATACGTGCTCGTTATGAGCTTATTGCTCTTTGCCGTAATGGGCGCGGACAAGCGCCGTGCGCGCGGAGGGGCGCGCCGGGTGCCGGAAAAGCGGCTGTTTCTTCTGGCGCTCCTTGGCGGGGCGTTCGGAGGCTGGTTGGGCATGTATGTATTTCACCATAAGACAAAGCACTGGTATTTCAAGCTGGGATTCCCGGCGATCGCAATTGCGCAGCTGGTGCTGATATGGCTTGCAGGGAGTAAACTCTGATATGGAAAATGAGAAAATTCTTGAAGCAGAAAAAGAAGCTCAGGAAGAAATAAAGGAAGAGATAATCCAGGAGGCCGAGCAGGAGGTAAAGGTCGAGGAAGAGATGTTCCTCGAATGTGAAAAGCGCTGGGTCTTTGCGCTGCTGATGCTCGTCGCCGGATTTTTCGGCGGCTTCACCTACTCGATAAGAGGCGGCGTATTCTGCAACGCACAGACGGCAAACGTCGTGCTGATGTCGCTTTCGATCGGCAACGGTAATTGGAGCCAGGCGCTGTACTATCTTGTGCCGATGTCGGCATACCTTCTCGGTACGATCATTTCTGAGAGCGAGGCTTTCTACATAAAGAAGCTGCACCTCATCCGCTGGGATACGCTGTTTGTGATCATTGATATACTGGCCGTGATAGTCCTTGCTTTCCTGCCGGAGACCGCGCCGGTCCAGATAACGCAGGTCACTATAAACTTTGTCTGCGCAATGCAGTTCAATACCTTCCGGCAGGCGCAGGGCATCCCCATGGCGACGACCTTCTGCACAAACCATGTCCGTCAGGTCGGTATTGCGCTCAGCAAGCTCATGCGCCATCACGGCGGCGCGGCATATGCCGAACGGCTGCGCGTCCATACGTTCATGCTGGGCATGTTTTCCGCCGGCGTAATATGCGCGACGCTGCTGAGCAAGGTTTTCCTTGGCAAGTCAATGCTTTTCGCGCTGCTGCCGCTGTCGGTGATACTGGCGGATCTTCTGCATGCCGACCTTGTAAAAGAGCGCGGTAATTTTGAGAGAAAGCCGCGCGGGCATTAAAGGCGTCAGAAGAAGCTTGCAAACCCGCTTCGCTGGGCTTTGCATGGAGTGCGCTGGGGTATGAATGATGAAAAATAACGGAGGCCTGGCCTCCGTTATTTTCGTTATTACATCCCGTCGTCAGTGACGGAATCGCTGCGGAACAGAAGTGAAATGCACCACAGCGCCGCAAGACCGACCAGAGTATAGACAACGCGGCTGACGGTCGCGGTCTGTCCGCCGAAGAGCCATGCAACGATGTCAAAGCGGAACAGGCCGATGCTGCCCCAGTTGACGCCGCCGATTATGGTCAGTATCAGCGCTATGCGATCCATTACCATGTAAAGAACTCCTCTCTATAGGCAGCTGAGGATATGCCGCCGCGCTCCGGCGGCGTTCCTGACTGCCGTATGGTTTCTCCCATAGTGTATCCGGCAAGAGAAAAAATATGCATTTGTTCCGAATTTTGAGGCGTTCGACAAAACTAGTGCTTTTTCGCTCTTTACAAATTCGGAATAAAGTATTATTCTCTGATCACAGCTTATCCAATTGATCCTCTCAATCGGAGGATCAGGCTCATATCTTTATCCCACAACCCTGTTTGGCGGATCGTCACTGACGATCCGCACTTTTTTTGCGCCGGAAAGGGTAATAGATAACGGCCCACACCGCGCCGAGAATGGGCAGATAGCCCAGCACATAGCCGGGACGGCCCAGAAAAGCGAACCATTCGAGCGGCGAGCCGGGAGACGGCCAGTTGAGAAACATGTAATTCGTGCCTGCCAGCCTGTCGAACAGATATACCGGCACGGCGAGCGCAAGCATGATGCCGAGACAGGCCGGCGCTTTCCGGATGTCGGGCGCTATGCCGCCGGAGACGGCCTGCGTCAGAACATAGGCCACGAGCAGAATGTGTATGCCGAACCCGGCGCAGGTCATAAAGTGCAGCGGCGGATAGCCGCTCCAGTCGGGGAATATGAGTGCGGCGGCTGCGCCCGGCATGCAGAAGGAGTAGAGGAACTGTCCCGTTTTCCCGCCGCCGCGCAGTGCGTGGACGGCGCAGATATACACTGCCATGCCGCACAGATGCAGCGGCAGCCGGCCGACGCCGTACCGCCCCGCGGCCATGAGGAGCGCAGCGCGCAGAAGCTCCAGAAACAGCGCCGAGAGTGCGAGACCGCGCTTCAGCCATATGCGCGCCTCAGTACCGGCGCGCCTGTATACTATGCACATGGAGAAGATGAACATCGCCCCGGACAGCAGCCACAGAAGATGCCAGACAGAGAACAGCCCGAACCCGGCCCCGGATGAATTTTCGGTTGTAAAAGCAAAATATTCCGCCATAGCATTAGTATACGCAGATTTTAACGCGGCATGCCGGGGCGTTGAGCGCAGGGCGCTTTAAATTGTATTGCTTTTCGGTGCATATTGTCGTAAAATAAAACGGTTTTCAGAAAAAAGGAGCACGGCGTGAAAAATACGCCGGTATTGTGGAAATGAATGCAGTGCGGGAATTTATACGGGAAATAAGGCTGTACGCGGCGGCGCTGGGCAAATGGCTTGCCCTTGCGGCCGTTACCGGGGTGTTCTGCGGCTTTATCGGGTCGGCGTTTCACCTCAGCGTCGGCTATGTGACAAAGCTGCGCGGCGCAGAGCCGTGGCTGCTGTACTGTCTGCCGCTTGCGGGACTTGTTGTTGTGGGCATATACAAGCTTTTCAGAACCGAGGGCGAGGGAACCAACGACATAATAGACGCGGTGCATCTCGGAAAACCGCTCCCGCTGCTGCTGGTGCCGTCGATATTCCTCGGAACGGTGTTCACGCATCTCTGCGGCGGCTCTGCCGGGCGCGAGGGCGCGGCTCTTCAGATGGGCGGCACTATCGGGTACTGGTCGTCAAAGCTCTTCAGGCTCGATGACCGCGACACGCGCACGGCCACGCTCTGCGGAATGGCAGCGTTTTTCTCCGCGCTGTTCGGCACTCCGCTCGCCGCGACAATGTTTGCGATAATGGTCATAAGCGTGGGTAATTTTTATCACTCCGCCTTTATCCCGTGCTTCACGGCGTCGCTTGTCTCTTACGGCATCTCAATCGCAATGGGCGTCGAGCCGACGCGCTTTGCCGTCGACGTTCCCGCGCTGATCCCGGCCGATCTCGTCGAGGTCGCCGTGCTTGCAGCGCTGTGCGCATGGGTGTCGGCTATATTCTGCAAGGTGCTGCGCTTTACCGAGCACCGCATGGCGAAATATGTGAAAAATCCGTGGCTGCGCGCAGCTGCGGGCGGCGCAGCCATTATCGCGCTGACGCTGCTATGCGGCACGACGGACTATAACGGCGCAGGCATGGATGTGATCACCGCAGCCGTTGAGCATGGGACGGCGCGCCCGGAGGCCTTTGTGCTGAAGATCATATTCACCTCGATCACGCTCGCCGCAGGGTTCAAGGGCGGCGAGGTCGTGCCGTCGTTTTTCATCGGCGCGACGTTCGGCTGCGCCGCGGCTCCTCTTTTGGGACTGCCTGCCGGGTTTGGCGCGGCGCTGGGACTCGTGAGCGTGTTCTGCGGGGCAACGAACTGCCCAATGGCCTCCATCTTCCTTGCGATAGAGCTCTTCGGCGGCAGCGGGATACTGTATTTTGCCCTTGCCTGCGGCGTGAGCTATATGCTCTCCGGCTATAACGGACTCTATTCAAGCCAGACCATACTCTATTCAAAGCTCAAGGCGCAGTATATAAACGTCCACACAAACGCTTACCACGCCGGTGAGAAACGGGCTGACCTGCCGCATGTGAAGGGCAGCCTGAGGGACTGAAAAGCGATGGTCATAACGAAAAAAGGACGCTGATTTTTACAGTCAGCGTCCTTTTTTGCCGTTTTACTGCCGCTCATCAGCGGCCATGCGTTCCAATGCGCGGTAATCGACCTTGCCGGTGGGAGTAACGGGCAGTTTATCCACGAAAATCAACTTTTTCGGAATGTTGTGCGATGCCATGCGCGCGGCACAGCAGCGGAGAATATGTTCTCTGATCTGCACATGCGGTGTGCCGTCGCCTACGATGAAAGCGGCAGGTGTATATTTGCAATCCGGATCACTGATGCGCACGACGGCGCAGTCATTTACGTGCTCGATTTCGGATATGACGCTTGCAATATAATCTGGATAGAGTTTAAAGAACATACCGCCTTTTTCACTTCGTGCGGCATATATTCTCTTGGCTCTGCCTGTAACAAATACGAAGCCGTCTGTATCTACATAGCCGATGTCACCGGTATGGAGCCATCGAGTCCCGTGATCGTCTGTAAATATTGCCGAGTTTGTTGCGCTGTCGTTATTGTAGTAGCCGAGCATCAGCCCCGGCGATGAAAAGCAGAGTTCTCCGGGTTGGCAGTATCCTAGCTCACTGCCGGAATCTTCGCCGAGAACTTTGACGTTGGCCTTGCAGAACGGTATGCCGACGCTCCCCGGTTTTATGTGAAGGCTGTTTGTCCCTGTGCAGACTGTTGATGCAAGCTCCGACATGCCATAACCGACGCAGGTTTTACATTTGGCCCCATGCATATCAAGAAAGCTGTCGGAGGCGGCAGCCAGAGCGCTCGTCAGAGCCGCACCGCCCAGCGCGAACGTTTTGATATGAGACAGATTCAGACGGGCAGCTTTGCGGCTTGTTATGATCCCATGAATATGAGAGGGGCCTACCAGCAAATGTGTGGGGCGGTATTTTACATAGAAATCAACTATGGTCTTTTCGTCAAAGCTGGGGATAAGGATCAGCTCAAATCCAAGCTGCAAAGGCATATTGATACCTGTTCCCAGCCCAAAGGCATGAAAAGAAGGAATCGAATGCATACTTTCAATTCCAGCGCGTTATTTTGACCTTGACCATTTGAGAAATGTACTGTGCGACACGCCAATTTCCGCAGCGGCGGCTCTGGATGAGAGTTCGCCGCTTTTCCATTTCTCATACAAGGCCCCATATTCCTCCGGCGGCGCCAGTGGACTGCGTCCAAAGCGGACGCCTCTGGCCTTCGCGGCGGCAATGCCCTCCGCCTGCCTCTTACGTATCGCCTCCCGCTCGGCCTGCGCCATATAACAGAGCACCTGAAGTACGATGTCGGCTATAAGCACCCCTACAAGACCGTTATCCGTGCGCGTATCCAGCAGGGGCATGTCCAGCACGACTATTGAGGCGCGCTTTTCCCGCGTAATAAAACGCCACTGTTCGAGAATGTCCTCATAGCTGCGCCCGAGCCGGTCGATGCTTTTTATGATAAGAAGATCGCCCGGCTTCAATTTTTTATCATGCGTTGGTATGCGGGACGGTCAAAATCCTTGCCGGACTGCTTGTCCATAAATATGTACCTGTCCTGAACGCCGTATTCGCGCAGCGCTATGATTTGCCGCTCTTCATTCTGCTCTCTGGTTGAAACTCTTGCGTACCCGTAGATTTTCACGTTCATATTTTTTCTCCTTTGCCGGCTGACATTTTTGCAAGTCAGATTATAAAGGAAAAAACAACCGGACTGCCGGTTGAATGACAGTCCGATTGAAAGAAGTAAAACCTTATGTGCCGGAGCGTGAATTTTATGAGTATATTCTTTTCTAATTGTTCTGCATCGCGGATGAAGCTGCCGGGGACGGCGTATCCGCCGCGGCCTCGACGTTTTTTGTCAGCAGCTCCGTGCAGCCGATGAAGCGCCGCGCCTCGTATTTGCGCTGGAGATACGGGTCGTCGAGCGAGGAGAGCACCACGCCGTAGGCCTCGCCCTGCGCGTGGATGTAGTAGCCCGCGCCGATATATATGCCCACATGCCCGACGTAGTTTTCGGACTTGTAGAACGCGATCAGGTCGCCGGGCATGAGCTCGTCCGGCTCGATCTTCACGCCCTGTTTTGCCTGATCGTTGGCTATGCGCTCGATGCGGTAGCCGAAATGATCGTAGACGTAATATACCAGCCCTGAGCAGTCAAAGCCCGTCTCCGGCGACTTGCCGCCGTATTTGTATTTGCCGCCGAGAAAATCCAGCGCAAAATCTGCGATTTCGCGCCCGAGCTGCTCCAACGGGTCCGGTTGATTCATAACGGCCTCCGCCGCCCCGGCTGCGCGCGCGGCGGACAGAAACTCCGGCATATAGCTTTCACTGCCGCAGCTGAGCGTGAGCGCGCCGCCGGAGAACGCGGCAGAGAGCTCCTTTTCCCCGCCGGCGGAGCAGCCGGGGAAAAAGCGCAGGGAGACCCGGTCTCCGTCCGCCCGCCAGACAAAGCCCGCACCGTCCATACTGCCGGTCATATCCTCGCAGAACTCAAGCCCGCGCCCGTCCGTATCCGTCCATTTTGACGCGGTCAGCAGCCGCCCGAGCGGGGTCAGCTCGCAGATGGCCTGCCCGGCCGGCGTGGCCGGAGACCCGCAGCAGAGCAGAAGCATGCCTGCCGCCGTCAATATTGCAATGAGCGTTTTTTTCATATATCGCGCCTCATTTATCATTATGACAATAAAACAGATTATAGCACCGCGCGTGCAAAAGTACAAAGAAAAATACAGCCAGAACTGCCATTCTTGACGGCAGAGTGCAGGACGGATATAATTCATACAAAGAAATTTGCAGGGGAGGGCGTATATGCTCACTCTTATCACAGGCAGGGCGGGAACAGGCAAGACCTCCGCCGTCATACAGCGGATAAACGACGCCGTGCAGCAGCACGAGGGAAAGCGCATGCTCATAGTGCCCGAGCAGTACAGCCATGAGGCCGAGCGTGAGCTGTGCCGCGTGTGCGGGGACAGCCTGTCGCACTATGCGGAGGTGTTTTCGTTCACGGGACTCGCCAGACGGCTGATGTCGCAGCTTGGCGGCGGCGCGGTGAAATATCTGGATAAAGGCGGGCGGCTTTTGTGCATGGCGCTTGCACTCGGCAGCGTTGGCAGCCGGCTGAAAGTGTATCAGGCAGCAGCGCGCAAGGCGGAGCTGCAGTCCATGCTGCTGGATGCGTTGGATGAGCTCAAGGCTGCGTGCATCTCGCCGGAGGCGCTCTATGACGCCGCGCTCGGCCTTGACGACAGCCTCGGCGACAAGCTCAGGGATCTTGCGTTGATAGCCGCTGCGTATGACGCCGTAGCGGCAAACGGACATGCCGACCCCGCGGACAGGCTCACCGTGCTCGCCTCGCAGATACCCGGCAGTGACATTGGCCCGGACACATACATATATATCGACGGCTTCATTGATTTCACGGTTCAGGAGCTCACGGTCATGCGCGCGCTTATGGAAAAGGGCGCAGAGCTGACCGTCTGCCTTACGGTCGACTCGCTCGACGGCGGCAGCGAGGTGTTCGAGCTCAGCCGCCGCGCGGGACGGGGGCTTATCGCCGCGGCCGAAGAGCTCGGAACAGAGCACCGCACGGAGTTATTCGGCGGCGTACCGGACAAGGCTGAGGATCTGAACTTCCTTGCCGAAAATATGTTTTCCTACTCATCCGCCCGCTTTGAGGGCGGGAGCAGTAATATAGAGCTCGTGCGCGCAGACGGTATGAGCGCGGAGTGCGAGCTTGCCGCGGCGAAGGCGCTTGAGCTCGTGCGCGATACCGGCTGCCGCTGGCGCGATATTGCGGTCGCCGTGCGCGGCTTTGACGATTACTGCGGGACGCTTGAAAACACGTTTCAGCAGTACGGCGTGCCGCTGTTTACGGCGAAGAAGAGCGAGCTTCTGTACAAGCCGCTGCCGCTGATGGTGTCGTTGGTGTACGAGATAACCGGCGGGGGCTGGGACATAGACGATGTTATAAGCTATATGCGCACGGGCCTCACGGGGCTTTCACCGGCCGAGTGCGACGTGCTCGAAGCATATATTTTCAAGTGGCAGCTCCGGGCCGGGGCATGGAAGCGCGACGGTGACTGGCGCCAGCACCCCGACGGCTACGGCGGGGACTACGATGACGAAGCGCTGGCGCGTCTTGAAAAAATAAATGAACTCCGGCGCAGGCTTGCGGACCCGCTCCTGAATTTCGAGCGCGGCAGCGCGCTTACGCAGACGGCTGCGGGACAGGCGGCGGCGCTGGCGGAATTCTTCGGGGAGCTGAAGCTGCCTGAGATACTCGAAGCGCGCGCGGAAAAACTGAATTCCGAGGGACGGGAGGAGCTTGCGCAGGAGTATGTGCAGCTGTGGAGCATAATCGTATCCGCACTTGAGCAGAGCGCCGCGATCCTCGGCGAAGCGCCGATGGACAGGGCGGAGTTCGGACGGCTCTTTACGCTCACGCTGTCCAGATACGATATAGGCACGATTCCGGTCTCGCTCGACCGCGTGTCAGCCGGAGATTTTGACCGGATGCGCCGCCGCAGCATAAAGCACCTGATAGTCCTCGGCGCGAGCGATTCCAGACTGCCGCGCGCCGGAGATGAGGCCGGAATGTTCTCCGATGCTGAGAGGGCGCGGCTGCTCGAGCGCGGCGTGGATCTCGGCGGCGCGGGAGAGAGCGAGCTGTGGCGCGAGTTCACGCTTATCTATAACTGCCTGACGCTCCCGTCGGACAGCCTTACGATGATCTGCCCGCTGACGGACGCCGACGGAGAGGAGCAGCGTCCGGCCTTCGTATATAACCGCGCGGTGGCACTTTTCGGCCTTGAGCCAAAATACGGGGAGCTCACCGGCGCGCGCATTTCCGCGCCTGCACCGGCGCTGAGCCTGGCCGCGCACGCCATGCACGGCGGCACGCCCGCCGAAAAGGCGGCGGCGGAGTATTTCAAGGAGCATGAGAGCGGACGCATCGCCGCGCTGGAGCGCGCGGCGGATATGAGCCGCGGAAAGTTGTCTGAGCGCGCGGTGAAGAGCCTGTACGGCGAGAGGCTGCGTCTCAGCGCGTCGAGAATAGATAAATTCGCCTCATGCAAATATGCGTATTTCTGTCAGTACGGCCTGCGCGCAAAGCCCTATGAGCCGGCCGGGTTTACCCCGCCCGAGATAGGCACTTTCATGCACTACGTGCTTGAGCATACGGCGCGCGAGGTCAAAAAGCGCGGCGGCTTCAAAAGCGTGGACGACGCAGAGCTCGGTAAGATTTGCGGCGCGGCTGTCGAAGCCTATGTGCACGAAGAGCTCAACGACTTCCGCGAGAAGAGCGCAAGGTTCGTATATCTGTTCAGGCGGCTGACGCGGGATGTGCGTCAGGTCGTGACGGACATGGCCGACGAGCTCAGGAAATCGGATTTTGAGCCGCTGGACTTTGAGCTTGACTTCGGCCGCGCGGACAGCATACCGCCGGTCACGGTCGGCGAGGGCGAGGCTCAGCTCACGCTCACCGGCGTTGCAGACCGCGTGGACGGCTGGCTGCACGATGGGAAGCTTTATCTGCGCGTGGTGGATTACAAGACCGGAAAGAAAAAGTTCTCCATGTCGGACGTGTGGTACGGTATGGGGCTGCAGATGCTTCTGTATCTGTTCGCGCTCGAAGCGGACGGCGAGAAGCTCTACGGACATGAGATAGTTCCTGCGGGCGTCATGTACGTCCCGGCGAGGAACGCCATGCTCGCCGCGCAGCGCGACATGACAGATGACGAGGCGGAGAAAAAACGCGCCGACGCAAAGCGGCGCAGCGGACTTGTGCTGGATAATGAGCAGCTTATGGAGGCATGGGAGCACGGCGCGGAAAAACAGTATATACCCGTGCATGTCAACAGGAGCGGCAATGTGTCGCCGGATGATGTGGCGTCGCTTGAACGGCTGGGGCTGCTGGCCAGACATATAAAAAAGAGCCTCGGTGAGATGGCCGGAGAGCTCCGCCGCGGAAGCATAGCCGCGGACCCGTATTACCGCGGCCAGCAGGAGAACGCCTGCATTAACTGTGATTATTTTGACGCCTGTCATTTCGCGGACGGTACTAACGGGGAAAGCTGCCGTTATCTTGCAAAGCTCCGGCCGGACCGGGTGTGGAGCATGCTGGAAGGAGAGAGCAAAGATGAGTGAATTCAGACCGACACCGGCCCAGAGCGCGGCGATCTCCGCGCGGGGCAGCACCGTCCTTGTCTCCGCCGGCGCGGGCAGCGGCAAGACAAAGGTGCTCACCGAGCGCCTTATGAGCTATATAACGGGCGCTGAACGCTCCGCGGATCTCGACAGCTTTATCATCATCACGTATACGCGCGCCGCGGCGGGGGAGCTGCGCGGCAGGATAATGGACGAGCTTGCCTCGCGCCTTGCCGCAGATCCCGGCAACCGGCGGCTCAGACGGCAGAGCGCGCTGTGCCAGCGCGCGCAGATCGGCACCATACACAGCTTCTGCGCTGCGCTGCTGCGCGAGAACAGCCACGCGGCGGGCATAAGCCCGGATTTCAAGGTCGCGGATGACGACCGCGCGCAGGCGATGAAGTCCGCCGCGCTTGAGAGAGTGCTTGAGGAGCGCTACGAAAAAAGCGGCAGCTATCCCGGCTTTCTCCTGCTTGCGGATACCGTCGGCATCGGGCGCGACGACAGCCGCCTTGCGGCGCTCGTGCTGTCGCTGCACGAGGATATGCAGTGCCATGCGCGGCCGGAAGTCTGGGCCGAAGAGCAGGTGCGGCTGCTCTCTCAGGGCGCGTCCGACGCGGGCGAAACGCCGTGGGGGCGCGAGATACTGCGGGCGGCCAGGGCAAACGCAAGCTACTGGAGCCGGGAGCTGGACGCGCTTATGGAGGCGATGGACGGCGAGGAGAAGATAAGCAAGGCGTATATGCCGAGCATTTCGGAGAGCGCCGGACAGATACGCAAGCTCGTGCGCTGCATAGATCTCGGCTGGGACAGGGCGCGCGGCTGCTTCCCGATAGAATTTCCGCGCCTCGGCACACTGAGAAATTCGCCGGACCCGAAACTGTCGGACAGGATAAAGCTGCGGCGCGACGCCTGCAAAAAGGCAATGACCGCCGTAGAGGCGACGCTGTACGCGCCGTCCGCCAGACTCATAGACGAGATGGAGAGCACGGGGAGCGCGATGAGCGCGCTGCTGAGGCTTACGCTGGACTTTGACGCGCAGTATTCGCAGGCAAAGCGCCGTGCGGGACTCGTGGACTACTCGGATCTTGAGCATCTGGCGGCAAAGCTGCTGACAGAGCCGGACGGCAGCCCGACGGAGCTTGCGCAGAGAATGTCGGAGCGCTATACTGAGGTAATGGTCGACGAGTACCAGGATGTGAGCCAGGTGCAGGATACGATATTCAGAGCCGTCTCCGGAGAAGGGAAAAAGCTTTTCCTTGTGGGCGACGTCAAGCAGTCGATCTACCGCTTCCGGCTTGCGGACCCCGAGATATTTACCGAGAAATACACGAAGTTCAGAGACGATGCGGACGCCGCGCCCGGCGAGCCGCGGCGCATAATCCTGCAGGAGAACTTCCGCTCCCGCCGCGAGATACTAGACTGCGCGAATGCGGTCTTCTCCCAGTGCATGTCCCGCGAGCTCGGAGACATTGATTACGATGATTCTGCGATGCTCAGGTACGGCGCGGGCTATGAAGGCGACGTTCCCGAGCCGGAGCTGCTGCTCCTGAGGCTTGAGGGCGCGGGGGACGATGATGAGGAGCGGCCGGACAAGACCGCGCTTGAAGCGAGGCTTGTCGGCGCTGAGATACAAAAGCTCATGGCCTCCGGTATATCTGTCGGCGGAAGGCCGCTTGAATACGGGGATATTACGCTACTGATGCGCTCTGCAAACTCTGTCGGCGGCATATACCGGCGTGAGCTTGCGGCGATGGGCATACCTGTCGCGGCGGGACAGGGCGGCGGCTTTTTCACCTCCATAGAGGTCTCGGGCGTCATGTCCATGCTCGCCGTCATAGATAATCCGCATCAGGACATTCCGCTTATAGCCGCGCTGCGCTCCCCGGCCTTCGGCTTCACGGCGGAAGAGCTGGCCGGGATACGTGCGGCGGATAAGAAAAGCGATTTTTACACCGCGCTCACTGCGGCGGCCGAAAACAATGAAAAATGCGCGGCGTTTCTGAACGTGCTCGACCGTTTCCGCGCGCTTGCGCCGGATCTTCCGGCGGCGGAGCTGCTGTGGGAGATAACGGACGAGCTCGATCTGCTCGCGGTATGCTCGGCCATGACGGACGGCGCGCAGAGAAGGGCGAACCTTCTTGAGCTTCTTGAGCTCTCCGAGCGCTTTGACGCCACAGGCTACCGCGGACTGCACCGCTTTGTGCTGTGGCTGCGGCAGCTCGCGGAGCGCGGACAGGAGCCGGGCACGGGCGCGGCCTTCACATCGGCGGTGCAGATAATGACCGTGCACAAGTCGAAGGGACTGGAATTCCCCGTGGTTTTCCTGTGCGACACGGCGCGCCGCTTCAACCGGCAGGACAGCCGCGACACGGTGCTCGTACACCCCAAGCTCGGCCTCGGGCCGAAGGTGACGGATATAGAGCGGCGCATAGAGTATCCGAGCCTTGCCCGCAATGCGATCCGTCTCCGTCTTGAGCGGGAGATGCTCTCGGAGGAGATGCGGCTTATGTACGTCGCGTTGACGAGACCGAGAGAACGGCTTTTCATCACGGCGGCGGTCAGGGAACCGGAAAAGCTGCTGGAAAAATCGGCGGCGGCAGTGACGAGCCCGATGGCAAGCGAGGTTCTCGCTGCCTGCGGCGCACCGGTCAACTGGCTGATATACGCCGCGCTTGCCGACGGCGAGCGGCACCTGAAAATAAGATTATGCGAGACCGGGACGGCGCGGGAGAAGGCAGAGCAGGCTCTGCCGCAGACCGAGGCGGACCCGGAGGTGCGCCGGGAGCTTGAGCGGCGGCTGGGCTTTGAGTATGGACACCGGGACGCCGAGGCCCTGCCGTCGAAAATCACGGCGACGGAGCTCAAGGGCCGGGCGGAGCCGGACGCGGACGCCGCGCCCATGCTGCCCGAAAGAAAGCGGAGCTTTCTGCTGCCGGACTTCACGCGGGCGGAAAAGCCTGTGACCGGCGCTGAGCGCGGCATAGCGACGCATCTCGCGCTTCAGTGCATGGATTTTGCGCAGACGGGCACGCCCAAAGCCGTGGAAAACGAGATACGGCGGCTTGAGCGTGAAAAATTCCTGAGTGCGCGCGAGGCGGCGGCCGTGGACGCGGCGGCCATATATAAGCTCTTTTCGTCGCCGCTCGGCGAGAGAATGAAAAACGCCGGAAAGCTGTACCGTGAGTTCAAATTTTCGCTGCTGTGCGATGCGGGAGAGATATACGGTACGGCGGCGGGGGAAGAGGTTCTTCTGCAGGGCGTTGTCGACTGCTGCCTTGAAGAGAACGGGAAGCTGTGCATAATCGACTACAAAACCGACAATGTGCATACCGAAGCCGGGATCGCGCAGAGAAGCGCATTTTATGCCGGCCAGCTGCGCGCTTATGCATCGGCACTTCGCCGCATTTTCGGCATGGAGGTGTCCGGCTGCGTGCTGTACTTCCTTGCGGCCGGAAAAATCGTGGAAATACCGCAAAAGGACTTGCAATAAGGAAAAGTCTGTGCTACAATTCACTTTGCGTCTTGTAACTATGCCGCTTTGCGGCACAATCAAGGCAGCATACGATGAGGAGCGTTTTTGACCATGAAGGAAGGAATCCATCCTAAATACCAGCAGACCACCATCAAGTGCGCTTGCGGCGCCGTCTACCAGACCGGCTCCACCAAGCCCAACATCACCGTTGAGATCTGCGCAAAGTGCCATCCCTTCTACACCGGCAAGCAGAAGCTGGTCGACACCAGCGGCCGTGTTGATAAGTTCAACAAGAAGTACGGCATCAAGTAATAGGTTATATCGCATAAAACCACCCTCCCGGATCATCCGGGAGGGTGGTTTTATGCTGCGGAGGGGGCATCATCCGCGATAGTAGATAGTACAGGTAGGAAACTCATTGCATGTGCCAGTCGTGCCGCGCAACCAATACCCAAAGAGATAGTAATAATATTCCGGGTATAGTCTGCCGACACAGTATTCCGCGTTTACTTCAGCAAACTTGACCCAGGTGTACTCATCCGTACCGGAAATGCTGTCAAACGGGACAAAGGCGAATTGAAATGAGCTTATTCCGTGGTCACGTGCGCCGGAAATAAAAAGCTCACCATTGTGCAGACACATTTTATCTTGTGATGAAAAGCGATCGTCGCTGATATTAATGACGTGGACATTTGGAAAGTCGTATAGCCCATCAGGATATATCATGAAACCAGAAAGCAGGGTAGTAGTATTCCAATTGTCGCTGACCGTATTGTTTATCATATCTTCCATACGCTTGCTGTCGGAGTTGTCGGTAAGGGCGGCGATGAGCCATATGCCGCGGACACTCATTATGAGCATCAGGACGCCGGCAATAAGACGCTTTGCTCCGGCGGATTCCAGCCAGGAGCCGATATATGCGGCGGCGTAGAGGTCTGTAAGGAAAAAGAACGGGTAGAACGAGCGCATGGCGAGGAACGATGCGGACAGATTATACGCAAAGAAAACGGCGATGACGACCGGCAAAACGCGCCCGAACAGCAGCTCAACAGGCTCCGTGGTGTTCTGCTTCCACGCGCGGCGCGCGCTGAGCACGAAAAACACCGGCATGAGCGGCAGACCGGAATAGAGCATGGAATAGGTCGTGACGCACATGAAGTTTATCCAAAGCAGCGTCAGCCGTGATATGCCTGTGCTGAGATACGCGCCGAGCTCGCGCGTGGAAGCGCGTATGATATATGACGGATGAAACGCCGCCTTGGGAGATACAACAGCAAAGCCGAGATACACAAGCACGATCGCCGCGGCGATGACGGCAGCTTTTTTGCCGCCGCACTGTGTGCGCCGCAGCAGCATTACACAGCCGAAGATGGGGATGACGGAAAAGTAGATGAGCGGGTATTTCACTGCGCTGAGGGTGCCGCACAAGAAAAACGCGGAGAGCAGCCGCAAAAAAGCATGCTTTTCCGCCGTCAGCGCGGAGGCGGTGAGAAATATGACCGCCATGAGCAGCGCGAAAGAGATCGCGTCCCCGGTACCGTAGCGGGACTGTTCGATATGTATGAGAGAGAACACGACAACGGCGGCGTACACGGCGAGCGGAAGCGGCTTTTTGGAGAAGAAGCGGTGAAAAACCACACAGCCGAGCACTGCGCCGACGGTGAAATAAAACACAGCGGCGACGCGCCCGCTGAGGCGCGGGGATATATCCGCCCCGGCGAGGCGGTTTATTATCGCCGTGAGGATATGAAACGGGACTTGCAGCACGATCGCGCCCTCGGGGTACTCCTTTACCTCCTCATATATCGGGGACGAGCCGGAGATATAGCCCTTGAGGCTCTGCGCGGCGGTGAAGAAGACGTGCTCATCCGAATGCAGCTCCATATTATGAGAGATCGTGAGCCCGCGGGTCAGCGCGATCATGAACACCATGATCACCACAATATATATATGGACTGCTTTCTACTTTTATCCATGTATGAGTTGCCTCCTTGCAATAAATACCTAATCAAGGAATATGACAGTCGATTTCTGCGGAATTCCGTAGAAATCCTTGAAATATACCATCTTTTCCTCGCCGACTGGGTTTGCACCGTGCAAATAACTCTCATATGGAAAATTAGGCAGGACAATCACGGAGGCCTCACTCTCAACGGAGACAGATATAATCTCATCACGTTGACGTTTTATTTGACCGATTGCGTTATAAACTATGGAAAAGTGAATAATAAGTGCGAGTATGACAACAACAGAGCCAGCCAGCAAAGAACATCTCAGCTTAGTTGTGCATTCAGAGAGAAGAGCACTGCTGACTGCGAGAATAACAAGTGAAATGAAGAAGAGTGAAGTGTAGAATGTACGAACGCCAATGGTGTTCACGGCGGCCATTGGGAAAACTATGATGGGTGGTGCAAGCCAGAAGATTAATGCCCAAATCTGAAGCGACTTATAAGGCTTCAATAAATGCTGGAGCTGCATAAAAACCACAGCAAAGAAAAACACAGAAAAGAGTGCAATCAATGCTACGGCGATGCGATGGTTGAGGGAGTCAAGCAACTTGCTCATCCCAAAAAACTCAGCGGCGAAAACGGATATACAGACAATGTCGAGCAGTATATAGAAATTTTTATATAAGGTGGTATGCACGCAGGCAAGAGCGAGCAGTGCCGCTAAAAGGATTATGCAGTGCAGATAGCATCCTATATAAAGAGGAGGGATAATTCTTGTGGCAATATTTCTTGTTATTGAGAGGACAAAATACAAAATTCCCGAGCCTGCACGGAAAGTCAGCTGCCTGTATCCATCCACGGCTTGACCGGAAGAGAGAAGCGTACTGTAAATAGAGGAGCTGAACATAAGAACGGCCCCTATGATTGAAGCAAGTAATGCAGAGGCGGAGAATGCAATGCAGCGATTGTGCCGCAGAGAGAAAACGAGTAGCAAACAGCAAAAGAGGAGAACAAAAAGAGTTAAGTTTTCTAGAAACATTTGGAGGGCGAGCACAGTAATAAAAACTATCAATGCGCGTGGGATGCTGGGATACTGCCCGACAGTGCTTTGAGTGGCAACATGCTGTACCTGCTTCAAGAAAGCAGAAAGAACCAGAACGGAAAAAGTGTAATTTGAAAAGCCAGCGATCCAACCGTTTGTTTCGCACCACATATTTTTACCGATGGAGAGAAAAAGCATATATGAGACAGTAACCAGAATAAAAGTATCTGAGTTTTTGAAATTGTCAGTGCGAGGGATGAGCAATACGGCGGCCAACGGTAAGGCAAAGAAGGTAAATCCCATTACAGCATTTTTGGCAAATTCGCTGCGAGTAAGAATGACTTCAAGCAGATTGCCGGAGTAGCGGCTGTTTACGGTGGCATAAAGAAACTGCTGCATACCGAGGTCTATTCCCCAGTCCCAGTCATCGTGAGTATATGGAATCTGGGCAGCAAGCCATATAAAGAAGAATAGGAGTACATAGAGACAAAAATAATACTTTTTGAATTCTAGCTTTTCGCGGTACATATCTGCAATGACCTTTCACAAAACGGAGGAATTATGCTTTATCATAATCAGTATATCGCAAATTCTAAATAAAGGCAACAAGATTCATATATTCACACAACGTTCACTTGACTTATCACCGGGCTTGTAGTAAATTAGCTGAGGATACATTTTTGAGCTTCGTGTTCCCCGAATGGGAGCGCGAAGCTTTTTGGCTTTGAAAAACATGCCGCACCCCGGCAGAATATCGGAGGAGATATACAATGACAAATTATGATGTGATCATTATCGGCGCAGGCCCCGGCGGTATTTTCTCCGCCTATGAACTCGCGCAGGCGGATAAGGGACTGAAGATCGCCGTGTTCGAGCTCGGACGCCCGCTGGATAAGCGCCGCTGCCCGATAGACGGGAAAAAGGTGAAGACCTGCGCAAAGTGCCCCGTGTGCAATATCATGAGCGGCTTCGGCGGCGCGGGCGCATTTTCCGACGGAAAATACAATATCACAAACCAGTTCGGCGGCACCCTCTATGAGTATGTCGGCAAGGAGCAGGCGATAGAGCTGATGAAGTATGTCGACGGCATCAACCTCCGCCACGGCGGAGAGGGCACGAAGCTCTATTCCACCGCCAACACCGAGATAAAGCGCATGTGCCTTGAAAACGGCCTGCATCTTCTGGACGCGCAGGTGCGCCACCTCGGCACGGATATAAACTACGTCGTGCTCGGGAATATTTATGACGAGCTGAAGGACAAGGTCGATTTCCACTTCAACACCGCAGTCAGCGGCATCGAAAAGACCGGCGAGGGATATATTATCCATGCGGGAAACGAGAGCTATACCTGCACCGACTGCATCGTCTCCGTCGGCAGGAGCGGCAGCAAGTGGCTGGAGGGCGTGTGCGACAGCCTCGGCATCAACACAAAGTCCAACCGGGTCGACATCGGCGTGCGCGTGGAGCTGCCCGCAGAGGTATTCAAGCACCTGACCGACAAGCTCTATGAGAGCAAGATCGTATACCGCACGGAGAAATTCGAGGATCTTGTGCGCACGTTCTGCATGAATCCGAACGGCGTTGTAGTCAACGAGAACACCAACGGCATTGTCACCGTCAACGGCCACAGCTATGAGGACAAGTCCAAACACACGGAGAACACGAACTTCGCGCTTCTCGTCAGCAAGCATTTTTCCGAGCCGTTCAAGGACTCCAACGGCTACGGCGAGAGCATCGCGCGCCTGTCCAACATGCTCGGCGGCGGCGTGATGGTTCAGCGCTTCGGCGATCTCGTGCGCGGACGCCGCAGCACCGTGCGCAGGATCGAGGAGAACTTCGTCACCCCGACGCTCGCGGCGACTCCCGGCGACCTGAGCCTTGTTATTCCAAAGCGCATACTCGACGGCATCATCGAGATGATCTACGCGCTCGACAAGATAGCGCCGGGCACGGCAAACGACGATACGCTGCTCTACGGCGTCGAGGTCAAGTTCTACAACATGGAGGTAGAGCTTGACAGCAGGCTCCAGACGAAGTCCGAGGGCCTCTATGTCATAGGCGACGGTTCCGGCGTGACGCACTCCCTGTCTCATGCATCCGCAAGCGGCGTATATGTCGCGCGCGACATACTCAGCCGCCTGTGACCTGACGCCAAAAGCTTGATTTTTCGGGATTGTAAGTATATAGTACCTTTATATCTGTGATCCCAACAAGGAGGAGAGCAATGGCAAGCAGAAAAAGCCAGAATTATATGGGCGGCGCGGCGATCCTCACCGTCGGCGTTATAATAATGAAAGTACTGGGCTTCATATATAAGATCCCTCTCGGAAACATACTCGGCGACGAGGGCTACTCGATGTTTCAGGGAGCCTACAGTATATATTTCATCTTCTTTACGCTCGCAACGTCCGGCCTGCCGGTTGCGCTGTCGAGGCTTGTGGCCGAGGCCGACGCAAACGGCAGAGCAAAGCAGGAGGAGAAGACCTTCCGCGTCGCGCGGCGGACGTTCTTCATCATAGGCCTCGTGTTTGCCGGCATCATGTTCCTCTTCCCGGACTGGCTCGCGTCGGAGTATCTTGAAAACCCCGATGCGGCGCTAAGCATAAAGGCGATGAGCCCGGCGATACTTCTGGTGTGCCTTGTCTCGGCCTACCGCGGCTATTGCCAGGGCAACGGCAATATGATACCCACCACGGTCGACGAGGTGCTGGAGGTGCTGTTCAAGGTCATATCCGGCCTTATAATCGCATCTCTTGCCATGAAAGCGGGACTTGGACGGCCCGCGGGCTCCGCCGGCGCCATACTCGGCGTGTCCATCGGCTCTGTCGTATCCCTGCTGTATATGATCGTCTACAAGCGCAGAAACTACGACATACTTGCCGCACCGTATTCCGCGGGCATCGTCGACATAAACGACACGCCGGAGGATGACGACACCGTGGACTCCACCCGAAAGATCGTAAAGGATATACTTACGATAGGCATACCCATATCCTTCGGCGCGTGCATAATGGCCATACTCAACAGCATCGACTCCAAGCTGTGCATGAACCGGCTGCAATCCGCCGCCGGATTCAGCTACTATCAGGCCAAGGTGCTGTACGGGGTCTACGGCAAGGCGCAGACCCTGTTCAATCTCCCCGCCGCGTTTATAACTCCGCTGACTATTGCCATCGTTCCGGCGATTTCCGGCGCGATAGCGAGAAAGGCGCACAGCGAGGGCGCAAAGATCTCGGAGGATTCCATGCGCATCTCCGCCGTCGTGAGCATGCCGATGGGAGTCGGGCTCATGGTCCTGTCGGGCCCCATAATGAATGTGCTCTATCCCAACAGCAATGCCGCCGGACCTGGGCTTCTGAGCTTGATGGGCGCGGCAAGCTTCTTTGTGTGCATAGTGCTCATGGAAAACGCGGTCCTTCAGGCCTCCGGCCATGAGAGGCTGACTATGCTGACGATGATCTCCGGCGGCGTGGTAAAGATCATAACCAACTGGTTTCTGGTCGCGCGGCCTGAGATAAACATCTACGGCGCGCCGGTCGGTACGCTCGTGAGCTATGTGGTGATGGCGGGGATGAACTATGCGTTCATGTGCCGCGCGCTCGACGACAGGCCGCGTCTTGCGAAGGTGTTCGTGCGTCCGCTCACGGCGAGCCTTGTGATGGGCGCGGCGGCATGGGCGGCATACGGACTGTGCGCGCGCTTCATCGGCGCAGGAAGCTGGAGCGGCATGACGCTGTGCATGATGATCGCAGTGCTGGCCGCAGTTGTGGTGTATGCCGCATGCGCAGTCTGCTTCAGGGCCGTTACCGCGGAGGATCTGGAGCTTATTCCGGGCGGAGAAAAGATACGCCGGCTCCTGAGAATCAGATAAAAACGCCGCTTTTTTTCAAAAAATACCGTGTTCCGGATAATTTGCTCTTGATATTAACCGCAAGTTGTGCTAGATTCTACATGTTGCGTCTGCGGAGGCTCCGCAGCACGGTGTGAAAAAATGAGTATTCTGACCGTTTTCCGGGCAGACTCATCATATCATGGCAGATGCCATATCTTTAGGAGGAATTGTAATGAATAAAACCGAACTTATAGCCGCCGTTGCAGAAAAGGCCGGCATGTCCAAGAAAGACAGCGAAAAGACCGTCAATGCAGTTTTTGAGTCCATCACCGCAGCTCTCGCAGAGGGCGATAAGGTCCAGCTCGTCGGCTTCGGCACCTTCGAGGTCAAGGAGCGCGGCGCCCGCATCGGCCGCAACCCCAGAACCAAGGAAGAGATCGAGATCCCTGCAAGCCGCGTTCCGTCCTTCAAGGTCGGCAAGGCTCTCAAGGATGCAGTTGCAAAGTAAGTGAGCTGAAGGCAGCGGCGCAGACCAGATCGGCGCGCTGCCCTTTTTATATAAAGCGAGGTCAGAATGAGACTTGACAAGTATCTGAAGGTCTCCCGGCTGATTAAACGCCGCACGGTCGCAAACGAGGCGTGCGACGGGGACAGAGTCACCGTGAACGGGCGGCAGGTGAAGGCCAGCTATCAGGTGAAGCTGGGGGACGTTATAGAAATCGCTTTCGGCCAGCGCAGCCTCAAGGTCGAGGTCACGCAGATAAGCGAGACGGCCGGGAAGGCCGACGCCCCGGCGATGTACAGGGAAATCGAATAAAGACAAGGGCAGCTGCAAACGCAGCTGCCCTTGTCTTATTATAACATTATAACAGATCTGTCGGATCAGATAATATACTTTTTCAGAGTATCGGGGACGGCCTCCGGATCGGCGGAGATGCTGATGTAGAACTCGATCTTTTCGTCCTCGGAGAATTTGTCCAGCCATGTCACGAAAGCGACGAGTGCGCCGGTGGAATCGTCGTCAACGAGCTTGTAGAAATTATCTATGTAGAAATGGGTTATGTCATAGTTGCCGGCATGTATGCCGCAGATAAGACCCTTGAGAAATTCATATGTGCCGATGTCGTATGAACCGGCGTCGATAAGACGTGCCTGATACGGAATATCATATGTGAGCTTGCGCTCTTTTTCTATGACGACAACGTCGCCGTTCCCCTCATCCACTGCGCCGCGGACAAGATCGACCAGTTTCTTCGTCTTCCCGGATCCTTTCAGACCCATAATAAGCTTGACCATTTCGACCACGCTCCTTTTTTATATTTTTTATACCGGTGCCGGCTGCCTGAGCATATGATCCTTCGCCGGTATTATAATTGCTGTTTAATACAGCTTACCATCTTTCTTCAAAAAGGGCAAGAGAATAGTTGTGAATCACAGGTAAATTTTCTGCGGAGAGCCGAAAGCGGTCAAAACGCCGGGCGCTTTGTGTACCTTATATCACATAGAGCGTTAAAAGAGAGCGAAGTTTTGACAAATAGCCAAATTTGGCTAAAAAAACGCGTGATAGATTCTTGACGTTCAAGTCACAATGTGTTAACATTTTAGTAAGCGAACTTATAAGGACGCCGGTATTCCCGGAGTCTGAATGAATTTATTTAAAGAGGTGTATCGCTTGAAAGATCTAAAGCATCTTATCTACTTTGAGAATCTGCTTCAGGATGCGCAGAACGAGCTTGTGACGAAGGCCGTCGAAGAGGGCAGGCACGCGCTCGGCTACAACTGCTTCTACGTTCCCGAGCCGCTTCTCAATCTGCCCGGCTGCTTCTCCAGCCGCCTGCGCGCCCCACGCTGCACTTCCACGGATCTGGCAAACTACTACATGACCACCCGCACCTGCCCCTATGTCCGCTCCATCCTTGAGCGCGCGATCGAGGGCGGCTACAACTATCTCGAGGCTCTGTTCGGCTGCGAGTGCTGCGCCGCGATGGAGCGTATGGAGACGCACTTTGACCTCATCCACCCCGTGAAGAACGACAAGTTCTTCCTCACCATCTTTGACCCTCCCATGAAGGGCGACAAGACGAACCTCGATTACTACAAGGTCGAGCTCAAGCACAAGGTCGTGGACAAGCTCGCCGAGCGCGGCGTTGACGTGTCCGAGGACGCGATGCGCGCCGCTATCGCCGACCACAACGAGCTCAGCCGCATCATCACCGAGATCGGCGATTTCCGCAAGCTCGACAATCCGCCCATCACCGGCTATGAGTTCCACGTTATCCAGCTTGTGAGCCAGGTCTGCCCGCACTATCTCATCAAGCCCTACCTCGAAGAGACGCTTGAGGAGATAAAGACCCGCGAGCCGGAGGAGAAGTTCCCGTTCCGCGCGAGGGTGACGCTCGTCGGCTCGGAGATTGACGATCCCGACTTCACCAAGCTCATCGAGAGCTGCGGCGCGATGGTCGTGGCGGACAGGTACTGCTTCGGCTCTATCCCCGGGCGCGAGCAGATAGAGATCCGCGACGGCGAGAGCGCGTTCGACGCCATCTGCCGCCACTATCTCGAGGTCAGCCAGTGCGCGCGCTTCATGGACGGAATGAAGATCGATCAGCGCCATGCCGAGATCCAGCACCTTATAAAGGAATTCAAGGCTGACGGCGTGATCTATGAGAACATGAAGTTCTGCGAGTTCTGGAGCTACGAGAAGGTTCTGGCCTCCCACATCTTCATAAACGAGCTGAACATCCCCTGCTGCACGATAGAGAAGGAATACGCTCTCGGCGCAGTCGGACAGCTCCGCACCCGCTTCCAGGCGTTCATCGAAGCGCTGGAGATCAAGAACATTCAGGGAGGTAAGTGAGGATGAAAATTACAGATCAGCTTATCGCTTCCATAGACAAAAAGCTCGAACGCTTTGACCCCATCTGGCAGGCGGAGCACGGCGTGGGCGGTCAGCGCAGCCGCTACTACGACAAGACCGGCGTTGCCAAATGGCGCGAGTGGCGCGGCGTAAAGGACACGTTTTTCGATTACACCCAGTGGCTCAATAACCTTCTGAGCATGGTGCAGATGGTCGCCTCCGCGCCCATCCCGTGCCTGAAGGGCTTCTGGGAGTACCGCTGGATGGGCTCGTACCTGGGCACGTTCATGTTCATCGACCGCCTCTTTGAGGGCTATCGCGGCTACGAGCTGCGCATCGCGCACGCGAATATGCACGCCATCGTGCAGAGCCTCACCAAGCGCATCGCCATGGTGCTGGCAAACGACAGGCGCTTGGGCGGCGGACCTCTGACGGACAAGTTCATCCCCTTTGACGAGGTGCTGCCCCCGCTGTTTCTCATGGGCTTCAAGGGGCTCATCCCGTTCCCGCTCCAGACCCTGCCGGAGTTCATCATATGCGACGTTGACCAGCATATAGAGCCGTACTACATAGACGTGGCGGAGTCCTACGGGCTTCCCGCCGACGTGTGCTCGCGCTGCGCGGCGGAGACCGGCGTCGCCATAGACGACGCTTTCCCGCTGATAGGCAAGGCGTTCGTGACGACGAATATGCCCTGCAACGCGTCCGAGGCGACCTCTATGTTCCAGCGCCGCCGCGTCGATCTGCCGGACTTTCCGGTAACGCTCGCCATGCGCCACAACGAGCCGGAGGCGCACCCCTACTCCACGCAGATGCTCAAGGACGCCATCGCGTTCATCGAGCGCGAGTACGGCGTGAAGTACGACTGGAACGAGCTGTTCAAGTACGCGGAGCTGATGAACGAGCAGAACACCATAGAGCTGGAGAAGTGGGACATCTTCAAAACGAAGTATTCCGCGCTCGTCGGCATCGCCGAGACGCTCTACCGCCTGTACTCATGGGCTTCCGTCAACGGCACCGACCCGTACTTCAACAAGGTCGATCGCAAGGTCATCAAGATCATGCGAAAGGCGTATGAGGAGAGGTACGAGCCGTTCGGCGGCAAGACGCGCCACCGCGCGTTTCTGTGGGGCCCGTCCGCCGTGTATTACACCGACTTCCCGACATGGATACAGAACTGCTGGGGCATCAACATCGTGCTGAACATGGACTCCACCATGGGGCACAACATGATAAGCACCACCGACCCCGAGCAGGCGATAAAGGATCTGGCGCTGTTCTCGGAAAAGGCGACGATGCGCCACCACGCCGTCGGCGGCTGGGAGAACGTCAACGCCATCTGGGAGTGGGCGAAGAACTTCGACTGCGACATGGTGCTCATGAACGACAACATCGCCTGCAAGGGTATGCTCGGCGTTCACGCGGTCATGGAGGAGCAGGCGCGCGACCTCGGCTTCCACTTCATCTTCATCGAGCATGACCTTGAGGACTGCCGCACCGTCTCCCGTCAGGATATGAGAAACTGCGTCAATAATTACATGTCCGTCGTTCTCAACGAGAAGCCGCTTGACCCGACCATCGTGGAGTTTGACGATTCCATGGCATACTGATAGGAAAGGAAAGGTCTGAAATATGAAGAAATTCTTCGGCTTCCTCATGAAGCTCATCGGCAAGCTTATACTTATAGGCTTCATCGGCTTCGTGGCGACTTTCGCGCTGTATATGTTCAACGGCGAGAACAAGCTCATATATTATGTCGTCAGGCCGCTTCTCAACAAGCACTACGACGCTCAGGTCAGAGACAAGAGGATCGTCTGACCGCAGAATAAGCAGTCCGGCCGGCTCGGGAATATTCCCGGGCCGGCTTTTGCGTCGGACAATGTATTGGACAAATATGCCGTTTGCGTGTAGAATACAGAAAAGCGGACAGCGCGCTCAAACAGAGCCGATGCCTGTGCACGAAAATATATGCGCCGGAAGGGGAATGGATCATAATGGTCAATATAAGGGGAAGAAGCATGCTCACGCTGCTCGACTATACGCCGGAGGAGATACGTTATCTGCTGGACACGGCGGCTGAGTTCAAGCGGCTCAAGCGCTGCGGTGTGCCGCACAGGTACCTTGAGGGCAAAAATATTGTGCTGATCTTTGAAAAAACCTCCACGCGCACGCGCTGCGCCTTTGAGGTGGCCGGTATGGATCTCGGCCTCGGCGTGACATATATCGGGCCGGGCACCTCGCAGATGGGGAAAAAGGAGAGCGCCGCCGATACGGCGCGCGTGCTGGGCCGCATGTATGACGGCATAGAATACAGAGGGTTTGCGCAGTCGACCGCAGAGACGCTGGCGGAGTATTCGGGCGTGCCTGTCTGGAACGGACTGACCGATCAGTTCCACCCCACGCAGATGCTTGCGGATCTTCTGACGATGGAGGAAAAGCTCGGACGGCTCAAGGGGCTGAACTTCACATATATGGGCGACGCGCGCAGCAACATGGGCAACTCGCTCATGGTCGCGTGCGCGAAAATGGGTATAAACTTCACGGCCTGCGCCCCGCATGAGCTGTTCCCGGCGGAATGGCTTGTTGAGAAAGCGCGCGCGGCGGCGGAGGAGACCGGCGGCTCTGTGAGGCTCACGGAGGACGTGCAGGGGGGCAGCTCCGGCGCGGACGTCATATGCACGGACACATGGGTGTCCATGGGCGAGCCGGACTCGGTCTGGGCAGAGCGCATCCGCCTGCTGCGGCCGTATCAGGTAAACGCCGGGGTCATGGCGAACGCGAAACCTGAGGCAATATTCATGCACTGCCTTCCGGCGTACCACGATGAAAACACCGAGACCGGCGCTAAGATAGCCGAACGCTTCGGAATGAGCGAGCTGGAGGTAACGGACGAGGTGTTCGGATCAAAGCAGTCCGTCGTGTTTGATGAGGCCGAAAACCGCATGCACACGATAAAGGCGCTGCTTTACGCCACGCTCTGCTGAGAGAATGCAGAAGGAGATCACGCTCCGCGGGGAGCGGGTAGAATATACGCTGGAGCGCAAGCGCGTCAAAAATATAAATCTGCGCATCCGGCCCGACGGCAGCATATACGTCTCCGCCGCGCGCGGAGTGCCGCAGCCGGCGATAGACCGGCTCATCCTTTCAAACGCGGACTATATTCTCGAGCACCGGCGGCGCGCCGGAGAGCGGATGGAAAAGCTGCGCGACTGCGCGGAGGGGCGCGCCGTGCGTCTTTTCGGTAGGAACTGCCCGATATACGTGCGGCAGGGCGCCGGAAACGGGGTGCAGTATGCCGGCGGCGCGGTGATCATCACACTGAAGGAGCCGGAGAATGCCGGGCTGCGGCAGAGAACGCTCGACAAATGGCTCAGGGAGCAGTGCATTCAGGCGGTGACGGATTGCTGCAAGCGCGTATACCCCGTGTTTGAGCGCGCGGGCGTCGCATGGCCGGAGATAAAATTCCGCCGCATGACGAGCCGGTGGGGGAGCTGCCAGCCCATGCGCGGCATATTGACGTTCAACACCGGGCTTGTCCACGCAGACGCGGAGTGCATAGAATACGTAGTGGTGCATGAGTTCTGCCACTTTCTGCATCCGGATCATTCACCGGCCTTCCACGCCGATATGACGCGGCTCATGCCGGACTGGAAGCAGCGGAAAAAGCGCCTGAACGACACGCCGGTGCCAAGTCTGTAGAGCAAGCTTGCGCCGGGCGGCGCAATAGGGTATAATCTATCTATTACATAGAAAGAGGTCGGAGATATGGCTATAGTTGTGATCGGCACCGTTTTTGTGGATATAAAGGGCTTCCCGGATGACAATTATATTCCCGGAGGCCGCAATGCCGGCAGGGTCGAGACCGTGCACGGCGGCGTGGGCCGTAATGTCGCGGAGGATATTGCGAATGTGGAGCTGCGCCCGCGCTTTGTGAGCATGGTGGATGACAGCGCGGAGGGCGCGGAGGTCCTGCGCAAGCTGAAAAACCACAAGGTTGACACAAGCTGCGTTCTCACGGTGCCTGACAGCATGGGCATGTGGCTCGCGGTGTTCGACGAGACCGGCGACATTGTCGCCTCCATATCCAAGCGGCCGGCGATGGATGCGCTGGCGCAGATGATCGAGGAGCGGGGCGACGAGATATTTGCCGACTGCGACAGCATCGTGCTGGAGATCGACCTCGACAAGGAGATCATCAAGAGCGTATTCAAATACGCGGAGAAGTATCATAAGCGCGTGTATGCAGTCGTGGCAAATATGAGCATAGCCTCGCAGCGGCGCGATTTTCTCCAGTCCATAGACTGCTTCGTGTGCAATGCCGAGGAGGCGGACATCCTGTTTGTAAGCGACATGCAGGAGCTGGAGCCCGAGGAGCTGTGCGAAGAGCTGTCCAAGAGAGTTGTCAGCGCGCGTATACCGGCAATGGTCGTCACGCTTGGCAGCCGCGGCGCGGTATATGCCGACATGCACGGCGACAAGGGCGTCTATCCCGCACGCCGCGTCAAGGTAAGGGACACCACCGGCGCGGGCGACGCGTTCTGCGCCGGAGTTGCGATAGGACTGACCTACGGAAAGACGATGCGCGAGGCCGTGCAGATCGGCACGCAGCTGGCGTCATCGGTCATAACCGTATCGGAGAACGTCTGCCCGCGCTTTCTCCCGCGCGAGCTCGGCCTGGACATCGACGTGGTGGATTAAAATTTGATATTATGCTGAAAATCGCGGACCGCAACACGCCGGTCCGCGATTTCTGTTGTGATTTTGTTCAAAAAATGACAGCAGAATTTGGGCATTGCTCCAAAAATGCAGGCGTTCGTCACAGTTTTGTTGACTTTGCAATAAATGCTTGCTAATATTAGTCACAGAGGAACTGAAAACGTTACCGGAAACGTTGCCGAGGACGATTTCGGAGAAGCTGACCTCGGGGAGGAACAGCATGACGATAAAGGATATAGCAAAGGCCTGCGGAGTGAGCGTGAGCACGGTATCCCGTGTGCTGAACAACCGCCCGGACGTGAGCGAGGATGTACGGCGCAGAGTGCTCGGCGTCGTTGAGGACAAGGGCTATATCCCAAATAACAGCGCACGCGACCTTGTGCGCAGCCGCTCCGATTCAATAGGCGTTATAGTCCGCGGCACGGGGAATCTTTTCTTTGCCGAAATGCTCAAGACCGTTTCGCGCGAGATAGAGCGCAGCGGCTACACGATGGTGCTGCATTTCATAGACTCCGACGCAGACGAGGTCAAGGCCGGCGCGATACTCGAACGGGAAAAGAAGCTGCGCGGCCTGCTGTTCCTCGGCGGGCGTTTTGATTACACGCCTTCGGAGCTTTCACTCGTGGGCGTGCCGTATGTCTGCTGCTCCTACACAAACTGCTTCGGCGATCTCGGGGAGGACGATTATTCCTCCGTTTCGATAGACGACTATATGACGGCCTACAGGGCTGTTGAAATGCTCATAGAGCTTGGCCACAGGCGCATTGCGGCGGTAGTGCCGAGCTGCAGCGACCGCTCGGTGAGCGAGCTGCGCTTCAACGGCTACAGGGCTGCGCTGAAAGACCACGGCATTGAGTACGATGCGGCGCTCGTCGCGGAGACGGGCGGCTGCTTTGATATGAAAGAGAGCTATGACGGCGTGTGCAGAATGGTCGACGGCGGCGCGGAGTTCACGGGACTTTTCATGCTGTCCGATACCACGGCCATCGCCGCAATGAAGGCTCTTGAGGACAGGGGAAAGCGAGTCCCCGAGGACGTGTCGGTCATCGCCATAGACGGACTGAGCGTGTCCGAATATGTCTCGCCGACGCTGACGACGCTCGTGCAGCCGGCAGAGGAAATGGGGCGCGAGAGCGTGTGCATTCTGCTGGATATGCTCGACGGGAAGGTCAAGTCCCGCCACCTCTGCGCCGCGGCAAGCATCCGGCCGGGCGCATCAGTCCGGCGGATAGACGGCTGAGACGCAAACATGATTTTCTCATCGCGCTGCGATGTGAAGATACCATACCCGCGCGGGCGGATGGTCCGCCTGAAAACGGGAAAAATTCTGAAAAGGAGAAACTACCAAATGAAAAAGATTCTTGCAATGCTTCTTGCACTGTGCATGATCTTTGCACTGTGCGCATGCGGCTCTTCCGCGGCTCCCGCAGCCACCGAGGCACCCGCAGCAGACGCTGCGACCGAGGCTCCCGCCGAGGAAGCTCCCGCAGCGGAAGGTTCCGTTTACTACCTCAACTTCAAGCCCGAGTCCGATGAGGCCTGGCAGACCCTTGCCAAGACCTACACCGAGCAGACCGGCGTCCCCGTGAAGATCGTCACCGCGGCTTCCGGCACCTATCAGGAGACCCTCACCGCCGAGATGGACAAGAGCGAAGCTCCCACCATGTTCCAGGTCGGCAACCAGGGCGCAGTCGACACCTGGGGTGAGTACTGCTACGATCTGACCAACACCGACGTGTGGAACGAGATGACCACCCACGCCTTCGACATGGTCGGCGACGACGGCTTCACCTACTCCATCGGCTACTGCTACGAGTGCTTCGGCATCATCGTCAACAAGGCTCTCCTCGAGCAGGCCGGCCACAGCATCGACGAGATCACCAACTTCGAGTCTCTCAAGGCTGTTGCTGACGACATCCACGCCCGCGCTTCCGAGCTCGGCTTCGATGCATTCTCCTCCGCAGGTCTGGACGGCTCCTCCAGCTGGCGCTTCTCCGGCCACCTTGCAAATATGCCTCTGTACTATGAGTTCCGCGATGACGGCGTGACCTCTAAGCCCGCCACCATCACCGGCGCTTACCTCGACAACTTCAAGGCTATCTGGGATCTGTACACCACCGATTCCGCAACCACCGGCGCTGACCTGCTCGCCGCTACCGGCGACGCTTCCGAGGCCGAGTTCGGCAACGGCGAGGCCGTGTTCTATCAGAACGGTTCCTGGGAGTACTCCAACCTTGTCGGCAACTTCGGCATGGATCCTGCAAACCTCCAGATGATCCCCATCTACTGCGGTGTTGAGGGTGAAGAGGATGCCGGCCTGTGCTCCGGCACCGAGAACTGCTGGGCAGTCAATGCTGAGGCAGACGAGGCCGACATTCAGGCTACTCTCGACTTCATGAAGTGGGTCGTCACCTCCGACGAAGGCACCACTCTGCTCGCAGAGCAGTTTGGCCCCTGCCCCTTCAAGTCTGCAAAGACTCCTGAGAACGTATTCTTTGCAGATGCAAACGATCTCACCGCTGAGGGCAAATACGTTGTGACCTGGGCATTCAACTACACTCCCGCAGTCGATGACTGGCGCGCAGCTGTTGTTGACGCACTCGGCCAGTACACCGCCGGCACCGGCGATTGGGACGCTGTTGTCTCCGCGTTTGTTGACGGCTGGGCGACCCAGTACGCAAACGAGCGCTCCTGATAAGGTGCTCTGTACGGCAAATAAGTAACTTGTACCTTGATGAGGGCGAGCTTTACCGCTCGCCCTCACGTTTAAGGCGGCGCGGCAGACGTATCGTGCGCCGCTGACGCAGGGAATGCAGCGGAAAAGAGCTCTGCGGGTAGCTCCGGAAAAGTGCGGGGCCAGCCGCAGGTCTCTTTGAGAATAAAATTTACAAGGGGGAGATGCGTATGAACAAAAGTGCGAAAGGCGGCCTCAGTACGGCCGCAAAAGCGATCGTTATCATCCTCGGCGCGCTGATGACGCTTGTCGGCATGCTCAGTGTCTCGGGGGATATGGACAAGATCCTCGAGCTCATGGGAGTGAGCGGGGGACTGGTCAGCTTTGCAAAGACGATGGAAAAGCTGCCCGTGTGGGACAATACAACGCTCGCGCTCGTGGGTCTGCTGCTGATCGGAGGCGTGCTCAACGGCGTAGAGTGGAAGCACAGGGACAATGCTTCCCATAACTCAAAGCTCATCCGCCGGCCGATACAGAAAATGTACATCATATTTCTTGCGCCGACCTTTGCGGCTTTCTGCCTGGGCTTCCTGTACCCGTTCGTAAAGGGCATATTCCTGTCCTTCTGCCGCTTCAAGACCACGAGCAAGTGGACATGGATCGGCCTTGACAACTATGTGAACGCTTTTAAGGACAGCACGTTCCTCCACGCCTTCTGGTATACGGCGCTGTTTGCAATAGTTTCGCTGCTTGCGATCAACATCCTCTCGTTTGCCGTAGCCTACGCCCTGACAAGGGGGATAAGGGGCACGAACATATTCAGAACGGTCTTCTTCATGCCGAACCTCATCGGCGGCATCGTGCTCGGCTACATATGGGCGATGATATTCGACGGCATCCTCTCGCGCTACGGGACCTCCATCCTCCTCAAGACCGAATACGGCTTCTGGGGATTGCAGATACTGATGGCGTGGCAGCAGATAGGCTATATGATGATAATATATATAGCGGGCCTGCAGGCCGTGCCGGAGGATATACTTGAGGCTGCGAGGATAGACGGTGCAAACGCATGGCAGACGCTGTGGAAGGTCACGATACCGAACGTCATGCCGTCCATCACCATCTGCACGTTCCTCACGCTCACGAACTCTTTCAAGCTCTTTGACCAGAACCTTGCGCTCACCGCAGGGCGGCCGTTTATCCAGTCCGGCGGCGAGACGCTCAAAACGACAGAGATGCTGGCGCTGAATATCTATAACTCCTTCTATGCCAGCACCACCAACCGCGGCGTCGGTCAGGCAAAGGCAGTGATGTTCTTCGTCCTTGTCGCGGCGATAAGCATATTCCAGCTCACGGCGAGCAAGAACAAGGAGGTGCAGCAGTAATGAACAAGACGAAAAAAATCAATCCTACCGACAAAAAGAAGCTTGTGCTGACTGTGATATTCGCATTTATTGCGGTATTCTACCTCATGCCGATCTTCCTTGTGCTGGTAAACTCTTTCAAGGCGAATGCCTACGTCAATACCGAGACTTTCGCCATGCCTAACGAGAAAAGCTTTGTCGGCTTTGCAAACTATGCCAAGGGCATGACCTTCGGCAGCTATCCGTTTGCAAAGTCCGTGGCGTACAGCCTTATCATCACCGTCGTTTCGACCGCGCTCATCCTTCTGTGCACGTCGATGGCCGCGTGGTACATCTCCCGCGTGGGTACGCTCTTCAGCAAGATAGTTTTCTATCTGTGCGTGTTTTCTATGGTCGTCCCGTTCCAGATGGTCATGTTCAACCTCGCAAAGACGGCGGATACGCTGAAGCTCAACGCCCCCTGGACGATACCGGTGATATATCTCGGCTTCGGCGCGGGTCTTGCGGTGTTCATGTTCTCCGGCTTTGTCAAGAGCATACCGCTTGAGATAGAAGAGGCCGCCGCGATAGACGGCTGCGGACCTATCCGCACTTTCTTCTCCGTCGTCCTGCCGATGCTCAAGCCGACGCTCATCTCCGTGGGCGTGCTGGAGATCATGTGGGTCTGGAACGACTACCTCCTGCCGTACCTCGTTCTCGACAGAAAGAAGTATATGACGATCCCCATACATATCCAGTACCTCAAGGGCAGCTACGGCTCGGTCGATATGGGCGCGACAATGGCGCTTATCATGCTGAGCATCATCCCTGTCATCGTGTTTTACCTGACCTGCCAGAAGCACATCATAAAAGGTGTTGCAGCGGGCGCTGTAAAGGGATAAAATATATCGTCACAGCGCCGCATTATCTCCGGAAAAGTGCGGCGCTGCGTCAGAAATGCAATTTTTTTCAAAGCAGGTGATTATCATGGACCGCAGCAGCGGAATCCTCATGTCCATGAGCGCTCTGCCGTCAAAGTACGGCATAGGCAGCATGGGCAAGTGCGCATATGAATTTGTAGATTTTCTCAAGGCTGCCGGGCAGAAATACTGGCAGCTGCTCCCACTCGGCCCCACGAGCTACGGGGACAGCCCCTATTCTTCGTTTTCTACCTTTGCCGGCAACCCGTATTTCATAGACCTCGATATGCTGATAGCGGACGGACTGCTCAGGCGCGCCGACCTCAAGGGGATAAACTGGGGCGAGGATGAGCAGAGCACGGACTACGGCAGAATATACGACAACCGTTTCAAGATACTGCGGCGCGCGTTTGAGCGCGGCGGGGAGCGCCTTGCGGCGGAGACGGCGGAGTTCCGCAGGAAAAACGCCTGGGTGGAAAATTATGCGCTGTACATGGCGGTAAAAGCGAGCTTCGGCATGGTGAGCTGGATGGAGTGGCCGGACGAGGCCATACGCACGCACCGCCCGGAGGCCGTCAGGGAGTACGGCGAAAAGCTGCGCGGCGACGTGGATTTCTACGTTTTCCTGCAATACCTCTTCTATGAGCAGTGGCAGAAGCTCCACGCCTACGCACATGACAACGGCGTGCAGTTTATCGGCGATATTCCGATATATGTCGCGCTCGACTCCGCCGATGTGTGGAGCGATCCGCAGTTTTTCCAGCTGGACGGGAACAATGTGCCCACCGAGGTCGCGGGCGTACCGCCCGATGCGTTCACCGAGGACGGCCAGCTCTGGGGCAACCCGCTGTACGACTGGGACGCGATGGCGGCGGACGGCTACGGCTGGTGGATACGCCGCATAGACGGCGCAAGGAAGCTTTATGATATAATCCGCATAGATCATTTCCGCGGCTTTGAGAGCTACTGGGCCGTGCCCTACGGGGATACGACCGCGAAGAACGGACACTGGAAGCCCGGCCCCGGCATGAACCTCGTCGGCGTGCTGACCTCGTGGTTCAGCGACCTGCGCCTTATTGCCGAGGATCTTGGCTATATCACTCCGGGCGTGAAAAAGCTGCTGTCCGACTCCGGCCTGCCCGGAATGAAGGTGATGGAGTTCGCGTTCGACGCGCATGGCGAATCGGATTACCTGCCGCACCGCTGCGAGAGGAACAGCGTGTGCTATCTCGGCACGCACGACAACGACACCGTGCTCGGCTGGCTCGAGACGACGGGAAAGGACGACAGGCAGTTTGCGGAGAGATATATGCACATCACGTCCGACGAGGGCTGGTGCTGGGGCATGATCCGCACGGGCATGTCCACGGCCTCCGACCTTTTCGTCATGCAGATGCAGGACGTGCTCGAGCTGCCCGCAAGCGCGAGAATGAATACTCCCGGCACTGCCTCGGGCAACTGGCGCTGGCGTATGCTGCCGGGCGCGGCGAACAGGCGTCTGGCAAAGAAGCTCAGGACGTATACGGAGACTTTCCGCCGTCTTGAGATCGAAAAGCCCGCCGTGCCGAAAGCAGAAACTGAAAAGGCAGAATAAAGCGCAGCATGATAAAAAAGCGTATCCGCGGCCGGGCCGCGGGTACGCTTTTGACGTGATTCCGCTGATCCGCCTCTTTGTTTCGCCTGTATTTTTGAAAGATACAGTGTATGCTGTGCTTGCACGCAACAAGATAAAGGAGGATCTGTGATGCAGGCATTACGTACCCGGCCCGGACTGCGGCGGGGCGGCATTATTTATCTGTGCACCGAGGACATAGCTCCCTGCCCGGTGCAGCCGAGAAAGGTATTCGACGAGACCTCACTCAGGGAGCTCAGCGACAGTATAAGGAACTACGGCATACTCAACCCGCTCACCGTGCGCTCACGCGGAGGAAAATATGAGCTCGTCGCGGGCGAGAGGCGGCTGCGCGCGGCAAAGCTCGCGGGGCTTCGGGATGTGCCGTGCATACTCATCGACGTGAATATGGAGGATGCCAGCCTCATCTCACTCATTGAGAATCTACAGCGGCGCGATCTGGATTTCATCGAGGAGGCAAACGGGATAAGCCAGCTCATAAGCATGTTCGGCATGAGTCAGGAGGAGGCGGCGCGGCGCATCGGCAAGTCGCAGTCGGCCGTGGCGAACAAGCTGCGGCTGCTGAAGCTTCCGCAGGATGTGCTGACGGCGCTGCGTGAAAACGGGCTTACCGAGCGCCATGGCCGCGCGCTGCTGCGCATCCGGAACCCGAACCGGCAGCGCGAGGTGTTGGAGTACATCGTGGACAACGATCTCAACGTGGCCGCCGCCGAAAGCTACATAGACGCGCTGCTCAGCAGGCCGCAGGAGCCGGAGCCGCCGGAGAGCCCCGGACATAAGCGCACCTTCGTGCTGAAGGATGTGCGCGTTTTCCTCAATACGCTCTCGCGCAGCATAGATCTGATGAAACAGGGCGGAATTAACGCCGGCATGCAGCGCGAGGAGACGGAGGACTCGCTCATACTTACGATCTCGATCCCGAAAAGCAGGGCCTCCGTCGCTGCGGAAAGCCCGGAATAATACAAGCAGCCGCCCCCATATCAATATATGGAGGCGGTGATTTTGTGTGATAAACTATTTTTCAGAGCTGCGCTACAAGGAAGTCATCGACGTGCACTCCGGCTTCAGGCTGGGCTATGTGTGCGACGCGGAGTTTGACGACGCCGAGGGACGTATAATCTCGCTCATAACGCCCGGACGGGCAAAGTGGTTCGGGCTGCTGGGCCGCGAGGACGACTATGTTCTGCCGTGGAAATGCATAGTGCGCATCGGCAGCGACATCATACTCATAGACGCGAAGGAAGAGCTGCCGCGCCGCAAGCGCGGCAGGCATTTTATGACCTGAGCCGCGGCAGAAAGTGCTTTTCAAAGTGCACGATATGAAGTATAATATAAAAATACGGCACAATCCAACGCAGAAGGACTGATAAACATAGAAAACACCGAAATAAAAAGAGAACGCGCGGTGCTCGCCGGGCTTGCCGCAGCAAGCATGGATGAGCACGAACGCTCCACCGAGGTCTCAATGGAGGAGCTCGCCGCGCTGGTAGAGACTGCCGGCGGCGAGGCAGTGGCGATGATGATACAGAACCGCCCCACGCCCGAGCCGCGCAGCTTCATCGGCGACGGCAAGGTGCAGGAGCTGAAGAGCCTTATCGAGATGAACGACTGCGACCTTGCGGTGTTCGACAACGAGCTCTCTCCGTCGCAGATGCGCGTGCTGAGCGAGGAGCTCGGCGTGAAGGTGCTCGACCGTTCAGGGCTTATACTGGATATATTTGCCCAGCGTGCGCAGACGCGCGAGGGTCAGCTGCAGGTCGAGCTTGCGCAGTATAAATACCTGCTGCCGCGCCTGACCGGCATGTGGACGCACCTTGTGCGTCAGACCGCGGCCGGCGGCTCATCGCCGATCGGTACCCGCGGCCCCGGCGAGACCCAGCTGGAGACGGACCGCCGCCATATCCGCCGCAAGATACAGAAGCTTGAAGAGGAGCTTGCCGCGGTGCGCAAGGTCAGAGGCACCCAGCGCCGCCGCCGCGAAAAGAACGCCATGCCAGTCGTGGCTCTCGTCGGCTATACGAACGCGGGCAAGTCTACGCTTCTCAACTGTCTGACGGGAGACAGCATCCCGGCCAACGACAGGCTCTTTGACACGCTTGACACCACAACGCGCCGCCTGAGGCTCGATGAGACGCAGGAAGTGCTGCTTTCCGACACGGTCGGATTTATCCGCAAGCTGCCCACGCATCTCATCGAGGCGTTCAAGGCGACGCTGGAGGAGCTGAAGTATGCGGACGTGCTGCTGCATGTCATCGACATATCCAATCCCGAATGGGAGGAGCAGGCCCGCGTCGTGGACGGGCTGATACGCCAGCTCGGCGCGGAGAGCACGCCGTGCATCCGCATTTATAATAAGTGCGACAGGTATTTCGGTATCCTGCCGCACGGTGAGGACATTGTGTGCCTGTCCGCAAAAAGCGGCGAGGGGGCGGACGTGCTCGTGAAAAAGCTTGCAGCCATGCTTGGCGCGGCAAAGCGCCGTGTGACGCTGTCCATCCCGTACACGAAGGCCGGAGTCGTGGACATGCTCAAGCGCGAGGCGGGCATTATCCGCATGGAGTATACCGACGCCGGCATCGAGGCTGAGGCTGTTGTCACGCCCGAGATACTAGGCAGGATAAAGGAATTTATCCCCGGCTACACCGAACCGAAAGAGGACTGGGAGAATGACTGAGTATTATATCCCGACCGGCGCGGGCGAGGCGGAGCTTGTGGAGAAGCGCTCACAGTTCCTGGGCCATGTGCGCGGCGTCGAGACCGAGGATGAGGCCCGCGCCTTCATCGCGGAGATGAAGAAAAAATACTATGATGCGCGGCATAACTGCTGGTGCTACATCATACGCGGCGGCGCAGAGCGCTACAGCGACGACGGCGAACCGCAGGGCACGGCCGGCATACCGATGCTGGAGGTGTTCAGACGCGAGGGCATAGTAAACGTCGTGTGCGTCGTGACGCGTTATTTCGGCGGGGTGCTGCTCGGCACGGGCGGGCTTCTGCGCGCGTATACGAAGAGCGCGAAGGACGCGCTCGACGCGGCGGGCGTGTCCGAGGTGCGCCGCTGGGTCGGGCTGGATATACCGTGCTCATATGCGCAGTGCGAAAAGCTCAGACTTGAGGCCGCGGCGGCCGGAGGCATCGTTTCGGATGTGGAGTACGGCGCGGGCGTGACGATAAAGGCGCTTGTCCCGGAGGAGGGCGCAGAGGCTTTCAAGGCGCGCATTTTCGACGTCAGCGCCGGAACGGTCACGGCCAGCGTCACGGGAGACGATTTCCGCGCGGTTCCGATAAGATAAATTTTCAGGCCGCAAAAAATTTTTCCGAAAAAATAGAGGGAAATAAAAATCAGCGTCGTATAAGAGTAATGGAAAGATATTTCGTACTCATATACGGCGTCTGCTTTTCACAAAGAGAATAATGTCAGGAGGTGTCCGCGCATGTCATGCCCCAGAGAGGAAAGGGAGAGGCTTGAGCATTACATAGTCGGCCCCTACGGGGTGCTGGCCGAAAACTCGAGAGGACGGCTCACGGATGAGGAGGAGTGCAGTATCCGCACCTGCTTTCAGCGCGATGTGGACAGGATAACGCACTCAAAATCGTTCCGCCGCCTCAAGCATAAGACACAGGTGTTCCTGCAGCCCGAGGGCGACCATTACCGCACGCGCCTGACCCATACGCTGGAGGTCAGCAGGCTTGCGCGCACTGTGGCGCGGGCGCTTTCGCTCAACGAGGATCTGGCGGAGGCTATCGCTCTCGGCCATGATCTCGGCCATACGCCGTTCGGCCACGCGGGCGAGCGTGCGCTCAACCGGATATACCCCGGCGGCTTTAAGCACTATGAGCAGAGCCTGCGCGTGGTGGACATTCTGGAGCGGGACGGCAGAGGGCTGAACCTCTGCTATGAAACGCGAATGGGAATCCTCAACCACACGCTCGGCGCGCCTGACGATACGCTGGAGGCCACGGCTGTGCGCCTTTGCGACCGTATCGCCTATGTCAACCACGATCTGGACGATTCGATCCGCGCCGGAATACTGACGAACGAGGATGTGCCGGAGATCATACGCAGAAACTGCGGCGAGAAGAACAGCCGCCGCATCGACGCGATAATCTCGGACCTTATCGAAAACAGCGGCGGCGGCCGGATCAGAATGTCGGACAGGATGCAGGAGACCTTTGATTATTTCCATGCGTTCATGTATTCGGACGTATATACCAACCCCGTTGCAAAGCGGGAAGAGGGCAAGGTAGAAGGCATACTTGCCGGACTTTATGACTACTACACCTCCCACCCGGAAGCGCTGCCGGAGGATTTCAGCGGCGTGATCGAGAAAGAGGGCATAGAGCGCGCCGCGGTGGACTATATATCCGGCATGACCGACGGCTACGCGATGGAAAAGTACGGAGATATTTTTATCCCGTTCGCGTGGACCGTGAAATAAAAGGCGCGGAACAGGCGCGCCGCGGAAAGGAGGGACGGCATAAATGGCTTTTCCCGAAAGCTTCATAACCGAGCTGGCGGAGAGAAACGACATTGTGGACGTCGTTTCGGGCTATGTGCGGCTGAGCAAAAAGAGCGGCTCCAACCTCTTCGGCCTCTGCCCTTTCCACAGTGAAAAAACTCCGTCCTTCTCCGTTTCGCCGGACAAGCAGATATACCACTGCTTCGGCTGCGGCAAGGGCGGCGGAGTGATAAACTTCATAATGGAGATAGAGAATCTCAGCTTCCCCGAGGCGGTCGAGTTTCTTGCAAGGCGCGTGGGGATGGAGCTTCCCGAGCAGGCGGACGACCATGAGAGCAGGCGGCGGGCGCGCATGCTTGCGCTCAACCGCGATTCTGCCCGGTACTTCCACGATCAGCTCTCGACGCCCGGCGCGCAGATCGCGCGGGAATACATAGCAAAACGGCAGATCAGCAAAAAAATGGTCACGGCCTTCGGTCTCGGCTTTGCGCCCGACGGCTGGTCCGGACTCATCGACGCGATGCATGCCAAGGGCTATACGGACTATGAGCTTTTCGACGCGGGGCTTGTCCGGCGCGGCAAGAGCGGCGGATATTACGACACGTTCCGCAGGCGGCTGATGTTCCCGGTGATAGACGTGAGGGGAAATGTGATCGGCTTTTCCGGGCGCGTCCTCGGCGACGGGGAACCCAAGTACATGAACAGCCCCGAAACGCTTGTATTCAACAAAAGCCGCAACCTTTTCGCCCTGAATCTGGCTAAAAAATCAAAAAGCGGATATATAATCCTATCGGAGGGCAATATAGACGTAGTCAGCCTGCATCAGGCGGGCTTCGACTCCGCCGTCGCATCGCTGGGCACATCGCTCACGCCGGAGCAGGCGCGCATCATTTCGCGCTACACAAACGAGGTCATAATCGCCTATGACAATGACGGCGCGGGAATAAAGGCCTCACAGCGCGCCATCGGAATACTCGAGAAGCTCGACCTCAAGGTAAAGGTGCTGCGCGTAAACGGGGCGAAGGATCCGGACGAATTCATCAGGCTCAAGGGCGCGGATGCGTTCCGCAATCTTCTTGAGGGCGCCGAGAATCAGGTCGATTACCGGCTGCGCGCCGTGACCGACAAATACGATCTCTCCGTCGATGAGCAGAAGGTGGAGTTTTTGAAGGAGGCGTCGGAGCTCGTGGCGCGGCTGCCGGGCTCGGTAGAGCGGCAGGTGTACGCGATGCGCGTGGCGTCCATGGCGGGCGTGAATGCGGACGTCGTGGCCGGTGAGACGGAGCGCCGCCGCAAAAAGCTGCTGCGCCAGTCGCGGCGGGAGGATGCCCGCGAGCAGAGCAGGCCGGAAAGGCAGAGCCAGCCGGCCGAGAAAGCGTTCAGGTATGAAAACCCGGCGTCCGCCGTCGCGGAGGAGGGCGTGATAAGGCTGCTGTATCTTGAACCGGAGCTTATCAATGCGCCTTTGCCGCCGGCGGAGGAGTTTTCGTCCCCGGTGCTGGCGCATATATATACAGAGATATGCGGCATGCTCCGTGCGGGGCAAAAGGTAAGCACGACCACGCTCACCGCGCTTTTATCGCCGGAGGAGATAAGCCTGGTCGTAAATATAATACAGAAGCCGGAGCTTTTGGCAAACTCCCGGCGGAGTATGAGCGATTACACGGAGAGGATAAAGAGCGAGAGCGAACGCTGCGGGGCAAAGCCCGATTTTGCGGCGATCGCAAGGCAGAAGCAGAACACGGCATACGACACAGACAGAAAAAGAAAAGGATATGAGGGGTAAACTATGTCAGACGAAATGAAATTCAAAGAAGAAGAGCTCGAAAGCCTTGCGGACAAGCTGCTGGAGCAGGCGTCCATAAGTGAGATAAGCGACCAGCAGGAGCTTGAGATCCCCAAGCCGCGGAAGAAAACCGCGAAGAAAAAAGAGGCCGAGCCCGCGGAGCCGCCCAAGTCCAATGAAGAAAAGCTTGCGGAGCTGCTCGAAAAGGGCAAGAAGAAGGGCAGCCTGACCACAAAGGAGCTGGAGTGCCTGGCGGAGATGAACCTTGACAGCGATACCGAGGAGAAGTTTTACGATACTCTCGAGGCCAACGGCGTTGACATAGACGTAGGCGCGGCGGATGTGCTGCCCCCGATAGACGATATTCTGCCCGACGGCGAGGATCTGGCAAACATAGAGGAGGTCACCGAGGAGGAGATAAACGACACCGACGCGCTGATGGACTCGTTTTCCACCGATGACCCCGTGCGCATGTATCTCAAGGAGATAGGCAAGGTCCCCCTGCTTTCTCCCGATGAGGAGATAGAGCTTGCCATAAAGATGGCGGCCGGCGACGAGGATGCCAAGCACCGTATGACCGAGGCAAACCTCCGGCTGGTCGTGTCGATCGCAAAGCGCTATGTGGGCCGCGGCATGCTGTTTCTCGATCTTATTCAGGAGGGCAATCTCGGACTTATAAAGGCGGTGGAGAAGTTCGACTATACCAAGGGCTACAAGTTCTCCACCTATGCCACATGGTGGATACGTCAGGCCATAACCCGCGCCATTGCCGACCAGGCGCGCACTATCCGCATCCCTGTGCACATGGTCGAGACGATCAACAAGACCATCCGCGTCTCCCGTCAGCTCCTGCAGGAGCTCGGCCATGATCCGAGCGCCGAGGAGATAGCCAAGGAAATGGATATGCCGGTCGAGAAGGTGCGCGATATACTCAAGATCGCGCAGGAGCCCGTGTCTCTCGAAACGCCTATCGGCGAGGAGGAGGACTCCCATCTCGGCGACTTCATTCCCGACGAGGACGCCTCCGAGCCCAGCGAGGCCGCATCCTTCTCCCTGCTGCGTGAGCAGCTGGAGGAAGTGCTCGACACGCTTGCACCGCGCGAGAAGAAGGTGCTGGAGCTGCGCTTCGGCATAGTCGACGGCCGCACGCGTACTCTTGAGGAGGTAGGCAAGGAATTCAACGTCACGCGCGAGCGTATCCGCCAGATCGAGGCGAAGGCGCTGCGCAAGCTGCGTCATCCCAGCCGCTCCAAGAAGCTCAGGGACTTCCTGAACTGACTGAAGCTTACAGCGTCGCATGAAAAGAGCCTCTGCGGACGTATTCCGCAGAGGCTCTTTTCCATATATACTCATAGACGGATGAACACCCGCGCCGCTTATTTCAGCGTGCGGCTGAACGAGGAGCGGTGATGACGGCCCCAGAAGACATAGAGGAGTACTGAGACGACTGTAGCCAGAGAGAGGATGAGATACATGCTCCTGTAGCCGAGCGCGCTTATCAGTACGCCCGCGATGCCGCCGCCACCGCCGAGACCTATATCGTATGCGCACAGAAAGGTGGAGTTTGCGCTGCCCCGGCGTTCCGGCGGCGCGATGTGCACGGCCATCGACTGCAGCGCCGGTTCTATGCCGCCGAAGGCGTAACCGGCGAGGACTGCGGCAAGATAGAAACTGAAATTGCCCGGGGCAAAGGCCAGCAGCAGGAAGGCGGCCAGCATGGCCGCGTTGCATGAGTAGACGAATATCCCCTCACCCTTTTTGTCGGCGAGCTTACCGATGGTCACGCGCACGAGGAAGAGCATGACGGCAGTGATGGCAAAGAAGATGCCGCCGGATGGGAGAGAGTTTTTGATCGCGTAGTCGGCAAGAAAATTCTCAAGAGCACCCCAGGTCAGCAAAAACACGAGACAAATAACGGAAGCCGGTACGGCGTCGGCGTCAATGAGCGTTTTGAAATCAAGCGGCTTTTTTTCGGCCTGCGGCACGGAGAGGGGCTTCATCATAAGGCAGAGCAGCAGCGAGATGAGCATGAATCCGGCGGCCGTAAGGAACAGCACTGTGAAGCTGACCTTCATGAGGGCGAGGCCAAGCGCCGGAGCAAGGGAGGTGGCGAGTGCGGTGGCCATGCCGAAGTAACCCATGCCCTCGGCAAAGCGTTTCTGCGGCAGTGCGTCTGACGCAATGGTCGCACCGGTGGTGTTGGAGAATGCAAGCGCCGCGCCGTGCAGCATACGGCAGACGAGAGCAAGAGCGACGGCGGCGGTGAGCACGTAGCCGGAAGCGGTAAAGGCGGCCGATGCGGCGTATCCGAGCGGCATCAGCAGCATGCCGGTAAGACCGATGAGCAGCACGCCGCGACGGCGGCCGCAGTCGAGAAGCCAGCCTATGATGGGGCGGAGTATGACCGCAACGGCAGAGAAAGCGAATGCCGCGGCGCCGGCGACGGCTTCATTCAGACCGAGCACCTGTTCGAGAAACATCGGAAAGGTCGAGAGAACCATGATATGGTTCATGAATACGAGAAAATTAATGAGAATTATGAGCAGAAAATTTCTTGTCCAGACTTTTTCGCTTGGCATGTGAGTACGCTCCTTTTACTGAAAAATAGAAAAAACGGGCAGCTAAACAACCGGACTTATGCCGAGTTTAGCTGCTCGTTGCTTTGATTTTATACAACTTTTTTCAGAAAAAGTCAAGCGGGAAATCACACGCTGAACATCGTGAACATATCAGAGTACAGTGTCTGCCATATCCCGCAGGACGGCCTCGGCGCAGCGCATGCCGTCCACCGCCGCAGAGCTTATGCCGCCGGCATATCCCGCGCCCTCGCCGCAGGGATAAAGACCTGAGACGCGGCTTTGCTGCCGCTCATCGCGCAGTATTCTGACGGGCGACGAAGAGCGCGTCTCGGGCGCGGTCATGACAGCGTCATGCGCGTCGAAGCCCGCGAGCTTCTTCCCAAGCTCAGGCAGCGCATTTTCAAGGACGCGGCTTATGCGCTCAGGCAGCACCTCGTGCAGATCTCCCCAGACGACGCCGGGGGCGTATGTCGGTATTACGGAAGCGGGACCGGTGCTGGGCCTATGTGCCAGAAAATCGCCTGCAAGCTGTGCGGGAGCGAGGTAATTGCCGCCGCCGTAGCTATACGCGGCGCGCTCTATCTCCCGCTGCCAGTACATTCCGCCGAGCGTGCTCTTATCCGGAAAATCCTCCGGGTGCAGTGTGACAAGCAGAGCGGAGTTCGCGTTTTCACCGTCGCGCCTTGAGTAGCTCATGCCGTTCGTGACGACGCCGCACGGCTCCGAAGCGGCGGCAAACACCTGCCCGCCCGGGCACATGCAGAAGGTGTAGGCACTTGTACCGTCCGGGAGATGGACGTTTAAAGAATAGTCCGCCGCGGGAAGCGCGCCGCGCGCCGCGCCGTACTGCGCCCGGTCAATATCGGCCTGCCGGTGCTCTATGCGCACGCCCATGGAGAAAGCCTTCGGCTCCATCGGCACGCCCTGCGCATGCAGCGTCTCAAAGGTGTCGCGCGCAGAGTGCCCGATCGCAAGGATGAGCTGCGAACAGGGGAGAGCGTGCCGGCCGGAGGCGTCCGTGACCTCAATGCCGCACAGCCGTCCGTCCTTAATAACAAGCGCGTCCATACGCGTTGAAAAGCGCACCTCGCCGCCGTGCGCGATAACGTCGGCGCGGATGCGCTGCACGACGTCTATAAGTATGTCCGTGCCGATATGGGGCTTCGCGTCGTACATTACGCTCTCGGGAGCGCCGTGTTCATAAAACTGCCGCAGCATCCAGCTCATGCGCCGGTCATGGGTGCCGGTGTTGAGCTTGCCGTCGGAAAAGGTACCCGCGCCGCCTTCACCGAACTGCACGTTGCACTCGCTGTCGAGTGCGCCTCCGGCGTGAAAGGCGTCCACCGCGGCCTTGCGGCTCACGGCGTCGCGCCCGCGCTCTATGACGATAGGCCGCGCGCCTGCCAGAGAGAGCACGAGCGCGGCGAACATACCCGCCGGGCCGAAGCCGACGACGACGGGTCGGAAGCCGGGAACGGCGCGCGGAATGGCGTAATCCGGTTCGTCAAAGCTGCATACGTCAGCGCTTTTCGCGCGTTCTATAATTTTGCTCTCCGCACCGCCGGCAGAGACCGCCGCAGAGCAGATGTAGTGAATGTCGTTTTTCTTCCTCGCGTCGAGGGAACGCTTTATAAGGCGGAGCTCCTTTATCTCCGCGGGATGGAGCCTCAGCTTCTTCGCGGCTTTCCCAGCGAGGGCTGACACGTCCTCTCCCGGCTCCAGCCGCAGTCTGCGCACAAGTATCATTCGCCGAGCCTCCCCGCGGTGTAGCCGCTGGCCCAGGCCCATTGCAGGTTGTAGCCACCGCAGTCGCCGTCGACGTCCAACAGCTCGCCGCAGACGAACAGCCGCGGCATAAACCAGCTTTGCAGCGTTGCCGGATCAAAACCGGAGGTCCGTATGCCGCCCGCCGTGACCTGCGCGCTGTCAAAGCCCTCTGTACCGGTGACCTTCAGCTCAAAGCGCTTGCAGGCATCCGCAGCCCGGTGGAGCGCCCCACTGTCCAGCGCTTTAAGGGGCGAGCGGGCATCAAGTCCGGCATATTTCACGAGCATGCGGCCCAGACGGTTGTGCAGCATGCCGGTGAAAAGCTCCGCGCTCTCAAGCCCGGGCAGCGCGGAACGCCGTGCTTCAAGCATTGTGAGCACCTCGCCGCTGCCGTAGCCGCGCAGAAAATCTATCCGCAAACTCAGCCCGTCGCCGCCGGAGGAGACGCTGCGGGAAATATCAAATGCGGCGGGGCCTGACACTCCGGTCTCGGTAAACTGTAATTCTCCGCCGCTTTCTGCGAGGACTTCGCCGCCGCAGACAAGCTCGACGGCAGCGTCAGCCCTGACGCCCTTGAGCGCGCGCGGATATTCCGGCTCCGTAGTGATCTGCACGAGCGAGGGAAAGAGCTTCGTGCGCTTATGGCCAAGCGGCTTGAGAAGCCCGTAGCCGTCCATAACGCCGCCAAGCTTTGCCCCAGCCGCGCCGCCGCAGGCGACGATCAGCCAGTCGGCCGGAATGTCCCCGCCGTCGGTGCGCACGGTGTAGCCGCCGTCGCGGCGGACTATCTCCCGTGCGCTTGTGGAGCAGCGCAGCTCCACTCCGGCGCGTTCGAGCGCGAAGCGCAGCACGTCGACCACGCTGTTGGCGGAGTTGGAGAGAGGATAGACGCGCCCGCCGTACTCCGTGACCGTGATAAGGCCGAGAGAGTGAAAGAAATCGAGCGTGTCCTGCGGCGTGAAGCGCTCGAGCACGCTTCGCGCAAATTCCGGCAGCTCCCCGTGATAATTACCGGGAGCTGCGCCGGTGTTCGTGAGATTGCAGCGGCCGTTTCCGGTCGCAAGCAGCTTGCGGCCCACGCGCTGCTGCCGTTCGAGCACAATGACATGCCTGCCGGGGCTTCCGGCGGCGGTGAGCGCCGCCATCATGCCGGATGCGCCGCCGCCTATGACTACAACAGTTTCCATTTGTATCCTCCATGCGGCCATACCGCATAAACCGTCGTTAAATCCCTCCGCGCATGGAGGTGTTCAGCTGTTATTATACCAAGGCGTAAGTGAATATTCAATTGCCATTTGTCAATGCTTGACGTTGGAGAACGGAAAATGTATAATAGCAGCGGCAATGCCGCGCAATGTATCTGCGGCATCTGACGAATAATTTGTGTTCTGTTTTGACCGCTTTTTCTTGGAATACGCAAAGTATTTCTGCGAAAAAGTGCCGTTATCTGAGCCGAGATCCGCCTGCCTGCCGCGTTTGCCGCGTTATGCGGCGCCGGCCGGGGCCTGAAGATGCGCATTGCCGTACATGTATGAGAGAGAACTGCGGAGGCAGAGAATGTTCCAGACCGGCAGAAGATCAGGTAAAAATGGATTTTTAAGCGCCGCTGCGGCACTGATTGCAGTGCTCGGCATGCTGTCGTTTTCCGGCTGTGCGCCGGAAAATTCCGCAGAGGATGTGCAGGAAAAGCCGGTACAGGAAGGCACGGTACAGGACGGCAGCGGGTACGCCGGGAAGCTTCGTATTTCCGAGCTGATGGCAAAAAACCGCAGCGTGCTCATGGATGAAAACGGCGCGTTTCCCGACTGGATAGAGCTTGAAAACGTATCCGGCGAGGATATTTCCCTCGCGGGCTTCACGATCTCCGACGGCGAGGATAAGGACGGCTGGACGTTCCCTGAGGTAACTATCGGCGCGGGCGGACGCCTGCTCGTATATGCCGACGGAACGGACAGCACTGAAAATGCGCTGCACACGGATTTTTCCATCTCCGAGGATGAAACGGTGTGCCTCAATGACGCGCAGGGTCTGCGCGTAGACACGGCGGAATGTACGACGGGCGCCGCAGACATTGCGCTGCGCCTGAACGAAAACGGCGAATGGGAAAAGACGCTGTATCCGACGCCGGGCTATCCAAACACGGCGGACGGCTACGATTCATGGCAGGACAGCCTTGAAACCGCATCTCCGATCGTGATAAGCGAGGTAGTTACGGCGAATTTCTCGACGCTTGAGCAGAGGAACCTCGGTTTCTGCGACTGGGTGGAGCTTAAAAACGTCTCTGACAGCCCGGTCGAGCTTTCGGATTATTATCTTTCGGACGACGATGATGCGCTGCGGCTCTGGCGCTTCCCGGAAATGACGCTCGGCGCGGGAGAGCGCGTCACCGTTATCTGTGACAAGGCGGAGGCCGATGCGGACAAGGGCTTCCTCCATGCGGATTTTGAGCTCGACTCTGAGAAAGAGAGCCTGTATCTGAGCACTGAGGCCGGTGTGGCGGACTATGCTTTTCTGCGCGATATTCCCTATAACGGCAGCTTCGGCCGTATGGACGGAGAGAACGGATGGTTTTATTTTTCTGCGCCGCAGCCGGGGCAGGAGAAATCCGGCGGCTGCCGCAGGGTCTCGGCCATGCCGGAGGCGGATAACGCCGGCGGAGTATTTGACGGAGTGAGCGGGGTGACGGCCGGACTTTCGGCCGCGGGGCGCATATATTACACGCTGGACGGTTCGCTGCCGACAGAGCAGAGCGAGGAGTATACGGCTCCCGTCACGCTTGAGAGCACCGCAGTGCTCAGGGCGGTCTCGGTCGAGCCCGGCGCACTGCCCAGCCGCGCGCTCACACTCAGCTATATTATAAACGAAAATCATTCTCTTCCGGTGGCGAGTCTCGTTTCGGACGACGCGCGGAAGTTCAACGGGATGTATGCCGGAAAGCGCAAGGGCATAGAGCTTCCGGGCAGCATATCTTTCTATGCGGACGACTGCACATTTACGATCCCCTGCGGGATAGACATGCACGGGGAGACGAGCCTTGATCAGCCGAAGAAGAATATGGGGCTGCATTTCCGCGGCGCTTACGGCAGCGCGCGGCTGAGCTGCGACATATTCGGCGGCGGTGTGACGGAATTCAGCGGGCTCGTGCTCCGCGCCGGGCAGGATCAGAACAACGCCGTTATACGCAGCGAGCTGCTGGAAAATCTCAGCCTCCAGTTTTCGGATGAGCTTCCGACTCAGCGCAGCCGGTACTGCGTTTTGTACGTCAACGGCGAATACAGGGGCATATATGCGCTCATGGAGAAGATAAACGCGCAGTACTATGCCGACCTGAAGGGCGTGGACAAGGACCGCGTGACGATACTGAAAGCGCCTGCCGGAAGGGACAGCGAGTATTACGCCGAGGTCGTGGAGTTCGCGTGGAAAAATGACCTGAGAGAGGAAGAAAATTACCGCCTGTTCTGCGAGCGTCTGGATACGGACTGCCTGATAGACTGGATGATAATAGAGGGCTACTCGGCCAATACGGATATAAGCACCGGCAACGTCCGCTATGCGCGTTCAACGCAGGACGACGGAAAATGGCGGTTCATCCTTTATGATATGGATGCGACGCTCACGCATCCGGCAGTGGCTTTCGGCAACGTGCTCAGACCCACATCGACATCCAGCGCGGTGTTTATTACGCCGCTTATGGAAAATCCGGAGTTCAGGGAGCGCTTTCTGACCCGCGCGTCGGAGGTGCTGAACACGACGCTTTCAAATGAGAACGTCGCCGCGGAGATAGACAGAATGGCGGATGAGATCGGGCCGGAGATCGCGCGTGATTTTGCGCTGCGCGGAAGAAGCTATGAGGATTGGCAGAGCGCCCTGCGCGAGCTCAGAAGGAATATCACGGAGAGAGACTGGCGCGGCGTATGCATAAAGGCCATAATCGAACATGCCCAACTCAGCGCGGACGAGGTCTCACGCTACTTCGGGTGAGACCGGCCGCAGAAAGGCGGAAAAATGAAGGATACCAAGCTCACCTTCAAACGCTACGAAAAGAAATATCTGCTCTCCGCGCCGCAGTATGAGCGGTTCCGGCGGAGGCTTGACGGGTACATAGAGCCGGACGAATATTTCAGCAGCACCGTGTGCAGCGTCTATTACGACACGGACGACTTTGAGCTGATCCGCCATTCCATAGACGCACCCGTCTACAAGGAAAAGCTGAGGCTGCGCAGCTATAACGTGCCGCAGCCTGACGGCACGGTGTTCGTGGAGCTCAAAAAGAAGTTCAAGGGCGTTGTCTATAAGCGGCGTGCTATGATGAAAGCGGCGGAAGCCGCAGAATATCTGGCCGGGAGACGATCTGCGCCGTATGACGGGCAGGTCGTGCGCGAGATAGACTGGTTCCTTAAAACGAACGAAGTCCGGCCGCGCGTGTATATCGCATGCGACCGCGAGGCTTACAGGGCCATAGACGACTGGGAGCTGCGCATCACCTTTGACAGGAACATCCGCTGGCGCGACACGGAGCTGGAGCTTACGGCAGGCTCGGCAGGGGAGCCGCTTCTGCCGGAGGGCAGCGTGCTCATGGAAATAAAAGCGCCGGAGGCCGTCCCTTTGTGGCTTGCTCATGTGCTCAGCGAGGAGCGGCTGTTTCCGGCGCGGTTTTCAAAATACGGTACATGCTACAGAGAAAATCTTTTGAACGGAGTGCTTTTGAATGTTTAACAGTATTATAACTGTCCCCATCACGTTGACTCAGTTCGTGATATGCATAATTACGGCGCTGGTGCTGGGCGTGCTCGCGTCAGTCGTTTTCACGCTGAAAAACAGCCATAGCGGCTCGCTTGCCATGTCGATCGCGCTGCTGCCGGCAGTCGTGGCAGTGGTGATAATGCTGGTGAACGGAAATGTCGGCGCAGGGCTTGCCGTGGCAGGCACGTTCGCGCTGGTGCGCTTCCGCAGCGTACAGGGCAGCGCGCGTGAGATAACGGGGCTGTTCTTTGCGGTGTCTCTCGGCCTTGCCTGCGGCATGGGCTATGTGGCGCTGGCAGTCGTGTTCTTCGTGATGTTTTCCGCCGCACTGCTGCTGCTGACGGCAGTGCATTTCGGAGAAAGCGGCGGCGCGAGGCAGCTCAAGATCACGATACCCGAAAATCTCGAATATGAGGGGCTTTTTGACGACCTTTTTGAAAAATATACGATGAGCCATGAGCTCGTCAGGGTACGGACCACGAATATGGGCACGCTGTATGAGCTGACGTACAATATAAACCTGAAAGACAGGAACATAAGCAAAAAGTTCGTGGACGAGCTTCGCTGCCGCAACGGCAATCTGAACATAATCTGCGGCCGGGAAAATGACAGGGACATGATGTGACCGGAGAAAATGATGACGCCGGGGTGCTGAAAGCACCCCGGCGATCATTGTTTTTATCCTTCTTTGAGCTCGGCCTCGTACACTATGACGGCGGGGCCGGTGAGGTATATATCCCTTGCGGAGCCGTTTTCTGCCGTCAGAGAGACGGACAGCGTGCCGCCGGGCATTTCTATATCGGCCCGGCCCTCCGGAATAACGCCGCGCAGAGTGAGCGCCGTGACCACGGAACCGCAGCCGGTGCCGCAGGCAAGCGTAAAATCCTCCACGCCGCGCTCGAAGGTGACGGCTTTGAGAACACTGCCGCCCAGCGTTTTTACAAAGGTGACGTTTGCGCCTTTCGGAAATTCCGGCGCATAGCGCAGCGCGCGCCCGAGCGCAAAGAGCTCGCCATGGTCTGCGGCGTCGAAGTCCTGCTTTAAAAGCACTGCGTGGGGCAGACCCGGCACGCCCAGCTCGATATAACTGCAATCGTACTCCGTGCCGCCGAGCCTGACCGTGCGGTGAAGGTCGATGAGCGACGGGTCGTTCAGACGCACCCGGTAGAGCCTTTCGGAAATGCGCTGCCCGGTAACAGTGCCGGACACGGTCTCTATGCGCTGCGTCTCTCCGGCGAGACTGTTTTCATAGCCGTAGCGGGCGATGCAGCGCGCGCCGTTGCCGCACATCTCTCCGGCGCTTCCGTCGGCATTGAAAAAGAGCATTCCATAGTCGCCGCCGTGCGATGCGGCCGTCACAGCCATGAGTCCGTCCGCGCCGGCGCCCGTATGCGGCGCGCATAGCCGCTTTGCCAGAGCCGGAAATTCGCCGTAAGAGATTTTTTCCTCGATATTGTTAATAATAATGAAGTCGTTTCCGGCTCCGTGCATTTTTGTGAAGTGCATATTATCCTCCGCGCGCTTATCCCCAGAGAGCGGTGAGCATCGGGATGACCTGCTTCTTGCGGCTCATCACGCCCGGCAGGAAAACGCAGTTGTCCTTCGGCACAACGGAAAATGCCTGCTGTATCTCGTCGTCCGAGCCGACGTAAAGAAGATAGGAGCCTTCGAGAAGCACATCCGTCACCATGAGTATCACGATGTCAAAATCCATGTCCTTTTTGAGCTTCTTCATCATGGACATGAACTCATCCCTGCGCGAGAGCATGTGCTCGGCGTCCACGCAGGTGATCTGACTCACGCCGAGGTTCTTTTCTGCGATATGGAACTGCTTGTAATCGGTCTTGAACAGCTCCTCCGCGCTCTTGCCGTCGGCACCGGAGACGGAATACAGCTCGTGTCCAAGCTCTTCGAGATCTATCCTTGCGATCCGCGCAAGGCGCTCTGCCATTGCGATGTCGCGCTTGGTGCAGGTCGGGGATTTGAACATCACGGTGTCGGACAGGATAGCGGCGGCCATGAGGCCGGCCATCCTGGGAGAGGGCATCACACCGTGCTCCTGATACATCGCGGTGATTATGGTGCAGGTGCTGCCGACCGGCTCGTTGCGCACGGAAATGGGCTGGCGGGTCTGGATGTCCGCAAGGCGGTGGTGGTCGATTATCTCCATGATCTCGACCTGATCCAGACCGATGACGGACTGCGAGGCCTCATTGTGGTCGACGAGCACGACGCGCTTGCGCCGCGGATTCAGCAGGTGGAAGCGGGAGAGCGTACCGACGACGTGCTCGTCCTCGTCGAGGACGGGATAGCAGCGGTAACGGCTCTTCATGAGCACTTCCTTCACGTCGTCAAGATAGTCGCTGAGATGGAAGCAGACGATGTTGTCTGTGGTTTTGCATACACGGTTTATCGGGATGGCCTGAAATATAAGGCGCGAAGCCTGACGCGCATCGAGCGGGGTGGAGATGATGCAGGTGGGGGATGCGCTCTCGGCAAGCTCGGGACTTATATCCGCCTGACAGATGATGAGGCAGTTGACGCCGTGCGCAAGCGCGGCGGAGATGATCTCCGGCTGATCGCCGCAGATAAGTATTGTGTCCTGACTGAGCAGAGCGGGGTCTTCAAACGACTGAGGAAGCGCGATGATGACGCTGCCGGAGACGGAGTTGACAAGATTGCTGCATTCATTGACGATGCGCCCCTCAAGCACACTCAGCAGATTAAAGACCGGAAGCTCGTCTATCCTGCTGCTGTATATGGTCTCCATATCATAGGACGCGATGTCTCCGGCGGAGAGCATGCCGTAGAGCGTGCCGTCGTCGTTGACGATGGGCATTGTGGCGATCTCGCCTTCGCGCATTGTGCGCCATGCCAGATCCATTGTGACGGAGCAGTTGAGCTCCGGCGGGCGGTCAAAGTCCAGGTCGCAGACCTGTGTGCGCATGCTCTTTATATACTCCGGCGGTTCAAAGCCAAAATGGTCGAGCATGTGCTGCGTTTCATCGTTTATCGCGCCGATGCGCACGGCCTTGTATTCCCGGTCCCCGAGCGCGTTGCGGAGCTTTGCGTATGACATTGAGGCGACGATCGAATCCGTGTCGGGATTGCGGTGCCCGGTAACATATATTTCACTCATATTAAGATCCTCTTTGTTTATCATATATATCACTTACGGCGTAATTATATTGAAAGCCGCTCCCAAATTCAAGCGGTTTTGCATATCCTTTACGGATTTATGATATTGTGATAAAATAAAGCCGGTTATAAGTAATAATTTAGAAAAGGTGCCATTGAATGAAGAATAAATTCAGATGTCTTATAGCGGCGGCGCTCACCGCGGCGCTTCTGTGCGGCTGCGCGGCAAGTCCTGCGCAGGCCATTGCAGACCTCGCGGGAACGCAGGCGGCGCGTGAAGACGCGCAGGCGGAGTACCTCAGCTTTGACGATATGGAATATGTCCGCCCCGGCACGGATGAGCTTGCAGCGAACGTTGCGGCCGTGGAGCAGGCGATAGCGGACGGGATGGAGACCGGGGAACTGACGGAGCTGCTGGACCGGTGCTATGCCGGTTACTATGAGTTCAGTACGATGTACACTCTGGCAGAGATACGCTACCTCCGGGATATGTCGGATGAATTCTATTCGCAGGAGTACAGCTGGTGCGGCGATAATTTTGCCTCGGTGCAGCAGCTGATGGAGAGAATGTACGGCGCATGCGCGGCCTCACCGGCTGCGGATGAGCTTGAGGACGAATATTTCTGGGAAGGCTTTGTCGAAGAATACGGCGGAGATGACAGCCTGCGCTACAGCGACAGAGCGGTGGAGCTGATGCAGCGGGAGAGCGAGCTTCTGGGCGAGTATTATGCGCTCACCGCGTCTCCGACGATCACGATCGACGGGGAAGAGGCGGACTATGCAGGCTACCTTGCCGGTGCGGACGGCGAAGCGTACAGCGCCGCCAGAATGGAGTATTACCGGCAGTATAACGGGCGCTTTGCGCAAATATACATGGAGCTTGTCAGGACCCGCAAAGCGATAGCCGAAGAAATGGGATATGACAGCTATGAGCAGATGCGGTACACCAGCTTCGAGCGCGACTATACGCCGGAGCAGGCTGCGGCGTATCTGGAGGACATCAGGACCTATATCGTGCCGCTTTACAGAGAAGTGATGACGGGCGATCCCTATGCGGGTGTTGATTACAGCTATATGTCCGCAGACAGGCTTCTTGACGTGATGGGCGCCGTCGCGGAGAGTATGGGCGGGGATGCAGCGGAGGCCTTCGATTTCATGCGCAGCTACGGGCTCTATGATGTGGAGCGCGGCGAGAACAAGGCAAATATGTCGTTCACGGTCTATCTTGACAGCTATGACGAGCCTTTCCTCTTCGTGACGCCGTACTGCGATACGGAGGATATACTGACGCTTTCACACGAGTTCGGGCATTATCTTGACGCATATGTCAACTACAACGCCTATGAGTCGCTGGATCTGTCCGAATGTTTTTCGCAGGCGATGGAGTATGTGACGCTTGGCGCATGCGGCGGCGTGATAGACGGGGATGAGTACGAGTCGCTGCGGCTGATAAAAATACTCGGCACGCTGGAGCTCTACACCTCGCAGGCGTCCTTTGCGGAATTCGAGAGCAGAGTCTATGCCATGTCCGACGACGAGCTGAGCGCCGATGCGCTCAACCGGCTCTCGCTTCAGCTGGCGAACGACTACGGCTACAACGACGGAGCAAACGACGAGTATTATGCGCTGAGCTGGTTTGATATAACGCACTTTTTTGAATCGCCGTTCTATGTGATCTCATACCCCGTGTCAAACGACGCGGCCATACAGATATATGAGCTGGAGCAGAACAGCCCCGGAGCGGGACTTGAAAAGTATCTGGAGCTTCTGCCGAGAAACTATGAGACCCTGATAGAGAGCCTTGAAGCGGCGGGGCTGGAAAGCCCGTTTGCCGCAGGGAGAATATGCCGCGTTGCGGACACTCTGCACACGGAGCTTGCCGCCGCGGGGCTTGCCGCTGCGGCATGACCGGGGACGGGCCTAATTCTGATACGGGAGATCGGCAAAAAACTCAGTATAGAAATCGTAGCCGATTATTTTTTCAACGCCATAGTATTTGCACATGCACTCGTTGACCCAGTCGATAGGCGAGGGGAAGATCATGCTGTGTGCGACGCTGTATTTTGTGTATCCGTACAGCTCAGGAAGATACAGCTCTGCGCTACCGCTGCTGCACGCCTCAATGATCTTGGCCTCGTTTGCTTTGAACTGCGCAAAGGTCGAGGCAATATCACCGGCGGCAGATATTCCGCAGAAAAGAGAGACGGCGCAAAGAAGAGCGGAGAGACAGACGACGGCTTTCCTGTATTTGAACTCGGAGAGCAATTTGATCAGCATTCCGTCAGCAATCAGCAGCAGCACGAAGGCAGGGGCGGCACAGCGCTCGGGATATATTCTGGCCAGCAGCATTACGCCGTTGGCGCAGAGGAACCCGAAAAAGAATATCCCGCAGAGAATGAGACGCCTGACGTCGGCATGCTCGAGTACGCACAGAGTGAAGCCGACGGCAAAGACAGCTGTCAAAGGCCAGAAAAACCTGAAATAGCACATCATGTTCAGAAAGCTGTGATAAATGCTTGCAAAGTTGACGGAGGCGCTTTTTACGCTCAGCTCCGCCGGCTGCAATGCCATAAAAAGCAGCCCCGCAAAAGAAAATACTGCGCCCAGAATGAAGACAGGATCGATGCGGCGCCGGCAGAAAAAACGGGTGAACAGCATGAATACGACGGCGAGGGCAAGAGCGGCAGACGACATTGTTTCCTGAAAGCTGCCGCAGATAAAGGCCAGAACGACAAAGCCGGCTTTGAGAAAAGGGGCGCTGATGGAGCGGCCGGACTCAAAAAGCCGGTAATATGGCAGAAGAAAGATCAGGTTGAGGACGATAGCCCATAAATAATTTATAGAACCGTCAAGCCAGAGAACGACCTCTCCGAAAGCGGGCATAAACACCAGAACGCCGCAGAAAGCGAGCAGCAAAGCGGCTGCGTTCGGCCTTTTGCCGCATATAAACCCGGCGGTCAGAACGATAAGCGCGATGAATACGAACGTGTTTATTATGTTAAATACGGGTTTGGGCAGAAGCTCAAACAGATGGACGAAGAAATGCGCCGTAAGCCGGCCGTTAAGCGTTTCCGCATGAGCCTTCAGTGAAGGGAAAATGTCTGCGACGCTCTCTATAGGCGCTCCGTTGTCGAAGCGAAAGTGGTATACAAAATCGTCCGCCTGATAAGGCGTGAGAAAATTGCATGCCAGCATGAAGAAAAATATGACCGTAATAATGACGGCGAGAGCCTTGCGTGAAGATAAAATTTTCATCTGCATATATCCTTTACAGGTTCAGGCTTATTATATGGAAGCCTGCCGAATGAAAGTATTATAGAATGGCAAGCGCTTTTTTGCAATAATAAAAGAATGCCGCTGCGGCGTGACCGGGGACGGGCATGTCCCGGCGGTATTAACATAAAATTTAAAAATTAAAGGCGTTTTACTTGACATAACAACAATATGGAGCTAAAATAGATTAGATAATATTTAATGGGGCCATGGGGAGGCTCCTTCTGAATATTACTTTTCAATTACGACGGGTGCGTTTTATGGCCCGTCTTGCTTTACGGCAGCGTTCTGCGGCGCGGCATCTGCGCCCGTGTTCTGCTGCCCGTTAGATCAAGTCAGATAACCGGCATAAAAAGCCAAGCCAGCTTAAACCCACCAAAAAATTCTTGAAGAATGGAGGTGTGTTTACTTACTATGCCAATGCCTTTGTGGATCGTTTTTATAATCATAGCCGCTGTTGCTGTCGCTGCATTTTTCCTCGGCTACACCTACCGCAAAAAGGTTGCTGAACGTGAAATATCCAGCGCGGAAGAAGAAGCAAAACGTATAATAAATGAATCAATTAAAAGTGCAGAGAGCAAAAAAAGAGAAGCTCTCGTAGAGGCAAAGGAAGAAATACACAAGGCCCGCTCCGAGTATGAGCGGGAAGAGAAGGCGCGCCGCGCCGAGCTGCAGAAGCAGGAACGCCGCCTGCAGCAGAAGGAAGAGAACATCGATAAGAAGACCGATGCGATCGAGAAGAAAGAAGCTTATCTGCCGGTGCTGGCGCGAGAGGGGATTCATGGAGATACCGGTCTTACGATGGTGCAGTGTTATGTGCCGGCATCCGGAAAGACCGATATTACCAGCTTTTATTACCGCTTTTTAAGGCAGTGCCAGCAGATTCTTACAAAACAGAATCTGACACATGTAGTCTTTCATCACGACAGATATCTGACTCTTGTGATGGTGGAATACAGAAAAGAGATTGTGGATCAGGTGCTGGATGCGATGAAACGGTGTGCGCTAAACTCAGCAGAGGGAACAGCGATGTATCTGGCCGTCAGTGAGGGAGAAACGCTGATTGGAAATCTCAGAGAAAAGTATCAGACCCTTTCTTATCTGTGTCGCTGGGCTGCAGATAAAAA
>OIYO01000170.1_pt1 | contig 65443 bp, 77 predicted proteins | sample 1588191 | NCBI WGS metagenome assembly OIYO01 (sample SAMN03283275) | human gut metagenome | biome: human-associated habitat; material: feces | host: Homo sapiens | place: Peru | collected 2012 | reverse complement strand
CTGACAATCTGCAAGAAAGCAAGTTCGACAAGTCCAATATTGCTCAGGAATCAGGTGAGGCTGAGGATAAAGTGATGTCCCAAAAGGCTGTCACAGAAATTATAAACGAGAAAGAGAAACCTCTTGGAGGAATAAAGATAAGCTGGTACGGAACATCTATTCCCAACCAAGGCTATCCTCAAATAGTAGGAGAATATTTAGGAGCAAATGTTACTAATGAGACTTATGGTTCTTCTGCGGCGAGACGTGGAGCAAAAACAACTTCTTATGATAATGACCCTTATAAGATAAAGGGACTTCCTTGGTCTGTTCCTGTTTATGGTCTTATGATGTCTGTAAAAGAGAAAAATGAAGTTCTATCTAATTGGAAAGAGTATGCTGACACATGGAGTGGCACTTATGAAGGTGAATTAGGAGCACCCACAAATGCCAAGCCAAAAGACATAAACGATGGAGCGCATGACCAGCTTATAGCTACTTTAAGAGACTTGTGTTATGATGTAAGGGTGGCTCGCCATTGCGGAATAAATAGCGAATATAACACTAAAGATGTTGATGTCTCTGATATATATGTTATTGAACACGCATATAATGACGTTCAGCCATTATACAAAGACACGGAATCAGATTTTTCGGAATTGCCTTCTGATAATTTTGATGTCAACAACCCCATAGGGTCTTTAAATGCTTTAATAAAATATATATATACGAACAATCCGCAAGCAAATATAATGCTGATAGGACATTACGAGTGCGAAACATCTTCAGGGAAGCACTGCAAAAGTGTTATTGAAACGGTATCCTCATTTTGGTCAATACCTTTATTGAAACTATATGATATTTGTGGGTTGAGTCAACGAAAGATAAAAACAAACGGATATTTTGATAACAATAATATTTGGCATGATAAAGGTTTTTCTTTTATTGTTGGCGACAATGATACTTTTACGACAAATGCAAATCCTTTGATGTTTAATTATGGAAAGATGAACAAAGCAAGTGAAGCTATAAAACAATATTCTATAGTTGAAGGAGACGGAAACGCAACATGGGAACTAACAAGAAAACACATTATGCTTCCTGACGATTTGCATCCATCATCAAAATCAACAAAAGAGTATTTCGCAAAATTAATAGCTAGTTGGATTACTTCGATTTATAAAAAATATTAGACATTTTTTCTAAGTCGCTGACTTTGTAAACACAAAAAACGAGGTAGGAACAAAGCCTATCTCGCTTTTTCTTTGTCTATTTAAACAATGTACCACTACCATAAGTACTACCTCCACTATAACTTTCTGTGATGTAGAACTGGTTTGGGCCTCCAATCTTAAACTGCTTAACACCCTCAGTTGTCTTGATGCCGTAGCATTCTGATTTCTCCTTCACATTATCCACAGCAGACTTCTGAGAATAGTTTGTAATCTTTGATACCCAGAACACATTATTAATATGCTTTTCGGCAACATCATTCTTGGTGAAACCATACGCTATGCGGTTCGTGAAGCTGATAGGAGTATTATCCTTATTATATGTTCCATACTGATAAGTCTTCGATGGATAATCTTTATCGCTGTCACAAGTTCGCATCCAAGAAGGTGAAACGGAATATGTGCTGAATACCTTGAAACTATTGGCTGGTATGCACTCGATTTCCTTCTCTTTTATAGTAACGCTATTAGATGCAGCCTTTATAATCTTTGACAGACTGGCATTCGTGTTGGAACTACCTTTCAGAAAATAGCTGCTACTGCCCCAAAAACTGGAACCATTTGCGTATGCACTAGCTGAGCCATAACCTACTCCACAAGAAAGGCTATTAACCGTACCTGACGCAGAAGTAAACTGGTTGTAGGTCTGACTGGTATAGGTACGACCTTGATAATACTCATTTGCCAATCCGTTTAAGGTGAAGAACGTCTGTGCTAGGTTGACGAAGATGTCTTTATTTGTCTTATTGATGATAGCAAACTTCACGGCTCCACCATCTGACCACAAGTTATATAACACCTTGCAATCCTCATTCTCATACACGATAGAGTTGTTTTGCATCTTCATGCTACTATCGTAGTCTACATCATAAACCTGATAGAAGGTACTCTTACATGATGCCATACTCAAACCAAGAACAGCAACCAAGGCTGACTTCATAAGAAACTTTTTCATAAGCGTATAGTTTAATAAGTGAAAAAATATGCCAACAAAGGTATTAAAAATATCAATAGGTTGAACCTGAGGACGTTATTTTTTACAGAATATTAAATATTGAACCTCGAAACATCAAAGAACTTCTCACACAGACTACCCATCATATAACATGGTTCTTCGCTCATCATATCAATTCCGTCCTGCTCACAGATATGAGCTACCACATGAAGAAACTCATGACCTATTGTATTAATGATGCTGCCATCAGATTCACATTTACCAATGGCAAGAACACTCCTTCTTTCAGCTAGGTTGGAATAGGTAAGACCCCTATCTACACTCTCCTTGATTAGATGCTCGTAAGCTTCCGATAACGGATTTCCGTTGCAGCCAACATCAGAAAGAGCATGGCATATCTCATCGGCATCAGGAGACTGATAACCTATGAAACATACTATGCTCCAATCGTACTTCGGAAGGTCTATTATTCTTCTAATCATAGAACATCTTCCCAAGGGATAGGTACACCATTGTGGCAGCAGTCGGCATAGAATCGGTTAAAGATGAAGCCATCCTTCTGGTCGGCATCATCTACCATATCCTTGATAAACTGTGCTAACTGCTCCTCATCCTTGATGGAAGACTTATAGAAGTCTGCCCTAGCCATGTTCGCCACATACACATGGTCGTAGCCTATCTTATTCTTCACCTCAATTCCCTGACCAAGCAGCAAGGCATCCACCTTCTCCTTATCCCAAAACGAGATACTTACATCACGCTTGGAGGAAGGGTCATACTTATACATCAGGCTCACCGCCCACTCGCACATCTTCTTGCTGAAATGATAGCCATTGTATCTGAGATAAGAAACCATTCCATCAGGTTTGAGGTCATACATATCCAATGGCATTCTGCATTTACTCATATTGCTGAATATTAAAGGGAGTCTGGTTCCGACATAAATGTCGGTGCCAAAACTCCCAAGTTAAACACTAGCGACCGCCACCATTGTAGCCGCCACCACCTCTTTCACCATAGCGGTTCGGGTAGTTCCAATCATCATTGACGTTGTTGAATCTACGTCTGTTCTCACGCTCTTCACGTTCCTCACGCTCTCTTCTCCAATCGTCACGATAATCAAGCATACGCTCACCCATACGCTCCTGCTTCATCTTTTTCAGACAAGACATAGCCTTGCTGCCAAAACCAAGCATAGACTCGATGTTGTCATACAAATCATCGAACTTATCTTCTGTAATCTCTATCATTACCATAATCTTCTTACCTTTATTAGTTCTTACTGAGCTTCAAGGCATCAGACAGAAGAGATTTTATTTCGGATAGCGTACCCTTCACTCCGTTCATGTCAGATTTCAGGTTACTGATGTCCTGCTCTTGCTGCTTATCCTTGGCAATCTGAGGATTGAGTTTGGCTAGTATTTCATCACATGATTCCACTACTGCCTTATTGTAGTCAACACTCTCCAAGATACCCTTGGCTTGCCTGAGCATGGAATCAACCTCAGCACACATAGCATCACGGCTATCACTGACCACCACGCCATTAGTTCCTGAGTTGGCTATCTGAGCGGTGGATGGCAGTTTCTCGAAGTTGAGTTGCTGTTCTCCAACCTTCACCTTTACATCAACCGTTGTGTCGAAGTTCGGCACTTGATTCGGGATGTAAGTTGTCGGGAACTTCTGCTGAGGGTCACTTACCGATATAACCTGACCGATTCTGAGAGTCGGCTTTTCTCCTCCCTTGTCTAATATGTAAAAAAGGGAATTTTGTCTTAAACCTTGAAACATTTTCTTTCTCTTTTATAGGGGCAGACATTGCTATCTGCCCCATTGTTAATACTCTGTTAGCCGCCAGTTGGTTGCTGAAACCCAAGCAGTCGGATTGTTCCGCTCTTCTTGTTGATATAGGCTAGAGCTTCCGTAGTGCTTGAAAGACCCGCTCCAGTTACAGCAGAACCAGTATGGTCTACAACGGAAGACTTGGCTGTACCAGCCGTTGTTGTTCCACTTGTAGTTCCGCTAGTAGTGCTGATGGTTGTTGCACCATTGTGTGGCACTACAATCTTGACTGGAAGGTCTTCGCCAGCAGTAGGCACTCCCTGATGAATCTTTAGCAGTACGATACTCTCACAAGGTAAAGCCTTGTAGCAGCTAGGATTGATACCGAAGTCTACACTCTCGTTGGTTACTTGAAGTGCATTGGTCTTCAATTCATAGATACCGCCAATATCAACTCTCTTGATAGGATTCCGTCTCCTGACCATTGGGAATAATGGGCTGAAAGGATAGTTTAAAGGGAACATAGTTACCTCCTTTCCTTTAACAACCACAACCTACGGTTGATGCTGCATTGGCTGCTGCTACATCACCAGCGTATGCTCCCATAGCAGCTGCTTGGAACACCTCTGGATTGTAGGTCTTCAACTGAGGATATGGTACAGATACGGTATTAGGCAACTTGCACTTGATGCCAGCTACCTCTGCTTGCAAAGCTGCAAGGGCAGCATTCACTGGAGTGATAATCTGTGCTTGGTATGCCTGCAAAGCCTGAGTCTGATGCTCGTTGGAAATCTGTGCTACAAGAGCACTATTCTTCTCACGAAGTGCATCAAGTTTGTCCTGCATTGCCTGAGTCTGCATCTGGTCGAGTTTGCCCATCAAGGCAAGATGGTTAGACTGGTTGGTGTCACGCAACATCAATGCGTTGGCATTGGCATTGTCGTTAATGGCATGAGTCTGCTGGCAGATAGCCAACTTGCTCTCATAACCCTGAGTAGTGATGTTGTTGTTGGTCTGGCAGCAGCAGTTAGCAATCTGCTGAGCAATCTGCATATTACCCTGCTGCAAGGCATTGATGGTCTGCATACCGCTCATACCAACCTGATTACCTACACTCTGAACCTGAGAGGTCAAGGCAGAAATGGCACTCTGAATCTGACCTTCGGTGCAGTTCAACTGGGTAGCCAAATTGCTGAGAGCATTGCGGTTACCACCGATGGCATCCATCAGGAGACCACGACCATAGTCATTGTTAATCTCGTTTGCGAGACCACCACGACCATTATTGCCGAAACCTCCCCAGCCGTTACCTCCCCAACCCATGAGGAAGAAAAGGAAGATTACCCACATGAACCATCCACCTTCGCCACCGAAACCATTGTTACCTTTCATGGCAAGGAGGACATTAGGGTCAACACCCTGCTTCTGGAGCAGAGGCGCAAGAAGACCGAGCATCCCATTGTTAGATGTTGAGCCTTCGTTTCCGAATACATACGTTTTACTTTCCATATTATCCTGAATCTTTTGTTAAACATTAATTAATATAATACTACGTAACGTTACGAGCACAAAGATACAAATAATATGGATAGAGATTGATAAACTCGTAAAAGATTATATAAGTGTATGAATAGCAATGATTTATGGTTACGGATAAGGTCATAAATATACAGGAGGGGCGATTGTGTCTCTCCTATATATATAATGTGTAGCGATTGCTAAAGGTGGATGCCGTACTTTCGTGATAGCTTGTGGAAGAATGCCTTCTTGTTAGCAAAGTATCGGATGAGCGACTTATTCCACTTCTTTTCATGCCCGAACTGGTCATGGATTCCTTCGGGTATCTTGCCATCGTGAACATACTTTTCAAATGATGAGATAGACTTGCCCATTTCGTGAGCACACCATCCTTTGTTGGCTTGTGTATCATTCATCATGGCTGTAAGGAGTGCCACAAGTTCCATATCTCCTTCCGACAGACCGCAAGGGATAGGCTTGCCCTCTGCTTGGGCAACTGCCGATTCATGTGCCTTATCTGCGAGAGCACGAAGTCCAGCTTCGATGATGCTGTAATTTACTAATTGCGACATAAGCATATAGAATTAAAATGATTGTAATCAGGAACATATCACAATAGTACATCTGATTTGTGATAACAACAGAGTCGTACATGATATGTATCACGTTAACCCCTGCGATATAGAGTATAGGGATGCGCCACTCCACGCACAATCGGTGCAGTACCTGACCTTTCCAAAGAGAAATCGGGTAAAGAATGTAAGTGATGAAGTAGAAGAACCAGACAGGTTCCTCATTCTCTTCATACCACAGCGTTATCTCCATCTTGTTGTCATAGAACTGAGATACACCATACCATCGCATAAGCATGACCAAAATAGGCGCATACTTGAAATAAAGCAAGTCCGTCTTAATCTTGCTGCGTTCAGGGAGAAGTTTCGTTATCTCTCCAATTAACTTCTTGACTCGTAGGTCTTCGTCTTCTTCTTGTCTCATAAGCCATTGTTTTTTAAAGTTTATATGTTTGAGATTCTTTTGCAGATTTAGTCAAAAATTCTTAGACGTAGTAAATTTAATAAGATACTAGGGAATAGCTACATTTATACAAAACTTTAATAGTTAAACTTTATAAATACTTACAGATTGATAGATTTAGATGATTTTAATAGGCGATAAGTTTCAGATTAAAAGCAAATATCCCCCGAAAGCCTAGCACTTTCAGGGGATAGTCATATATGTATTACTTCTCTGTCTTCGCCTTCTGGTTAGCCACAACTACCTTGTTAGCCTTCTCCAGCACGGCAAGAATCTTCTTTCTCAGGTCACGAATCTGTTTCATGTCCTCAGCGTTGTAAGCATCCTTGCCATCATCCAAGAAACCTTTCTTCAACTCGGAAATCTCCTGCTTATCAATGGAAATCTCGTCAATGGCATCAATAGCAGCCTTGTTGGTGTTGTAGTAGCCATCGCTCTGACTAGGAGCCGTATCAACCAAGAGGTCATAGGAAGTCTTGAATCCGTTCAGTTTGGTGTAGAGTTGTTTCAGCTTCAAGTCCTCGAAATCATCCTTCGGAGTAGCATGAGCCTTGTATATATCCTCGGCATTCAACTTGTGAGGTCTGTACTCCTCCCCATTCTCCTCAGCACGTTCCTTCTTCTTGTCTTCCTCATACTTCTTTACATTCACATCATCCTGCTTGTACTGCTTATACTCCTCAGAGCCGTAGAACCGCTCCAGCATTGAGTAATCGCCATCTACCTTGGCTTGTTTCTTCAACTTGCTCAGGGTATTGGCTGCACGGTCGTGGTTCTCCTTCATACTCCAGAACTCATCACCTTGTTTCTTAGTAACCGGTCTATCATCAGGATTGCTGACGAACTTGCTGAATAATGGAATGTCTGCCACCTTGATTTCCTTCGGGTCGTTGAGTGACTTGGTAAGAACACCGAGCACCTGACTGCCAATGGTGTAAGCACCACCGAGATAAGATGATAACACATGGTCAACCACAGCAGGGTTATTCAGATTGTATCTTGGGTCACCGAAAGCATCAATACTATTCTGCTGCACATCAGGATAGTCGTTTCCGATTGAGTTAACCATCTTAGATGCACGAACCAACCAATCTGGAGTGCCCACGTATGCCTTGGTAAAGTTAGGGTCATACTTGTTGTACTCTGTGTCCTTGAATAATGGCTTGCCAGTAAAGTCAACATTGAAAGCCAACTCGAAGATAGGACGGATTGGGTTCGGCATCAGGCTGACCGCAATATTGCCATCATATCCAGTAGGGTCGAGCGGAAGCATATCAACCACCTGACCAAGCAAGTCTTCTGCATACTGACTCCAACTCTCCTCAGCCAACTCTCCACCCATCATCTTGGATGCAATCATATCACCGATTCCGTAGAAAGCACGGAACTCCTGAGCAAGCGGTATCTTCACATACTCATGTGTGTAAGGAACCCACATAATCAGGTTGTTTCGTCTATCCCACTTGGTGAACTGCCAGTACTTATCCTTATCATCATCACCGCCAAACAGACTCATCAGGGCAGCGTTAACGATAGGAACCAGCAGACCACTCACCAACCATGATGCAGTAACAGCCGTAAACTTGAAAGGATGATGCTTGGCAAGCGCACCCAATGTCTGCAAACTCTGTACTGCTGGATTGATGAAGAGATAAAGGTTTCTAATCATCTGCCAGCCATATTCTCCAGTACCCTTGCGGTTGAAGTTCAAGGTTACGTCCTTGGCATCATTCACAGCCTCATCAATAGAACGACCATACTGAATAGAGGTCATGTAAACCGCAAATCGGTTACTATCCTCGATTGCTCTGTTCAGGAACTCGATACTATCCATAATGGTATGCCCTACCTTAACTGGGTTCGCCTTCCATCTATCCAAATCCTTCAAGTCATTCTTGAATTTCTTCTTCAAGTCTTCCACATCAAGCGAAGAGACAAAGCCAGTCTCGCCACCATTCATCATGAAGTCATAGAACATCTGTTCCTTTGGTGTAGCGTTTCCGTTGATTACCTTCTCTCTCAACTTGCCGTTCTGATAGTCTCTCAGCATGAATCCGAGATTCCAAGAGGTAGCCAGATTCTTTCTGAGCAGATAGTTGTATTTTCCATCCTCACGAATAGCGGTAGATGCCAACGTCATGGTCAGGTCTCGGAAGTAGTTGGAAGGGATGAAGAGAGGTGAAAGACTGGTATAGGCAGCAGCCATCTTTCTGCCCAACCAAGCAGCAGCCTTATCCAGTTTGCCGCTCTGAATCTCTCTCAATCGGTGTGCTCTGGTATTGTTCATCGCCTGAGCCAACTGAGGGTCACCATTCACATAGATAACGTACTCCTCACCATCCTTCATCACTCTTACCTCATGCTCTCTTTCCTCGCTGTGAGTCTGAGGATAGGCTATGTTCAGTCCGTCTCTCTTCTGAGTAGCATCACCAGCCTGAGCCATCTGCTCCATCTTCTTCTCGAAAGCATCAATGGCAGTCTTCACCTGATTGCTATCCATCTGAGAAGTAATCTGAGGTGTAGCAGGAATCCACTCTTCGTTGCCGTTGGCATCCGTACTCTTCACGTACCAAGCCTTGCTCAGGGTGAGAAGAGAGGTAGGATGATTCTGAGCCAAGAGCATCAGGTGTTGTTTCACCCAGTTCTTGTTGTTCAGCAGGATTCCACTCTCTGCCATATTCTCGATGTATGCGATAGGGTCATCAGCGATAGAGGTTCGTCCGTGTGCAGTCTTCAAAGTCTGGTTGAATGCGCCATTGCCGCCACCAACATAGTCCCATACTTGGTCGGCAGTAGTGCCATCCCAGCCACGGAGAGGAATATAATGACTATACATATCACGCACATACTGATAAGCATCTTTGCTCATCATGCCAGCCTTATATCCATCACGGAGAATCTTCTTGGTAGCCGAATTCGTAGCATTCCAGAGGTCTTGCACCTCAGCTACATGACTACTCTCAATATCCCTTACCAGTTTGTGGGCAGCTTCCTCAAAGTCTGAGCCACCGAATAGAGCCGACAAGCCTGAGTAATCGTAGGCGATACCATTCTCATCATAACGATAGTCCATATAGGAAGGAGAATATTTCGTTCTAAGAGCGTTATCTCTCTGTCTCCAAGTATTGAAATCCACTCTTCCAAACTCCAAATCGCTATCATTGATAATACGGTTCATATCGCCCTTGTAAGCCTTGTATGCAGCACTTCTCTGAGCCACATCTTCATAGTCAGCTTCAAGAGACTTCTTGAAAGCCATCTGAGCATCACGCTCCAAGCCATGCTTAGCCATCATGTAGATACGGACATTATCATAGCTATCACCCAGTATCTTCTTCATCTGATGATAAGCCTTTCTCAATGGCTGCAAGAACTCATTATTGTACTCCTCAAACTCATTCTTGCCCTTGCCGTGACTTCTGTTCTCGGCAGTATAGGCATCCTCAGCCATGTTCAGGCGGTCAACACCCACTTCCTTCATGATTGCTTCCTGAGCCTTACGGATAGCCAGCATACTATCTTGGAAGGCGATACGTTTCAGCACAGAGCCACGCTGCAACTCTCGGTTGAACTCTCCAAGTGCAGTATCATCACTCAGAAGATGCTGCTCGTAGGTTGGAGCAGTCTTCCAAAGAGCCATCTGTTTGCGGTACTCGTCCACTCTCCTCAGGAAGTCAACAGCACTCTCACCAGCGTTACGTTGTGGGATGGTTGGTCGCTGGGCATCCTTTGGCAAATTGTTGTCCTTCTTCCACTGGTTCAAGTCATGCTCAAACTGGTCATAGCGCAAGGAGAATCGGGTATTCCCCACGATATTGGCATTGTTCTCATCGAATATCACGTAGTTGTAATCATCTTCCTTTGCACCTCCAAAGATGGTTCCAGCAGGGTACTTGATTCCAACAAAGCCAGCATCACTTAACAACTTACTAGCTGACTCTTTAGAACCAAGCATAGAGGAAAGTTCGTCATACAAGTCTTGACCTCTTACCTTACCATCAACACGACTTGGATAAATGGTCTCAATAGGTTCCTTGCCAATTCTAACCAACTCCTTATTTACCTTATTCAAATGGGATTTTTTCAATTTATTCTCCCAGTCAAGATAATCTCCATTATCATCAGGAATATCAACATCATAAAGATAAGCAATATTATCAGGAACAGCTATTTCCTCATTCTTCTTTGCAAGAATATTGCTAAGTTCCTTTAAATCATCATCATCAGGGAACATTTCTAGAGCAGAAGAAAGGTCTTTTCTCATAGCATCCAATCCCTTGTTTACATCTTTATGTTTATATATATATTGTCTTACCATATCTTTGTTATTGGCAGACATATCTGTCACAAATTCAAAACCGCCATTATCTTTCCTTATCTTTGCACGTCTTGTGTAGTCCTCAGCAATATCCTTAGAGTTGGTAACATAACCACCCCAGCCAAATGCTTGTGAACCTTCGCCTTCACCCATGTGGCTGAAATCGAACTTGTCAAAGCTAGCACCAGTACCATGATAGGTACGGATGCTAAACTTAGGGTCAGAGCCAGTAAGCAGAGGAGCAATCACATGTTCCGTCAACTGGGTAGGGATTCCGTTGCCGATGATGGTATGGCTCAGGTTCTCAGAGAATGGCATCTTGTAATCATCGCTCACTCCTGATACTCTTGCGAGCACTCTGCCCATGGCACGATATACCTTGCCGTCAGGCATCACAATCACATCACCGCTCTTTGTTCTGAGTGTTGGCAGCAGTTCATCAGCAAAGGCATGAGGAATTTTTCCGTCAGCATAGGCACTACCCATCACATATAATGGCTTGTCAATGTTCCGCCAGTCAATGCCATCAGCCTTCAAGCGAATATCCATCCAAGGAGCCACACCATTCTTCTTCTCGGTCAGGGTCGGGATAATATCAGCCACAGCTTCATACCATCCGCTCTTGTGCGCCATCTTCTTTGGCTTTTCAGGAAGTTTTCCATCACGAACCGCACGGACAATCAATCTCTCTCGGTTGGTGTAACCACCATAGTCAGCAGCGTTATACACATCTGCATCCCAAGTATAGCCGTTGGCATCCAGCGCATCCGTGATAGTCTTCATCGCATCAGAATCCTTATAGCCCTTCACATTCTCAATGGTCACTACCTTTGGCTTTACCGCATTGATGAACTCAGCAGTACTAGCAGCAGTCTCCTTGTCAAGTTCCACCTCAGCATGGTTACTCTTCGCCTGAGAGTAGTTCTTGCAGACTGGGCTGGCATGGAAGTACTCTACCTCGCCATCAATCTGCTTTACCAACTCCTTAGGGTCAACATCACGAACATCAGCAGTAACGATGTGCTGCCCGAAGTTATTGCGATATACACCGCTTATCTTCTCGTCATACTCAACAGCAATAACTGGGTCAATGATACCCTTCAAGCCTTCCTCAACAAGACCGCCACCGCTAAAGTAGGTTCCAGCCTTAATGAGAGTGCCATCAAGGTTCTTCAAAGAAAACTTAGGGTCACGCTCTATAGCTTCTGCAATATGTATAGCCTTTTTGTTGGCTTGTTTCCATCCCTCAGGTTTCTCCATCATTGCTTTCAGAGAGAATCGGATATTGTCGCTACTATTGATAGCTTCATTGAAGGCACGACTGCGGTCACCTTCCTTATTCGGGTCGTAGTCATACATTGGTAAACCAGCATTCTCTATACCCTTGCGTACATCTTCGCCCAAGTTATCAGGAACCACGGCAGCAGCAAACTCGTTTAGACGGAGAGGTCTGTTGTACTTAGTCTCAAAGTACGCACTCTTCAACTCTGTCTGTACTGCATTCTTCAAGGCATCCAGTTTCTTCATAAAGGTAGGAGTAAGGGTAATGCCATATTCTTTCTTGGCATACTTCTTAGGGTCAGACTGCAATACAATATCGTGAAGTCTCTGCTCTCCATAGAACACATCATTATACAAGAACTTGGCAAGGTCATAATATACGTCCGACCATTTCTCATAAAATTCTTCCTTATCCTCATTTGAAGACAACTTATCCTTGTTGGCACGCATTTCGTCAGTAGAATCAACACGGTCAGCTAACTTGGCGATGAAGCTGCCAAACGAGGTATATTCACTTCCATTGGTCTGCCCATCTGCTTCTTCCCTCATAGCCTTTGATACATTTTCAAGAGTCTCAGGCACATACTTTCGGGAACCATCCTTAGTATAGCCACGGAAGATACGGTTCTTTGTTCCGAACTCATCCAGTTTGTTCTCCTGCCATTTGATGTAATCATCATAGAGACCATTCTTGTTGACGTAATTACTAGCCTTCACCTTAGACAGATAGAAGTCATACTTCTTGGTATCGTTATGCTCCTTCACAATATCCTCAACAACCTTCTTAACATCGTCAGCCTTTGGCTTGCCATCCTTATCAAGCAAGGTTGGTGCATAGTCACGCTCAAAGATTTCCTTAGTCTGTTTCCTTACTTGTGGATTGATAGGACTAGCCTTAACACCAGTCTCCTTATACATCTTTCTTCTCACCTCCAAAGAAACCTTTTCCCATGTAGGGTGAATGATGGTATGCTTAGCCAGACTTGTAACCTTTTCGTTCAGTTCAGGGTCAGTCTGCATACTGCTCAGAATATCCTCGGCAGTAGGATGGTCTCTGATAATCTCTTTCCAGCGATAATCAATTCTAGAATCATACTCCTTAATATCAATACCCTTTTCCTTCAAGTACATCAACTCCCAAGCAGGAGCATTATTGTTACTCAGAGCATCCTCTGCCTGTCTCTTAATCTCAGCCTTAGCTTCACTTGGGTATTCAAGGCTGTCAACCCAGTCTCTAAACTTCTGACTACCCTTCTCGCTCATTTCTCGCTCTACAGATGGATAACGCTGAGTGTAGGCATCAGTTATCCAAGTACCACCAGTCTTGCCAGTACGCTTATCCAAAAGGGCAGAAGGAGCGATGAAGGAAATCTCTCCAAAGTTATCGTGACCACTCTTGCTTGTGTCAATAACAGCCAAAGAAGGATTGGCAAAGCCACCCAGTTTTAAAGCCTTTCTCAGTTTCTCCTCAGTAATGTTATGTACTCCTGCAAGAGTCTTCTCATCCTTCAATGAGAAACGAGGTTCTGCCACCGCCTTAATCTGTCTATCCAAGTCTTTGTACTTATTAAACAGACTATCCAACTCGTCTTGATACTTCTCGAAAGATTTACTTCTCAAATCATCCCAATCATCATCAGGAATCTCATATTCCTCAGTCATTTTGTGCTTATCCATATACTCCTTCATCAGTTGCTTGTTGTATTCAGCACGCTCTTTGCTCTTCGAGTTGTATGAATCCTCAGTTTCCTTCAATTTCTTCTTCAAGCCAGCAACCTTCTCGCTGTTAGCCACACGTTGTTTGAAAGCCTTATATCTATCCTTATAAGTAATAGACGATTGTTCGTCCTGCTTGTATTCATGATACTCAGCACCACTTTCGTTGTCGGCATTTTTGTTTGCCACCACATCTGGAGCATTGAACTCGTTAGGAACATCACCCTTCACCTCATTCACTTGGTCAGCAAAAGGTCGGTCAAGGTCAAATAGTTTGTAGTTACCCCAAGCAGCCTTATACACATCATCCAATTCATTATGGACTGCCTTGTTATAGAATCGTCTCCATCGGTCAGCCAACACTTTCTTTTCGTAATACTCAGGAGAACTTGAAGGATTGTTCATATCCACCAGAGCATACTTAGAAGTCTTGTTTGGACGAAGCTTGGAAGCATATTCATAAGCATCCTCAGCCGCTTTTCTCTGCTGCTCATTCTTGATTGAGAACTTCAAAGAAGGATGATTCAGGAACTCATCGAAAGTTTTTGGCGCCTCAACATCAACTTTTTCGCCATTTTCCTTGGTAGTTTCAGAAGAATTGTCTATCTTTGCAGCAGATAAGTCATCCGTAAGGTTGGAAAGACCACCAACCTCTTCTGATTGTTCAGAAGGCAGTATGAGGACTTGGTCGCCCTCACGGATGGCTTGTTTCTTTATCAATCCCAAATTTTTATCATTCACAAAGTGCCAATGAACGATTTCCACATTGTCTTTATTAGGATTTACCTCTAATAATATTGTGCGGTTATTGCCCTTCTCGTCCTTCGTGTTGATAAGCACCCAATTATATGGTCTAGTTTTCTTTTGATTCTGACCATACAAATCAGGATTGTACAAAGCAGACTTAAAGATTACTTTACTCAATTCAGGAGTAACGTCCTTATGTCTCATATAATTACGCTCAAAGATATTCTTCTTGATAACAACTGGCTTGCCTTCTGTTCCGATAGCATCAGCAATTTTCTTTGGTAAACTAGGCAATTCTACATTTCTGGTAGGATGCAAGAAGTCTTCATCCGTCAATTCATCAACGGACTTAATCTTATCCAGCTTCAAAGTACCATCCTGATTCAGAGGATTCCCCTGATTATCCTTCAGCGAGAACTTGGTAGAACTCATGCCATCAATAAGGTTATCAACCATACCATAGCTATCAGCCACCGCCTTCTTCAAAGCAGCAGGAATCTCGGCAGGAACATCTTCCTTTCTTCTCATTCGTCTAACTACATAGTCAATAGCTTGGGCAGCACTAGAAGTGAAGATGCCAGTCTTGTAGTTGTATGAACGTGCATGGTTTAAGCCGTAGCCTACATCATGAGTCTCATGTGGGAGATTCTGCAATTCGGTCAGCACCTCTACCGCCTTGGTTTTGTCGGCAACATTCTTCAAGTTATCAATGGCAGCACTAAGAATCTGGTCAACCTCTTCTTCAAGCAATCCCTGCTTGGTAGCAGAAGACTTCACCTCATTATCCGAGATATTAGGATAGACCTCTGTTGGATGAGCCACACGACCATCAGGCAAAGTGATATAGTATCTTAGTGGACGATTTGTAATATCGCTCACTACATAGCTATCAGCAGTTGGTTCATACACTCTCTTCTCCTTGCCGCCAGCAGTCTCTTCGATGTGATAAGGAACGCCATTCACCTTATAGGCATCCTTCAATGTAGAAAGGACTTCCTTCTTCTCTTCATCGCTGAGTTTCTTGCCAGCTTCAAAGCGAACTGGTTTTGACTTTAACGAAAACTTAGTGTTACCAACTATCTTTGCATCATCCTCATTAAATATCACATAGTTCAAGTCACCTTTTTTCGCTCCACCCCATATCGTACCAGCATAATACTTGATACCTGTAAAGCCGAGTGAAGATAGGAAGTTGCTAGATGCCACAAAACTGTCACGTTCCTCAAACTTTGTTCCATTCAACGCATAATACAACAGACCATTGTAAACATCGCCAAAGTTTTTGTCAAGTGAGTAACCATTGCGTACCAACCTATCAACATCAACACCTAGTTTCTCCAAACCTTCACGAACAATCTTCTTTTGCTCCTTCTTCATTGGTTTGTTCCAATCAAGGTAATTGTTGCCAGTATCATCAGGTATCTCTACCTCGTATCTGTTAGCCTTGGCACGTTTCAAAGAAGGAATATCTTCCTCTGTCAAGCCCTCAAACAAAGACTTCAACTTATCGAAATCAGCCAACTCCTTCTGTGCTGCATTTTGTTTCCACTCTGGCTTAGTCTCGTCATTGACGATATTCTCATCCTCCTTGATAAGTTCATCCATTCTGTTAAAAGTTTCCCTCTTTGCCTTAGCGAAAGAACTTCTCACAGCATTATCAATGAATCGACCGAACCAATTATCACCATTCTTGATAGCCTTGAAAGCCTTTGGAGTCTTTATCTTCTTTACTTTAGCTTTCAGAGCATAGGATGCACCGATTTTAGCCGATTTAGTCACGTAAATACCATGACCGAAAGTTTCTGAGCCAGCACCTTCATAGGCATGTGAAGTATCAAAGCGGTCAAAGTTCGCTCCTGTTCCGTGATAAGTCTTCAACGAGAACTTGGTGTGCTCTGTGATTCTCATATCCTCAGGCTTAAAGATAACATAGTTGGTATCACCTTCCTCAGCACCACCCATGATGGTTCCAGCAGGATACTTGATGCCAGTATATCCGAGAGCAGAAAGAATCTTGCTTGCATCCTTTTCGCTCACGAAAGAACTGATATTGGTATATAACTTCTGCCCAGTCTGAGCTTCATTGATAAGTTTCTTTATATCAAACTCCAAACCTTTTAAGTATGCAGGAGTAGCCTTGAATCTAGCCACCTTCTCCTTTGCTCCAGTCTTATCCAATATCAACTCTGCCAACTTCTCTTTATCAAGAGTAGAAGGAACATCGCCTTCCCATTCCAGATAGTTGCTGCCATTATCCTCAGGTATATCAACCTCATAGAGATTACGTTTGCCATCATTAACAGACTTCCAATCAGATGGTTTTGTACTTTCAAACCATTCCAACATCTGTTTCTTCCGAGCATTACCCTTGTCGGAATTATAGCCATTCTGCAAGAACTCCTTAACATCATCATAATCTCTCTGACCACCATTAAACAAACCAGCAACTACATCAGTATATTCATGAGCGTTATTACCAACATATTCAACATCTTGATGAGGAGCGTTAGCATCTACAAGATTCGCATAACTTTTGCCAATCTTTTTGGATGAAGTAACATAGCCACCCCAACCGAACACTTGGGAGCCAGCACCCTCGCCCATGTGGTCGAAGTCAAACTCTGTGAAGTCAGCACCGCTGCCATGATATACCTTCAACGAGAACTTAGGAGCATCAGCTATTTCCTGATTGATGCTGTTCACAACATCATCAGTAACAATATCACCCTCCTGAATCTGCTGAGGTTCACGACCAGCATTCTTCACAAGTTCTGCTTGCTCTGCTCTAGTCAAGATACGGTTCACCTTCATCGCACCTGTAATCACCCAAGGGTCAGTCTCAGGGTTCGGGTTGGTACGATACATATAATAGCCATCAGTAGGCAGATGTTTCAAGCCAGCGAGCGAATGCTGATACTTACCCGATGGATTGATACCCTCTTGGCGAGCTTCCTCCTGATAATCAACATCAGCAGCATACTCCACCTCAGCGAAGACGAAGTTCTTAGGGAAGAGAGTCTTGTTGCCCTCAGCATCCTTGCGGTTGAACTGGATAGCGTAAGGCACTACACCAAGATGCCAGCCTGGTCTATAGGCTAGCTTACCGCTACCGCCTTGTGTTCCCTTTCCGCCCTGCTTAACCTGAGGTCTGCCAGTCTTGCTTTCTCCAGCAATAGGAGCCGCATCAGCATCGAGCCACACACCAACTGGAGTAGCAGCACCATCAGGGTTCGCTACCATTGGTGGATAGAGTTTTCCATCCTTCAACACGAACACCTTGTAGCCGACACCCTTCTTCTTAGGCTCAGGCTTTTGACGTAGAGAGAATGAAACATCTTCGCCAGTCTCAGAGTTTGTTACCTGACCATTGGCAGTCTTCACGTAGGCTTGTTCGATGGAACGGATGATGTTCTTGGTCACATCGCTATACTCAGTACCAAAGAATGCCAACTTAATCTTCTGCAATATCTCATGGATAGCAGCGAGCAGAGGATGAGACATCTTCATAGCGAGAGTGTGAGCCAAGTTGAGGTCACGAATCATTTCGCCTACCGAATCAGCAACAACCTCCTCAGCATAGTAATCTCTAGCACGTCCAGAGAATCCAGCATCAGAATATCTCTTCATGGTCTCATCTACCGCCTTGTCGAAGGCATCAGAGCCATAGGTATCAAGCACAAGCTGAGTCAACTCATTGTATACAGCAGGGTTCAGGTTCTTGATTTGATGAGTCATTTCGTGACCGAAGATAAACTGAGCACCTTCCGTGATAGAAGAGTCAAGAGTGATGAAGATGGTACGATGAACGTTGCCATCGGCATCCGTAGTTTCCTGAATCCAGCCATTACCCAACTTGTCTGAGTACTGCCATTGAATGTTAGCACCCATCATCTTAGCCAGTCTCTCGAAAGCCTTGCGAGTCTTCTCGCCCACGATATTGTCAACGACCTTCATATCATCCACCTTATTCTTCTCTACGTCAGCAGCACGCTCGGCAGTTGTCTGCTGCTTGCCATTCTCCTTGGCAGAGAAAGGAAGGTCAGATTCATCACGCTCTGCGCCTAAAGGATTCTCATCAGTAGCATCCTCGGGAACATTTATATTATCATTTATATTGTCATTTATCTTCTCATTATCCGTTTCATTAGACAAATCATTAGATTTATTATCCGATTCATTATCCAACTTCGCCTCTGACTTCGCCTTCAACTCAGCCTTTTCATCCGACTTCGCCTTCAACTCGGCCTCTTGCTCAGCCTTTTGCTGCTCAGCATAGGCTGCATTCTCCTGAGCACGTTTCTGCTCTTCAAGTATGTTCTCTGCCTGAGCAATGCGAATATTTTCAACAAAATTCCTTGCTTCCGATGCCTTGAAACCGCTATTGAGTACACCGATAAGAGCATTACGAATATCCTGAGTATCTAGGGATTCAAGGTTGGATGGACGATTCTCCCACAAGCTATGAACGAGCGAATCAATTGTGGTTCCCTTGCCATCAGCAGCGAGCAACTGAGTCTTGGCAAAGTCTTCTCTGCCCAATCCAGTCTCTTGCTTAACACCCTTACTTGTCTCTGTTCCCTCATAGTTGAGAGAGTGAGCACCGAGGTTGCTAGCCACATACTCCTCAGCAGTAAGCGGAGTTGTATCAGTCACGTCAATACCAGTAGAGTCATACAGACGATGCAGGAGTGAGCCAATGGTATCTCTGTAGAGTTGTGATACAGCCTCAGCATCATCCTTCACAGCACTCTTCAAGCGAGCAAACTTTCTTCTTGCCTTGTCTATGAGATTCTTTCTACCCTCAGCAGTATCTTCTACCTTAGCCAGTTGTCGCTCGTTGTAGGCATCACGGATAGCAATAGCAGAGTCATAAGCCGCCTGAGCATCAGCAATCGCTTTCTCCTTGGCATCCTTAGCAGCCTTCTGCTCAACGAAAGTCTTACCCTTCACAGCCATATTGTTCGCCTTGTCGAGTGCCTTCTTTGCCTCAGATACCCAATTACTGATTACGCTATCAGCATCTTCACCGAACTGAGTATCATATAACTCAGCAGTCTGCTCAGCAGTCAGCTTCGAGAAGTCAGGGTTGCCATCCTCCAGCATAGGCACGATGGTTCCATCTTCAAGAGTCATAGCAGGAGTCTGCTCAGGAGCAGGAGTATTCTCCTCAGCATTTGATTCCGATTGATTATTCTCCTCATTAACGATATTGGCATTCTCATCCAAAGGTGGAAGCTCACGATGGTTGTTGATGTAATCAAATGATGCAGACCACTTTTTACCATCCTTATCTTCAAGGATGATACTGCCCTGCTCATCAATACCAACAACTTTTGATAGAGTGTTTTCCTTTGGTCTTCCGAATCCATCGCCACTCATCCATATCTCGCTACCTTTAGGCAAACCAAGATTTGCAAGCTGAGAATCCTCATCAGATTCTTGTCCACTATTATCCTCTATCATTGAGGATTCAGGCATAGCTTGTTTGTATTCATCGAGCGACATAGAAGAGATTGTAGCCACATCTTCTTTGTTCACAGCATGAGGAACGAAAGTACCATCACTCTTCAACTCAACTACCTTAGCCTTGGCACCAGCATCACGAATGAGGAACAATCTAGAGTCAGGGTATTTGGTATTACCATCCTTGTCGAGCACATCAACGAGCACCACGTTACCATTATCATTGAGAATCTGATTGAAGTCAAATGAAGGTTGAGTCTCTTCTGTCTCCTGAGCCTGCTGGTCAGCACGTTCTTTCTCCATCTGTTCACGCTCAGCCTTGGCAGCTTCCAGTCTCTTCTGGTCTTCCAAGTCTTTCATCTGCTGCAAGTCTGCAAGCGAATAAGGATTCTCCACCACGTTACCATCTATAGAGATAGCAGCAGTACCATCACCATAGTCAGCTAACACCTCATAGGTATGTTCAGTACCATCAGTATCAGTCACATTAAACTGGGAGCCAACTTCAACGGTTCCATCAATGATACCAGCCACTTCCTTGATAGCATTCTCTTTTGCATCAGCTACCGCCTGAGCCTTCACTTCATCAGCAGGGAGTTCTTCACCCAGTTCAGCGAACATCAACGCATCAGCATGTTCTACACTATTCGTTGTCGGGTCATAGTATAGAATCATATCATCGCTATTGCTTACATCAATGGAGCCATCATCATGAGTAGCAACGTTACCACTAATAATGTACACACCATAGTCTTCCAAGCCGCCTGATGCTTTGATAGTAGCGTTACGGACAGAACCACGACTCTGGTCTGTGTACATATCCACTCTCTGTTCTGCCTGATGTGCAGCGAGGTCAACCTTATCTTGTGCATCATCAACCACGCCTTGGTATCGGGCAGAAGACAACTGGTAGTCATAGATAGATTGGTCAAGTTTATCATCCTGCCCAGTCAGGGATTCCAGTTCCTCATCACTCATGGCAGATAGCTGCTGTTCAGAGATACCCAATGCTGCTGCAAGAGTCTTCATCTGGTCTTCCTGCTGAATCTGAATATCATGCTTGTCTGCATCAGCAGCATCATGCCCCTCAGAATAAGCGTTGTCAATATCTGCCTGATGCTGCTCCTCAGGAGTTGTTGGCTCGTTAGTAATCTCTCTTGCATTCATTTCAGCAGTCTTGGCAATATTGTAGCCACGCATCTTCATCAGGTTCACACCATAATTGACAGCAGCATTAATCTGCTCCTTGGTCATGGTATCTCTCTGTCTGAGAATATCAGCCAGCACACCACCCATCTGCTCGTTGGTTGCGTTGTCTATCTTATCCTTGATGTCTGCCCAGTTATCGCCCATAAGGTTCTGTGCATCACTATCAGCCACGTTCACCTTGTTGCGGAATCGGTAGTACTGAGCACGATTGTAGATACCCTTTACTGGTCTGGAGCCAGCACCCATCGCATACATAGAACCAACAGAGATAGCCATGCCACCGATGATATCAAGTTGCTGTTTAGTATCAAGAAGGTCAGAGAACTTATTGTCTCCATCCAATAGAGCATGAAGAGGAATACCAATTTCCTCCTCCATCACTTCTTCGCCAAAACCATTGATACCAAACTTCTCCATCCACTTCCTTGAATTGGTGTACCAGCCACTCTTGCCGATATTCTTGAAGAACTCAGCAGAAGCATTCATACCATGTTTCTCCATGAAGTTGACAGCACCCTTCTTGATACCATAGTTGTGACCAAACAACTTCTCTGTATAGTTCTCCACCATGGCAGAGGTCAGACCCTTATAGAGTGCAGTACCCATAGACTCGCCACCCTCATGCAGGAGATTTCCGTTCTCATCGAAAGTGCCAAACTTATAATCACCTTTCTCATCCTGATACAGATTACCAAGATGTCGCTGCATGATGTCAGCACCAGTCTTCAACGCTTGCTCAGTTCCAGCCATCGCATACGAGCCGATAACATCGCCAGCCACGATACCAGTATTCTTCAAGATGGCAGCACTCACCTTGCCCATGCCACGTTTAGCAGCAAACTTCAAGGCTCCACGACTGATGCCCTTGGTAATACCACCATAGCCGCCAGTCAGGAAGAAGTCAGCCATAAATGGGAGACTCTGCCCTGCAATCTTCGTCCAGCGATAGACGTTACCCATCTTCTCGTCTTCGAGAGCCGCAGCAGCATCCGCACCCAGTTTACTTTTCAAGAGCATCTTATCAGAACCAGAGAGAGGAATCTTGTTATCCATCTTGGTCTTGATACGCTCCATCTGCCCCATGGTAGCGAAGTCAGTCAGACCAAAATCCCATGTCTTGGCAGTAAAGGCTGTATTGTCAAGAGCCTTCAAGGCATCCTCACCCCAGCTACTTGTAGGATATTGTTTCACCGCTTCAAGCGCACCAATCTGCTCAGTAACCAGAGAAAGAGAGGTTGCCAACTTATTTCTATAGTCACTCTGCTCAGCAGTTCTTCCGTTACTTGCACCGATACTAGCACCATAAGAGAGCAAAGGATTTCCGTGTTGGCGATTATCCTCAGCGATAAGAGCCTCAATCTCCTTCTTTCGGGCATAGGCATCAGCCAGTTTCTTGTCAAACTGCTTTTGAGCACCCTCCTCAGTAAGGTAGGTTCCATTCTTGCCGATGTTCTCCTGCAAGTCATAGTTACCATTCTTGTCACGAACATCAAAAGCAGATGGAATCTCTCCAGTATCTACCGCTTCCTGATAGGCATTGTTTTGCTGGTCAAGAATAGCTTGTTTCTGCTCAGCATCATTCTGAGAATAAACATTCTCATTGTCCGAGGTAACGTATGCCCCAGCCTTGCCAGTCTCAGGATTGTAAGCGAAATCATCCTTCACCACATTGTTTGCATCACCACCATAAGGAGTCTGATGTGTACCCAAGTTCACACGACCGAAATCCTTCTGCTGTTTCTGCTTGCGTTGTTTCAGTCTGTTGTATCTGCCAGCATTGTTCATTGTCTGCTGAGCACTAGCCGAGATAGCTGCTGCCCCAGCAGAGAAACGAGCACGGTCAGCAGCACTCATAGGAACACTACCGCCTTTTGCTCTTGATGAAGTCCTGCTTCGAGGTTCAAAGAGTGCAGAGTAAAAACGCTCATAAGTTGATGGAACATCAAAGTTCTGAGCCTTCAAGTTCTCATAGATAGCGTGTCTGTTATCCGCACCGCCCTTTCCGTCTCTTGTCAGAGCACTCTCAAACTTATTGTAATCATCAGGCACATCATAGTTCTGTGCTTTCAGATTCTTGTATAAAGTGTATAATGGTCTTTCTGCCATGATATATATATTTGTTTGTTACCAAATTCTTGTTACCAATTCTGTTACCATTTTACGCCAGTCTTCTTCTTGCCACCAGCCGAAGAACCGCCAGCCTTATGTGTTGTATGCTTGCCGCTACCAGACGGTTTACCACCTCCAGCAGAACTACTTCTTCCTTTCAATCTATCCATGATGTATCTCACGTTAGTCTGAGTAACATTCTTGATTCTCAACTTTCTTTTAAGTTCATTTATCCTCTTCTGCCCCTCAGGAGTGTCCATCAGGTCGTAGTACTCATACCAATAACCAGCAGTAGTTTGGTTACCGCCAGAAGATTTCTGAGCCTTATTAGAAATTCGTCCTTCTCGCAGTCTAGCAAGTGCATCCTGAGCAGCCCAATGGCTTATCTGACCATCAGCAAGCATCTTCTTAATCTTCAACTGATTATCCTTATACTCAGCATCATTGGTATATTTCAACTCACTAAGGTCAAGTCTTCTGTTTCCTTGGTCAATTCTCTGCTGCCCTTGGTCATTCTTCACCTTGTTGATGTCGTTCTGCATATCGTGATACCTCATCTGCTCAGCAAGAGTCAGGTTATTCTTCCGAGCTTCCTCATCAAGAGCAAGTGCCCTCTGATACCCAGCCAGCCATGATGCCCGATTCTTCTCTCTCTGAGCATCCATATATGCCTTGCGTTTATTCACCGCCTTAGTCATATCCGACTCAGGATTGTGTGCCACCTTTGCACCATTGGTAGCGAAGTAGATATTGGATAGCGCACGGAGACCATCACCCAGAGCAGCAATACGAGCCTTGGTACGCTCCTTCTTCTCTCTGTTCGCCCTCTGCTCAGCAGTCTCATTCAGTTCAGGATTCAGTATCTTATACATGTCAGCATAAGACAACTGCTTAGGCTGAGGTTTCGCCTCCTCCTTCTTCACTATGGGTACGGAAGGTTTATCCTCCTCATCATTAGGAGCACTCTGATTCACATCTACACCATTGGCGATGGCTTGCTGAGTAGCAATAGTCTTAGCCCTAGCCGCCTTCATAGCATCATCGGTAGGAGTAGCAGCATTCATCTGGTCAACCTTCTTGCCAGCCGCATCAAGTTGCTGCTGGGTGAAGACAGGAGCCTGAGTCTGTGCCACCTTGTTGGCAGCATCCACCCCACTCTGCTGCTTGTTGAGCACACTCTGTGTAGTCTTCAAGCCATTGTTGTTTCGTAACATATCTGATGCTTTCATAGGCTATGCTTTAATCTTCTTTGGCGCATTGTCACCAATCATATTGTTCAAATCATTCGATACTTGCTGCTGTGTAGGAGCCGCACCCACCTTAGCATCCAACTTAGCCATATCTGCATCGGTAGGCTGTGCCACGTCAGGACGAGCCACCTTACTCTTACCAGCACCACTATCAATAGTTGCAGCGATGTTGGCAGCAGTACCAGCCACGCCAGCCACCGCATTGGCGGTATCAGCAGCCTTCTCAGCTTCCATACCCATCTGTTGGTTCTGCAACTGGTTCTTTCTGTTCATATACTGCTGCTCGATGTTATCCTTGCGAGACTCATTTGCAGCTACAATCTGTGAGGTAGTATCAGCAAGAGTCTTATTGTTGGCCTCCTTCACCGCAGTAGTGGAATCTTCCGTACCACCCATCACCGACTGCCTTCCCTTTGCAGCCTTGTTTCTGTTCTTAATCTGCTCCTGCATCTGAGTGAGCAATCGTACGGTATCAGCACGCTTGGTAGGGTCTTCGTTATACTTCCGGTCATACCATGCCTGATTTTCTTTCTGTTGCTGGGCAATCATCTCCTCCTGCTTACGTCTCGCCTTGCGGTTAGCTATACCGCCAGCGATGCTGCTTGCAAGCCCAAGCCCAGCACCTATTAATGCACCTATCATATATATGAAATTTAAATTATTAATAATGGTACAAAGATACTGATACCATCCGAGAATCTTATTTTATCCGTTTATTTAGGTGGTAAGTTAACGGATAAAGTTTCCGTTTGCCAACAAATTACTATCTTTGCACCAAAATAGTTAAGACAATGGCAGCAGATAGAAACACAAAAGGTCAGTTCGAGAAAGGTCGGGCAAAGACTGGAGGAAAACAGAAAGGTTACGAGTCTCCTATCACAAAGGAGTTTCGTGAGCTGTGTGCCGACTTTTCTAGAGAGGCTTGGGAAGATTTTATTGCAGCATGGTATAAGTGTGAGCCGAAGGATAAGGTAGCAACTTTCATCAAGATACTGGAGTTCAACTGCCATAAGCTACAGACCGTCACTCTTGACGATAAGCGTGAGGTTCACAATGCCCTCACCGAGAAGTTGAGACAGATGTCAGAAGAGGAAGGATAAAATAGATTACTTCATAAATTTGTAAATTAAAATTATTTTTTTCATAGGTTTTTGGTTTATAGGTTTTAAGATTGTTAGGATAATAAAATAGGGAATGCGTGAGCACTCCCTATTCTTTTATTCACTATCAGCGACCGCCTCTCGCCCTTCTATCCCCAGCCATATCCGTCTTGGAACCACGATTCACCGATGATGGCTTATACCTGATTCCTGAACGTGTATGGCTGGCATCCATGCCCTTGCGAGAAGCTGCCCCATACTTCTTGTCGTGAGCAGCGTTATGCCGAGCGAGTTCCCTACGCTTAGCCTTCTGAGCAGGAGAAGACCCGAAGAGAGTATCATAACGTTTTTTGCGCTCACGAGCCTTTGGGTGAGTTCTGTAGTATTCGGCAGAAGAACTAGTCATTGGCAATCTCCCAATCGTCTGCAAGAACATCACTAGATGATGTTGTCCAAGAATCTGCAACACCAGACTTCTGAACGAGAAGCAACTGGTTGTTATAGTTAATGCAAGGATTCTCACGTTTCATCAATATGTGCTTGACCGCCTGAGGAAGAGACTGCATATTAGGGATAACATCAGCACCAACATGAGAAGGAACTTGCTTAACTACAAACATACCCTTTCCATTCCAGCCCTTACGTCTAACCGCAAGACCTAATTTCAGAGCATCAACAGCCCCACCGATACCCATTCCAGTGCAAGCACATGACGTTCCTTCATCATTAGGACATAAACCCATATACTTCATACGTGCAGTCAAAGCAATAAAGTACTTCTCCATACCCAATGCTTGCTCTTTCATTAATTTAAACTGATAGTCACCAACTTTCTCACGGAAACCATCCATACACAAGGCTACATTAAGTTTGCCTAAACGTTCTTTTAACTCATTGTGCTCTTGGCAGATTCTTTCTTTAAAATCATCCATAAACAAAACAATTAAATTAATATCTATATCCAATTATACCGCCAGCCATTCGTGAATTTTAAGCATAGCAGCATACACTACCAGCGTAATCACTCCTGCGCACACACCGAAAATGTCTGCCCATAAATCATCGGCATTCACCTTCTCCTTGCTGACTAGCTTATCAATTACCACCTCCTTGAAGATACCTACAACAAATGTAGCCAGAGTAGCGAACCATAAGTTATAGGTCAAAAAGAATATCATTTGCACCAGCACCATGCTAACCACGAAATGCAGCACTTTATCCGTCTGCAACCCACAGAGCCAGTTCTTAGGCTTTGTATACAGAGTATTCCATATCATTCTAATCATTGTCTTTATCTCCAATAAAGTTCACGATGTTCTTTCTTCAACAAATCCCCAGTTCTACACCACCAGTCATTCGGACTCGCTTTAAGATACTCTTGAAAAATTGGACAGTTCTGTTCATGAGTAAGGATAGGATGAGAGGTAGGCTTGAACTGATGCACACACAGCAAGTCTGCATGATTGCCGCCATATATTCTTGGTGGCATAACATCTTTCGCCTGATGCCACACCTTGTTGAGGTCAATGAGGTAAACCCCATCCAGTTCCTTCAAGACATTACCAATCTTACCAAGCACACGATTCAGGGTTTCTGCCCTATCCGTGCCACCCTTAGCAATTAACCAATTTGCATCACTCAGGGCACTTCTAATCTGCATATCAAGTTCCATAAGCCAAAATTTATTTGTTAAAATGGAATTTCATGGGATTTAAGAAACTCATCAATAAAAGTATCGTCTTCCCACTCATCCTTCAAACGTGCTTTAGCCATATCAAGCATGCCATTTTGGTTAAAAGTACCAAGAATATAAGATATATCAACAACCAACTTCTTTATTTTCTTGTTTATAGCTGGAAGTATCGTCTTAAACTCTTCAAAAGTAAGTATCGTATCTGGTAAATTATCAGCAGACACTTCAACTTCCTCCTTAGATGATTTTCTACTCATAGACTCGATATAGCCTTTTAAAGCTTTTCTATCATCATACGTGGTATAAAGTTCATCAAACCTCTCATAAAGAGAATTAAAATCATTTTTCATAAGCGTTTTTTACTTTTTTGTTGCTATTACTATTACTTATTATCCAAATATAATTATTAAAAATTAAAATGGATAGATTTTTGATTCCTTTGGATTCTAGGTTCCCCTTAACGCACACGTATGTGAGCGAATCAGAAAACCTAAGATGTCATGGATGAGTTCCGTCAACCCCCATCATCTGGTCACTTGATAATTCTACATCAGTTAACCTAAGCAGCATAAGGAGTAGATTCCCCTCCGCTCGTCTTCTGCTATTAGTTCCTACGATTTGCCATGCGGTCTTCCTTGCAATTTATAGACTCGATGAATCGGAAGGTATCTAGCCCATAGTCTTCCATCTTGTCTTGTCTCAAACTCAGGGGAATAAAAAAGAACCCCCGAGTGTTGGTTACGGACAACGACTCAGAGGTTCATATCTTGTAGGCTTACGCCTTGAAAGGAGGACTACTTTAGTCTGTCAACCGTAACATTGACGATGCAAAGATAGAAGCTTTTTCTGAAACTACCAAATGTGAAAAAATATGTAATTCGTTAATCTGTAAGATATTCAGATTTTAGGTATACACTTGTTGTGCAGTAGACATACAAATGATTACAAGGTTAAAGTAGGTTAAAGTATATTTAGCATTCAAGTTTATTTTGTTACCTTTGTAGCGAGTAAAACAAGCGATTTGGTTTCTTTAACTCTTTTATGTTACTATTTTGTTACTCACTAAAAAGCAGTAATTCTTAATATTACTGATTATCAATCGGTTACAAGTTTAGAGTAAGCATTCATAATGTTTTTGTATAATATGAAAAGGGGTGCTTGTGAAAGTACCCCTTTTGTATATCATCTGTATACCTACCTGCTTAGCTACCAACACTTTATCTATGCGAAAAATCCATTATTAGCATAATACCTGACAGGTAGGTATACAATAGGTATGTTGTAGTTTTGTTACTATTTTGTTACCGAAAATTTGCGAGTAACAAAAAAAATGCTTATCTTTGCAGCAGATTAATAAATGTAGGCTTATGGGAAGGAAGAAAACAATCGAAAAGGAGCCAGTCACTATCAGATTCAAGGAACTTGCCAACGGAAACAAGAGTATCTATCTGGACATCTATATGGACGGAAAGAGGAGTTATGAATTTCTCAAACTATACCTCATCCCAGAGGTTGGTAGAGAAAAAGCGAAGGCAAGGATGAAGAATGCTGAGACGATGGCTAGTGCGAATATCATCAAGGCTCAGAGGGTTCTCGACTTGAAGAACCGAAAGGCAGGAGTATTCAGCAGTAACAAGAACATGCGCTTGGTAGAATGGCTAGACATCGTGAAGGTTGCCAAGCAGAAGGCAAGTAGGTCGGATGAATCCAGCAAGACCATTGAGAATGTGAAGAAACACATCATCAAGTTCTGTGGCGAGTCTACCAAGATGGTTGACATAGACAAGAAGTTTTGCATGAAGTGGATAGAATATCTGAGAACTGCCACCAAGAGAGGTGGACAGCCGTTCAGCGAAGTAACCAAGAAGGTGTACCTTACTTGCTTTGGTACGGTTCTGAATCAGGCTGTCCGTGATGGCATCATTCAGATGAATCCCCTATCACTCATAGACCCAAGCTACAAGTTCGGGTCTCCTGAGAGCGAGCGAGTATACCTAGATATTGAGGAGGTGAAGAAACTGGCTACAACGGAATGCTACAGCCAGCACACCAAGCAAGCATTCATGTTCTCATGTTTTTCGGGTCTACGTATCTCAGACATTAGGAAGCTGAAATGGAGCGATATTGAAGAGGTGAAGAATCCTGACGGAACATCATCCTACCGCCTGACCAAGACGATGGAGAAGACTCAGAGAGTTGTCAGCTATCAGCTATCCAACGAGGCGATGAAATGGTTGCCTGAAAAGACGGAAGACGAACTGGTATTCTACGAACTATGCCAGCAGCCGAACATCAACTATCATATTAAGGTATGGGCGAAGGCAGCAGGAATCAAGAAGAACATATCCTTCCATACCGCTCGGCACACCTTCGCCACCATGATGCTCACGCTTGGAGCCGACATCTACACCACCAGCAAGCTACTCGGTCACTCCCGAATATCCACTACCGAGATATATGCTAAGATTGTGGATAAGAAGAAGGATGAGGCGATGGGGCTGATTGATAAGTTCTTCGATAAGGAATAAAAAAATCTCTGTAAGGTAGCCAGCCTTGCAGAGATTTTTTTATTTTTCTAGTTGGGAAAATATTTTTTCCTAGTTGAGGAAATTATTTTTCCTAGTTATCTCTTTTACCAAGATATTTAATCTTTACTGAATGTTGAGAGGTTTTGATATTTACATCAACACGATACATGCCATTGTCCTCTTTCTCAATACAATAATAACTATCACTTGAAAACTCTTTTAGATTTTGATACTGATAAGACATGTTTTCTTTTATCACATCTACAAATTCTATACAACCAATCGCATCCGAGAAATACACTTTTTTATTATAGTCAATATCGCTAAATGAATGTTTATAATTTACACATATAGCATTGATGTGATTATTCTCAGACGAGCCTATTGTGAAATACCCACCAAATATATTTAAATAGTTAACTTGCAATCGGTTTCCATTTACCTCTATATAGTTAGCAGACAATTCGTCATAAGAATCCTTGCTGCAAGATACCAACGCAACAAGAATCGCCAGCAAAAACAAAATCTTTTTCATATCTCATAATTTTAATTAATAACATATCTTGCAAGGAGTTCTGCCCATATCCTCAGCTTCCTCCTCGCTTACCTCTTCTATTTCTCCTGAGCAGCGAGAGAGACCACGGCAATCAGGGTCGCTATGATACTTAGTAGAAGATTCTCCAGTACAAATATATACTGATTCTGATTCATCTTTGTGACTATAATAAATTTGCTTGTTTTCGTCACAAATAGAACATGAAACCTTACCTTTATCTATAGCTCCTTCTAACCTTATAGATTCAACCTTACCACTTCCAACAGTAAGCCCTGCACAATCAGAATAATAATGGTAATATTTAGGATTTGAAGAGATATAAAACACAAAATCATCCAAATCTCTAGACCTAGTGTCTCTCTCCATTCCCTTATATATGGCAATCTCGTTTCTAAGGGTATCAACTTCCTTTTCTAAAGTCTTGACTCTATTTCTCAAATATTCGTCTCCACAAGAACAAAGAGTAAAAAGTGCAATTAAAAGATATGCGCAGTATTTCATACCTACCACATTTTAATTATCCTACATTTGATTGTTTCATGCCACCGCCCAAGATAGATAGTAGCTGGTCATAGCGTTTCTCCAATTCTTCGTACTTAGCCTTCCATACAGAATCGCTTAACAAGTCGTTTCTGTCTTCACGATACTCAGGAGTTGGTTCTGCCACCAAGAACGATGAATCCTCATTCACCTGATTTCCCTTGCCACGAAGAAGCCACTCGGCTGAAATCTCATCAAACTCTTTCAGGAATCCTTCAATGAGTACAAGTGATACTGCTTGGTCACCACGAATCTGACGATTACAAGTTACTTGCTGCATTCCAATCATTTTTGAAAATGCTGCTATACTTATCTGTTTAACTTCCAAAACAGACTTAATTCTCTGTGCCACAATATTTTCCATACATTTTACATTTATAAACCATACTTAAATAAACATAACAGACTAAAGAAATATACAAAAACGTTTGGTAATCTAAACATATTTGCATACCTTTGCAACCGTTAATAACAAGTTGCTATATATTTAAAAGCAAAAGTACAACAAAAAATTAAGTTATGCAAGTAAAAAAGATAAAAATTATCAAGGTTCCACCTAAAATGGGTAAAAAACTTGCTGAGCGGTATGGTTGCCGAAGGGAAACAATATACAACGCTCTAAGTTTTAGGAGCCAGAGCAAGCAATCCGAAGACATCAGGCAGGCTGCTTTGAATGAGTTCGGAGGTGTTAAGACTGACAAGGTAGTGTTCTACTAATAATAAAGAAGGAGGTGAATATGAAACTTACTCTAAAGGGAAGTGCTATCAAAAAGGTACATCAAGACAACTCTATTGATTTACTCTGCAATGAGGAGCAGTTGTATGAATGTCTTGACAATGTACGTATAGGACTTATTGCAAAATATCTATTTATGAGATTGAACAATGGAAATGCGTATAAAGGTAAGACTTAAAGATGATAGTCTTGAGGTTTCCTGCTCAAAGAACGGAAAGAGAGTAGATATGACTATACCCTCAAATATTTCTAACATAGCAGGAGTACTTGCGGAAGTGAGTACAAAAATGATAAAGTACAACAATCAAAGAAGGAGGTAACATGATAGACCCAGAGATTAAGGAGCAGCTAGACCGCATAGAGCAGTATTCGCTCATAGCTGCAAAGAATGTGCTCAACATTAATGAAGCTGCAATCATTCTTGGTATGACGGTTAGAGGAGTGAGAGAGAACGTCAGGAATCGCATACTCCCTTGCTACAAGCCAAACATCAACAGACTCTACTTTAAGAAGAGCGAGTTGGAAGAGTGGATGACTCAGAACCGCAGAAAGAGCATGGCAGAGTTGAAATCAGAGGCAGCAGCCTATTGTGTAACCCATTAAACAGATAAACTTATGATAGCAGATGTAATGTTGGTAGTCAGCGTAATCGCTTTCGCTGTTGCCGTTAAGGAAATTCACTACTACTTCAAGGAGGTAGGCAAGTAAGATATATGGAGATTGAACCTCACAAGAATAGTTAAGTATTAAGTTATTAATGTGTTAAGTCTTATAATGTTTCAGTCATCAAAACAGCAGAGGTTTTTTGGAGTTTGCTACTCCCAGTCTCCACTATAACTTTTGTCGTTATAATTTTACATATTTTAAGTTCTTACCCAGCGCAAGTAACTCAGTTGGTAGAGTATGAAGGTTCTTCCCCCTTCGAGGTCGTGGGTTCGAGTCCCACCTTGCGCCCCATATAGCCCGATTCCAAGGCTTTATATCGGATAGGATAAACCTTCCTAGAGAGGTACACGTACCCAAAAGGAGCATTATTAACCACAGATGGTGCTTAGACGTGGAAGTGGCAAGCGAGTACATACACCTGATAGGTGGAATTTGGAAAAACTTGGAGTTCACTTGTGAAGAAGCAGACCTGATGCCGTGACCCTTATATAATAAGGTAGCATCTAAAGGTAGGAGCGCACAACTACAAATCGGTTCTAATGCAGCCAGCACGCTTTCTTTTTTCTATTCGGTTCAAGTTTAATTGGTTATTTTATAGAAATCAGATATATCACAATATGTGCGATTACTAGTGCTGGGAGTCCTAAGCCTCCATGAATGCAGAAGGGAACCAAGGGCGCACGGATGGATTAAAGGCTCGAAACGTGCGCCCTATTATAGAGAAATTACAGACTTCAATATATTTTACATTTTACATTAGCAATACTTATGATTGCGGTAGCGACCGCTCAGGTTAATACTAAATAAAATACTCGCCCCACCATTCGTGAGAATCGTGGGGTTTTTAATTTGAACATCAAAACAAAACAACAATATGAGATATAAAGCAAATAGTTGTCACGATTGTATCTTCTCGACCATGTGTGACAACCCGAATAAGAACCCAGATGGTGGCTACAGATGCAGCCGCTATGAATGGAAATATCAATAACAACTTAATACATATAAGATATGAAAGAACTTATCGCAATTCAGTCAGAACTGAAAGCCCCGAAGAGCCAGTTCAATAAATTCGGTGGCTACAAGTATCGCAAGGCAGAAGACATTCTTGAAGCTGTCAAGCCTTTACTCGCCAAGCAGAAATGTACGCTCATCATCACCGATGATGTAGTCTTGATAGGCAACCGCATCTACGTGAAGGCAACTGCCACCATCAAGAACGAGAAGGGCGAGTGTGAAACAGCCAATGGTTGGGCTAGAGAAGAGGAAACCAAGAAAGGTATGGATGGCAGTCAGATTACTGGAGCATCCTCATCTTACGCACGAAAGTATGCGCTCAACGGTCTCTTTGCCATTGATGATAATGCTGATTCTGATACCACCAACGATGGGCAGCATCAGGAAGCGCAGCAACAGACACAGACTCAGCAGCCAACCGCCAAGCAAACAGCATTCCCTCAGTACCACCCAAACGACCTGAACGAAGGATTGGGTTACCTGAGCAGATGTGTTAACAAGGATAATCTGTTGTGGGTAATTCAGCATTACCAGCCGCTCTGCTCTAACGCTCAGTTCATGCAAGCAGTATCAGCCAAGAAGAAACAATTAGGTATACAATAATATGACAGCAGAAACAAAGAAAATCACTCTGAATGTGCCTAAGGTTACATTCATTGAGGAATCTCACCAGTACTTCCTCGGCAAGAAGGAACTGAAAGGTGTGACGGGAACGCTCATCAAGAAAGCCTTCCCCGACACCTATAAGAATATTCCTGAATCGGTATTGATGAAGGCAGCAGAACGAGGAGGTCTTATCCACAATACGTTTGAAACATTCTGCTCTATCTTCGATGCCGACATCAAGAAGTACCCGAACCCTACGGAAGAGCTTCAAGCATTCCATAGTATGTTAGTCGCATTCGACTTACACTACGTTGCATCCGAGTATCTTGTTACAGATGGTGAGAATTTCGCATCTGCCATTGATGGAATCTTTGCCGACAAGGAAGGCAACATCTATCTGGTAGATTACAAGACCACCTCCACCCTTCACTACGACAACGTATCGCTCCAGTTATCCATATACGCAAAATGGTTCGAGGAGCAGAATCCTGACTTGAAGGTGAAGGAGATTGTCTGCATGTGGTTCAAGAACGGACAGAGCAAATTCCAGCCACTCCCTAGAGTATCAGATGAGCAGATTGACGATTTAATCGCTGCTTATCTAGCAGATGATGCAGAGTACCAGTATAAGGTGGAAGTTCCTGAGCAGTTCTCTGCCCTAGAGCAGGAATACAGATTGATAACCGCTCGTATGGATGCCCTAAAGATTAAGCAGGATGATTTGAAGGAACAGATAATGAAGATGATGGAAGCCAACAAGCAGAAATCAATCAAGACCAATATCGGTTCTTACTCTTATGTGGCAGCTACCACCAAGAAGACCTTCGACACGAAGCTGTTCAAGGACACGGAGCCAGAGCACTACGAGTACTATCTGAAAGATACGACCACCAAGCCATCAATAAGAATCAAACTTAATTAAGTATAGATATGAACGTAAAATTTACAGGCAAGATTATTGCAGCAGGGCAAGTTCAAATGGGAACTTCCCAAAACGGAACACAATGGAGCAGTTGTGAGTACACTATCGAAGAGTTGAACGAGCAGTACCCTTCAAGAGCCGTTATCTCGGTATATGGCTCAGACAAGTTGCAGCAGTTCAACATTCAGTTAGGAGAAATCATCACCGCCAACATCGGATTGAAGGCACGCCAGTCTAAGGAAGGACGTTGGTTCAATCAGTTGGACTGCTGGAAGGTGGAACGACCAAATGGTCAGCAGCAGGGTCAGGTTGTCCAGAGTCAGGTTGGCGCAGCACATCAGCCAGTTGGTGGATATTACCAACCACAGCAGCAGCCAATACCTCTGAGCCAGCCACAGCAGTTTCCCCCTCAGGTTAATGCAAGCGGTCAACCTATTCAGCAGAACGCTCAATATGCAGGTGGTCAGCAGCAGGGTCTTCCCTTCCCTGCCCCAAACCAATAATATATAAGGTATGGAAATCCATCTAGTAAGAACCTCCACTGGTCTTCGCCCATACACGGATGATGATTACGAGGAAATGAAAAAGATAAAGGTTGGTTCCATCGTCAAGGCAAACATAGTTCGACCAAGGAACATTAAGTTCCACCGTAAGTTCTTCGCCCTTATCAGAGCAGCATGGGATTGTCTCACAGAGCAACAGCGCACAAACCTACGCTCAATAGACACATTCCGTGAGCAACTGCTGATAACATCAGGATTCAGCGAACCGCTTTACGACCTCAACGGACAGAAGTTCTTGGAGAGAGCCAAGTCTATCTCCTTCGCCAAGATGGATGAGCCAGCCTTCAATGAAGTATATAGTAGAGTCTTAGACACCATCCTCACGATACTCTATGCAGATGGTGTTACAGAAGACGAGTTTAATAACATTTTACAAAATTATAGTTGATATGACACGTAGAAACAACAAGCGCAGCAACAGACGTAATCGTCAGAGCAACAACACCCCAGAGTTAAATCAATTCGCACAGATGCTTTTCAGAGCACTACTTGGCAAAGGAGTAGATATGATTGCCAAGAAGATGGCAGAGAATGTCGAGGAAGAGACTCCTGATATTCATGCAGAAGGCATCAGCAATCAGGACGTTACCAACATTAACAACGGCAAGGCAACCTTATCAAAGTTGCGCATTCCTAGTGATGGTTCGGCAGTAGAGTACCCTATCCCTGATAACCTCCAGTTCTTCTTCGATGAGGAAGGAAAGTTGATTGTTCGTCAGAAGATTGAAGGAGACGAGAAGCATACTATTGGTGCTGAGAAAGTAAAGCATATCACTTATGATGATATTCTCAAAGAATTTTACCTTGATAAGACTGCATATTGGGGTTGTGACGAAGACGATATTAATAAAGGAAAACAGGGTCTTACAAATTACAAAGATGCCGTCAACTGCACCACTCCTTCTCAGGTTAAACGTTGTAATGCTTTCAACAAGTTGCAGAACATCGCCAAGTATCTCAATAAGGGATGGGAGCCGAATTTCGATGATACATTGCAGGAAAAGTTCTACATTTCTTATACTGGTGATGAACCTGAAAGTGATTTCCCAGTTGACTTATTAAAAAGCTATCAAGTGTGCTGCAAAGTTGATGAGCCAGTATATGAGTCTTTAATCTATTTCAAGACTTGTAAACTTGCTTACGAAGCCATCCGCATCATGGGAAAAGATTCTCTCAACGACCTTTTCTCAACTGATTGGTAATGGCAAGCTACGCTGAAATCAAGGCAAAGCTACAGCAGGAAGGCAAGAAGATACGCAAGCGTTCATCCTACGATGAGCACAACTTGCAAGCCGCAGAGGTCAGGTATATCCGTGGGGTATATCCTGACCTTGAAGGTGTCTTCTTTGCCGTTCCTAATGGTGGCAAGCGAACTTCCCGACAAGCCGCATGGCTCAAAGAAGAAGGCATGAAGGCAGGAGTATCTGATATGCTACTCCTGAAGCGCACCTCCCAGTACGGTTTCCTCTGCATCGAAAACAAGACACCGAAAGGTAGGCAGGAACCCGAACAGAAGGTATTCCAGTTTGAAGTAGAACGGCATGGTGGCAAGTACATCATCGTCCGCTCTATAGATGAATTTATCCAAGCAATCGACAATTATTTAAATGGTGAACTATGAATGATGTTATTATCATGAACGGAAAGGATTTCGTAGCCAAACTAAACGAAGCAATCAGGTTACTAGAAGAGAATGGCTACAAGGTTACTGCTCCTCCCAAGGAAGTCAAAGACGAATACACCTTTGAGCGAGCATGGAACCTCTACGAAAAGAAGGTTGGCTGCAAATCCAAACTTGAAAAAAAGTGGAACTCTATGAGCCAGAAAGACCGCAAGGCAGCTATAGAGTATATTCCATTATATGTGATTGCAACCGAGGATAAAAAATATCGCAAGAACTTCCAAACCTTCCTTAACCAGCGAGGATGGGAAGACGAAATCATCGGTACACCACAACAGCCAGCAGCCGTTAACGAGCAGCCTTCTGAGATTAGCCAACTTATCGCAAAGACGAAGGCTGAGCAGAACGTAACAAATGCGGATAAGGACAACATTTTCAAAACTCGCATCACCGGAATGATAGAGCTTCTGCAAAAGAATCCTCAGAGCCTATGCCGTAAGCAGTTGGAGATTTATCGTGACAACGGAACCTTGGAACGTTTGGGCATCCAATGGAATCCATAAACCACAAATCTGTTTACCAAAATGATAGCAATCAATAAGTACAACAAGCAGCATCCTCTCAGAGTCTTTGAGGCTTTCGCTGGGTATGGCAGTCAGAGCCTAGCCTTCAAGTACCTCAAAGATAAGCATCCTGAGTTCGACTTCAAGGTAGTGGGCTACTCAGAGATAGAACCATCAGCCATCCAAGCCTACGGACTCCTGCACGGAAGAGATATTCCAAACTTTGGAGACGTGACTAGGATAGACTGGAATGAGGTTCCCGACTTCGACTTCATATCATGGTCTTCACCATGCCAAGACTTCTCCAATGCAGGACTTCGCCAAGGAGCAGAGGAAGGCAGCGGCACACGCTCATCCCTTATCTTTCAGGAGAAGAGAATGCTGGCAGTAAAGAAACCGAAGTATGTGATGCTAGAGAACGTGAAAGGTCTACTCACAGATAAGATGAGGAAGTACTTCTTCCAGTACCTAAAAGACCTCGACTCCTTCGGTTACACCTCCTTCTACAAGGTACTGGACGCAAAAGATTATGGTGTGCCTCAACATCGTGAGCGCATCTTCGTTATCTCCATACTCAGAACAGATGATGAGCCGAACCCAGAGTATCACTTCCCTTCTCCCATTAAGTTAGAGACAACGGTTGAGGACATCTTGGAAGACAACGTATCTCCCGAATATTTCCTATCCCAGCCACTTCTAGAAAAGTATCTCACAAAAGCAGACATCAATGAATCAATCAAACAACTCTACCCAGAAGATTTCAATACCGAAAACTGCTGATGGATGCTCAGTAGCAGTCACAGCCAGTTTCTCTATGATAAGTATCATGAACCTCATAGACACCGCTCATTATCCGAAAGGTGGAGTTTTAATCATCAAGAAATTATAATGTGCGACAAAATTATAAAGCTAGCAAACCTCCAAATCAAAGGCAGGATAGAGCAGCAGACCAGAGTCTACTCTACCAAGGGAATCTCACCTACTCTCAATTCTGCTATGGGTCACGGAGGTAACTGCATCCCACTATTCTTAATCGTAAAAGAGATATGATGTATAATAAAATCATAAGACTGGCAAATCTCAAAAGACCAGAAAAGTTTGAGATGCAGAATAGAGTTTATTCCACCAAAGGAATCTCACCTACTCTCAATACATATAACGACCCATTATTTTTTAATCGTCAAGGAGATATGATAACAGGAGGAAAGAGAATGAAATCCCTGCTCCTATCGGGGAAGGTGAAACCTGATGTAGGCGGTCAAGTTCTCGACATCTATAACCAAGCTGTAATGCAAGGTATCTCCCCTACCATCAAGACCACCATTGATAAATCAAACATGACATTCGTAACCATCATGAACAAAGAAATCATTCACACCGCACCAAACGGAAAGCGATACTCCATCCAAATCAGGAAGTTCACTCCTAGAGATTGTTTCCGACTGATGGGAGTACATGAAGCTGACATTGACAAGCTTCTGAGCAAGGAGAAGACTGGTCAACTCATTATCAGCAAGAGCAAACTCTATGCCCTTGCAGGAAACTCAATAGTCACCAACTGCCTGACCGCCATGTTCGAGGAACTGATTTTTCCATCAGGAAATCACTACCATGACAAGACTGGTCAGCTATCACTCTTCTAGCTTATGGATATTTTTGGATATATCAAAGTAGGTAAGCGTATCAGCAAAGCGCACAAAGCCATGTTTACCCACAAGACCATGGTAATATGGTACAAAGGCAACCCAATCATCGGAACAATGCACGATGGCTTGTGGTATCAACAAGACTTGAACGGAATGTGGGAATGTTTAATGTTCCAGCCCGAAGTCACCCACGTCTCATTCTTACCTTCACCTCATGAAGACAGAGAAAGAAAAAATCCTAGCCATCATCGCTGAGATTCAGGCAGAGCGTGAAGCTGCCCACATCGTGCCGCCACACGTTCTCACAGCCGAAATCATCAACAGAGGATTCCACCAGCCATATCAAGCCATCAACGAGTTGTGTGAAGAAGGCAAGATAAACTGGTGCAGAACCCTCAACGATATGGCATTCACTATCAGAAAATAATAAATCAAGAACAATATGGAAATTATAACGCATAAAGAACTGGCATCCTTAGCAGAAGCTGCTTTTAAGAATGCCGAAAAGCATGGTTTCTATACTGAGAGCACAGAAATAGAAACCGCATTGATGCTCATCATCACGGAAATGGCAGAAGCTGTTCAGGCAGACCGTAAAAATCGTCACGGAAGTATCGAAGACTATGAGAGCGAGATTCAGATGGGCAGAGATATTCCTACCGCCTACAAGAACTCTCTTGAAGGAACGGTTGAATCAGAGTTCGCTGATATTGCCATCCGTATCTTATCCCTATTAGGATGGATGAACAGCAAAAAATCGATAAGTTTTGAAAGCGATTATATCCTTACTGATGAATATCAAGTAGGTAAGCTTATATATAATATCAGTATCGTAAAAAGTTTCTATCGCCTTAATAAGCACTTCGGTTATTTTGTTGATAACGAAAATCACGATTGGTATACAGCCAAAAAACTACAGCATATACTCATGAGGGTATTCGCAATCGCTCACAATAACAATATCGACCTGATGGAGCACATCAAGTTGAAAATGAAGTATAACGAATCACGTCCGTATCTTCACGGATGCAAATATTAGGAGGACAAAATTATGTTTGGAATAGAACAGATTTCAAGAAGGTGCTTAATGACTTTGAGCGATGGCAGCAAAATCCAAGCTACCATCACCATTCCAAAGCCAACCAAACCCATCTTCCCTGAGCAGATGGAGCGTCAGTTTATTAAGAGTTTTAATGAATCGCAACCTCTTGCGGTAAACAAGGTTGTCAAGTGTCATATAATGAGAAATTAGTTATGGAAGATTTACCTATTGGAGCAGAAATCACATTGAAGGTGGTTGAGACAGAGAAAGAACAATGTAATGGCTGTTTCTTCGATGAGATAAGTAGCAACATTTATGAAACTGTCTGCAATAATTTTAATTGTAGCGCAAGCACTAGAAAAGACGGAAAGGCTGTTCAATTTGTAAGAGAGAAGTAATCATGATAGACGATAAGAAAATAGAAGAAGCTGCAAACCTTCACAGATTTGAGCTTATAGCATCTATGCATGGTAGTACTCTTGGCACTCCCATGCAATGCTTTGAAGAAGTAGTTGACACAGAAACTGACTTAATTGAAAATTCATTTATTACAGGTGCTAAGTGGGCTATCAATGAGTTTTTGAAGAACTTGTGGCATCCTGCCAGTGAAGAGCCAAGAGAGTTCGCAGAAGTCCTTGCAGAAGCAAAAATAACAGAAAGCATTAAAACCTACATTTCTTTCAAGAGAAATGATGCTCTGTTTAAAAATTGGGATGCTTATAGTTTGGGTGCTAATATTACTCGTTGGTTGTATATTGATGATTTGTTTCCAAAAGGAGGAGGTGAGCAATGAAAGAGCTTAAAGTTGGAGAAAGAGTAACCATTACTCTTGAAGCTGTAGAACTATCTAGAGAAATTGATTGTGATGATTGCTACTTTAATCGTAAAGGTGATTGTTGTGCAAGATACTTTGATTTCGAGTGTAATGCAGGTTCTCGTTCAGATGGCAAGAATATAGTATTTAAAGAAGTTAAGGAGTAAAAAAGAAAAAATGAAAAAGAATAAACATTCATTAAAGATAAGTCGTGGCTACTTTGGCGAAACTACCCTTGATGGTTATCCTATAGCTACATATTCAAATGATGAATTGAAGATTCTAAAGAACCTGCTAGAAAAGGTTCTGTGTGAAGTAAATGAATATATTCATCTTTAGAAAAGTAAAGTGTATGGCACAGAAAGAATTTAGGAAACCACCTCGTTATATGGTGGGTGATATAGTTTATAGTCACGGATTTATTTGTATTGTCTGTAGCATCTATCCGTTCAATATAGATTATTCTTACGACTTGAAAGTTATTGATGGGCAAAGCTTGGGCAAAATTTGTCAAAATGATATTATGCACGTTCATATTTGGGAAGAGTTTCTTAAAAAGAATGGATGGACATGTTATCGCTCTGAAGGAGAATGTTTTGGGCATAGGTGGTATAAACACCAAGAATACCCTTTCACTTTGCGATATAATAATTTCTTGGGAATTATCGGAGTATCTTTCAATGACGGAAAAGACGATATTGTTATGATAAAAGGTGTAGATGAACTCCAGCATATTCTTTATGGCTTGCAATTAGATAGCAATTTAGAAATATAAGCGTATGAATAAATTAGAATACATTCCAGGAGATTTAGTAATGACAAAAACAGAACCAAACAACTTTGTTCCAAATGGTGTTGTCTGTGAGTTTGTTTCGTATTGTAACAGAAATAAGGTATTTGTAAGAGTTGCTAAAGGCATCGATACCTTTTTCTTGGGAAAAGAGCAGATTACTCATATACCTCTTACTTCTGAGATTCTAGAGAAGAATGGATGGAAGAAAGAAGTGATGAGCAGAGGAGTAAAGAATAGTCATTGGGTATATACAAAACCCGATATTGAAGAATATGGATATTTTCCTATCTACATAGAAAAAGGTATCGGTGATGAGTTTGATGTATATCCGTTTACTGGCAACAATGTATGTACACAAATTGCATACATTAAGTATGTTCACGAACTCCAGCACCTTCTCTTCGGTCTAGGTATTAATCACGAAATGGAGGTGTAGGTATGGAAGTAGTAAAAATAACTAAGAAAGTCTACAAAGCTGTAGGGTGTGAAGAAGGACACTTATTTGGAACGTTTGCTCATTTTAAAGAGTTGCGTGAGAGTATTAATTCGTCAGTACAAAAGACTTGCTTTTGCTGTGGGCACAAATTCCAGCCAGAAGATTTTATATCTTTAGCGTGTTTTGACAAAGGCTTGGGAAACAAATTTCTTTGCCAAAAGTGTAAGGATATTGCATTAAAAGATTTAGGTGATAAAAATATTTATTTACATTAGTAATAGTATGCTTATAAGTGAATTTATTCAACAACTTCAAGATGTTTATGATGAAGAGGGTGATATGGAAATTGCCATCAAGATAGATGATAACGACTTAGGTTCTGAACCTATTGTTGTGAAATCTACTGTTTATGAGCAACTTTATATAGTTAAGTCCTAACATCCTTCGGGAATAAATAAAAGTAATATGAAAGCAAGTGAGTTGATAGAACATTTAAAATCTTACATTGACATCACGGGTGGAGATTGTGAAATGTTTGTATTTGACAAAAAAGAAGGCGTTTCTTATGATATTAAGAATACTTCTACAGATGGTGATAACATATTTCTGCATGTTTCATCTGATACACACATCATAGCAAAGACACCAATGTAACTAACCATCCTGCAAAGGATATAAATAGATAGATTATGAGTAATAGACATTCGTATGAAAGATACGAAATACTAGACATTAAAGGTCGCAAACACGCAGTAGTTCTTTTTTCCGAAAATAGAAGTGAGGTTCGGAACGGAATTCCTAGTACTACAATGGGATTTGTAGCTATTGATTTAGATGCAAATACTTATAAAGATTAACCATCCCTTATAGGATATAAATATAAGTAATATGAAAAAGATTATTTTGGCAGCCTTAGTCGTTGCAAGTTTGTTCGCTTCTTGCTCTAGCGAGAAGACTTTTAAAAAGAAAGATGGCTCTACGATTACAGCAAAACCTTATGGTTGGGCTAGTAAAGAAAACAAAGTAGAAGGTGTTAACTACGAGTTGAATGCTCCAGATGTTGTAGCATCTATCATCTTCGCCCCATCTGTTATCGCTCCAGTTCTACTGACAGCTTACGATATATGGGAGCCAGTATCATATACTGAGCCATCTAAGTAACTAACCACCCTCTCCTGCAACAGGGAGATGGTAAAAAGAAGAGAATATGGCAAAAATGAATGTAACAAAAAAGGACTTTGAAGCTTTCTTACAAGCTACAGAATCTCTTATGGCTATATCTGGTACTTTGGATGATGACTTCAACGAAGAGGCTTATGCAATAAACAGACAGTTCAAAAATTTCGAGCGAAGATACTTAAAGGCAAAGGAAAATAAGAAATGAACAAAGAAAAAGCTATTAAATATATTAAAGCAGCCCAAACTGCTATTAACGAAGCGCCTTATCCATGTACGACAAAGGCTAAGCTATTATTAGTGGAGGCACTTAAAGAGTTGGAGGAATAGAATATGGAGAAAATATATAAAGAAGAAATTCAGAGATTACTGCCTATCTTTCAAGCAATGGAAGATGGCAAGACTATACAAACCAAGAATGGAAACGGTTGGATAGATATAGATGGAGACGAGGATGGCTTAAATCTCGATTCACTCATAAGTTATCCAGATTGCTACCGCATCAAGCCAGAGTCAAAATATCGCCCTTTTGCAAACGCAGAAGAGTGCTGGGCAGAAATGTTAAAACATGAGCCATTTGGGTGGGTGAAGGATAAGGAAACACACAAATTTTTAGTATGCAAGGCTCTTGGGAACATTCTTTTTTTTCATAGGTATTGGAGATAAACCTTATAACTATAATGAGGTATTAAGAGACTATACCTTTGCTGATGGTACTCCATTCGGTGTAAAATTGGAGGAATAGATTATGATTCAAATACACAAACACGACAATGATGAATTGTATTCTATATATGGTTTCTTTATTGACCCCAATAAAGATGTATGGGTTGACAAGAAACAGCTTATGGAATTATACAATGAGATTAAGAAAATAAAAGTGGAGAAATAGTTATGGGTAAAACAGATTTACATTCATCATTACTCTTCCTAATGCTTAAACTGGAAGAGGCAAAGAGCAACCCGATGTCTGACAAGAACTTTGTTGCTGCATTGACGGAAGTGCTCAGATATTTCCGTGATAACGGAGAGTTGAAGAAAGCCTATGAAAGCCAAAAGGATTCATTGGCAGATATGGCAAATAGTTCTTGGGTGAAAGCACTAAAGGAATATGTTTCCTCCAAAAACCAAGAAGACGGAGTTGATGCAAAGTTACCTGATATAGATGAACTTATTAAGGAACTAGCTTCTGATGAGTTCATCGAAAAGAAAATCAAGGATATTCTTGGAGAGAATGATGTGGATAGCGGAAAGGAGAAATAGCTTATGGAAAAACGAATAATATTAAACGAACAAGATATAAATGAGTTTCACTCGGATGCAGATGTTCTGCAATGGATATACAACTTAATGACGAAAGAGTATCTTATAAGTGAATGCTCAAAAGATATACCACGCTTTGCTAGAATAATTAACAAGTTAAAGAATTTATAGCGTATGAAAATAGAAATCAAAAGAGTAACGGACTGGCTGCGTGTTGTGGATGCTGCTCGGTTCACACAAGGCAAGAAACCGTTGGGACATGAGCCTAGCGATGAGTTCAAGAAACAGATGATTCTCAGCGAGCATTCACCGCTCAGAGAATTGGAGTTCGATATTAAGATGTATGGCATACCATACTGGGTGAGCAATCATTTTGTTCGCCATGTTCATGCTCAGCCATTCGTTTCCACATCACGACCAGATATTACTGGCTCCAAGGTATCTCGTCACGATATGCGTCAGGATGATTTGGTCAACTTGCAGCTATCCCTCAATGCTCAGGAGATTATCAATATATCGAAGCTGAGACTCTGCAACAAGGCATCCGAGGAGACAAGAGAGGTGTGGTATAAGGTACTTGATAAGTTGGCTTGTATCGAACCTTTGCTTGCATCTGCTTGTGTTCCTCAATGCGTATACAGAGGATTCTGCCCTGAGCCGAAATCATGCGGATGGAGTAATTCTTCATCCTATGGAATGCTCAGAAGAGCGTACGAAAAACTCAATTTATATCCATTATAACGAGTATGAAATATCCCAAATATAATCTCAATGAATATGTCGGTGGGCACTTCGAGTACACAACTCCCTGCCCATTCGGCATTAAAGGCAAGTACACAAAGGAAACCCTGATGGTCGGTAACCTTGCTTGCCAGCGATGCGAACACTTCCGAGGTATCAACAAAGAAGATGGTATCGTATCTTGTGGAATCGAATAGTTTTAAGAGTGCAGCCTATCTGCATTCTTCTTAATAATTAATCAAATTTAATATATGAATACAAAGAAAATCTCAATTATCCAGCGCATCAAGGAAAAATTCCTTGGTAAGCAGTTCTTTATTGCAGTAATCGCTAACAAGGGAACCAGTTCCTACTTCGTCAACTCTACCATCTACCGCTCAGAGAAGGAGGTGAAGGCTTACAAGAAGTACATCACCACAGACGAGCGTATGAAACAGAGCTTCGATTTCGTAGGATATTATGGTTTCCGTTCAAAGTTCGACTTCCGTATTCCTCTTAGCGGAAAGCCAGTATCAGTTGAAGAGGCAAAGAAACTGGCAGAGAAATAGTATGGGAAAGTTGATAGACCTTACTGGAAAGCGTTTCGGCAGATTACTCGTCTGCCGAAAATCTGATAAAGAGAACCACCAGCATGGTGCGTTCTGGATATGCAAATGTGATTGTGGCAGGGGTTGTACGGTTCTAGGTTCTGCTCTTCGTGACGGACGAACCAAATCATGTGGCTGTTACCGCTCAGAGCGTGCAACCGCCATCATCACCAAGTATGGCAACCGCAATGGTAGACCCAAGCGGAAAGACAAAGTTAACGGATAATATCCATTTTATCACTTTTCATATTATATTTGCAACATGAAATTCAAGTATTTAATTGACAAGATAAAAGGTTTCAGATACCGCAACGATTTTGTGGTACTGGACGGAAGAGCAAACTCGGTCACGCTCTCCAAGGGCATCTATGACCACATCATGAAGAAGGAGCGCACAGACAATTCCATCTTCGTGTTCAGACTATCTGACAGAGGTACATACGGATTCTGCATGCGTGAGGACTGGGAAGAACTTCGCAAAGCCAACACCGTCTTCACTCAGCTTCAGTTCAATCAGGAGCATAAGAAGGTAGGGTTCAGAAGTGACCGTCCTTCCGTCATAGCCATTCTTGATGATTACAACCTTCCGCTCAACAGAATGGTTCGCCTTACTTGCATCCCACGCAAGTCACATAAAGGAGAACCTTATTACGAAATCATGCGACCAAACTCAAATTTAAACACATGGCAACAAGACAAGAAGTAATACTCAAAGGGCTTACCCACTCTCCATCCGACTACGATTGTCAGGATGGGGAGTTGGCAACCTGCCTCAACCTCATCAACGAGGATGGGGCACTCCACCCTATTCAGCAGCCAGTAGTAGCCGAGCCGAACATAACGCTGGATGCAGACGATACCATTGAACTGGTTCATAAGGTAACACACAATGAAGCGATTCACTCCCACTACATCATCCGTAAATCAGATGATACTTGGTTCTGGATGGAGAAAGGTGGTGACGGAACCAAGAACACCATCGACTTGAACGGATTCCATGTCAATGCCGTTACAGCAGTAGGCAATATCCTATCATTTATTGGCGAAAGTAAGATATTATATTGCTATTGGGATAATGGTGTTTATCGTGTTGTCGATTTTACGGAGGTAACTTACGATGCAAAACTAACACGCACCTCATTTAAAATGAGTGTAGATAGTTGGGTTAAGGATAACACTATCACCGAACAAGGATATACTCTTCCTTTAGAGGATATTAATACTTTTGGATTTCCTGAGGAACTAGGAGAAAATGTGACCACTAGACTTTTCGCCAGTCAGGATGCCTATGTCAACAAATACATGGACTCTTATTCATTCAAATACATACAATTTGCTATCCTTGCAATCCAACTATATGATGGCTCATACATACAAATTGGCAACCCATTTATACTTGCCCCAAAAGAGAAAATAGAAGATAGCATAGGATTTAGATGGTCTTATACAGATGGTGGAATGACAAGTGGAAATCTTAATCTTACTTTTGAAGGAGGTAATATATATGCTACCTATAAAGGTCAAGAAATAGATAACTACGAACTATCCGTAAAGATTAAAAATGTTGACGAATACAAGACCTTGATAAAAGGGGTTGACATATTTATTTCTAACGCTTTGTTTCCTTATAATACGAATGGCAATATCATTGCTAAAGAAAATTATTTCTATTTCCGCAATGATAAAGGACGTATGAAAATATCAGATTATTCGTTTATAAATGGTAGATTTCAAATGGGTGTTAGAAACTATCATTACCAACCATATACAGAAGAAGAGATTTACGAGAAAATCGACAATTTATCATTCTACAAGAGTACCAGTTTATCTTTTGATAACGTCAAGGATGGTGTTTCCAAAAAGCTCAAAAGGGTTTTAGGCACAGAAGAAAGTTTGCCTTTGGCAGACCTTCAAAGAGAATCGTATGGTGCAATGTGTGCTATAACATATAACAACAGATTGCATCTTGGAAATGTTATGTCTTCCATCACCACTCGATGCAATAATGGTAATGGATATTATTCTCCAGTTGTACCAAACAAGAGCCTTGTGGAGGATAGCTATCAGTTCTTATTTAGATACGAACCTAAGGGGCAGTTCAATGGAAACTACATAGACAACTTCGGCACAGACCAAAATGGTAGCAACTGCATAGATAAGATATGCCAAGTAGTTTCCAAAGTTTATCTCAAAATAAGCAATAAGGACGAAGTCTTTTCTTATTACGATGAACTTCATTACCCTCTTCCACCTATTCTTTCTTTCCCTTCAAATAAGGCGAAAGTAATTGATTTACTTATCAGAATCCCAGAGAGAGGTGTTTACTCTTGTTATAAAAAGTCATTTAGCTTATACGAGAGCGAGACTTTTGGTTTTAACTATGCTGTAAATTATTCTAATGGAACATTCTGCCCTATCCAAGCTAACAATGTTACCATGAACTACGAGAGTTGGACGGTTACTATATCGCAAGACCCATCGTGGAAGAAAATTTCAGAAGAAGAGTTCAATAAAGAGAAAGCGAACATCAAAGAATCAACTATAAATGGCAGCAGGACACCATCATTAGTCAAGGTGAGTGAAGCTGAGAACCCTCTAGTCTTCCCTGCTAAGAATAGTGTTCAGGTTGGTTCATCCATCGTTAGTGCAATGGCAGCTAATACCCGACCAATCAGCGAAGGTCAGTTTGGTGATGCGCCACTCTACGCTTTTACCGATGAAGGTGTATGGGTATTGATGCTGGGCGAAGAAGGAACCTATATCGCCCGACAACCAGCCAATAGAGATATTTGCTCCAACCCGAAGGGCATTTTGCAGATTGACGATGCCGTTCTGTACCCTACTGAGCGAGGTATTATGATACAGAGAGGACGAGAATCTGAGAGTATTACCGATGTACTGGATGATTATCCTTTCGATTTTCGAGCCATTTATTCACATTCAAAAAAGAATAAGACCTATCCGATTAAACTCCTTGCACTAGGTAATATCCCTGAGTCAGATGTGAAGTATGTCCGTTTCCGTAAGTATCTCGAAGAAGCTGGCATGATTTACGACTATTACGATAGCCGCATCATCGTGTTCAATCCGAACTATACTTATGCTTACGTTTACTCTTTGAAAAGCAAGATGTGGGGAACGATGCACAATGTCTTCAACAAGCGAGTAAATATATATCCTGAGTCATACGCTACAAACAAAGATGGAAAAATTCTTGATGTGTATGTGAAGGAGACAACAGAGAATGTTCCATTCTTCCTTTGCAGCCGCCCTATAACACTAGGGCAGGATGTTTACAAGACCATGTTCGATTGCATCGCAAGAGGATATTTAGACAGCGTTCAGGCAAAAAAGTGTGGAATGGTTCTGTTCGGAAGTAATGATTTGGTTAATTGGTACTACGTTGGTTCTTCTGTAAACATGTATCTCAGAAACCTTGTAGGTTCTCCATACAAATATTTCAGGATTGCGCTTATGGGCAACCTTACCACCAACGAATCTATCAGCGCACTATCTACAGAGTTCCAACCAAGATTACAAAATAAACTCAGATAATTATGGAAGAATATACATTATCAGATTTCAATCAGGATTTAGCGAGAAAAGGGGCATCCGTAGGCTACATGGACGGCAATAATAAAATTCATATAGCCACAGAAGTAGACTTTTATATAAAAAGAACGTCAAATTTCATCGGATTTGTTAAATTTGTCAATGAGGTTTATGAATTTATTTTTGATGGAAGTTTCTATATAGGAGACACAAAGCAATATCTTAAAATTGTCTCTTCCACCATTACAAAGACAACTGGCACAAAACTTGTCAGAGAAACCACATCAGATGGAACCTCAAATGCTCGCCCATTCCCTAGAAATGGAATAGCAATCACATCAGAAACAGGTGGAACAGATGAAAGTGACAAAACAGAGGAAATCTTCTCCATCGCTACCCTACAGCCTAGAGAAGAAGTAGCCGCAAGTTGCTTGCAGTCTATGCTCCAGCAGTATAAAAATCCACTCAACATAGACAATACCAAGATTAAACAACTTGTAAGCAAGTCATTCTTGTTTGCTCAGGAGTTCATCAATCAGGCAGTTCTTTATCGTGAGAAGGAGACAACATCGGCAACCGTTGAGAACAACAAGTACGCATCAGTTGATTCTGATTCTCTCAGCAGCGACACCGATAAACTGCTCTACAACATAGCTACAGCTATGAATAACTTTATCGCTCAGGATAAGAACCAGTATGCCGACCAGCAGAAGAACGGATTGAAGCTGGCTGCTACAGATGTTAATGTTAATACCTTACCTGAGTCTATCAAGACGGTTGTCAGTGGTTCTATTGATGCTGCTGTTACTGGTTCTGTCAGCGCATCAGTAAGCGGAAATGTTGATGCTGCTGTCAGCGGTTCCATTACAACCAAGCAGGAGTCCACGTCTAGTGGAACATAAACTTAGATAAATATTATTTATGTGATTTAATACAATAAAGGGAAGCAGTCCGTGATGGATAGCTTCCCTTGCTTTATCTTAGCCTTAAACGACTAATCATTTAAAATGGATGCAAAGCGATTCTTGCTCTACCAGCAGAGCGGTTGCTGGCATCCTTAATCTTCTGTTTCTTATCCTCTGCCAGTGCCCAGAACCTATCGGCACCATCAGGATAAACAATCATCAACCATTCGTAAAGGCATTGGTTCACGATGTAGTCATGCAAGTAGACGGTCATGGTATGAACACTTGTCTTTGAGAAACCACTTGGCATTCTCATGGCTAGATAATAGGCATCCTCATCATTTGTCGGCGAACCTATACACTCTTCCCACTCATTGGAATCAAAGCCACCTCCAAGCATTTCCATCTTGGTATATCGGAAAAGCATTTCCTTGCAGTCTTCTACCGCTGAGTCAAGAATCCTAGCCAGTTTATCCCGATTGCCATCCTCGCCCACATCATAGACGTTATGAATCAGGTGTGAATCCTCAACAGAACTGGAGATTGAATCAGCATAGGCAGCAGCCGTATTCTTGATGTCAAACACCAGTTCCTTCTTCTGAAGTTCTATCATTACCTTGTAACCAAGATTACATGTTCTGCATTCTCTCATACTCACCTCCTTCCTTATTCGTTAGGAGCCGTTCTGCTTGGCCTCTCACGTCTGTTGATGGTCTCATGCAGATTCTTGATAGCTACAACAGACAATTCAGAATAAGTCTTCGACTCGTTAGGATTGGTAATGATGAACCAATCCATCAAAGCCTTGTTGATAATGTAGTCATGGATAGAACTGGTAAGCGCATCCTTCAAAGCAAGCGGATAATTGGATGGAAGAGAGAGGTTGATGGTGATGTTGGTATTGTCACTTATCAACTCGTTAGACGCAGTAGTACCATTGCCTGTTCTAACAGACTCACTCAACTCAACAAGCAGTTGGCTATACGCATTCTGAATGCTACGCAAAGCCTGATTCTTGTCTTCATCATCATCACTTGCCTGAATATTGCTGGCAACCTCAGCATCCATGTCAGCAGCCCTTCTGCTACGCCCAGTCAGGAATGCCTTGTTCTGGAAGTCATAAATGAGTTCACTCATATACAACGTTATCGTTAAATCTTTTCTTGGCATACTATGATATTTTTGTTCGTGTTGGTTTCTTCTTGAAAAACGCTTTATCCTTAATGTCGAGCAATAATGCAGCAGCGTTATCTGCATATTCCTTCACCTTGTCGTTGGCTGTTATCTCACACCACTTCCCGATGATGCTGTTCACCAAGAACGAGTTGGCAGATGAGTTGATTGAACTGAGTAGGTTATCATCAAATCTGTTAGGCATTTCGAGTTGCCAAGTGATGGTTCCGTCTACTTCTGAGCCGTCTGAGATAAACCGTTTCAGCACGTTTCTCAGCGCATCCAGCGATTCATTGAAGAACCGCTCAATCATCGTCAAGTCTGCATCCGTCACAAAAACTTGGTCAAATGCCGACTTTCCATCCTCCAGTTTATTCTTTGCGCCTATGTAGGCAGTAGTCTTCGCTACCTCCTCGTACACGTCACTTTTCTTGATTGTCAATGTGGTATCTGCCATTCTTTATCTTTTTATAGAGTTTATAACCTAATACGATTAGCAGCATGCAGAGTGCTCCAAAAGACCATACTGCATACTTCAACTGAAACTGCTCCCACTTGGAGAGTTGTTTTTCTACTGGATAGGGAACCCTGATTGTATCAGACCTTGCGATAAATCGGAAATCCATATCCTGCTTATTCTCCAAGTTCATCTTCTCCAGATGGAAGAAGTCATAGATATATTCCCAATGCCATCGCTCTATGAAGATGGTATCTCCCTCTTTCCTTGAAGACACACTATCCCTTACATAGATACTATCACGCTTGATGATAGAATCCCACCTCAGGACGTTCTGTTTTGTTTCAGACGAGAAACTATCAGTTTCATAGTGTGAAACTTCGGGTTTCATAGTGTGGAACGAAGACTTGCATCCCGACAGAAAAAAAATGCCACCAGCAAAATGCCAATCACGTAGAGTGCTACTTGCCAAAAATCTGTATCGTACCATTTTACTTTCATAGGCTAAACTTTAAAGACCTTCTTTGCTCTTGTAAGGAACTTCCGTCTTGATTCCAAGCCGTTGGTTCCACCATTGATTGTCTTGGTAATAGCCACGAAACTATCACTATCAGCCAGTTTATTCAAGCCGTGTTTCCACCACCACCACATAGCACTCTTGGTAGCATATCGTGGATGCTCCAATATTTCAGGATGCTCCATTATATCGTCAGTCACCTGTTTGTTGTTCTGAAAAGCCTGATAGTTGGCTCTGCCAGTAATCTGAATCAAGCCCCTGCCACGATACTTGTAGCCATCACCATCCTTCAAGTTGCCGAGCATGTTCTTCAACTTGCCAACATCATACTTGTGGAAGTAGTTTCTGTTGCCGAGTTCTTTGGTATATCTCAGTTCACCACTTTCATGTGCAATCTGAGCCAAGAAATGAGCCATTCGCTTAGGTGTGTCGATTTGGAAAGCCTCAGCATACCCATTGATATAAGGCAGAAAAGAATCCACCTTAGCCTTGGCATTCGGCATAATAGCCAAAATCTGTTCTCTTGTTACCTTCATATTACTTGCCCTCCTTCACTTGTTTCAGCATATTTGCGAGTTCGTCCTTCACCTTACTCTCAAAATTGCCTAGTTTTGTCTTAAAATAAATGTTTACCCCGAATATTGCTCCAGAGTAAACCAACGCTTGGCTGATGTACCAGAGCACACCATCCGAAATAATATAGTTGTTCAGAAAGAATGATAGGAAGGCGAGGACGATGCCGCTCACTACCATTCCAATAGCTGTACCATACTGCAATCCTTCACGCACGTTTGGAGTCATAACTTATCTTTTTATACTATTAACATTAATAATATGCAAAGATAAGAAATGATTCCCAATTAGTTACTTTATCCGTTTATTGTGTGCCATATTTTGCTGGTAGGATGCAAGCAGTCAGGGTCTTGCAGATACTCGATAGCCATCATAACCACCATTTCTTTCAACTCATCAGCATCATTGCTATATCGCTCCAGCAGCAGATGATGGTCACTCCTCAGCAGATTCATAGTTACCGCCAAGTCATAGATGGTATAATCAGATATATCATCCTGATGCTTGTCAAAGACTTCTCTTATCTCATCATCCGAGAAGAAGGGAGCCATGTGCTTGGTTCCGTCAGCATCCTCATACCACATCTTGCTGATAGCATCATCGGCAAAGTGCTTATCAAAATGCTCTTCGCTCAACACACCATACACCATCGCACAAAGATGATGTTCCTCAACATCGCTCAACTTGCATGAGAGATACTTGCCGACTGCCTTAGCTACTGTCAACATCTGTTCAGGAGTCAACTCCTGCTGATACTTTTCTACGAAATCTACAAAATCCATAATATAAAAATTAAAAGTTTATGATGCTGCAAAGATACCAATATCTTAAACGCAGCACCATAAACTCGCAGATATTTCTGTAGCTATCTGAATATCAGACAAATACAGTTACGATAAAAACACCTCCTTTCTTTATTCGTCCTTAAATTTAGTTCTCTTCTCTCCACCCCTCGTCCAGATGTCGTTTTTCTTTCGTTTCGCCACCTTTCCGATAACGTCATTCTCGTAAAGTTCGGGCTTGTCTTCCCTCCCTTGGGTCTCCGTAGCAATACCACCATTCGGGTTGCCACCTTGGCTAGCATCAGGTTTCCCATTGCCATACCATTCCTTGTCACTTGGTTTGTCTGCAATCATAACTATAAACAATTAACAATTAACTATAAACTAAGCAGCAAGTGGTGGGTTCTGTCCGTCAGGACTCACCCCCTGACCGCTCATCATCTGCTGCAACATCGCCTGAGCCTTCGGATTGCTCTGTGATGCCTGAGCCACTTGGGCTTGAAGCTGAGGAGAGAATCCTTGTGTGGTCTCACCATTTTGAATGGCTTGCTGGTTGGATGCAACCGATTGCAGCAACTCCTCTCCAAATGGGAAATCTCCTACTTGCAGCAACTGCTCCAGCGTGATAGCCTGATTCTGCCACAAGGTCATAAGGAACTCATTCGCCATCTGTCTGTATACTGGAGTAGCCGTACTTTCCGTGATGTTGATGTCAAACTCAACGTCTCGTATCTTCTTAGGGTCATAGTGCACAATCTGTCCTGCCCTACCAACAATATTGAAGTTACGAGCCACGTCATAGTACTGCTGCATATTCTTAACGGTCTTGTAAGCACCATCAATGATAAACTGGCTGAAAGTTTCCAAAATATCAAGCAGCGACATGGTGGCATTCTGAGTCTGCTGGGCATAGAGTGAACCGCTCGTTCCCGATACTCCTGGTTTACCTTGCAGCGCACCATTTACTCCCGATATATCCTCGAAGAACTTCAACTGATAGCTGAGCAAATCACCGATACCGATGTTCGTAGAGTTGTTCGCCACTTGCTGAGGAACCTGACCACTCTTGTTTGGCTTGTATCTCACCACACCATTGAACCTACTCCACTCATCGCAGAAATCATCCCAACTCATATCATCAGGAAGACAATCCTCAGGACAGAGCAGCACACCCTTGGCACTCGCCCTCATAATGAAGTCGTACATCGTGATAAGTCGGTTCACGTATCTCTGCTGGTCAATCACATCTTCCACGAAGCTGTGAATCTCGCCATCAATAAACGGATAGAACTTAAAGCAGTATGGATGCTCACCATGAGCATAAGGGGTCTCGCCCTCTCTCAGAATATCACCAAAAGGAGAAAGATAGTAGAAATGCCAGTAATCATCCATAAACCACTCGGCATCAATCAGAGGAATATCCTCTTCCATCATGCCAGCAGCCATACCTCGCCTGATTCTGTCTCTGTTCTCAGCATCTACAATATCAGCCTTATCCTCAATATCAATCTTGAAATCATCGCCATTGTTGTAGTCGTGGCATCGGTATCTCGGTTTACTCTCCTTGCGCCAAACCTCAATCACTCGGCAGAGCGAAGGGTTGGCAGGATTCATAAAGTCGATGGTCTTAGGGTCGAACTCACCGAATCGCTGAGTGCAGTCTGCAATCACGAAATCTCGGTTAGCCGCCAACCGGTATATCTCCTTCAACTTACGAGCCTCAGCAGGAGACTTGGCAAACTCTCTCAGAACATTACCAATGGTAATATCGTGCACCTCACCCAAGCAACTCACGTCCCAACCACGGAAATCCCTCATATTGTTGTCTATGAAGAAATTGTTCGGGTTCACGTAGTCCGTCCAGCAATCCAACCTACCTCTTCGCCATCCATACTTTTTCTTATAGATAGCAGCACCGCTTATCAGGAACTCTTCCATGGTTCGGGCATCCAGTTCCGTCTCTCGGTTCAGTTGTCGGTTGCATTGCAACACCACGCTCATGGTCTCGCCATATCGTTTCTCATCCTTATCCCTAGCGTTGCATGTCGGTTCTTTGCTCTGAGAGCGATAAACTCCCAGCACATTCTTCACCAATCTACGGATAAGGTTATTCTTCAATGGTTCACTACCCTGCTCACGGATATAGTCTTCCTCCCTGATACGCTTGGTAAAGCCACACTTGCTTTTGAACTCAATGGTATCTCCCCACTGGTCTCCATAGCAGTATCGCTTGTTTCGTAATCTTCGCTTACGGAAGTTATTCATGTTGTTGTAGTATCGCTGAGCCTCCAGCAAGATAGAGAAGGCACGCTCGTATGGCTTGTCAAATCGGTTCTTGGATGCCTTCACGCTATCCAGTTCTTCCTTGTCAAGCACCCTACTCAACGATAGCAGTTTGGTTTTTTCTTTCTTCTTTGCCATAATTTATGATGTTGTAGGTTCAACAATATGTGCCAGCTTCCGAGCCACCCCAATGAATTTGCTTGCGGTATCGGTATCGCCAAGACTGATGCAAGTGAGATAGCCAGCCATGTAAAGAATGGAATCTTTCAGGACGGAAGGCAGACTGATTTTCTGTTCGGTAGTGATAGATGGAACCTGAACATAGATGAAAGCCAACGTAGCATCCTGCTTTTTACTGGTATATAGTTCGATGCTCTTGCCGTTTGGCGTATGTACGATAGCCGCAACTGGTCGCTCAGGATTTCCTCTCACTCCATATTTGCAGTTCTGATACTTGTAGGCATCATCACTCTCTGAAATGATTGTGGCAGGACGGTTCCAGTCTTCTGCCTTCACAGAAAGGATTCTCAGCATATCGGTAGGCAAAACCATCTTGCCCACGTAATATTCGTTGCTGTTCGTCCACGTTACTGCATTCGTGCACGAAGTACCTTCCACCATATCCTCAGGAGCTTCCGAAAGAATGATTCTTGCTGCATCTACGATTTTACTCTCTATAAGTTCTGCTTGCGAGAGAGTATCAGAATCGTCAGGAGCCAGCAAGCCAGCAGACTCTTGGTTTCTGTCCAAGAGTACCTTCACCTCTTTCACTAAATCAGATACAGCATATTCTACCATTACTCCAAACCTTCTAGTTCAACACCCTTTTCCTTAGCAATCGCCAAGATGTCTTCCTTGGTCTTCATCTTGGAGCGGCTTACACCATAGGTCTCAGCCAGATAGTCCTTGGCATCCTCAAAGTCTGTCACAACGTGAGTCTTCTTCTCGTCAGCCACCTTCTTCTTCTTGGCAGCAGCCTTCTTCTTTGCCTCAGCAGCTTCCTTCTTCTCGTCAATAGACTCCACCAAGAAGAACTTGTCGTTGTACCAATAATGAGACTCGATAGCCTTCTGTACCTTTGGGTCTCTTGTCATATAGACACTACTGCCCGTACTCTTACCCTCAAAGATAATGCGCATCCGCTCGTTACCTACCATAACGCTGAATGCCAAATCAGTACCAGCTTGATATTTATTAAACATGATTATACCTTATTATATATGTGTTACTAAAAAAGGGATGGGGCTAGTGCCCACACCCCTCACTATTTGATGAATAATTTGCAATTCTACCTGCTTTTAGGCAGCAGCCTTGGTCTCGCCAGCATCAGAAGTTTCCTCTGTTGCAGGAACAGCGGCAAGACGCATACGAGCATGTGCCTTAGGGTACTTCAAGTACAGACAAGCTACCTCCTGAATAACTACTGCATCGGTGTTACGGATGCCAGCAGCCTTCAAGTCGAGCACGTTTCGAGTCCAAGACAAGTGTACTCGCTTAACCAAGAACTCAGGGTCAAGGGCAAAGCCGCAGTCGCTCATACCGAAGAGGTCAAACAACTCAGAGTGAATCATCAGCACCTCACCGAAGTCGGTCTCCCAACTCTTGAACTTCAACTTCCAAACCTCAACGGTGTCCTTCAAACGGAACTTGTCTGAATCAATCTTACTGAATGCGCTCACGAAGTCAGAACCAGCGATAATCACCTTGCGTTTGTTGCCGATACCAGTACCAACAAACAAGTCCTTTGAAATGTCAACCAACTCCAAGTCGGTAATCACTCGCTCATTCTTGTTATAGCCCTTCTTAATATCGTCAGCAGTAGCAACATGACCTACCTCAATATCCTTACCAGCCATCCACCAGATACCCTTGGTAAACCACTGGGCAGAACCATCCTTGATTTCGTGCTTGATACAAGCCATATCACCGAAGAGGTAAGTACCCTCCATCGCAAGACGCATATCATAGATGCTATCCTCCTCAATGTCTGAGAAATCCCAATCCACTCGCTTAGCAGCAATCTTGTCGAAGGTGGTCTGCTCGACCTGAATCATGAAGTTCTGACAATACTGAACCTCATTAGAAGGAAGGTTGTTGAAACGACCCGTCTGAACGTCCATTTCTCCACAACTCTTTGCCATACGGATGAGCTTCTGACCCTTCTTCAAGGCTGGAATACCGATAGCCTGCTTATTGACCAACTTACCATTTACAGCATACACAATCGGATAACCTTCTGTGTCCTTACCGCAAACGCAGAGTTCCAAATCAGGAGTAGGAGCATCAGTAATGGTAGAATATGCAACACCATTATAGTTGGTAATAGCCTTCACACCTACCACTCGGATGGTATCATCCAGCGTAAACATGGTAGGGTCTTCTACCTTCAATACCATAGATGTACCAGTACTCTCCACCGTTGCTTCCTTCACGGTTGTCTTGATAGGGCGTGTACCGATACTCCAATACTCAACTACAAACGAGTTGGCAGACTTGGTTGTCGCATAGCGTGAAATCTGGTCAACTGGAGTAGCCATCGGGCGAATCTTGGTAATCTTCTCATCAATGTCATTCAGGTAATACTCCGTGCCATTCTCGTTAAAATGCTCACGTCCCTGAGTCTCGCTCTTGATACCTTCACTCTGACGAGCAGCACCACCATTGCCAGCCTCACCAGCAGCAGGAGCACCACCAGCCTCAGCAGCAGAACCACTCTCGGTGCTACCGCCATCAGGCAGATTTGCCGCCTCAGCCATGATAACCTGACCATTCACTCCAAAAATAACTGCCATTACCATAATAAAGATGGAAAACAGCCGATTAAATGTACTTTTCTTCATTGTTATTCTGAATATTAATTAAACATTATATATTATCTTTTCACCTTGTCGAATTATCGAATGTGTGTTCTCTTCTCGTTGCCACGTTCCCAGACGTTACCCCTTCGTGATACCCTGCCCACAGCACCAAGGTCAGGCTGGTTATCTGTCTGCTTGGTTTCTGCATTGGCAGAATCAAGGTCAGCAGTACCATCGCCCTTCTTTCTCAGTTCAAGGTTCTTGACGTGCTTGCTGTTCTTGCCACGAACCTCACCTTCATGGGCTGCATCAGCCACATCAGTATCATGGTTCTTTGCCTTGATGAAAGCAGTAATCATTTCCTCTGTAAACTTGCCAGTCACCACATTACGCATAGTCTGAAAGCACTGGTCGATGGCATCATTCACCGCTTCCTCGCCATACTTCTCTTCCAACTTGTCGAAGACCTCATAGCTGGATGGCATGTTCTTGTCATACTCCTCCTGCAATTTCTTGCCGTTGGCAGCATTCTGCAAGAACTCCGACTGAGCCGATGCAATCTCATCCGCATTGTCAGGGTCTGAATAGTAATCAATGGCATCCTCGCCATGTGTACGAATCAACTCAGCGTAAGGACTCTTGCCAGCCTTCATCGCTTGCAGGAAGGTAGCCGCCTCAGGGTCACTACCCAGCCAATCGCCCATCGCCTTCTCGTTATCCTTGTAACCCTGCAAAGCCTTCTGGTCGGCATCATAATCATCGTTGATGGCTCCATACATAGCTTCATCATCCGCATACTCCGTGTCAGGGTGGCGGGTCTTCAATCTCTCCAAAGCCAAGTCTCTCTTGGTCTTGGTATCTTGCTGTTTTGCAGCACCAGCATTCTGCTCAATATTTGTATTTTCGTCCATATATATATGTGTATATTTATAAATCAATGCCCAAAATTAATGCTTTTTCCCGATTTTCATCTTTTATCCGTTAATTTAGTCTAATCGGATGCGACTAATTCAATACTTTTTTGTATATTTGCAGGGTCAGATATGAAATATAAGGAATCACGATGCTATTTTATAGAGGAACGTGATGCTGATTTATTGAGGGCTTACAAAGAAATTATTAAGGTAAGAGACAATATCAGACTCTCAGAGATTGAGGAAAAGCTAGCCCAATCTCCGAGCAGAAGATTTTGGGTTTCAGAAGACCGTGCTTATATAGTCATATTAGACTTACTGAAAGGAAAACCTCTTGATAACATGATACCTACCCGAAAGGAAATGTATCAGGAGATTTTCAGACGATTCCAGATTCATAAGAGTAATGAGCCATATCTCAGTAATATGGATATTATCAAACGTGTATGTGCTGAAAAAGCACCCAGTTTCTATTTGACTCCTCAAAGCATACACGTAATTCTTAGCAGGGTGAGAAAGGAGGAGAAGCAAAGATGCTACGAGAGGCGAAAGAGAAGATTGCACTTTATGCTGGGTACATTATAATAATGTGTATCACTTTTCTTGGATATGATGGCATGGGCCTCTTTGACGATTGTTCTATTCAGAACCGACTAAGCTACCCTTTCTTTCATCAGAACATCTTTCATGCAGCCATCAACCTTTATGTCTTCCATCAATGCTACCGAGCCATCCCTTGTGGCATCGGTCACTTGGTGGCATTCTATCTCATAGCCATCAGCTATCCCTTCACTTCATCCGTACCTATCATCGGCCTCAGCGGCTTTATCTATGCTTACATGGGCTTTATCGCCCCCTACGTGGAGAATAAGGTAAGATACAATCTCACCATTCTCCTATATATCTGTGTTGGGATCTTCTTCCCTTGCATGGCAGTTGGAGTCCACATCTATTGCTATGTACTTGGTCTGTTGTGGGGTTATTTAAATGCACCGCTATGCCAAGACAAGTAACCGCCAAACTGACTGATGCTGTAGACAAACACGTATTGGGCATCCTGAAAGAGAACGAGAAACGCATCAAGGAAATCAACACGCCCTTCAATCCCATAAAGGGTGAAGGTTGTGGAGATAAGCGATTCCTGCTCTTCCTTCCTGATTTCCCGATTCAGAGACAGCAGCTTCCAGTTTCGATGAAGAAGATTCCGCTCGTCAAGATGCTCATCGAGTTGGGTAGCTGCAAGGCAGTAATCGAGGAACTGCACAAGGATATAGACGAGCCGTACAACCTAGAAGAAGAGATTGAGCAACTGGTGGAGCAGTTTACTCGCATCAGGATGAAACACGACCCTTTCTTCTTCTTTGCCACATTCATCTATATCAAGCCGAAAGGTGGAGGTCTCCCCTTTCGCTTTGTGCTCAGAAGACCTCAGCGAAGACTGCTCAGGTGGCTAGAGGAGCGAAGAAAGAAGAATCGCCCTATCCGTCTCATCCTGCTGAAAGCCCGACAATGGGGAGGTTCTACGGTTATTCAGATGTACTTCCTCTGGCTGCAACTCATGTGGCAGAAGGGTCTCAACTCGCTGATTATTGCTCAGGTCAAGGACACCGCAGAGACCATCCGAGGAATGTTTGATGAAGCGTTGAAGGAATTTCCAACCAAGTTCCTGCATGAAATGGGAGAAGCATATTCTGAGAACGAACCGAAGTTTGTGGGATTTGGTACGTCAGGTAACGTGAAGAAGGTTCCTCAGCGATTCTGCAAAATCAAGGTGGGTTCTATGCAGAATCCTACTTCTGCCAATGGTGAAGATTACAACCTCATCCATTGTTCCGAGGTAGGATTGTGGGAGAAGACAGAAGGCAAGTCTCCTGAGCAAGTTGTTCAAAATGCAACCAATGGTGTGCTCTACAGACCATACACCATGATAGTATATGAATCAACCGCCAATGGTACTGGAAACTTCTTCCATCAGGAGTGGCTGGCAGCAGAGAAAGGTGAATCTGTATTTGAGCCATTCTTCGTTCCTTGGTTCGAGATTTACGACCTCTACCATCTTGACTTCGAGAACAAGAAACAGAAAGAGGAGTTCGCTAAATGGCTATACGAAAATCGTAACAACACCAACACGATGTCGAACCGTGAGGAGCCAGCCACATATCTTTGGAAGTTGTGGCAGATGGGAGCACCTTTGGAAGCTATCAATTGGTATATGGTAGAACGCAAGAAGTTCACAGACCATGGTGATATGGCTAGCGGATTCCCTTCTGACCCAGTAGAGGCATTCAAACACTCAGGAGCCAAGGTATTTGCAGAAGAGAAGGTTGACCAGTTCAAGAAAGGTTGCCGAGCACCTAAGTTCATCGGTGATGTTTATGGTGATGGTTATAAGGGTAAGAAGTGCCTACAGAATGTGCGATTCTCAGAAGACAAGACTGGTCAGTTGTGGATATGGAGCAAGCCTGAGTACTTTGACGATTGCAAGGTAATCAACCGCTATCTAGTTGTTGTGGATATTGGTGGTAGAGGTAGTAAGGCTGACTGGTCTGTTATCTGTGTCTTCGACCGATATTGGATGATGGAAGGTGGCAAACCATACGTGGTAGCCCAATGGTACGGACACATAGATATGGACTTGCTGGCATGGAAGGCAGCACAGATAGCAAAGTACTACGACAATGCCCTATTAGTGATTGAATCCAACACCTTGGAGACGAAAGACAAGGAGCACATCTTGGAAGGTGGTGACCAGTCTGAGTTCATTCTGAATCAAATAAAGGATGAGTACGATAATCTCTATGCTCGCAAGCAGAGCGAAGCAGACATCAAGGAAGGTCTGCCACGCAAGTACGGATTCCATACCAATGTGGCAACCAAGCCAATGGTTATCTCTGTACTGGTTCAGGTAGTCAGAGAACATCTATACGTTGAACGAGACCAGCGATGCCTGAACGAGTTCCTTACCTACGAGCGTAAGAAGAACGGAGCATACGGAGCCATCGACGGAAAGCACGATGATTTGCTCATGACCAGAGCCATCGGACTCCACATCTGTTTCAATGAAATGGAAATGCCAAAGATGATACAGAATCAGGCAAGAGTAATGAGAAGAAAGGTTTCTGTTTCGGCAGCAACCATCATATAATTTCAAATTAATAATTACGATTATGAAAGTAACAAAGATTTTCAAGCGCATCAAGTGCGAAATCATGTACCGCCAAGCTACGGCTAAGGCAGACTACGCATCCAAGAAGAACAATGGTGAAATCTTCTATGTCCTTCCTACGCAGAAGGGCAACCTCATGATTATGAACCGCTCACTCTTCGAGGCATTCAAGAAGACCAAACTGGTAGACAACGACATGAAGGTCAGAGACCTCTTCAAGGATTGTGTCTATCATACCAACTGCAAGAGTGAGAAGGGAAAGCGCAGCCGCAAGCGCAAATTTCTCAGATGGAAGGGCTTAATCTAAAATTTTTCTGCCCTAAATAAACGGATAAAAGATAGGTGGAGAAAATTCTGCCTATCTTTGCCTATTATTAATAATGAGTATCAAATATGATTTATAAAATAGTACAAGGAAATAGTTTCAAACTCCACATCATGGTGCGGAAGATGGACGTATCGAAAGAGTTCCAGCGACTCGTTGACTTCGATATGAATCTGGCTACCGACATCAGGGTTGAGTTGTCGGGCTGTTTCTGCAATACGATTTCTATTCCAGTTCAAGTAGCAGGAATCCAAGGCAACGTACTGATATGCGACATTCCTTCCACCCTTGATTACGGAAACTATAACGTCATGGTATCATGGAAGTATGATGGTAGCGAAATGGTCAGCATCGAGCGCAACCTTCTGAGAATCGTAGAACACAACTCTATGAGCAATGTTCCTATCGGTATCACGGAAGGGGAGCATACTGGCTTATTCAACCTTCGATACTACATCGTGACCGAGAATCAGTCTACTTGCCCTATTTCTTTCATCGTTGATAACGCTAAGTTCAGCTATACCATCAATGGCGAAACCCAAATGGTGGAGAGTCAGGAGAACTTCGTGATTAATGGAACCATCAGCAATGGAAAGAAACTGGAAGCTCAGTTCATGCCTATAGAAGGTTTCAGCATCGGTCAGGTAAAGGTTATCATGGACGGAAAGGACGTTACTGCTGAATATTACAACAGCAACACCCACAAGGTCTTCATCCCAGCCGTATCAGGCTATGTTACCATCACGGCAAGCGGAACCGTCAAGGCAAGCTATTATGGAGCTTCGTCAGCCAAGAATATGAGTGAGTTGAACATGGAAGACCTTACGCTTATGGAAGGCACTCTTGTCGGTCAGACTCTTACCATCACAACAACGGAAGAGAAACCATACATCTGGTTTGCAAGCCGCCAGCCACTCATCTTCAACCAATGCGGTTTCGAGACTTCTATGAACACCACAAAGCTAGGTGACCTCTACTACTATTGGTCAGACGAACTTGTAGCTGGTGATGATAACGAATATCAAATTAAACTAAAAGAATAATATGGCAGAAAAGAAAAAATACAACAGCATCCTCGTTAGTGGACGCAAGGACGAGACTCTGACATTTTCGAGATACGTCAAGGACGAAGATTCGGGAGAATCTGTCAAGGAATCGCTCGACAAAAAAGTCAACACTACTGACAAGTTGGAGTCTCAGCAAATCAAGGATGGTGCTATCACCAACGAAAAGTTGGCTGCTGATTCTGTTGGCAACTCCAACCTCCAAGATGGTTCTGTTAGCAACGAGAAACTGGAGGATGGAAGTGTTACCAATGAGAAGTTAGCAGAGAACTCCATCACCAAAGACAAGTTGAAAGACAACACCATCGGTGTAGAAAAGTTAGACCCAGAGCTTCGTCAGACTATTAATGCAGCTACTGGACTTCCTGAGAATTTGGTAGAAACCATTCAGAACGTAGATGATACACTGAAAGACCATCAGAGCCAACTAGATGATAAGCAGTCACAGATTGATGATAAGCAACAGCAAATCACCGCCAACGATGATGACATTTCATTGTTGCAGACTCGCAGTACTCAGATGGAAGAAACCATCAAGTCTATAGCCGCTACTGGTGGTGCAAGTCAGGCTACAGCCGTGACTTATGATAACGCTAATTCTCAACTCACAGCTACCAATATCCAAAGTGCAGTAGACGAACTCCAAGGTTCTAAGATAGACAAAACATCAATCTTGCAGGAATCAGGAGAATATGAGGATAAGGTTATGTCACAGAAAGCCGTAAGCACTA
>OIYO01000169.1_pt1 | contig 65675 bp, 60 predicted proteins | sample 1588191 | NCBI WGS metagenome assembly OIYO01 (sample SAMN03283275) | human gut metagenome | biome: human-associated habitat; material: feces | host: Homo sapiens | place: Peru | collected 2012 | reverse complement strand
TCACTTTTTCTCAAAAGTTAAAGCACTCGATGCTGTATTATTGAAAATTGCTATAAATCGGCTCAGTAATAGGAAATAACCTCCACTTTTTGGTCAAAAGAAAGTGGAGGTTATTTGCGGCGCATCGATTAAGGGGAAAAATACTATGGAAATGCTTGTCTTTATTTCGTATTGTGTACTGAGCTACTGGGCGGTTGGACAGACGATCTATGCTAACAAGATTCAAATTGGGTCATTAAAGGATATCTTCTTGACAAGATTTGTTCTTGGTGTGCTGCTGGGACTGATTTTGATTCCAGTGGCGATTCTGAAGAAACTGTTCATCCATTGAGATGGGAGGAAAAACCATGAAAGAGCTATTTGAAATCTATGATGGCAGTGCAGAAGCTAAAAAAGCCAAAGGAACCCCCAAAAATCTGAGCGGCTTTCATCCGCTGTTTACCGCATCTGCACGCAGAAGCATCGCGCTAGATTCCTTAAAGATTTGGCTGCTGCTGGGATTTATTGTGGGCGTGGTGACAGGTGTTGCAACCGGTGCCGGAGCGGTGTCGGTCCTTTTAGGGCTTCTGATCGCCGCAGTGATTTATTTTGGTTTCCGAGATGATGTCTACAAAAAGGTATACGGCCCGGAGCATGACAGAGGTCAGCTGCCCTTGCCAGAAGGAATGAGCTGGGAAGGAGCCGTAGACCGCATCCGCCGCGGATTTGCCAATCCGGACGTTGAACAGGTTACGGATACTGCGGATGCCATGACCTTTTACAGCAAAAAGCGTGGAACCTATCAGCTGAAAAACACAGCCGACGGCCTGAAAATGACCATCCTGACCAAACCGTCCAAAAGCAGTAAGAAAGAATACCTGTATGCGGTGTTCAGCAGCGTTCTGCTGTCGCAGGTAATCGCCATCCTGTACCCTGAAAAAATTTCTGCGGAGCAGGTGGAAGAAGAAAAGGAGGCAGTCCGGAAGCTGTTCGGCGCACATAAGATGCCTCTGGTCATTGAACTGGCGATTACAGCGGCGTTTGTTGCATTCGCGGTATATATGTTGTATCCTGTGCTTTACTCAGACAATGCACGTTCCAAAGGAGTTTCGGACGGATACTTTAGTGCTTTTCCGGCAGGAACAACGGTTGGCGAGGTGCTGGACGATTTCTTTGCAAACGGCAAGTGGGAAAACTATGAACAGGACGGAGTGGCTTTTGTCCACTACAGCGGTGAGTGCGTCAGCACACAAACGGGAGAAAAAGTCATCGTTGGCATCTATTTCAAGTTGAATGAAGATTCCTCTTTTGAAATTGACCGAATGACTTGGAACGGCGAAACGATGAACTTATTAAAGCAGAACGAAGTGCTCTCTGAGATCAGTGATAGCTATTGCAAAGATCATGGAATTGACAGCAGCAATGCGATTGATAATGCTCTAAATGATGTTGCCGGTGCTGTATCTGATCCGGAGAGTGTGACAGAAGAGCCTGTGGCTGCGTCGGTGAACGAAGCCTATTCGGAAAGTAATGAAAGTGCTGCTTTGATAGAGGAGATTATGACGGCAGCTCGTGAATATTATGAGAACGATGTGCTGCCAGCGTCCGAGCGTGCAAGATTCCAAAGCATTGACAAAAATGAGCTTGCCATTGCTTGGCAGGATGCGATGTATACGGATATATACGAATGCACCAGCCAGGCAGATTATGCACGGGCGTGGAATCGGTTCGTGAATTATATTTGTTTCTACGCGCATATTGATGGTGATACTGACAAGGTTTCGGGTTATTCGGACTATTATGATGTCTATATGAATGGACCGGTTTATGCGGAAACGGACGATGAAGCGGAGCCTTATGTCGATGAAGTAGTGAGAATCGCAGCAAACAACGGTGCCCAAATACAATCTTGACGTAAGTGCAAGGCGTAAAATCCTTCTTGAAATTTGAGACGAACTTAAAAATCAATAAGACTAAATCCCGCTGGATTCCTGCTACGGAGTCCAACGGGATTCTTTTTGCCCCAAACGAAAGATACGGCTCACTGACATTGGCTCATATACTGGATCAGGTCTTGCTTGTAAACCTTCCAGAGCTTTCCCATCTTGAAGGCGGGAATTTCGCCGCTGTTCAGAAGACGAAGCAGTAGATTTCTGCCAACATGCGTAATTTCCATGACCTGCCGGAAGCTCAGGACATCGGGATAGTTGTCTAGCATTGAAAATCAACTCCATTCTTGTGATCTTGATGAATTTTTGCGCTTCATTGCACGGATCATTTTTTGTTCGCTCAAAGCCCTTGTACCCTTGTGCATAAGGGTGTGCATGGAAATCTGCCGCATTGACGATCGTTCAGGATGCGACAAGGGATGATTACATCGTTGATCTCTAATTTTTTCAAAGCCTTTGCGATTTTCTTTTTATGATGTATATTATCGGTCAGTTCCGGCTCATCCTGCGCTTCGATATACGCACTGACAAGTTCTTTGGTATCGTCATCAAGATTGCTCGTTTGTACGGCTTTCAGGGCAGTTGGAACGTTATACCACGAATGCTTGCCAAAATAATCGACGGCATACCGATATAGAAAGAGCGGAATATCATCACTGATTTTATCAAAATAATGAAACAGCGCATGATTTCCAAACTGGAACTTTGAAGATTTTGATTCCAACTTATCGTGCTCAAATTCTTTCAGACTGGGGCGCTTTAATTGAATTTCATATCGGACCAGATTTTTTGAGCGTTCCAAATCATCCGGAGAAATCGGATAGCTCTCCTTTTCACAATTCAAGAGCTGCTGATGCTTATCATAGAGTGCAAAATCATACCACGTTTTTTCAAATTTACAGCTTCGGATCTCATTGTGCTGGTTATAGTGTAGTGCGCGCCCTTTTCTGTACGGGTCAACGCTTCCTGCATAGCGAATAATTTTTACCATCAGCGAGGGATCGCATTTCACATAGAAGTCTTGCGTAATATCCAACCGGTGTATTTTCCATTTAACAGAATCCTCGATTTCAAGGAGTCCAAGCTGCTTCAATTCATTCAGAAATGCCTGCTCTTGCATGGCCAAACCTTCTGGCGATAAATCTGTTAAACTTAAACGAGATGGATCACCTGCGATCCGAGCGAGGTTTACACCAGATAACGTTATGTATCGCTTCTTAAAATCTGGGTAATCTGCCAATGTGATGGTCAAACCACCATCTTTTCTTTTATAAGAGTAGCCTTTTTTCGAGGAGCCATGATACGGAATCCGATAGTATTTTCCAGCGGATACCATTTTTTGAATTGCCATAAATACAGCGCGCCTCGCTTCGCAATCCTTGTACGTTCCATTTACTTCAAACGTATGAATGGAAGGTGCTAAAAGTGGGAGTTTCTTTGCCATTGTCATAAAAACACCTCTTTTTGTGATTTATCAGGATGTTATGAATCAAATAGAAATTGATCGGGAGGAACAACTACTATAAAAACGCATAGCATCCTATCTGGTGATTTATGACACTGTTATCCATAGATCGAAATCTAATAGAATGATAATAAACTGCTTTTTGGGATTTCTTATAGGGCGATTTGATCAAAGGCAGCGTATTTTCGATCTCTGCCCTTCAAATTCATTATGCGAATGGAAAAATCATTACAGACTGCAATAAATCCAGTTTCGACATTTGGGATGGTTTTCGTCCGATCAGACAGGCCTGGTTTTCTTCGGCAAGATCCAGCGGGCCAATGCGTGGATGAAGTGATTCAGATTGCAGAGGAAAGCGGCGCCGAAATTCAGTTCTACTAAAAGATAATCATAAGCGACCATGAGGCGGAGCTTTTGCGCAGATAAAATGCTGCGGGAAGCTCCGTTTTTTGTATAAATAAAAACTTTTTACTCTTCGGTTTCGCTCTATAAAACTTATATAAGAATAAAATTTCCTGAATACTAGAATAAAAACTGAAAATGAGGTATACTAATAGCAGAAAGGAGTTGAAAGAATGCTTTGCCAGTTTTCTTTTCAGAATTTTAAGTCTTATAAGGATGAAACGACATTTGATTTCCGTGCAATGGCAATTCCGGAGTTTCAGGATGCCTTGATTCGGCAGGAGAAAGCGGAAGATTTGCTTCCGGTCAGCGCGGTCTATGGCCCTAATGGTGGCGGTAAGACGAATCTGCTTCAGGCATTCTTTTGCCTGATTAACCTTGTCGTAAAGCCGATTCATGCATTGGAGAAGAATCGGCAGCCAATGATTTTCCAGCAGGGCAGCAGTGTGACTCCCTTTATGCTGGATGAAAACTCTGTAAATGAGCCTACGATTTTTCAGGTGTTCTTCCGTGTAGACGAGAAGGAATACCAGTATTACATTGCGCTCAAGGAAGAAATTGTCTTTGAGTCTCTTCTGTGGCGTACACTTGGTGGTAAGAAGACAGGACTGATTTTTGAACGAGACGGCCAGAAGATTGAATTGGGTGCAAGTATCAATAAGGCAAGCATCAACTTGGACGTCAACCCGAAGATGCCGCATCTTTCTTTTTTGGCAATCAATTATAATATTCCTGTGATTGCAGAAGTGCAAAATTGGTTTGAATCCTGTATTACGCAGAGCTACGCAAACCCCAGAGCAGAAAATATTGTGCTGGTGTCCAAGAATGAATCGACCAAGGAAAGCCTGATTCATGCACTGAATGATGTAGGTATTGATTTGTCCGGTTATCGCTATGATGAGGATAGCAAGCACTTGTTTACGCAGAGAACGATCAATGGAAAGGTCTATGAGCTTCCCTTTGAAGCGGAGTCGGATGGAACCAAGAAAATGATTGCAGCTCTGCCGGTTCTGATGGTAGCATTGCAGGAGGGCCGCACAGTGGTTGTGGACGAATTGGATGCCAAGCTGCATCCGAAGCTGCTTCGGTATGTGATTCAGATGTTCAAGAACCCGGAACTGAATAAGAAGGGTGCACAACTGCTATTTAGCTCGCACGACCTGACTACGATGAAGAATACTGTTTTCCGTCGTGATGAAATCTGGTTTGCCGCGATGAATGACAATCATGAGAGCGAGATTTATTCGCTTTATGAATTCCGGCAGGAGGACAATACTCGCGTCAAGAGCACAGCGGCCTTTGATAAGCAGTATCTGGAAGGCCGATATGGTGCAGATCAATGTGTGTCTGTGTTTGAAGGTTCTGGCAAATGGTAAAGCGGAAAGTTTACATGGGTGTGATTGGTTAGACCTGTGCAGGGTGGGAATAAAGGAGGCCAACACGATATGTGTGAAGTGCTGGATAGAATAGAAAACTGTGGTATCGACAAAGGGAAAGCTGAGGGCAGAATTAAAGGAAGAACACAAGTGATGGCGCTTATGAAGAAGCTTTTTGAGCAGAATCGTATTGATGATGCGAAAAAGGCTTCCGAGAACGCGGCCTATTATGACCGTCTGCTAAAAGAGCTAGGAATCAACTAAAAAACGAAAATATAAGGAACAACCGACAACGAGAGATGCAGTCAAAGTTGAAGAATCAACGATGGCTGCGCGGACTTTTTATTGGATGTTCTACATCTACTAAAAAATCCTTTTATTTCGGACAGAAATCAGCTATAATAAGAGATGAAGTGGAAGAGAATTCTGAAATCACACGCTGAGAGGAACTTTACCTATGAAAATCAAGAGCATTGCCTTAGAGAATTTTATGATTTTCGATTCTGTTGATGTGGAGTGGTCTTCGGGCATCAATGTGATTTTAGGCGATAATAGCACAGGCAAGACCACGTTGCTGAAAGCTTTGTATGCACTGGTAAAGCCGTACAGTCGAAAGGACTTTCCCAAATGTACACTGCCGCAGCAGGAAGATATGATCGTCAATAAGATGGTTGGCGTTTTCCGCCCCGATGAGGGGAAAATTGGCCGCATGGCAAGTCGCAAGCGTGGCGTATCGAAGACGACACAGATGAAGGTCTGCATGGCTGAGGGCGATGTAATCAATGTGTCGTTCGGAAGCCGAAAGGAAAACCATGCCGATGTGTCCATTCAGGCAGAGGAAAAAGATAAGCCGTTTGAACCTGTCTATCTGCCACCCAAGGAAATGATTTCGGCAACAGAACATTTCCAGAGTCTGTATGAGGAGTATCATATTGACTTTGAAGAAATGTACTATGACCTCACCAAATTGCTGGATAAGCCGCTGAAAAAGGGCGCATATACCAGCGAGCAGAACGAAGTCCTCTCAAAATTTGAGGAAAGTATGAAAGGCAAAGTCGTTCAGAAAGACAAGAAGTTCTACCTGAACGTGGAGGGCGAAGGTTCTTTTGAAATGGGCCTGCTTTCCGAGGGCTATAAAAAGCTTGCAACGATTGTTTACCTGATTCAGTCCGGCAGTCTTAGCAATGGCTCGATTCTGTTCTGGGATGAGCCTGAAACCAATATGAATCCGAAGATGGTGGAGCCTGTTGCACAGGCATTGGGAGCATTGGCTCGTGCAGGAGTTCAGGTTTTTGTTACGACCCATGATTATTTTACTATGCAGAGCTTTAATCTGATGGCAAAATATCCGCAAGGTAAGCCTGTCAATGTGCAGTTTATCTCGCTGTACCGTGACGAGGATGGAAAAATTGCTATGGAGACAGGGAAAGAACTGACCGACCTTGACCATAATTCGATTATGGAAGAGTTTGATGAGCTGTATAATCGGGAACAGGATTTGATTTATGGTACTAACTGAAGGAGAACTGCAATTTACGTTTCCGGGAGAAAAGGCCATCAAATTTGATGATACCGAATTTTATCGGAAACGGTTCAATAAGCTGTCAGGCGCAAAAGGCGTGGACTTCATCTGTGATACGGACGATTTTTTGATGTTGCTTGAGGTAAAGGATTGCCTTGGCAATGAAGCAGAAAACGGTTGGAGAATAGCAATAGATAATACAAAGGTAGCCACTTCGCCAACGTCAGTCGATACAGAAGGCAGAGAAAGTTTTGATAATGAAGTAGCGCATAAGGTGGCTATGACAATCTCCTGTCTGCTTGGTGCACAGACCTTCGGTGAAAATCGTCCATTCCAGCAGGAAGAACTGATTCCGTATGCAAAGGCATTGGAAAATGAGAAAGTTGCACAGCGCAACAAGACCGTTTTTGTTATTCTGCTGTTGGAGGGTGACTTCCAATCTGGTACTCGAACCAAGAAAATGAACATGGATAGAATCCAACTCAGCATTGAAAAGAAATTGAAATGGCTGAATTGCAAGGTTTCGGTCGTAGATGCCGGTACATACAGGAGCAATCTCTTTGAAGTAGAGCGTATAACCTGAAAAGACACTTTATTATATTAGGTGTGGTGTTCGTTGAATAAGAAGAACAGAATGAACACATTTCCATCGAAAATAAAACCTGAACGATGCAAAGGCACTTGGTCTCCTATTACAGGGGCCAAGTGCCTTTTATGTCTTGTTTTGTGAGCGGAAAGAAGGTACAATAATAGCAAGTGACTCACATCTGCGAGGTGATACCATGCTGAACATCTACTTTGGAGATATGCCGGAGGCAGTCTACAATACGTCGGTCTATTTTAACTATACCTACGAGGACGAGTGGCTGACTTCTGACTTTGCCAAAGAGGTCATCAAGAAAATTGATAAGTCCGATGTCAAAGGCCCTCATGCGGTGGAAAGCCCGGTTCTGGGAGTCATCTCGCCGGAAAAACTGTCCGGCGGCACGAAAACGCTTTTGCTGATGGCAAACGACCCGGAAAAGGTATTTAATGCCTCAACTTGCGGTGACAACTGTGCACCCTTTATTCTGAAGCTGGCGAAAAAGAAGGATTTGACCATCAACCTGCGGCATCTCATGGATTTCGGCAAGAAGAAATTCCCGGTGGACGTAAAAGTCCTGAATACCGGTGATGTGGTGCACAGCATGGAAGAACTGATGCCGATTGCATTTCAGTTTGTGTGATAGCTGGAAATGGGTTCTTTTGACGAATTGAAATGAAATTTTAAGATTGATGTTTTTCGGTTGCTAAGGTAAAAAAGCAGGTTGTTGATCTGCCCGCAATCGTCAGTAAAGACGAAGCCTATCAGAATGCTATAAAAAACTCAGGTGCACAGAATGCTCGTGTTGAAAGCGACCGTGCAACGATGCAGGCAATTCTCGATTCCATGAGTACGACGATTGAACTGTACAAGGCAGTGAACGAAAACCCAGCACTCTGTAAGTGGATTCAGGATATGGTTTTTGCCAACACGTATCAGACTTCGCCGCCTGCCAAAGAAGATCAGCCTGATTTCGATTGAAACACCAAAAGATATGTGATAAAATCAACTTATGATAGGGGATTATGCCCATCGATGGGTGCTCGGCCTATCAATTTGCATGAAATTTGGATTTTGGAAGGAAGCAGCTATGCGTATTGAAAATCTGACCTTGAAAAATTTCAGGAACTTTGAAAATGCCGAGATTCCGCTGAATCCTAAGATGAATATTGTAATCGGCAACAACGGTAGCGGAAAAAGTTCTCTGCTTATGGGCGCATTGACTGCCGCCAGCACTTTCTTCCTTGGAATTGACTATGCTTCTCCCCGCAGCATTAAAACGGAAGACGTTCGCCACGTGGCGTATGAAACCAATAAAATTTATCAGCAGCGCGAAATTTATCCGGTTGAGGTGTCCTGTCAGGGTGTTGTAAATGGTACTGGTTGCGCATGGTCTCGCTCACTGAGCGGGCCAAAGTCCAAAACTGCCTATGGTGCAGCATCGGATCTGAAAAAAATTGCATCCAAACTTCAAAAAGAAGCAGCACTTCCTTCTTCGCAAACGGTATTGCCGCTCATTGCTTACTATGGTACGGGTCGCCTGTGGGCACAAAAGCAGGCGAAACAGAAGGGAAAACAGAAGCTGAAATCCCGCTTTGAAGGCTATCAGGACTGCATCGCAGAGCAGGCCACGGACAAGCAGCTTATGGAGTGGTTCAGCGACATGACCCTTCTTGTCAGCCAGGAAGGACCTATTCCGCAGGTGAGCGCGGTCCAGCGGGCGTTGGAACGCTGCTTTGCGGATTTGATCGACCATGATGAAACGCAGCATGTTAAGGTGGAATATCGTCAGAGGTATCGGGCGATTGTTGTTGAATACGTTAATCGGAATGGCGAACATGAGCTTCATCCGATGTCCGAGATGAGCGATGGATACCGGTCTGTGCTGAATATGGTAGCAGATATTGCGCACCGGATGGCTGTTTTGAATCCCCAGCTCGGTGATTCCGTTCTGGAAACACCCGGTATCATCATCATTGATGAGATTGAATTGCACTTGCATCCCGGCTGGCAAAAGCGAATCCTGAATGACTTGACAACGGTTTTTCCCAATATTCAGTTTATTGTATCCACGCATTCTCCGGAAGTGATTACTTCCTATAAGGATGCAAATCTTATTCTGCTGAAACATGAGGGCAGTGCAACACAAATCGATTCTGCCTACGGCAAGGATGTAAACACTATTCTGCGAAGCATCTTGCTGGTTGGAGATCGTCCGATTGAAATTGAAAAGCTGTTTGATAAATTCTCGGAGCTTCTCCATAAGGAGGATTACGCAAAAGCCAAAGAGGTGCTGGGAAATCTGGAACAGATTTTGGGATATGATGATCCGTCCGTCTATGAGGCCAGAAGCAGTCTGGAAATCGAGCAAATGGAGTGGCCAGAATGAGGTATATCAAAAAGTCGGAAATGGAACCGCGAGATTTGCGAGAGTATAAAAAGAACTGTTGCAAAGCATCCCCGCCGTTAAAAATCACCTATAAAGATATGCCGAAGGACGGTACACGGCAGCAGTTGGCACGAGACCAAGGGTATCTTTGCGCATATTGTATGCGTCGTGTAAGTCTTGATCCGGCAGACCAACTCAACTATCTGAATATTGAACACCTTGACCCGCAAAATCAGTTGACGGATGAGGCAGCTACGGATTTTTCAAATCTTCTGGGCGTGTGTCCCGGAAATCGGAGTTCTACGGAAAATGCAAAAAAGACTTGCGATGCCTACCGTGGAATCTTGGAAGAAGATCAGCAGACAATGCGCTTGAATCCGCTGGATGAAGCTCAGATGGATACAATCTTCTACCAAAGAAATGGTGAGATAGGATCAATCGACACGGAACTTAACAAGGAACTTTCCGATAAGCTCAACCTGAACAGTGAAGCGGCCTACTTACTGCAAAATCGTGAAACTGCTTACAGTCAGTTGGTAAGATTTCTGAAAGCCAAAAAGCCCATAGGTGAATGGTCAAAGCCATTTCTTCAGCAGGCATGGCAGTTGTTTTGTACGCCGGACAAAACAGGGGCCTATCGGGAATATGTTGGGGTCTATGAATACTGGCTTAAGCATTGGATGAAGAAGTGATCTCGTGCTAAGTGTTAGGACTATGTGCCGTTGCTTGAAGCACAAAGTCTGCTGCGGGGTTCAATATCATGCGGCTTATAGCTTGCTCAAAACGAAAACAACGCACCACTGCAAATCCCAACGCTCTGCAATTTTGGCACCCGCTCAGGCTTCCATCAAGCCCCCGCAAGTAATTGCGTAAGGGCCTGAATCGACACCAATAACGCAAATGAACCGCCCCGGTTTCCATAGCAGGAAGCCAGGGCGGTTTTTTATACAAAAAAAAGAAATCGTTTTTTTGTAGCTTTGATGAATTTGCGCAGAGCCGTTGACAGCAGAAGGGCAGAAGCGTATCTTTGGAACAGAAGACGGAACCGGGCTATAAATAGCAGGTTTCTTTACCTTGCGAGGAGACTTTCGTTTTGATGAGGCACGACCCGGTGCACTGTTTTTTTTCATTTGCGGAGATGAAATACAAAAAGTACTGATTATGGGATACATGATCTGTTATGCTCGGTACATGGAAGGCACACACACCGGAAAAGGAGCAAAAATGCGATGGACGTTGAATAAAACAAGGTTTTTGGTCGGTAAAACGGACCCAGAGAATACCAGCCTGTGGCTGCCGCTCTGGATGCACCTGTGGGATACGGCGGGCATCATGGAGCGGCTGGTCCGGCAGTGGCTCCCGGAAAGCGTAAAACGGGCCATGGGCTTTGAGCGCGAGGAAGCGTTGCTCGCGCACGCCCGGTTTCTGGGCGGAATCCATGATATAGGCAAGGCTACGGTAGCCTTTCAGGTAAATATCCTGCGCACCCTGCCGGAGGCGCGGCAGCGGCTGGAAACGTTGACGCCGCTGGACTGTCCTGAACAGAACCGCCGGGAGTCGCCGCATGCCCGGGCGGGCGAGGCGATCCTTCTGTGGGATGATTGTCCCGGCGGGCTAGCCTCCATTGTGGGGGCACACCACGGCAAACCGCAGAACTGCGCGGCGGTCGATGACCAGTTGGAGTGCTGGGAGAGCAACTACTACCCCAAGGGACAGAGAAAGGTCTGGCAGGGCTTCTGGACAGAACTGCTCATGACTGTTTTGCAGGACTGCGGCTTTGACGACACAGCAGAACTGTATGATCTGGACCCGCAGGAGGAAGTACTTCTGACCGGACTTCTGATCATGGCAGACTGGATCGCCAGCAATACGGAGTACTTCCCCCTTATCCCGGTAGAAGAGCTGGGCAGCGTGGAGGATTACCCGGCGCGGGTGGACAGGGCTTGGGAAAAGCTGGCCCTGCCCTTCCCGTGGGAGGCACAGCCCGGCATCGCAGACCCGCAGGAATTTGCGGTGCGGTTCGGCTTTGCGCCCAATGCGGTGCAGAGGGCTGTTCTGGAGGCTGTGGATACCGCAGCGGAACCGGGCATCCTGATCTTGGAAGCACAGATGGGCGTGGGCAAAACCGAGGCGGCGCTGGCCGCTGCGGAAATCATGGCCAACAGGTTCGGGCTGGGCGGTGTCTTTTTCGGGCTGCCCACACAGGCCACGGCAAACGGCATCTTTCCTCGGCTGCTTGGCTGGGCAGACACGCAGTCTGAGGAGACGCTGCCGCAGGCTATAAAGCTGGCGCACGGCATGGCGGAACTGAACGAGAGCTATCTGCGGCTGCAGGGGCACGGGGTGCAGTTGGAGGAGGACGCGCAGGAAGAGCATCAGGTGCAGGTACACCAGTGGTTTCGGGGAAACAAGCAGGCACTGCTGGCAAACTTTGTGATTGGTACAGTGGATCAGCTGCTGCTGGCAGCACTTGCCCAGAAGCACGTTATGCTGCGGCATCTGGGGCTTGCGGGCAAGGTGGTTATTATTGACGAGTGCCACGCCTACGATACCTACATGAACTGCTATCTGGACCGGGTACTGGAATGGCTGGGCTGGTACAAGGTGCCGGTCATCCTGTTGTCAGCCACTCTGCCCGCCCGGCGGCGCACAGAGCTGGTCGAGGCCTACCAGCAGAAAAAGGCTGCCCCGGACGCCCCGTGGAAAACCAGCTGCGGCTATCCGCTGCTGACATGGACGGATGGCGCAGAGGTAAAGCAGACGGCCATCCCACCGGACGCACCCGGTCAAACGGTGCAGATAACTACGCTCACAGAGCCGGAGCTGCCCGCGCTGCTGCGCCGGAAACTGGCAGAGGGCGGCTGCGCGGGGGTGATCGTAAATACGGTCAAAAAGGCGCAGAAGATCGCGCAGCTGCTGCGGGAAAGCCTACCGGACAAAGAGGTGCAGCTGTTCCATGCGCAGTTCCTGATGCCGGACCGCGCAGCGCGGGAAGAGCAGCTGATGGAACGCATCGGCAAGGGCTCTGCACTGGAGCGCCGGAACGACCTGATCGTGGTGGGCACGCAAGTGATGGAGCAGTCGCTGGATATTGATCTGGATGTTCTTGTTACAGAGCTTTGCCCAATGGATCTGCTGTTGCAGCGCATTGGACGGCTGCACCGCCACCGCCGCAGCCGTCCCGCCCCTTTGCAGCAGACCTGCTGCGCGGTGCTGGACACCGGGGAGGATGCCTTTGACGCGGGCAGCGAGGCAGTATATGGACAGTGGCTGCTCTGGCGTACCCGGAAGTTTCTACCCCGGAGCATCCGGCTGCCGGAGGAGATCTCTCCGCTGGTGCAGCGGGTCTACGGCTGGGAGCGGGAAGCTCCTGGCGGGGCGCAGGGTGAGGAAATGCACTGCGTATATGAGAAGACGCAGGAGAAAAAGAAAGCACGCGCCGAGGCGTACCTTGTGCCGCAGCCGGAAACGCACCGGCTGGCGCAGCTGAATACGCTGGACGACTGGATGCAGAACGAGGGAGCCCGCTCTGACCCGGCAGCGCGGGCGGCAGTGCGGGACGGCGATCCCTCGGTAGAAGTGCTGGTAATGCAGCGCTGGGCAGACGGCAGCATCCACTTTCTGCCGTGGCAGGAGAGCGGCACTGCCGTAGCTGCCGACAGCCCGCCCCCGCCGGAAACGGCACTGAAGATCGCCCGGCAGAAGCTACGGCTCCCGGCGGTGTTCGGCAAAGCGTGGAAGGTGGACCGGGTCATCCGGGAGTTGGAAGCGGATAACCGCAGTCGCCTTGCGGCGTGGCAGCTGTCACCGCTGCTGCACGGAGAACTGATTCTGCTGCTGGACGAAAACCTGACTGCCCGGCTTGCGGGCATGGAGCTTTGTTATGACCGTGAAAACGGCCTGTATTACCAAAAGGAGGAGACGGATGAAGGAAATTGAATTCAACCTGCTGACCGAACCGTGGATACGGGTGCGGTTGCGGGACAACACGGTGCGGGAGGTGTCGTTGACCGAGGCACTGGTGTCGGCGCAGGACTATGTGGACCTTGCGGGCGAGATGCCCACCCAAAACGCCGCTGTTCTGCGTCTGCTGCTGGCAGTGTTGTTTACGGTGTTTTCCCGGGTGGATGCAAAGGGATGCCCCCGCCCGCTGGAGCGGAACGATGATGCTCTGGAGCGCTGGAAAGAGCTGTGGCAACTGAGGCATTTCCCGGCGGAGCCTGTCCGGGACTATCTGGAGCAGTGGAAGGACCGCTTCTGGCTGTTCCACCCGACACACCCCTTCTGGCAGGTGCCGCAGGCAAAAATCGGCACGGAGTACGGCGCGGCTATGCTCAATGGCGAAATGATAGAAAGCAAAAACAAACTCCGACTCTTTCCGCTGTATGCGGGGCAGAGCAAGGAGCAGCTGAGCTACCCGCAAGCCGCGCGGTGGCTGCTGTCTGTGAACGGTTTTGATGATACTTCTTTAAAGCCAAAAGGAAAGAATTTGCCATCTATAAGTGTTGGTTGGCTTGGAACGCTTGGCTTTATTCAGGCACTGGGCGATACTTTGTACGAAACCCTGATGCTGAACCTTACGCTGCTGCGTGACGGTCGGGAATGCTGGGGTGAGAACAAGCCCTGCTGGGAACGGGAAACACCAAGAAGCGGGGAACGGACAGAGGTTTGTTGCCCGGATGACCCGGCACAGCTGCTCACCCTGCAATCCCGAAGACTGCTGCTGCACAGGATGGGGAAAATTGTGGACAAGGCTTTCGCATTGGGGGGTGATTTTTTCCCAAAAGAAAATGCCTTTGCCGAGCAAATGACCATCTGGCACACGATGCCGGTAAAGAAGAACGAGCCGGTGGTGTTCGTGCCCTGCCGCCATGACCCGTCCAAACAGCTCTGGCGGGAGTTCCCAGCGGTCTTTTGTCAGGACAGCGGGCATCGCCCGGGCGTTGTATGCTGGATCGAGAAATTGCAGGAACGGAGATTGAAACTTCTGGACCCATGCAGAAAGGTACATTTCCGCATAGTTGGTGTGTTGTATGGTACGCAGAACCACATAGACGACATTTTCAGCGACAGCCTGACCTTTCAGGCGGGGCTTCTGGATGAACTGAGCAAGCAGTGGACGGTGCGGATAAACCGGGAAGTGCAGCGCTGCGAGGATACCGCAGAGCTTATCGGAATACTGTGCAAGGAGCTGAAGCTTGCCGGTGGATTGGACTATAATCAGGTAAAAGGCTTCATGGAGGTGCAGAAGGTAACGGAGGACGCCCGTGCACAGTTCTACTTTGCGGTGGACCAGCCTTTCCGGCAGTGGCTTCAGGCGATCGACCCGGAGCAGGATGACCCAGATGAGGCAGCGCTGCGCTGGCAGGCGCAGGCACGCAGCATTGCGGAACGAATGGGAAAACAGATGGTAATGGAGGCCGGAAACGCCGCTCTGAAGGGTCACCGTATTTTGGTGGACAAAGGTAAAAAGACGGAGCGCACCATCTTGTATACCTCGCCAAAGGCCTATAATCATTTCCGCGCAAGGCTTTGGGAGACCTATCCCAAAGCAGAACCATAAAGGGGGAATTGTATGAAAACACAGGACGTCAAAATGTATGCGGCGCAGCAGCTGCACAGGCTTCAGGCTCTGCCGGACAACCAGCGACGGGCAGAACTGGCAAAGCTGCGGCGCGGCATCGGCCATGCGCCCGGCGAGCTGCCGGAACTGTGGGGAAGTTTTTTGCTGGAAATGCCGGAAAGCTTTCAGAGCCGCAGTACTCCCTCGGCGGCAGAGTGGGCGGTCTACCTTGCCCTGACCCTGTATGCTGTACATCAGCAGGGGAACGACCGCCCCATGAACTGCCCCGGCAACACGCTGGGGCGTGCGGTGCGGCAGCTGGCAGAGCGGAACAGTGCCGGACAGGACTGGACCGAGGCCAGTGTGCTGCGGCGGTTCAATGCGCTGGCCACCGCAGAAGAGATCACCGAGATCAGCCACCATCTGCGGGGCATGATCCAGCTGCTGAGCGCGGCAAAGGATGGCGGCATCCCGCTGGACTATCCGCAGCTTGCGGCAGACCTGTATGAATTGCAATGCACCGACCCGCGGCATGCGCAGACCCCCGCCAATGTCCGTCTGCGGTGGGGACAGGACCTGTACCGCGACCCGAAGCCTGCACCGGAAGAGAAAGAAAAGGAGAACTGATTATGAATAAGCGCCTGTATGTTGATTTCCACATTTTGCAGACCGTCCCACCCAGCTGCATCAACCGGGACGATACCGGCAGCCCCAAAACGGCTGTGTACGGCGGTGTGCTCCGCGCCAGAGTTTCCTCGCAGGCATGGAAGCGCGCCATGCGCGCAGCCTTTGCGGAGAATGCTCAGCTGGATGTGGGCAAGCGCACCAAAAAGGCAGCAGAACTGGTGAAGGAGCAGATCCTTGCACTGGCCCCGGAACTGGACGCAGACAAGCTGGCAAAGAAAGCACTAGAGAATGCGGGCATCAAGAGCGACGACAAGGGCACCAAGGCTTTGTTCTTCATGAGCACTGCACAGGCAAAGGCACTGGCAGAGCTGGCTGTGGAGGGTTCTTCGGATAAGAAGCAGTATCGGGATGCCCTGAAAGCAACCCCTTCGATGGATATGGCGCTGTTTGGTCGCATGGTGGCAGATGACCCTTCTCTGAACTATGACGCCGCTGCGCAGGTGGCGCACAGCATCTCCACCCATGCCGTACAGAACGAGTACGATTACTTTACCGCTGTGGATGACTGTCAGGCAGAGGACAACGCCGGTGCAGGCCATCTGGGCACGGTGGAGTACAACTCCTCCACCCTGTACCGCTATGCTACAGTGAACGTGATGGAGCTGGCCGGGCAGCTGGGTGCAGCGCAGGCAGCGGAAACGGTGCGGGCCTTTGGCGAGGAATTCCTCTTCTCCATGCCCACCGGCAAGCAGAACACCTTTGCAAACCGTACCCTGCCGGACGCGGTATATGTGACCCTGCGGGAAGATCAGCCGGTGAACCTGTGCGGCGCATTCGAGCAGGCCGTGCCCCGCAGTGCGCAGGGTTACGCCGCGCCTTCCAAGGCGGCACTGGCGCAGTATGCGCAGCAGATGTACAGTAGCTTTGCGGAGGCCCCGGCGCAAAGCTTTACTGTGGGCAGCGGGCTGGAGGTTCTGGCTCCGGCGCAGACGGCAAAGGCTATGCTGGACGCACTGGAAAAGGCTGTCCGGGATGCACTTGCCGGAAATGGGGTGGGGTAATGGCAACGCTGTTGCTTCGGCTGGCAGCGCCTTTGCAGGCGTGGGGCGCGGACTCTAAATTTGAGACCCGCAAGACCAACCGGGAACCCACCAAGAGCGGCGTGATCGGCCTGCTGGCGGCAGCTCTGGGGCTGCGGCGGGACGAGCGCGAAGCACTGACCCGGCTGACCGGGCTACGGTTCGGCGTCCGCGTGGAGCGGGAAGGGCAGCTGCTGGTGGACTACCACACCGCAAAGGCGCAAGGGGAAAAGAATCCTTATGTGACCTACCGCCACTATTTGCAGGACGCCGTGTTTCTGGCCGGTATTGAAAGCGAGGATGCCGCCCTTTTGCAGCAGTTGCAGCAAGCGCTGCTGCACCCGGCGTTTCCGCTGTATCTCGGCCGCCGTTCCTGCCCGCCCACCCTGCCGCTTTGTCTGGGAGTACGCCCGGGCAGCTTGCAGGAGGTGTTGCAAGCGGAACCGCCCCTGTGCCCGGGACGGCGGAGCCGGATCCTGTTGGACGCTGACCCGCTGGAGCCGGGCACAGCTCCGCAGCGGGATGTGCCGGTGAGCTTTGACCCGCATCACCGGCAGTATGGCTACCGCTCGGTACGGGAGCTTTGGCAGAAAGTGCCGGACAGCCCGGAGACTACGGAACACGATCCGTTCCGGGAATTGTAAAAAGGGGGCGAGAGAATGTATTTATCACGGGTAGAACTCGATCCCACCCGCCGCAGCACCATGGCTGCGCTGGCGGCACCGCAAAAATTGCATGGCGCAGTGGAAAGCGCTTTTGCAGGGGAGCGCCGCCGCAGGCTGTGGCGGTTGGATCGTCTGGGAGAGCGGTTGTATCTGCTGCTGCTCAGCGAGGATGCGCCGGAGCTATCCGGCGTGGTGGAGCAGTTTGGCACCGGAGCGGCTGCGGAGACCCGTAGCTACAACCCGCTTTTGCAGCGGGTGGAGCCGGGCAGCTGCTGGCAGTTCCGACTGACGGCAAACCCTACCAAAAGCTGCAAAGACGCCCAAAACCCCGCAGCGCGGGGAACTGTGGCCGCACACTGCACGACACAGTACCAGAAGCAGTGGCTGTTGGAGCGCGCTGCAAAGCACGGCTTTGCCCTGCGGGACGAGGGATTTACCGTGACCCGGGTGCAGTGGCAGCATTTTGCCAAGCACGGCACCCGGCCGGTGACCCTGTTGGCAGTGACCTATGAGGGCGTTTTACAAGTGACCGATGCAGAGCAGTTCCGGGTGCTGCTGTGTCAGGGCATGGGGCGCGGCAAGGCCTACGGCCTTGGGCTGATGACCGTTATGCGCGGAGGAAACTGAGATGGACGAGATGCCGGGCATGATCCGGCCGGACCTGCAGGCGCTGCCGCAGGTGAAAGACCGGATGACCTTTCTGTATCTGGAACACTGCACCCTTGGCCGGCAGGACGGCGCGATCACTGTTACAGACGAAAAAGGAATCGTTCAAATCCCGGCGGCAGGCATCTCGGTACTGCTGCTGGGGCCGGGTACACGGGTGACCCACCGTGCTATGGAACTTATGGGCGACACGGGCGTGGGCGCTGTCTGGGTGGGCGAGCACGGTGTGCGGTATTACGCTCATGGCCGTCCCCTGACCACCCACTCGCAGCTGCTGCTGCGGCAGGCAGAGCTTGCCAGCAACACCCGCAAGCATCTGGATGTGGTACGCAAGATGTATCAGCTCCGTTTCCCGGACGAGGATATCTCCCGGCTGACTATGCAGCAGCTGCGGGGACGCGAGGGCAGCCGTGTGCGGCAGGTATACCGCAAAGCTTCCAAGGATACCGGCGTTCCGTGGAGCGGCCGACTGTACCGCCCGGAGGATTTTGCATCGGGCGATGCAGTCAATCAGGCGCTTTCTGCCGGGCATGCCTGCCTGTACGGTCTGGCGCACGCGGTGATCGTGGCATTGGGCTGCGCCCCGGGTCTTGGCTTTGTTCATGTAGGGCACGAGTGCTCCTTTGTGTACGATATCGCCGACCTGTACAAGGCCGAGGTGACCATTCCCATCGCCTTTGAAGTGGCGGCACAGGCCCCGGACGACCTGCCGGCCGTAGTGCGCCGCCGGGTGCGGGATGCCATGGTGGAGCATCACATTCTGGAGCGCATGGTGCACGATATCCGATATCTGCTCCTGAATGCGGACGAGCGGGAACAGGAGCCGGAGGTCGTTTATCTGTGGGACAACAAAGTGGGCACTGTGGCCAATGGCATCAATTATTTTGAAGAAGAGGGGGATGAAACATCGTAGTTCTCACCATGACGAACTGCCCGCCGAAACTGCGCGGGGATCTGTCCAAATGGCTGTGCGAGATTAACACCGGCGTTTATGTGGGCAATGTGAGCAGCCGTGTGCGGGATGCCTTATGGGAGCGGGTATGCCAGAACCTGAAAAATGGGCAGGCGACACTGGTGTTCACAACGGCAGGAGAACAGCGGATGGATTTTCGTACCCACAATACCACATGGGAAACCGTGGACTTTGATGGGATCAAACTGATGCGCCGACCACTGCCGCAGGCCGAACAAAAACAGATCAACCTGAAACCAGGGTTCAGCAAAGCGGCGCAGCAGCAAATGGCACGGAAAGCAGGCAGAACAAAGCCGGGCACAGGCGATTACACCGTGATCGATCTGGAAACCACCGGCCTGAAAGCCGCATCCGATTCCATCATCGAATATGGAGCGCTACGGGTCCGGGACGGCGTACCGGTGGAGGACTTGACCATGCTGGTTTGTGGGGCAGAAAACGTCCCGGCAGAGATCACAGCCCTGACAGGGCTCAGCGCTGCGGAATTGCAGCAGGGAACAGAACCACGGGAAGCGCTGCAAAGCTTTTTAACGTTTATTGGAAAAGACCCTCTGGTGGGACATAATATTGCCTTTGATCTGGAGTTTCTGCGCATGGCCTGCAAACGATATGACTTTCCGGCACCGACCAACCGCCAGACGGACCTTGCACAGCTTGCCCGCCGAAACCTTACAAGGATTGCAAATTATAAGCTGGTGACGCTGGCGCAGCATTTTCAGCTGGCAGAAAAAGTGGAGCATCGCGCCCTGCCGGACTGCCGTCTGATACAACAGGTTTATTGCAAACTGAAGGAAACCGCGGTACAATAGCAACGGGAGGCACGGTGCTACGGGATCTTTTTAGTCTTTTCCCCGCATATGCGGGGGTGATCCTCGCTGTAGTTCGTGGATGCCTGTTGTGTGAGGCTTTTCCCCGCATATGCGGGGGTGATCCCGATGCAAGCATGCTCATATGCTTCCCCCTTAGCTTTTCCCCGCATATGCGGGGGTGATCCCAGCACATACGGCCACCATGCAGTCCATGTACGCTTTTCCCCGCATATGCGGGGGTGATCCCTGTAAAGTTTGCGGTGATTTTCTCGTTTCGCTCTTTTCCCCGCATATGCGGGGGTGATCCCAATACGTCTTAGGAAAGGACAAGAAAGGGGAACTTTTCCCCGCATATGCGGGGGTGATCCCGGGAAAAGGGCGCAAATTCCGCGTTACTATGACTTTTCCCCGCATATGCGGGGGTGATCCTGTCCTCATATAGGAGAATCTGTACGCTTTCTGCTTTTCCCCGCATATGCGGGGGTGATCCTACACTGTCCGCATGGTATTAGCATTACTCTTGCTTTTCCCCGCATATGCGGGGGTGATCCCCTCACGGAAGGGTTAGCCAAGTACTTTACTTGACTTTTCCCCGCATATGCGGGGGTGATCCTCACATCGAGAACCAAGCAGCTATGAACTTCAACTTTTCCCCGCATATGCGGGGGTGATCCCTTACCAGAAACCCGGCTCGGCTTATACCGGTACTTTTCCCCGCATATGCGGGGGTGATCCCAAGCGCAACAATCAACGAACTGCGCAACGCGACTTTTCCCCGCATATGCGGGGGTGATCCCAGATGTGCACCATGACTCTGCGAAGGAATCGTCTTTTCCCCGCATATGCGGGGGTGATCCCGATTTGGAGGTTGTGAGCGAACTTCCCTTGGCCTTTTCCCCGCATATGCGGGGGTGATCCCATGGTATGGACACGACCGCTGGATGAAAGAGGCTTTTCCCCGCATATGCGGGGGTGATCCTCCGCATCCGCTGTGCCCTCCTGCGACATTTTGCTTTTCCCCGCATACGCGGGGGTGATCCCTGTAAGGGTGGCTTTACTTTTGGCGATGACAGCTTTTCCCCGCATACGCGGGGCTTACGAAAAAAGAGCCACAGGCTAAACTGAAAATGAAATGATGTTTCTGGAAAGGAGAACTCTGTAATTTTGGCATCCGCCCAGGCTGCTATTAAAAATCCGAGAGTGTAAGGATTTTGCAACGGTTCTCCGTTAAAAATCAAGCATAAAATAAGGCTCACCGTCAATTTGGCGGTGAGCCTTATTTGTTTGCTCATCTGTGAGATGAATTGTGTTTAATATCAAAGCGCAATTTCGGCTTGCGAAACGGAAAAAACACGCGGATAATTTCTTGAATTGCGAATATATACATAGTGACTGCGCATAAAACGAAAAATATTTGCATATACTCTTGAATTTTTTGTGAATTAGAGGTATGATATCAACTATCGACGTCGGATGTCGAGATTATGTGAAAGGGGAATCGATCCTATGTCTTTTAAGAAAGTTGCTGCGGTCGTCAGTTCTCTGCTTCTGATGCTCGCCGTGGTTCCTTCTGCGTTTGCCTGCACGGCGCTTTATGTCGGCAGCGATTACACGGAGGACGGAACGACGATGTTCGGCCGCATCGAAGATCTGGGAACCAACGATTACAACAAGCTGTTCTACGTCAGCGCTGCCGGCAACCACACGGCCGGTGAACTGTACGAGGGCTGCTATGGCTTTACTTACACCTTTACCCATGACAGCTACCGTTATACGGCCCGCCGTGACGACAATGGTCTGGGCGTCTGCCCCGACTGCGACGGCACGCACGACCACACGCCGTATGAAGAGGCTGGCACGAACGAAAAGGGCGTGATGGTCTCTGCGACCGAGTCCCTGTACGGCATGGACGCTGTGCTGGACGTGGACCCCTATGTGGATGACGGCATTGAGGAAGCCGAGATCACGACCGTCCTGCTCAGCGAGGCATCGACCGCGCGGGAAGGCGTGGAGCTGCTGGCTTCCATCTACGATAACGCCGGTGCAGCGGGTGGTTCTGGCGTGTTTATTGCCGACCAGAACGAGACTTGGTTCGTGGAGAACCTGACCGGTCATGAATACATTGCACTGAAGCTTTCCTCCAGCGTAGTGTTCATGCAGCCGAACATCGCCGCGATCGGCAAGATCGACCTTGACGATACTGACAACGTGATCGCTTCTGCAAATGTGATCTCTGTGGCACAGGAAGCTGGCACGTTCGTGGGCGACGCAGAGGCCAATGTCATTGACCTGAATGCCTCCTACAACGGCCCCAGCGAGTCTCCCCGCATGGCGGCTGGCCTGAACTATCTGAACGGTGTGGACACCTTCGAGGAGGACACCTACACCGAGCAGGATTTCGCCATGAGCAATGTCAACGAGAACGGTGAGATCGTTCCGGTCTACTCCAACATCAAGCTGACCAAGAAGTTCTCGGTGGAAGACGCCCTCAACTTCTTCAAGACCGAGCCGATCGCCAAGACCAACAACGTCGAGACGCATCTCTTTCAGGTCAGCAAAACGGGCGACCTGAACACGGCCATCGTCGAGTGGACTGCATTTGACGACAATGTGTACAATGCATTCGTCCCGTACTATCCGCTGCTGACGACCGACACCGCAGACTGCTACAAAGTCTCTCCGGGCGCGGTCGTTCGTTCGGACGAGCAGCCGACCGAGGGCGTCTGGTACAAGGATCAGAAGGGCAGATACTACACCTACCCTGAGAACTGGACCGATTCCTTCTATGGCGCACGCGACGCACTGTCGAACCTGCTGACCTACGGCAATGCTTCGGAGCTGGAAAAGTCCGGCGTCAAGACGGTTTACGCAAAGCTCCAGAAGGACATCATGAAGGACTTCGAGAAGATGAAGGCTGCCGTTGCTGCCGCTGACACGCTGGAAGCAAAACAGGCCGCCGCAACCAAGGCAAGCAACGCGATGAGCGAAAAGGTCCACAACACCACCGTGAAGATGTTCGACCATCTGCAGAACAAGCACGACTTCTGCGCATGGCTGAAGTCCCTGACGAATAAGGCCGCTTAAACAGAACAGGCTCGTTCTGCAAGAGCGCCGAAAGCGATTTTTTCCTAGCATTTTGCCCCGCCCCGGTTTCCACAACAGGAAGCCGGGGCGGTTTTTTGTTGAAAATTTTGTTTTTTTTCTGCAAAGAACAGCAGCAGAACGAAACACGTTAAGCTTCCGGAACAAAAATACAACATAGACACATGAAAAATAGAGACTATGAGGGGAGTTTGAGGAAAAGCGTCGAAAACGAATGAAATTGCACGCTTTCTTGCGAAAAAGAATGTGATGTGGTAATATTTAACTAAGTATTGGCTTTTTCAGCCATCGATATGAGGGTATGTATGATCTGGAAAAAGAAAAAAACAGAAAATGTTTCGGAGCAGGAGCCGGAACCCGCAGAAAAACCAAAAAAATTCACACTAAAACGGCCGGTCATCCACGGGCGCAGGGGGATCGTGATCTGTGTTCTGGCCGTCATTCTGGCGCTCGCGGTCGTGGTAGGTGTGAGTTATAATAAGAAGATCGGGATCTTCTCGGAAAAGCTGCAAACCACGTTCTTCCACCTGTACTCCGAAAAGATCACGAATACACAGACCATCCGGCTGGTGGTCCTGTCGGACCTGCACAACGCGGAATTTGGCGAGGACAACAGCGAACTAATCGAGAAGGTCCAAAAGCTGTCGCCGGACCTCATTTTGCTGGCGGGCGACATGGTGGATAAAAACAGCGACAACACCGAGATCGTTTTGTCGCTCTGTGCCCAGCTCAAAGAAATTGCGCCAGTCTATTATGGGCTTGGAAATCACGAAGGAACGATGATGTACGTCAATGGAAACCGCATCGATTCCGACCTTCGCGCAGAGGGCATCAAGGTGCTCATCAACGATTCGGAGAACGTCACCGTCAAGGGCACAACGCTGTCCATCGGCAGCGTGGCGACCAGTCTCGCGGATTTTGACGAGTATTCGGCTCCGTTCGTCGAACAGTTTGAGCAGAAAGACACCTTGAAAATCCTCATTGCCCACTTCCCGGACCTGTTCTATGAAAAGCTGGCCGATGTCAATGTGGACCTTGCCGTGGCGGGCCACTATCACGGCGGTCAGGTCCAGCTGCCGCTGGTGGGCGGCGTTTACTCCGTGGACAACGGCTTGTTCCCCCAATACTGCAACGGCATGTTCTCTTTGACGAACGGACATCTGTTCGTCACGCGCGGACTCGGCAACAGTCATCGATCCCCCCGGATCAATAACCGCCCCGAGATCGCCGTTATCGACATCAACGCCCGCAAAGACGGAACGGTCGTTGGAACAACAGACGAAAGTTAATGAAAATGAAAACACACGCAAAAAACGTTGAGAGAGGGGCGGAAAGATGATCACCGCATTCAATCTTCTGAAGCAGCTTCTCAAACTTTTCTTTATGGGCAGCGGGCTGTGGCTCCTGTGGAACATCCTGCATCTGCGGTGCGATATGAAATTTGCGTCCTTCAAGCGGGCGTTCCACAACCGGATGCACCGCAAGGCCGCCATTGCGCTGCTGCTGGCGGTTTATTTCACGGCCTACTGCGCCTGTTCCTACGTTTACAACGCCAATCAGGCGACCGAGGTCATCAAGCTGAACTACGAGGAAGCCTCCAAAGGGCAGAACCCCAACCAGACCCGGTTCAATGCGTCTCAAATCCTTTCGGATGAGATGCTGCAAAAGGTCATCGAGCGGGGGGCATACGACGTCACCACGAAAGAATTGGCGGCGTGTCTGAATCTCAGTTCATCCTTTGACAACAGCGGCTTGGGTGATGTGGACAGCCTGAAAATTGCGACCGAATACCGGGTGCACTGTTCCTCAGACGTGCTGCAATATGACATCAAGCCCGACGAGCTGCTGAGCCTTCTGGCGGATGTCTATTATGAATATTTTCTGGAGAATTATGCAGAAAATGACCAAATTCTGAATCTGGACCTTGGCAGTCTGGACGACATGGATTACATGGATGTGGACGACTATCTCAGCATGAAGGCGTATGAACTGAGCAGCTACATCAAGAACTTCGGCTATGAGGATTCCAGTTTCCGGATGGACGACACCGGCGAGACGTTCGCTTCGCTGGGCGAGAAGATCGACAACTTCAGCAATGTGGAGCTGGAACGCTACCGCTCCTTTGTGCTGCAAAACGGCCTGAGCACGAATAAAGTGGATTACAGCACCCGAATGGACTACGAGAACCGGCTGTTGCAGGTCAAGTATGAGAAAAACATGGCGGCGTACAACGTCCGTTTAGAAGCCATCAACCTCTACGACGGCCAAATGGCCCGGATCGTTCTGGTCCCGACCAGCGACCTGAACAACGAGTTCTATATGTCCCGCACGAAAATTGGCGTGGACAACTTTGCGAACGAGGCGGACGACTATCTCAAGGATGCCACCGACCTGCGCAAACAGATGGAAAACAAGCAGTATGCGAACTCGCAAATTCAGAACGCCACCGCGAACTATCTGTTCTACAAACAGGCCGACGAGATGATCCTGAGCATGAAGCAGGAACTGGAGGACCTTGCGGCCCAGTCCAAGAAGCTGAGCGACGCCTATTTGCAGAAAAAGCGGAACGGTTACCTGTATCTGGCGCTGGTGCAGACCAACCTTCAAGCCCTGCTCGGCGTGAAAAAGAGCCTGATCTACAGCGTCGGCTTTGTGGGGATGCTGGAACTGGCCATCCTGCTGCATGAGGTCTGCGTTGCGGAGAAGAAAAAGAGGGACGAAGAAGAATGAAGGATTTTCAGATTTTACGATACCTCAAACAGTTCAAGTTCCTGATCGCCATCGGTTCGATTCTGGCAGGTCTGGTATTCTACTACATGGCCAACAACCGGATGCAGAGCTACACGGCATCCACGGTCATCCAGTACACCAACGCCGAGGCTGAGGACGGCCTTGCTCCGGACGGAACGAAGATCGACACCTCCGAAATTTACGGCTCCTATATCATCTCGAAGGTCATCCAGAACCTTGAAATGGACCCGTCCACGGCCAACATGGATAACATCCGGAGCAGCATCACCATCACGCCCATCATCACCGATGAGCAGCAGCAGATCTTCGACGGCAAGGTGGCGCAGGGCGAGGAAGCGTCGCTGATCGCGACCCGCTACAAAGTGACGTTCTATTCCGGCGTGGAGAACAACAAGGACTATCCGCGCACCATGCTGAACGAGATCCTGGACGTCTACACGGCCTATTACGGCGAGACGCACGTCAACTCGTCCCGCAGCGCGAACGGCGTCAATGACATCTACAGCAAGGGCTACGATTACATTGAGATGATGGATGTCATCGACGATTCGCTGACGTCCACGCTGCTGACACTGAACAGCAAAATTTCCGGTGATAGCAGTTTCCGGTCAAGCTCGACGGGTTATTCCTTCTCGGACCTGTACCGCGAATATGAACTGCTGCAGAACATTCAGGTCCCCAAGATCACGGCGGAGATCCTGGCCAGCAAGATCACCAAGAACCGGGACGTTCTGCTGAACAAATACCGAAACCGGAACAACAGCCTGTCCATCGACAATACCGCCTCGGCGGAGGAAATTCAAAAAATTCTCGGCGTCATCGACTCCTATGTGGAGATGATGAGCAGTTCCGGCAACACGAACATCACGTCGGACTACATTTTGCAGGATGTCTATGACGATGTGACCGACGACGGGATCCAGCGGGTCAAAGCGGACCAGACGACCTCTTACGACAAGCTCCTGACCCGCTATGTGGAGGACCGCACGGCCAGCACCGCCAACGAGATCGATGCGGCCTATAATCAGTATATTTTGGAGACTTTCAGTGATGCGCCCGAGCAAAGCCCGCAGGATCAGCAGGACCAGATCGAAAGCGAGATCCACGCACTGGTCGATCAGATCAACGATCTGTACAACAACATGGAGCTGACCACCGACGAGTACAACGAGTATCTGGGCGCGGCGAATATTTCGGTGCTGTCCAGCGTGGGGGTCACCGAGAAGATCTCCATCAACAAGTTCACCCTGCTCATCGTCGTGGTGTTCGGTGTGTTCGGCAGTCTGGGCGCCATTGCGCTGGGTCGTTTGTGGGATATCATCGAATACTATATGTTCACGAACAAGGTCGTCAACCTGCCCAACCGTGCCCGGTGCGACCACTATATCGCCGATATGGAGAGCAAGATGCTGTCCAACAGCTTCATCTGCGTGGCGTTCCAGATCACGAACCTGCAGGAAGAGAACCGGCGCTTGGGCCGCAACACCGGCAACCAGATCATGAAGACCTTTGCCAAGGTGCTGACCAACATCTTCGTTCCGTCGAAGGACGTGTTCGTGTCCTACAACGATTCCGGCCAGTATCTGGTCTTTGCGGAGAATTACAATCCGGAACAGACACAGGCCGCACTGGCCCAGATGCGCACGGTCCTTGCCCAGCGGTGTGAGCGTGAGATGTACGACATCGAGTATCAGGAAGGCTTTGCGTGCACGGGCGCGGACCAGTGCTTCTACATTCGGAAGCTGCTCGCGAATGCCCTGCGCCGCCTGAAATTGGACGACAACAACGCCGTGCAGCGTCCTGCGGCACAAAACGCAGAAGTTCCGGCGGCGGAAAAAGCGCCCGACGAAACGGAACCGGACGGCGGAAAAACAACAAAAGAAAAATGAGGTTGCGGAGATGAAGGTTATTGTGGTAGGCCCGGACAGCAAACGGGCCAAAGGAGGAATCTCATCGGTCATTCAGGCCATGAAGGAGAATCGCTGGCTGGTCGAACAGACCGGCATGGAGTTTTACCCGTCCTATCGGGAGGGGAGCCGGCTGTTCAAGGTGCTTTACGGCATGAAGCAGATCGCGAACTTTTCGCGGGTCGTGGACCAATACGATCTGGTGCACATCCACATGTCCATCAAGGGCAGCGCGGAACGGAAGATGAAGTATGCCCGCATCGCAAAGCGCCATGGGAAAAAGGTCGTGATCCACATCCACGGCAGCAGCTTCCTGCATTATTATCAGGGACTGAAGCCGAACAAGCAGAAGAAACTGCAGCGGTGCTTGCAGACTGCCGACTGCGTTCTGGCGCTGTCGCCCCAGTGGAAGGCCGACTTGGAACGGACCGTGGGCCTGAACAACTGCGTGATGCTGCTCAACGGCGTCTCGCTGAAGCGCTTCCCAGCCAAGAACAAGCCGTTCGCGTCCCGGAACCTCGACATGCTGTTTCTGGGGCGTCTGGGCGTCCGGAAGGGGACCGATGATCTGCTTCTCGCGATGGAGCGGATGCAGAAGGACGGACTGCCCTTCCGCTGTGTGATGGCGGGCGACGGCCCAGTGGCTGAGTACAAGGAAAAGGTCCGGGCCATGGGGCTGGAAGAGCAGGTCACCTTTGCGGGCTGGATCAACGGAGCCGAAAAGCTGGTCCTGCTCGAGGACGCGCGGCTGCTGCTCCTTCCGTCCTACCATGAGGGTCTGCCGATGTCCATTCTGGAAGCGATGGCGGCGGGCGAAGCTATCATCAGCACGCCCATCGGCGGCATCCCGGAAGCCGTCCACGATGGCGAAAACGGCATTCTGGTCCAGCCCGGAGACGCCGAAGGCTTGTACAAAGCCATCTCCACCCTGCTGAACGACCCCGGAAAGGCCGAGGCTATGGGCCGACGGAGCCGGGAGATCGTGGATGAAAAATACGACCTGAAAAAGCTCCACGAACAGCTGTACGCGGAGTATTGCCGGGTCCTTGAGGGGTGAACCATGGAAAAGGTGCTGCAGGTCCCCGGCTCGCTGAATCTGGGCGGTGCAGAAACGATGCTCGTCAACGTCATGCGCGGCTTGGACCGGGAGAAACTGAACTTTGATTTTGTCGTTCCCGGCGCGGAACCGGGCTATTATGAGCCGGCTGTCCGCGCGATGGGGGCGCAGGTGCATCATATCCCCAAGCGGAGCGAATCGTTCTGGAAGTCGCACCGGGAGTTTTATCGGGTCGTGAAAGAGGGCGGCTACAAGGTCGTTCATTTCCACACCCAGAACGCATTTTTCACGAGTCTGCAGGTCTTTTTAGCCCGCCGCGCCGGGGCCGAGCGCATCGTTGTGCACAGCCATAACACGATGGATTGGCGCAGCGGCATGGCCCTGCGGCTCCATCCCTACTGCCGGAAGTGGCTCTACCGCCACACGGACGTCCGGCTGGCCTGTGGGCGGGAAGCCGGTGCGTGGCTGTTCGGGACCGAGGACGGCGTGGAAGTCCTGCCGCTGCCGGTCCAGTGCGATAAGCTGCAGTTCGACGCGGCCCGCCAAGCGGCGCTGAAACAGGACGCAGGACTGGCCGGGAAAACCGTCTATCTTCATGTGGGCCGGTTCATGGAAGTCAAAAACCATGATTTCGTGGTCAAAATTTTTGCCGAATTGCATCGGCGTCAGCCGGACAGTGTGCTGCTGCTGGTGGGCGACGGCGAGCTTCGCCCCGCTGTGGAAGCGCAGGTGAAAGAAGCCGGTCTGACCGGTGCGGTGCGGTTCTTGGGCAACATCTCGGATGTGCCGGACAAGATGGTGCTGGCGGACGTCCTGCTCTTCCCCTCGAAATACGAGGGCTTCCCGACCGTGCTGCTGGAAGCACAGGCGGCGGGGCTGGAATGCTTCGTGTCGGACACCATCACGCCGGAAGTGCGGCTGACAGGCCGGGTCCATCCGCTGCCCCTGACCTCCAGTGCTGCGGAATGGGCCGACGCAGTGCTGGCTGCGCCCCGGTCTGCGGACCGTGCGGCGGACAACGCCGCCGTGCGGCAAAAATATGATGTTTCGGTCGTGACGAAACGATTGGTGGAGCTGTACACCGGCCCGCTCCTCAAGGGAAAGGAAACCTGAATTGCTGATCAAACTGATCTATCTGGGCCTTGCCGCCGCCATGTTCTATTTCACACAGGGGGCCATCTCGGCGGGCGGCTTTGGCTTTATGTACCGCTACCTGTTCGGCATGGCCATCGTGGCGCTGGCCATGGCGGCGATGCTGTTCCACCCGCGGATGCGGCGGCTCAAAACGCTGGGCAAAGGCGTTCTGGTGCTGTCGGCGTCCTATGCGGTCACCGTGCTGTGGTCCGCGCTCATCTGGATCAAGGAGCTTGCTCCGCTGAAAACCATGACGCGCGGATTTTTCTTTCCGTTTTATCAGGTCATCGGCATTTTTGCGGCGGCGGCGACGCTGTATCTCTTCGGCAAAAACGGCATCTGGTACTGTCTGCTGGGCATGTGTCTGGGCAACGGCATCATCGTGCTGCTGGTGGTGGCCAAAGGCGGCGTGGGGCCGTTCATCGAAGAACTCATCCTTCTGCTCACGACCTTTGGCGAGATCACCGGCGCGATGATGCACGAGACCGAAGTTCACGACCTGACCTTTGCCTTTGGGCCGTTCGCGGTTTTGCTGGCGCTCTACCCAGAGCCAAAGAAAAAGGGCTGGTGGCTGGCCTGTGCTGTGGTGGGCTTTTTCCTGCTCGTCGGCCTGAAGCGCATTGAGATCGGCGCCATCGGCATCGCGGTGGCCCTCTGCTTTCTGCTCAAGAAGATGCAGAGCGAGACGGCCCGCCGGGTGGCGAACCTCATCTGCGTGTTCGTCCTGCTGGCCAGCTTTGTGTACATCATCGCCATCCACGGCGGGTTGTTCGATTACCTCGAGACGATGGGCATGGACACCAAGGGCCGCGACATGCTGTACCGCTATGTGGCGCTGAAATATGAGATCTCGCCGGCGTTTATGGGGCGCGGTCTGGGCTTCAGCAGCGAGCCGTGGGACCTGACCGGCCTGATCGGTTCGGAGTGGAAGGGCGTCCATCAGGATGCCTACCACAACGAGTTCGTCCGCATGTATGTGGAAGTGGGCTTTTTCGGCTATATTGCATGGTTCATCTTTTATCTGCCGGTCCGGGTGAATTATCTGTGGAAGCACGGCGGCCAGCGTGCGGGCGTTCTGGCGCTGTGCTACAGCATTTACTGCATGATCACCTATGCGACCGACAACACGCTGTATTATTACTATACCAATCTCGCAACGTTCATCCTGATGTTGTATGAACTGCTGCGGGAAGAACCGGAGGGGGACGATTATGAGCTTGAATCTGGCGAAGGCGAAAGTCTGGGTGAAGAGCACGCCGATCTATCCGATCCTGCGCGATGGCAAGGCAAAACTGCGGTGGAAACGCAGTAGGAACAAGTGCAGCCACGTCCTGACCGGCTCGTTCCCCAGCGCGCGGGCCACGGTGGAAGCTTGCTGGCCCCGGCCGCAGAAGCAGACGCCGGAAAAACCTCTGCCGCCCGCAGGGGAAGCAGCGCTTTCGGTCATCATCCCGGTGTACAACGCCGAAAGCTATCTGCGAGCCTGTCTGGACTCGGTGCTGGACCAGAAATGCCCGTGGCCGGTGGAGGTCATCGCGGTGAATGACGGCTCCAAGGACGGCAGCGCGGCCATTCTGGCGGAGTATGAAGCAGCTGGAAAGATTCGGGTTTTGACAAAAGAAAACGGCGGACTTTCCAGCGCGCGGAATGCGGGCATCGAAGCATCTCATGGGCGTTACCTGACCTTTCTGGACTCCGACGACCTTCTGACGGACGGCAGCATGGAACGCGCTCTGAAAAAGGCACTGGACGAGGACTGCGACATCGTCCAGATGCAGTACATCCGCCTGTCCGGCGAGACGGAATACCCGTCCGGCGTCCGTCTACCGGACGCTTCGCTGACTGAGTATGCGGAGATGTGCCGCATTCCGGGCCACGCCTGTATGAAGCTGTACCGGCGGGAGCTGTTCGAGGGCTTGCGCTTCCCGGAAGGCTACTGGTTCGAGGACTCCATCGTGCACCTCATTTTGTTCCAGAAGTGCCGGAAAATGGGCTTTGTGCCGGAAGCGGGCTATGTCTACCGCTATAACACGCAGGGCATCTCCTACAAAAAGCATACGTCCCTGAAGTGTCTGGAAGCTTACTACATCGTGCCCCGGGTGCTGGAACTGCGGAACGAGCTGGGCCTTGCGATGAACCAGACCGCATACGAAGAGGTGTTGTTCCACTTTGCGGGGCTGCTGTATCACCGCATCCGAAGTGTGGACCCGCCCACCCGCCAAGCGGTGTTCCTGCTCTGCTGTGAGACGGTGCAGGGGCTGAACTGGCCCAAGGGACAGACCACCGCCGAACCGATGCAGAGCTTGGAACAGGCATTCTGGACCAAGGATCACGGTTTGTGGGAGCTTTGCTGCCAGTGCTTTTGAGAGAGGAAACGACAAATGATCAGTATTGTGATCCCCATTTACAACGGCGAACGGTTTTTGCGGCCCTGTCTGGACTCGATCTTGTCCCAGTCCGTGCGGGAGCTGGAAGTGATCTGCGTGAACGACGGTTCCAAGGACGGGACTCAGTCCATCTTGGAAGAATATGGGGCCAAGGACCCGCGTGTTGTGGTCCTGCGGCAGGAAAATCAAGGAATTGCGGCTGCTCGCAACAGCGGCATGGACCGCGCCACAGGAGAATATCTCTGGTTTTTTGACGGCGACGACGTGATGCAGCCGGGGGCAGCCGAGGCCATGCTGCACCGGGTGCAGGAGACAGGCGCGGACCTCGTGATGGGAAACTATCAGTATTACCATCAGGTCAGCAAGGAGATCCAGACGCCGGGACAGCGGGTCAAAACCGTCGTCCTGCGGGGAAACGAGCGCATTCAGGCGGCGCACATCACGCCGTTGTGTGGGTGCAAGCTTTGGCGGACCGCGTTCCTGCGGGAACATGACGTCCATTTCTGGGAACTGAAGCTGGGCGAAGATACAACATTCTTCCTGCATGGGCTGGCACTCTGCGAGACGGTGGCCATGCTGGACAAAAACATCTATTATTACCGCATCTACGACGGAAGCACCAGCTACACCTACTCGTTGAAGGAGCTGGAATTTATCAAGGCGTTCGACCAGATCGACCAATGGTATGCGGCGCAGGGCGATTTGGAAGCCTTCCGCCGGGAGCTGTTCTTCGACCGGATGTTCTACTACGTCTCGGTCCTCGACCGTCTGCCGCGCCACAAGAGCAAGCAGGAGCGGGAAGCGATTTTCGAAGGCTATATCAAATCCCGGAACGAGCTGGATTTTTCGCCGGTGCAGGACCGCGAGGACATCATGGACCTTGTCCGCGAGTTTGACCGGCGGACCCAGAAGCGGGCATTTTATGAGTCGGAGCCGTATGCGGTGGCGTACCGCACCGGCCGCAGGGCAAAGCATCTGCTGAAGAAACTGCGATATGCCAAAAGCGGGGTCGAGCTATGAGAACGACCAAACGCAATGCGCCGGAACTGAGCGTCATCGTTCCGGTCTATAAGGTGGAAGCCTATCTGCAAGAATGTATCGATAGCATCTTAGCCCAGACCTTTACGGATTTTGAATTGATTTTAGTTGACGATGGCTCGCCAGATAACTGTCCTGCAATTTGTGATGAAGCGGCTCGTAAGGACCCGCGCATCCGGGTCATCCACCAGAAAAACGGCGGGCTTTCCGCCGCGCGGAATGCGGGCATCGAAGCCGCCCAAGGGGCATGGCTGAGCTTCATCGATTCCGACGACTATCTCACGCCGGACTACTATGAAACGCTTCTCGGTGCAGCCCAGCGGGTCAATGCCGACTGTGCGCTGTGCGGGCTGGAATATGTGGACGAGCAGAAGAATGTTCTCGAGGAGATGCGGGCTGAAGTTCCGAACGGCGTATTTTCGGGCAAGCAGATTCTGGACCGGTGCGTGCAGACGTGGGAAGCATTTTATATCATGGTGGGTGACAAAATTTACCGGCGGGAAGTGTTCGACACCCTGCGCTTCCCGGTGGGAAAGCTGAACGAGGACCTGTTCGTGCTGGTCCCGACGCTGGAAAAGATTCAAACCATGGTCTGTGTGCCAAAGCGGATGTACTGCTATCGCCAGCGCGCGGGCAGCATCATGAAGGGTCAGCAGAGTGTGCGGAACCTCGACCATGTGGAAGCGTTGTTTACCATTTTCGAGCACTTTCAGGCCACCGGCCAGACCCAGTATCTGTGCGCGACCGAGCGGCAGATCTTCCGCATCCTTGCGCGGGTCTACTACGCTCTGCCCGCGTCGGAACGCCATGCAAAAGAGGTCCGACAGGCCAAAAAGATGCATCTTCAGGCGGTAAATGTGCTTCGGAAGCAAAAAATGCTTGGGGGGGGGTCGGACTGTCATGAGCACGGTCCTTTTCCACGCCGCGCCGGGTCTGTACCGCCTGAGCCGAAGCTCCTGAGCCGAAAAGGGGACGTGAAATGGAAAAACTGCCAAAATTAAGCATCATTGTGCCCATCTACAAAGTGGAAGCGTTCCTTCCACAGTGCATCGAAAGCCTTCAGAAGCAGACCTTTCCGGATTTTGAGGTCCTGCTCGTCGATGACGGTTCGCCGGACAACTGCCCCGAGATCTGCGACGCGGCGGCGAAAGCGGACCCGCGCTTCCGGGCCATCCACCAGAAAAACGGCGGCGTTTCGGCGGCACGGAATACCGGCCTGAACGCCGCGCGCGGCGAATGGATCGGCTTTGTGGACCCGGACGACTTCGTGGCCCCGGCCTTTTACGAAACGCTGATGACGTCCGCCGAACAGGCTGATGCCGACTGCGCGATGTGCGAGGTGCAGAACGTTACCTCGCGCGGAACGCCGACCGACCAGCTCCGCCTGTCCATGCCGGAAACGGTCCTGACCGGGCGTCAGGTCCTGACGGGATTGGATAAAAAGGAAGTCATGCTATACCTCGTGCTGTGGAACAAGGTGTATCGGAAAGCGTGCTGGGCGGGGATACGCTTCCCCGAAGGGCACGTCAACGAGGACGCCTATGTGTTCGCCGAGCTGTTTGCGCCGATGCAGAAGGTGGTCTGCGTCAAGGAGCCGCTGTATTGTTACCGGACCCGCGACGAAAGCATTATGACTTCCCGCAAAACACACGGAAGCTTGGACGAAGCGTGGGCGTTCCGGCACTGTCTGGATTATTTCCACGACCACGGGATGCCGGAATACTACGCCATGACCGAAAAGCGCTTGTTCGCCAAACTGGTGGGCGTGTATTATGAGCTGTCTCCTGAGGAGCGGCGCTCGCCGGAAGCCAAGGCGGCGCGGAAAATGCAATGGGACACCGTAAAGTTTTTGCGGAAAAACCACTGTCTCAGCGGGCGGACACTGTTCCGGACCGTGCTGTTTCAGGCGGTTCCCGGACTGTATGGAATGCGGCGGACTGCCTATCAAAAAAATCACAACATCGTGTAAAAATGGGAGGTTCAGGCCATGCCGGAACGGACTGCGGGTGCGGAAGGCCATCGAGCGGATGGACGCGGAACAAAAACAACGTTACAGCGAAGCAAGGTGAGAGGATGAAAGATATCAGATGGATGGTGCGGCGGCTCCGCGCTATGAGTCCGGAAGAGCTGGTCTGGCGCGTCCGGGAAAAACAGCGGACCCGGCGGGAAAAGAAGGAATTTTACGCAAAAAACCTGCCCGTGACGGAAATCCCGCTGCCCGAAGAGCTGAAAAATCTGACGCCTGATGTGTCGCGGCTAAAGCTGAACTGGGAAAATCCCAACGGCTCCCTGTACGCCGGAATGCGGATGTTCGGCCTTTATGAGGAGACGGAGTGGCGGTATCGGTGGGATGCGGGCTTCCAGACCGAGAACACTTGGCCGACCGAGGTTTACTCGCCGGAACTGTCCATCGGCCAGCGGGCCGACATCGGCGACATCCGCACCAACTGGGAGCTGAACCGGCACTTCGTCTTTGCGATGCTGGCCAAGAGCTATTATGTCAGCGGCGATGAGCAGTTTTTGCACGAGCTGGAACACCAGTTCACCGATTGGAACCAGCGCAACCTCTTTTTGCACGGGGCCGAGTGGACCAGCGCCATGGAACTGGCCATCCGGGTGAACTCGTGGGTGTATGCGTGGTGCTTTCTGCGGCAGAGCGCGGCCCGCTGGAACAACGACGGGCTGGAGCCGCTGCTGGAGGCCATGTCCCACGGCATCCTCGGCATGACGGCCCACATCGTGCGGCATCGCGCCCATGGCTCGTCGGCGAACAATCATCTGATTGTGGAGCTGTACGCCGTCGGCTTGGCGGGACTGCTCTATGATTTTCAACCGTGGGTGAGCCTTTCGGTGGAAAACCTGACCCGGGAGCTTCCGCGCCAGAACACCGCCGACGGCGTGAACCGCGAGATGTCCACCCACTATCAGGCGTTTGTGATGGAAGCTTACGGGCTGCTGGCTCATCAGCTGGGGCCGGAACGGACCCCCGAACGCTGGCTGCCGTATCTGCGGGAGCTGAGCCGCTTCCTCTGCGATGGCAGCACCGAAGCGGGCGGAACGGTGATTTTCGGCGACGACGATGGTGGAAAAATTTTGGACCTGACCGGCCGTCAGATGAAAGGGAATCAAGATGTTTTGCAGCTCATGGGCAGCATCGGCCCGGAGCGTTACACCGACGCGCCGCTGAACGAAACGCTCACATGGCTGCTCTCGCCGGAACAACAGGCGGAATATTGGAAAAAACCAATATATCAAAGTCCTTTTGTGAGCGTTCGGGAAGAGGGCGGCTATACGCTCCTGCGCAGCCGGGACCGAAAGCTGGTCATTGCCTTCGACCATGCGCCGCTGGGATTCGGCAGCATCGCGGCCCATGGCCACGCCGATGCGCTGAGCATTCAGGTGTTCTTTGCGGGAAGATGCATCTTGACAGACCCGGGTACTTGGAATTATCATCTTTCTAAGGAGCTTCGCGACAAATTTCGTTCTACTTCGTGGCACAATACCGTCTGCGTGGACGACGAGAATCAGTCCGAAATCCTTGGCCCGTTCCTGTGGGGAAAGCGCGCGGAGACGAAACTTCTGGAATGGAATGAAACAGGAAACGGTGTTTCCGTCACCGCACAGACGGCCTATCGCGGCATGACCCACACGCGCTGTCTGCGGTTTGACGGCGAACGCACCCTTGTGATCGAGGATGTGCTCACCGGGGCCGCTTCGGCCAAACGGGCCGCACAGAATTTTTCGCTTGCACCCGGCGCAGCAGCCGAAATACGCGCGGAATGCTGCACCGTGTCGCTGGAGGGGCTGCAATTCTGCCTGACCGCCCAGAGCGGGCAGGAATGGGAAACACGCTCCTACGAATATTCACCGCATTACGACCAAAAACAGCAGGCGCTTCAGGTCTGCTGCGTTCAGCCGGGGGCTGAACGGATGGAGTTCCGGACGACGCTCCAATTCTGAAGAAAAACGGATTTTTGAAGCAATCAGGGGGAAGAAACATCATGGTAAATGTAAAAGGATTGGGTTACATTGGCCTTCCGACTGCACTGATGCTCGCCGCACACGGCGTGCAGGTCGTCGGAACGGACCAGAGCGAAGCACTGGTGGACTCGCTGAACAAGGGCGAGCTGACCTTTGAGGAAAAGGGCCTCGATGCGCTGTTTCATCAGGCGCTGGATGCGGGCATCCGGTTCCAGACCGGTGATGTCGAAGCGGATGCTTACATCATCGCCGTGCCGACGCCCTATGACCACCGCACCAAAAAGACCGATGCCCGTTATGTCGTGGCGGCGGTGAGCGAGGTGCTGGATATCTGCCCCAAGGGCGCGGTCGTCGTGGTGGAATCCACCATCTCCCCCTCGACCATCGACCGGAACGTCCGCCCGCTCCTCAAGGAGAAGGGCCGCGAGGACGTCAAACTGGCCCATGCACCCGAGCGGATCATCCCGGGCAATATGCTGTATGAATTGGAGCACAACTCCCGGACCATCGGCGCAGATTCGCCCGAGGTGGCCGAGCAGGTCAAGGCTCTGTACAGCAGCTTCTGCCAAGGCGAGATCGTGCTCACCGATATCCGCACCGCCGAGATGACCAAGGTGGTGGAGAATACTTACCGCGATGTGAACATCGCGTTCGCCAACGAGCTGGCAAAGATCTGCCGCGCAGACGGCATGGATGTCTATGAGGTCATCCGCATCGCCAACAAGCACCCGCGCGTCAACATCCTGACGCCGGGCCCCGGCGTGGGCGGCCATTGCATCTCGGTGGACCCGTGGTTCCTCGTGGGTGACTATCCCGACATCGTGGACGTCATCCGCTCCGCCCGCCGCGTCAACGACGGGATGCCGGAGTTCGTCCTCAAGCGGATGGGCGCGATCATGAAAGAAAATGGCATCACCGATGTAGGCCGCGTGGGTCTGTACGGCCTGACCTACAAGGAGAACGTGGACGACACCCGCGAAAGCCCCACCCTGCAGCTGCTCCACAACATGGACGAGCATCTGGCCGGGGGCCGGATCAAGGTCTACGACCCCTATGTGAAAAAGGACATCGTGCCGAACCAGTACCACGACTTCGATGCCTTCCTGAACGACGTCGATATGGTGGTGGTCCTCGTGGGCCACGACGAGATTCGGAACGGTCTGGACAAGCTGAAGGGCAAGGTCGTGCTGGACACCCGGAACATCTGCGGTGAGGGCGTTTATAAATTATGAAAAAGATCATGCTGGTGTTCGGGACCCGTCCCGAAGCGATCAAGATGTGCCCGCTGGTGCAGGAGCTGCGCTCCCGGCCGGGGATGCAGGTCCTTTGCTGCGTGACCGGCCAGCACCGCCAGATGCTGGATCAGGTGCTGGAAGCCTTTCATGTGGTCCCGGACTACGACCTGTCCATCATGAAGGAAGGCCAGACCCTGTTCGACATCACGAGCCGGGTCTTGCAGAACCTCAGGGTCGTTCTGGAACAGGAACAGCCGGACCTCGTGCTGGTGCACGGCGACACGACCACGACCTTTGCGGCGGCGCTGGCATGTTTTTATCTGCATATCCCGGTGGGGCATGTGGAAGCCGGTCTGCGCACTTACGATTTAGACGCGCCGTGGCCCGAGGAGTTCAACCGTCAGGCTGTGGGCATCGTCGCGCGCTATCACTTTGCGCCGACGGAACAGGCCAAGCAGAACCTTCTGCGGGAGGGCAAAAAGCCGGAGAGCATCTACGTCACCGGCAATACGGCCATCGACGCCCTCAAGACCACGGTGCGGGCCGATTTTCAGGACCCCGTGCTGGACTGGGCCAAGGGGAGCCGCCTGATCCTGCTGACGGCCCACCGCCGGGAGAACCTCGGCGAGCCGATGCGGGCCATCTTCCGGGCGGTCCGCCGCATTGCGGACGACATCCCGGATGTCAAGGTGCTGTATCCCATTCATATGAACCCGGCCATCCGTGCGCTGGCGCAGGAGCTTCTGGGCGGCGACGAGCGCATCCGGCTCATCCCGCCGCTGGAAGTCATGGAGTTCCACAACATTCTGGCGCGGAGCTGTCTGGTCCTGACCGACAGCGGCGGCATTCAGGAAGAAGCCCCCTCGCTGGGCAAGCCGGTGCTGGTCCTGCGCGAGACGACCGAGCGCCCCGAGGGCGTCAAGGCCGGAACGCTGAAGCTGATCGGAACGGACGAGGAAGCCATTTACCGCGAGGCCAAGCGCCTGTTGGAGGATGAAGCGGAATATCAGCGGATGAGCCGCGCTTCCAACCCCTACGGCGACGGAACGGCCTGTAAGAAGATCGCGGATATTCTGGAAAACGAGTGAGGAACACCATGGCAGAACAAACACTACAGATGGCGGAAAAGCGCTATCCGATCCTGAATACCTATGTGAACGCCCTGTCGATGCAGGAGACGGTGGCCTATGTGGAGGATGTCATCCGCCGGCGCACCCCGCCGGTGCAGCATGTCGTCATCAACGCGCTCAAGGTCAACCTGATGGAATCAGACCCGGAACTGCGGAAGATCGTGAACGACTGCCCGCTCATCAACGCGGACGGCGCGTCCATCCTCTGGGCCGCCAAAAAGCTGGGCATCCCGCTGACCGAGCGGGTCACCGGCATCGATCTGTTTCTGGAGCTGGTAAAGACCGCCGCCGAAAAGGGCTATAAAATTTATCTGTTCGGGGCGAAAAAGGAAGTCGTCGAAAAGGTCCGGGATATTTTCCAGCAGCAGTATCCCAAGCTGCAGATCGCGGGCTGGCGGGACGGCTATTTCACCCCGGAGCAGGAGCCGCAGATCGTGGCCGACATGGCGGCTTCCGGGGCCGATATGATGTTCGTGGCCTTTTCGTCCCCCAAAAAGGAATACTGGGTCTACAAGTATCTCCATCAGCTGAACATCCCCTTCGTGATGGGCGTGGGCGGCAGCTTTGACGTGGTGGCGGGCGTGACCAAGCGCGCGCCGGAACTGTGGCAGAAGCTGGGCATGGAGTGGTTCTACCGCTTCATTCAGGAGCCGCGCCGCCTGTGGCAGCGCTATGCGGTGGGCAATGCGGAGTTCATCCGCCATGTCAACCGCGCCGTCCGGGAGCAGAAGCGCCGGAATTGAATCTGAATTTTCCAAGGAGAAGCGTTCCATGCGAACCAAGTACTCGATGATCAATATGATCTTCGGCGTAGGTGGCCATGTGCTGAATATGGTGCTGGCCTTCGTGAGCCGAATGATCTTCATTCGCTATCTGGATGCGGCCTATCTGGGCGTCAGCGGCCTGTTCTCGGACATTCTGGGCATGCTGAACCTCGCAGAGCTGGGCATCGGCTCGGCGATGATCTTCAGCATGTACAAGCCCGCTGCGCTGGACGACCATGAGCAGCTGGGAAAGCTGATGAACCTCTATAAGCTGATGTATCGGCTGGTGGCGGCGTTCGTTCTGGCGGCGGGCCTGTGTCTGCTGCCCTTCCTGAATGTCCTCATCAAGGGCGACCCGGGCATCGAGCACCTTCGGCTGATCTACCTGATGTATCTGGGCAACTCGGTCAGCTCCTATCTGCTCTCGTATAAAAATTCCATCCTCCTGGCGTACCAGAAAGCCTATGTCCGGACCGTGGTGGAGCAGATCGCCCACGCGGTGCAGATCGTCCTGCAGGTCGTGGTGCTGATCGTCACGCAGAACTTCCTGCTCTATCTGCTGCTCCAAATTTTGACCCAGATCTCCATCAATCTGGTCGTTTCCCGGCGGGTGGACAAAGAGTTCCCTTACCTGAAAGACGAAAAGCGGCTGCCCTCCAAAGAAGAGCGCAGCGGCATCATGAAAAACATTCTGGCCCTGAGTATGCACCGGCTGGGGTCTGCGGTGGTCAACAGCACGGATAACCTGCTGATGTCGGCTTTTGTGGGCCTGACCAGCGTGGGTATCTACTCGAACTATAAGCTGGTCATCAAGAGCCTCAGCGACCTGCTGAACAAGGTGTACACCGCCTTTACCGGCAGCATCGGCAATCTGGGCGCGACGCAGGACCCGGAGTATATCTACCGCATCTATAAGCAGCTGGACTTCTTCCTGTTTTTGCTGTTCGGCTATTTTTCGGCGGGCATGGTGGCGTTGTTCAACCCGTTTATCAAGCTGATGTTCGGCGAAGAGTATCTGTTCTCACAGGCGGTGGTCATCATCGTCGTCGTCCAGTTCTATATCACTGGAATGCGCCAGATCAACCTGCAGTTCCGCGAGGCGATGGGCCTGTTCTGGTATGACCGCTATAAGCCGGTGGCGGAATCCATCATCAATCTGGTGGTGTCCATCCTGCTGGTCCAGCGGTACGGCGTGGCGGGCGTTTTTCTGGGGACCATCGTGAGCACCATGACGACCTGCTTCTGGGTCGAGCCGTATATCCTGATGAAGTACGGCCTGAAGGAACAGTGGCAGGAAAAGCTTCGGGATTACTTCATCGAGTATGGCCGCCGCGCCCTGACCGTTGTGGGCGGAAGCATCGTGGGCCTGTGCTTTACGGGCGGGATGCGGGATTCGTTCCTGTGGTTCATCCTGAAGGGCATCCTGTTCACCGTCGAGTATGCGGCGCTGATCTTTCTGACCTATGCCCGGTCGGAGGAGTTCGAAGCGCTTTTGGAACACGGGAAAAATTTTCTGAAACAGCGCCTCGACCGAAAGAAAACCTAAAATACCCGTAGATTCTTCCTGCCCGATATGTTATGATAAAGGGCAGGAAGTTTTTTGCATTTTCAGACACTTCAAATATAAGGGAGAATGTTTCGTATGGGTAAATACTTTGGCACGGATGGATTCCGCGGTGAGGCGGGCGTTACACTGACCGCCGACCATGCCTATAAGGTGGGCCGGTTCCTCGGCTGGTATTACGGCATGGTGCGGGAGCGCAACGGCAACACTGAGCCGCCCCGCATCGTCATCGGCAAGGACACTCGCCGCAGCTCGTATATGTTCGAGTACAGCTTGGTGGCCGGCCTGACGGCCAGCGGCGCAGATGCATATCTGCTGCATGTCACCACCACGCCGTCGGTGGCCTACATCGCCCGCGTGGACGATTTCGACTGCGGCATCATGATCTCGGCCAGCCACAACCCGTTCTATGACAACGGCATCAAGCTCATCGACTGCTTCGGCGAGAAGATGCCCGAGGAGACGCTGCTGCTGGTGGAGGACTATCTGGACGGCAAGCTGCATGTGTTCGATCAGGATTGGCCGGAGATCCCCTTCGCCCACCGCGAGCATATCGGCTGCACCGTGGACTATGTGGCGGGCCGCAACCGCTATATGGGCTATCTGATCTCTCTGGGCATCTACTCCTTCAAGGGCGTCAAGGTCGGTCTGGACTGCGCCAACGGCGCAAGCTGGAACATCGCAAAGAGTGTGTTCGATGCGCTGGGCGCAGATACCTACGTCATCAACAACCAGCCCAACGGTTTGAACATCAACAACAACGCCGGTTCCACCCACATCGAAGGCTTGCAGAAGTTCGTGGTCGAGAATCATCTGGACGTGGGCTTCGCCTACGACGGCGACGCTGACCGCTGCCTGTGCGTGGATGAAAAGGGCAATGTCGTGACCGGCGACCACATTCTGTACATCTACGGCCGCTACATGAAGGAGCGCGGCAAGCTGCTGACCAACACCGTCGTCACTACGGTCATGTCCAACTTCGGCCTGTACAAGGCGTTCGACGAACTGGGCATCGGCTACGCCAAAACGGCCGTCGGCGATAAGTACGTTTATGAGTATATGGCCAAGAACGGCTGCCGCATCGGCGGCGAGCAGAGCGGCCACATCATCTTCTCCAAGTACGCCAGCACCGGCGACGGCATCCTGACCAGCCTGAAGATGATGGAAGTCATGCTGGCCACCAAGAAGTCTCTGAGCGAGCTGGCAGCTCCGCTGAAGATCTATCCGCAGGTGCTCGAGAATGTCCGCGTCAGCGACAAGAAGGCCGCACAGGATGACCCCGCCGTTCAGGCCGCTGTCAAGGCAGTCGCCGAAGCGCTGGGCGATACCGGCCGCATTCTGGTGCGCGAGTCCGGCACGGAACCGCTGGTCCGCGTCATGGTGGAGGCCCCGGAACACGAGGTCTGCCAGAAGTACGTCACGCAGGTCGTGGAGACCATCAAGGCACAGGGTTACGGCGTGTAACACACAGGAAAGAGGAAGTGCAATGAAGCGATTCAAACAGATGCTGGCGGTGCTGCTCTGCGCAGTACTGCTCTGCGGGATGGTCCCGGCGGCATTCGCGGCGGAACCGTTGGACGAAAGCGAGAACAGCGGCCGCGTCATCATCTATTTTGAGACGTGCGGCGGCACGGGCATCCCGGTGGTGGAGCGCACCAGCGGCGACGGCAAGCTGTACAGTCTGCCGACCCCGACCATGGACGGCTACACCTTCGACGGCTGGTATACCGACTTCGTGGGCGGCGACAAGATCGTTGCGGGCGAAACAGAGTTCTCCGGCGAGGAAGCCACCATCTATGCGCAGTGGATCCCGATCGACCAGCCGGGTGCAGAGCCGACCTATCCGGAAGGGACCGCAGAGGGCTTTTTGGAGCGCCATAAAGCGACCATCCTGATCGTGGGCGGCGTGCTCATCCTCACCGCTGTCGGCCTTGCAATGTGAAAGGGACTGGAATGAAAAACGAACTGAAGCTTCCCGCCCGCTGTGCGCTGATCCCGCAGGAGGAACAGGAGTCCATCTGCGGCGGTGCACCGGAATGGATGGAGAATTTTGTCGCAGACGTCAAGGAAACGCTTCGCCCCTACAAGCCCTATCTCGAGTTCACTTGGGCGCTGCTCAAAGTCGGCGTGATCTGCGCCAAAGAGGCCCTGCTCATTTACGGCTACAGCAAGATCCTCATCCACTCCCTCAAGGGCATCAAATCGACTTTGCAGAATTTCCGCATGTAACCAAACGATACAAAAGCCCCGCGCTCTGGAGCAGATCCGGAGCGCGGGGCTTTTTGCGTTTCCAGCGGCGGTTACTGCACCGGAAACGGATGCAGGACATCGCTGACACCGGTGATGTAGTTCATATCGACGTTGTAAAATTTTGCCAGCTGGATCAGGCACTCGACCGGGATGCGCACCTTTCCCTTTTCGTAGTCGGAGTAGGTCGTCTGTGCAACATGGATCGCCTTTGCCACTTGGGTCTGGTTCAGGTCGTGGTCGTTGCGAAGCTCCCGGACGCGCTCAATGTATAGCATGAAATCACCTCTTTGTAGAAAAGTCTACAAAGGATGCATGTCACATCTTGAATTTTAACGGAAAATCCGTTAAAATGGAAACAGGTCAGAAAACGCGGGGGAGAAAAATCTTCAGCGTTTTCAAAAAACAGACATTGGAAAGCACAAAAGGGAGGAAATCATGATGAAAAAGCTGACTGTGGAAGCCTATCTCGAGCGGAACCTGAAGATGAAGTTCCCGGAAGGGACCTGTTGCTACGAACCGAGATGCCGCGACTGCGCGTATATGGAGATGGACAACGACCATTACAACGACGGCACACGCCGGTGTGCTTACAAGGGCGAATGGCTCAGCCCGTCCTCGTATGTATGTGCAAATTTCACCTATTAAGGTCGAAATGCTGTCGATCAAGCGGGAGATATTGGATGAGATCAAAGCCCATTTTCTGGGCCATCCGGTGGAACAGGGGTTTCTGCTGGGATGCACGCAGGACTTGGAGCAGGTGGACCAGTGCTGTCTGCTTCCGGCAGAGCACGCGGGGATGTTTTGCATCACCCCGGACGCGGCGGAAACGGAGCGGCTGATCCACCGATGGGCAGAGGAAAAAATCTGTTTTTGCGGAATGGTCCACTCACATCTCAAAGCAGATGAAGAGCTGTCGAGGGCGGACCGGCGATTTGCCGAAAAATTGGTTCAAGAATGCCAGCTGCCGGTGCTCTGGTTTGGAGTAGGCGCGGTTCAAAGCGGCGGAGTCCGGTTCCGTTTCTACGCTGCAGAAAGCTGCGGAGAACGAGTGACATTGAGCGAAATAAAGTTTTTAGAAGAAAGGTGAGCGAGGAATCAATGGAAATGGCGTTGATCATTCTGGGCGTGTTTGCGATCGGCATGTGGAAGTCGTGGAGCGACATCAGCAAGGGGAGCGGCTGGCTGTGCAGTCATTTTTCGCCGCAGACGCTGGAAAGTTTGAACGGAAACGGCGGCACGGTGAAAAAAGTTCTGCTGGCGGCGGTGCTCTCTTATGTGACCATCGGCGTTACGATCGTAAAATATGCGGTGAAGATCGGCATTTATCTGGTCGATGGATTCTGAGAAAAACGACAGGAGGGCAACATGAGAAAACTGACAAGACGGAAGTTCATTCAGATCGTTGGTGCGGCGTCCACGGTCATGGCGGCGGGTTTGCTGGCCGGATGCGGGGATGCGGCATCATCAGCATCATCAAGTGAGCCGGTATCCAGTAGTATATCTTCCAGCATGTCCAGCTCGGAGAGCGCAAGCAGCGAAGTGATTGAGGAAACAACCAGTAGCAGCGTGGCAGAAGAAAATGAAATCTATACGCTGGAAGAATGTCAGGAAGAAGGAGGGTTGTACGAGAAAGTAGGAGAAGATGCGTTTGTTCCCTATAATGAGTTTGGCTGTGGGATGGATTACGGACAAAAAGGAAATGCGGTAATGGGCTTTTTTGATCGATATGACACAGCCAGAGAAAAATCGGTTGACAAAGAATTGTGCTTTTTTATGTGGCCAGAGTACAGCGCAAACACATTTTCTGTAGGTGGGTATAAGATCAATGAAATAGGATTTATGCCTAAGATGTATTTACCCGGCGGAGATGAATACAGAATGATTACAGAGATATATAGAACGAAGCAGGACGAGCGTGTAACATTCTGGTCAAGATATGGACAATTTGACTTCCAAAAGGTCGATATTTTAACGATTAACGGTGAACCGGCATACGAGTCAGACAAAATCGTTGGAATCAAAAAATATGAAGCTAGCAACGATGTGATTTATACTTTTTCAGAAGCGGATAAAGGTGAGAAGGTAACACTTGGGTATGCAGAAGGAACGACATTGGTTGAACAGGATGTATGGTTGAGTATGTTTTATGGAATCTGTAGCAACGCATCGGAGGATTATATAAGACCGACTATTACGCCGACAAAAGATGGATATGCGATTCTGGATTTCTCAGAGTGCAGAGAAGGATTATATGCATTTAATATTTGGGTTAATGGCGGCGCTCAAAAGACGACGTTGATGACCATATCTCATAGTGCATAAGGGGATGTGTTCTGAAAGAGCATCTGCTTTGGCATAAACAGAAACAAAAATAAGGAGGCTATTGAAAATGCGAAAAGTAAATCGTCGGAAATTCATGAAGCTTGCGGGCACGGCGGTGCTGGCGGCATCGATGACGAGCGTTCTCGGCGCTTGTGACGGTGCACCGGAAGAGCCGTCTGCACCGGAAGCGCCCTCTTCCAGTGCGGACACGGGAACGGGTGATTCGGGGGACACCGGACACGAGGACAGCTCGAGCAGTTCCTCGGAGCCGGAGGAGGAACCCCAGAAGATCATCTGGAAGATTTCGGCCAACGGTGACGGCACAGCGGAACTGGTCGGCTATGATCGAGCCGGTGCAACGCCCAGCGGCACGGTGACCCTTCCCGAAAAGGTCTCCGGCTCGACTATCACGAGCGTGGATATGTCCATCGGCAATAAGGTGACCAAAATTATTATTCCGGGATGCATCAAAGAAGTTGGAAACCTGAGCCGTGATAACAAGAGTCTGCAAGAGGTCGTGATTCAGCAGGGCGTAGAACAGCTGGCCTATGAAAATTGGTCGATGACTTATAGCCCGTTTTTGAACTGCGTGAATCTGACGCGGGTACAGCTTCCTTCTACGCTGAAGATAATCAATATGAAGTGCTTTTATGGATGCGAGAATCTGAAGAAGATTTCTTTGCCGGAAGGATTGACAAAGCTTGGCGCAGATGCATTTACAAACAGTGGCCTGACAGATATTGTCATTCCTGCAAGTGTGACAGAAGTTCAGGGTGCAGTATTCCGAAACAGTGCACTGGAAAGCGCAACGCTGAAAGGACCGGTATGCGGTAGCAACATGTTCGAGGAATGTGATAAGCTGGAAACCGTTACATTGAGCGAAAAAACGGAATCAATCCCCAGTCGGATGTTCAAAAACTGTAGGGCGTTGAAAAAAATCAAACTGCCTTCCAAACTGAAGAAAATTGGATTTTACGCTTTCTCAGGCTGTACCTCTCTCCAAACGGTGATTATGCCGACGACAATTTCCGAAATGGGTGATAATGCATTCGAGAATTGCAAGGCTCTTCAGCAGATCAATGTCCCGTCGGGAGTAACAAAACTTGAAGGCTATACATTCAGCGGCTGTTCTTCGTTGAAGAGCATCTACATCCCGAGAACGGTAAATGAAGTCGGATATTATACATTCGACGGCTGTTCGAAGCTGAAGGACGTTTACTATCAGGCCAGCGAATCTATGTGGAGCCGTATTACAATATCAGGTTACGGAAACGGCTTCCTGACGGCGGCAAACCTGCACCCCAATTCGTCGCCCCTCGTGATCGTCTGATATCGTTTCTAAGATAGCCCTGCACCCCCACAAACGCGAAAGCCCCGCGCTCTGGAGCAAATCCGGAGCGCGGGGCTTTCCATCTTTTATGCTTTAGCTATCATCGCTGTCCAGCTTCAGCACGGCGGTAAAGGCCTCGCTGGGGAGGGAGACGCTGCCCAGCTGGCGCATCTTCTTTTTGCCTTCCTTCTGCTTTTCGAGCAGCTTCTTTTTGCGGGTGATATCGCCGCCGTAGCACTTGGCCAGAACGTCCTTGCGCATGGCCTTGACCGTCTCGCGGGCGATGATCTTGCCGCCGATGGCCGCCTGAACGGGGATCTCGAACAGAGTGCGCGGGATGTTGTCGCGCAGCTTCTCGCAGATGCGGCGGCCCTTGGCATAGGCATTGTCGCGGAATACGATCATGGACAGCGCGTCCACGGGGTCGCCGTTCAGCAGGAAGTCCAGCTTCACAAGGTCGCTCTCGCGGTACTCCTTGAACTCGTAGTCGTAGCTGGCGTAACCGCGGCTCCGGCTCTTGATAGCGTCGAAGAAGTCGTAGACGATCTCGCCCAGCGGCAGCGCATAGTGCAGGTCCACGCGGACGTCATCGAGATACTTCATGTCGATCAGGACGCCGCGCTTCTGCTGGCACAGATCCATCAGGCTGCCGACGTACTCGTTGGGGGTGTACAGGTGGACGTCTACGAACGGTTCTTCCTGCTTGACGATGTTGGACGGGTCCGGATAGCTGGACGGGTTGTCGATCATCTCCACTGTGCCGTCGGTCAGGGTCAAGCGGTAGCGGACGCTGGGGGTGGTGGTGATCAGGTCGAGGTCGAACTCGCGCTCCAAGCGCTCGGTGATGATCTCCATATGAAGCAGACCGAGGAAGCCGCAGCGGAAGCCGAAGCCCAGCGCGGCACTCGTTTCCATCTCAAAGGTCAGGGAAGCGTCGTTCAGCTGAAGCTTTTCCAGTGCGTCCTTCAGGTCGGGGTAGCGTGCGCCGTCGGCGGGGTAGATGCCGCAGAACACCATGGGCTTGACCTGACGGTAGCCGGGAAGGGCCTCGGCGGTGGGACGGTTGGCCAGGGTGACGGTGTCGCCGACGCGGGTATCCTGCACCGTCTTGATGCTGGCGGTCAGATAGCCGACTTCGCCGGCCTGCAGCTGGTCGCAGGGGGTCAGGCTGGTCGCGCCCATGTGGCCGACTTCCACCAGCGTGAACTGCGCGCCGGTGGCCATCAGGCGGATGGTGTCGCCGGGTTTGACCGTGCCTTCGAACACGCGGATATAGACGATGACGCCCTTGTAGCTGTCATAGATGCTGTCGAAGATCAGCGCCTTCAGCGGGGCATCCGAGTCGCCGGTGGGAGCCGGGATGTCGCTGACGACCCGTTCCAGCACCTGATCGATGTTCAGGCCGGTCTTGGCCGAGACGCGGGGCGCATCCAGACAGGGAAGGCCGATCACGTCCTCGACCTCCTGTGCCACCTCGTCCGGATGGGCGCTGGGCAGGTCGATCTTGTTCAGGATGGGGACCAGTTCCAGATCATGTTCCAGTGCCATGTAGGTGTTGGCCAGCGTCTGGGCTTCGACGCCCTGCGTCGCGTCCACGACGAGGATCGCGCCCTCACAGGCGGCCAGACTGCGGCTGACCTCGTAGGCGAAGTCTACATGGCCCGGGGTGTCGATGAGGTTGAACTCGTACACCTTGCCGTCCTTGGCGGTGTAGTTCAGGGTCACGGCGCGGGCCTTGATGGTGATGCCGCGCTCGCGCTCGATGTCCATGTTGTCGAGGATCTGATCCTCCATGGTGCGCTCGTCCACACTCTTGGTCAGCTCCAGAATGCGGTCTGACAGGGTGGATTTGCCGTGGTCGATGTGTGCGATGATGCAGAAATTGCGAATGTTGTCTCTTGCCATCTGTTCCTCCAACGGAAAATAGTGGTTGTTTTATTCCAAGATCCAGTCCTCGATGTCTGTGATCTCGCCATGTTCCAGATAAACGCGGGGGACCCGGCGGGAAACGCCGCAGAGCACCTCGTAAGAAATGGTATTGGTCTTGCGGGCGATGTCCTCAGCGCTGTCGCTGACCCTGCCGCCCCACAGGATGGCCTCGTCGCCCTCCTGCACATCCGGCACGGCGGTGACGTCCACCATGAGCTGGTCCATGCAGACCCGGCCCAGAACGGGGCAGGGCGTGCCGTGGACCTCCACGATGCCCTTGCCGCAGCTGAGCAGACGGGGGTAGCCGTCGGCGTAGCCGGTGCAGAGGGTGGCGACTTTGGTGGGGGTCTCAGCCGTGAAGCGGCGTCCATAGCTGGTGGACTGTCCCGGCTGCAGCTCCTTGACCATGCTGACCACCGTTTTGAGCTTCATGACAGGCTTGAAAGTGTCAAAGCGGATCTCGTCGCTGGGGTCGAACCCGTACAGGATGATGCCCGGGCGGGCCATGCACGGGGCCGTGATCTCGCCATGGGGCCAATCCGGGTGGAGCATGACGCCCGCTGAGTTGTCACAGTGGACCAGCGGCGGCTCGTGTCCGGCGGCCTTCAGGGCGCGGTAGGTCCTGAGGAAGAGCTGATACTGCTCCTCGGTGTAGGCGATGTTTTCGGTGCTGTCGTCGTCCGCGACGGCGAAGTGTTGGAACAGGCCGGTCATGTGCAGCCCCGGCAGGGCGCAGACTTCCAGCATCTCAGCGATGGACTGCGCGAAGTCGGTCCGCAGCGGGAAGCCGATCCGCCCCATGCCGGTGTCGGCCTTGAGGTGAATGTCCACGATCCCGCCCGCCTGAACGGCAGCGGCGCTCAGCGCCTTGGCCTGCGGCAGGGAATAGCACGCGGCGGTGATGTGGTGTTCGATCAGGGCGGCGGCAAATTCCGGCTGGACGTGGCCCAGAATGAGGATGGGGAGCTTCTGTCCGGCCTGACGGAGCTGCAAAGCCTCGGCAAGGCAGCTGACGGCCAGCCACGCGGCTCCTTCTTCTGCAAAGACGCGGGCGCACTGGACCGCGCCGTGGCCGTAGCTGTCGGCCTTGACGACGGCGCACAGGGGCAGGTCGCCCGCCCGCTTCTGCACCGCGCGGAAATTGGCGCGCAGGGCGTCGAGGTCGATCTCGGCCCAGACGTGTTTTTCAAAGGTAGTTGTCTGCATGGAACGATCCTTCCTTTCGGATGGAGCGGTCTGCCGCTCAGGACAGACGGACGCTCTCCACAAGGTTTACGATGTCACTGATGGAGGCCAGCTTGGTCAGTGCGGAGACGTATACCACATCGCCGCTGTCGTATTCGATGGTGGCCAGAACGGCGTAATACGCCTGAATGTCGCACCGCACCGCGTTGACCGTTGCGCCGTCGATGCTGATCTTGACCTTGCGGGGGCTGATGACGCCATAGGCCGTTTTCAGGTCGGATTCCGACTGGCTGATATAATCTTCGTAGGTGGAAGCGTCGCCCCGCTGCAGCAATACGACCTGATAGTTCGCATTGTCGCTGTCGGTCCCGGAAGCCAGCTTGAGGGCGTGGCCGAGGGTGTCGTCCTCGGTCATCTCACAGACCGGCCAGACGGTGCTTTCGTAGTCCAGCACAATGCCGTTGTCGGCGGTGTAATGGGTGTCGGGGTTCGCGGGGGTGCGGCGGTTGACCACCAGCGTCAGCACGAAGTAGGCCAGCGCACCCACCAGAACGATCACGCCCATGGCGAGCAGCAGTTTGGATGCCCGCTGCTGGGAAGAATCCTGCGTATGAATGTCCTTTGGCATGGAAAAGGTCTCCTTTTTACAATATCTTCTATAGTATAGCACATCTTTTTCCAAAATTGTAGCGCCGCAGCCGAGAAATCCGCGCTGTACGGCAAAAACATTTTTGAAAATCGAAAATCTGAAATCACGAGTTTTTGAAAGATTTCAAGAGAAATCGAGAGAATGAAAAATTTCCGCTGAAAAAATCGAAAAATCCTGTTGACAGGCGCGATTTTGTGCGGTATACTGACACTCGCGCTCCCAAAGAGCGCCTGAAACCATAAGACACTTATCAGGAGGAAATAGATATGAGCACTACTCTCGTAAAGCCCGCTGAAGTCGAGCGCAAGTGGTATCTGCTCGACGCATCCGGCAAGAGCCTGGGTCACGTCGCTGCTGAGGCTGCTGTTCTGCTGCGCGGCAAGCAGAAGGTCAACTACACCCCCAACGTCGATTGCGGTGATTACGTCGTCGTCATCAACTGCGACAAGGCTGTTCTGACCGGCAAGAAGGCTGAGCAGAAGTTCCACATCACCCACAGCAAGTTCATCGGCGGCCTGAAGAAGGTCCAGTACAGCAAGCTGATGGCTGAGAACAGCGATCTGGCTATGACCTATGCTGTCAAGGGCATGATCCCTTCCAACACCATCGGTGCGAAGGCTCTGACCCGTCTGCACTGCTATCAGGGTGCTGAGCACGCTCACGCAGCTCAGAAGCCCGAGAAGATCGAGTTCTAAGAAGGAGGCAATCGAATATGTACGAAACCAAACCTTATTTCTACGGCACTGGTCGTCGTAAGAATTCCGTTGCCCGCGTTCGCGTTTACACCGGCACCGGTAAGATCACGGTCAACGATCGTGATATCGACAGCTACTTCGGTCTGGAGACCCTGAAGCTGATCGTCCGCTCTCCGCTGGTCCTGCTGGGCCTCGAGGGCAAGTATGACGTCGTCGTCCGCGTTTCCGGCGGCGGTGTATCCGGTCAGGCTGGCGCTATCCGCCACGGCCTGAGCCGCGCCCTGCTGCAGCAGAGCGATGAGAACCGTGCTGTTCTGAAGAAGGCTGGCTTCCTGACCCGCGATCCTCGTATGAAGGAACGTAAGAAGTACGGTCTGAAGGCTGCACGTCGTGCACCCCAGTTCAGCAAGCGCTGATTTTTCCGTATCGCAGCTTTTACGGCTCTGCCTCGGCAGAGCCGTTTTTGTTTGCAAAAAACGACCGGTCCCGCAAACGCAGGACCGGTCCGTTCTATTTGGGAAATCTTATCGGCTCTCCACCATCTCTTCGATGACACGGAGGAAATCGCGTCCATAGTGGGCGGCTTTCTTTTCGCCCACGCCGGTGATGTTGAGCAGCTCATCAAGGCTGAGCGGCTTTTTCTGGGCCATCTCGCGCAGGGTGGCGTCGTTGAAGATCATATAGGCGGGGACCTTCTGCTTGGCGGCGAGCCGCTTGCGGAGAGCGTACAGCTCTCCCAGAAGCTTTTCGTCGAACTCATCCAGCTGGAGGGGTTCGGCGGCACGGCGGCGGGTCCCGGCCAGCCGTTTGGCGCTGGCGGCAGCGCGCTCCTTGGCCAGAGCGGCTTCCTGATCGACCCGCGCGATGGCCTGTTCTGCCATCCGGCAGTTCGAGCAGTTGCCGCATTTCTGGGGTGCAGCTTCGCCGAAATAACCCAGCAGAAAGCCCCGCAGACAGCGCGGCGTGGTGGAATAGAAGGTCATGTATTTCAGACGCTCCTCGGCTTTGCGGGCGGCTTCGGCCTTGACGTCAGCGGGCAGTCCGTTGTCGGCCTCCATCTCCTTTTCGATGAAGAAGCGGATGGTCCGCACGTCCGTGCCGGAATAGAGCAGGGTGCAGCGGGCAGGGTCGCCGTCGCGGCCCGCGCGGCCGGCTTCCTGATAATAGCTCTCCAGATCTTTCGGCATATTGTAGTGGATGACGAACCGGACGTTCGGCTTGTCGATGCCCATGCCGAAGGCGTTGGTCGCGACCATGATCTGGACCCGGTCGTACAGGAAATCGTCCTGATTCTGCCGCCGCGTTTCGGGGTCCAGCTTGGCGTGGTAGGCTGCCGCCCGGATGCCCCGGCTCTGCAGCAGACGGGCCGTCTCGTCCACCTGCCGGGTCGTGCTGCAATAGATGATGCCCGCGTTGTCCCGCTCTTTGAGGACCAGTTCCAGCAGGACCCGCGGCTTTTCGCTGGGCAGAGCGCGGCGCGTCTCAAAATAGAGGTTCGGGCGGTCAAAGCTGGCGGTCACCTCGTAAGGGGCTTTCAGTTCCAAGTGGTTCCGGATGTCGTCCCGGACATGGGCCGTGGCGGTGGCCGTGAATGCGCCGAGGACCGGCCGCTTGGGCAGACTGTCCACGAACTCCTTGATGCGCAGATAGCTGGGGCGGAAATCCTGCCCCCACTGGCTGATACAGTGGGCTTCGTCCACCGTGACCATGCTGATCTCCCGTTCCTGCGCGAACCGCTGGAATCCGGGCATCTCGAGTCGTTCCGGGGCTACATAGATGATCTTATACCAGCCTTCGCGGGCGCGGCGGAGCATGAGCGCTTTCTGATTGTCGGTCAGGCTGTTGTTCAGGAACGCCGCCGCCACGCCGGCCTGAACCAGCGCCCCGACCTGATCTTTCATCAGGCTGACCAGCGGCGAGACAACGATGGTGATGCCCGGGAGCAGGAGCGCCGGGACCTGATAGCAGATGGATTTGCCCGCACCCGTCGGCATGACGGCCAGAACGTCCTTTCCGGCCAGAAGCTGTTCCACAATGGCTTCCTGCCCGGGGCGGAAGTCGTCATAGCCGAAAACTTTTTTTAAGATCGAATGCGGGTTTTCCATGGATTCCTCCGTTATAAGTAATGAGAACTGCGGTTCAAACCCTATCAGTATACCACAAAAACAGCCGGTTTCGCAGGGGATGGGGATGTTTTTCGTCGAAAAGCACGAAATGTCAAAAGGATTTTTTGACAAGCGATAGCTTTTCAGGCACGAAAATGATATAATAAGATGACATATCTCCATCCCCGGCCCACACCGTGCCGGACCCCGAAGAAAAAGGAGCATTTCTAATTATGCAGAAACTTATCACATTTGCCGTGCCGTGCTACAATTCGGCGGCCTATATGCGCCACTGCATCGAAACGCTGCTCTCTGCCGGAGAGCAGGCCGAGATCATCCTCGTGGACGACGGTTCCGTGAAGGATGACACCCCCGCCATCTGCGACGAGTACGCCGCAAAGTACCCCACCATCGTCAAGGCCATCCATCAGGAGAACGGCGGCCACGGCGAGGGCGTCAATCAGGGCATCCGGAACGCCACCGGCCTGTACTACAAGGTCGTGGACAGCGACGACTGGCTGGACACCGCCGCCCTCAAGACCGTTCTGGCCAAGCTGCAGACCCTCGTGGCACGCGGCACGGCCCCGGACCTGATGATCTGCAACTACGTCTATGAGCACGTCGAGGACAACACCAGCCACACGGTCCGCTACACCAATGTGTTCCCGGAGAACCGTCTGTTCAGCTGGATGCATGTCGGCCACTTTCGCCCGGACCAGAATCTGCTGATGCACTCGGTCATGTACCGCACCGAGATCCTGCGCCAGTGCGGCATGGTGCTGCCCAAGCACACCTTCTATGTGGACAACATCTTCGTCTACCAGCCCCTGCCCTACGTCAAGAGCATGTACTACATGAATCTTGACCTCTACCGCTACTTCATCGGCCGCTCGGATCAGAGCGTCAACGAGAGCGTCATGGTCAAGCGCGTGGACCAGCAGCTGCGGGTCACCAAGCACATGATCGATTGTCAGGACCTCGACGCCCTCAAAGGCGAAAAGCGTCTGCGCAATTACATGCTGCACTACCTGTCCATGATGATGGCGGTCAGCGATATCTTCCTGCTGCTGGACGGCAGCGCGGAAGCCAAGGCCAAAAAGGCCGAGCTGTGGAAGTACCTCAAGGAGCACACCAAGCCGGATGTCTACCGTTCCATCCGCTATGGCTTCGGCGGCATCACCAACCTGAACTTCCCCAAGGGCGATTCCGTCGTCATCGGAGGTTACCGCATCGCGCAGAAGATCTTCAAATTCAACTAAAATTGTTGTGCTTCATGGAACCATGTTGCACTCCCGGGCCGCTGCTTTTGGGCAGCGGCCTGTTTTCTTGCTTGGATACAAGTTCGTTAAGAAAACTTCAGAAGGAAAGGACCTGAAATCTTGTTGCTTTTTTGATGACCATAGGGTATAATTTTTAGGCATTGTTTTTTGCGCAGCCTCTGCGGTTGGCAGCCGCAGAAGGTCTGCGCTATTTTTGAGCAAAAGGGAGGATCGGGGAGTGCCGGCGTCGTTGGCGCACTCCCGCAACAAGACATGGAACAATTACTCATCTGCATGTCCCTCGCACTGATCGTAGGGCTTCTGATGTCCCGGCTGGCTAAGGCGGCCCACCTGCCCGCCGTCACATCTTATCTGGTGGCAGGTCTGCTGCTGGGACCGTTCTTTCTGGGCAAGCTGGGCCTGAGCGATTGGGGCATCGGCTTCGGCAGCCTTGCGCAGGTCGAGGGCTATGGCATCATCACGCAGGTGGCGCTGGGCTTCATCGCCTTTGTCATCGGCAATGAGTTCCGGCTCAGTGCGCTAGAGAGCATGGGCAAACAGGCCATCACGGTCGGCATTTTACAGGCCGTCGTGACCACGGCGCTGGTCGATGCCGCGCTGGTCGTCCTGCATGTTCTCCGCCCGGACGTCATCTCGATGGCGTCTGCCATCACGCTGGGCGCCATCGCCGCCGCAACGGCTCCTGCTGCCACCCTGATGGTCGTCAAGCAGTACAAGGCCGACGGCCCGCTGACCCATCTGCTGCTGATGGTCGTTGCCATCGACGACGCGGTGGGTCTAGTGCTCTTCTCGGCTTCGTTCGGCGTGGCCAATGCGCTGGAACAGGGCCGCATCGACCCCATCGGCGTCATCGTGGAACCCATCGTGGAGATCGTCTTTTCGCTGGGTCTGGGCGCGCTGGCCGGCTTCGTGCTCAACCAGCTGGAAGTCTACTTCCATTCCCGCTCCAAGCGCATGAGCCTTTCGGTGGCTTTCGTCCTGCTGACGGTGGGCCTGTCGATGCTCAGTTTCCAGATCGGACCGGTGCATTGCAGCTTCTCGCTGCTGCTGGTCTGCATGATGACCGGCACAGTGTTCTGCAACATCTGCCCGACTTCCGACGAGCTGATGGACCGTCTGGACCGCTGGGTGTCGCCGGTGAATATCCTGTTCTTCGTCCTCAGCGGCGCAGAGCTGGACCTGAACATCCTGTCCAATCCGCTGGTCCTGCTCATCGGCGTGGTGTATATCGCATCCCGCTCGCTGGGCAAAATTTCCGGCTCCTACATCAGCTGTCGTGCGACCCATTGCAGCGAGAAGATCCAGAAATACCTCGGTATCACCCTGCTGCCGCAGGCCGGTGTGGCGCTGGGCATGGCCGCCGAAGCGGCCGAGCTGTCCGACGGCCATATGGTCCGCAATGTCGTGCTGTTCTCGGTGCTCGTGTACGAGATGGTCGGCCCGACCCTGACCAAGATGTCCCTGATGGCAGCGGGCGAGATCGAGCCGGAAGGCCGCACCAGCGCCCGTACCGCCAACAAGCCCGAAACGCCGCTCTCGGTGGAGTGACACATGACGTCCTCTGTCTGAAATTTCGGCAATCTGCGCGGATTGCTTAGAGTATCGTTTTCCACAGAATGGTATAATCGTGTGGAAAACAAAGACAGAGGAGACGGGAAAATGAAGTACGGGATCATTGATGTGGGCGGCGGTCTGCGCGGCATTTACGGAGCCGGTGTGCTGGATCGCTGTTTGGAAGAAAACGTCCATTTCGACTGCTGCATCGGCGTGTCAGCCGGAAGCGCAAATATGACCTCTTATGTCGCGGGCCAAAAGGGCCGGAACAAGCCGTTTTACGACGAATACTCCTTCCGCAAAGAGTACATGAGCGTCAAAAACCTGCTGGAAAAGCACTCCTATCTGGATCTGAGCTATGTCTATGGGACCCTGAGCAACCGGGCCGGGGAAAACCCGCTGGATTATCCGGCGATGATGTCCGACCCCGCTGAACTGCTCATCGTGGCGGCGGATGCGCAGACCGGTGCGGCCCGCTATTTTGCCAAGAATGATCTTCGACAGGATGACTATACGCCGCTGATGGCGTCCTGCTGCATCCCGGTCATCGACCAGCCGACATTCATCGAGGGCGTCCCGTATTATGACGGCGGATTGGCGGACCCGGTCCCGGTGGAAAAGGCACTGGAACTGGGCTGTGACCGGGTGGCGGTCATCCTGACAAAGCCGGTCACGCTGGAACGGAACAGCAAGCGGGACCAGAAGCTGGCCCGTCTGCTTCACCGGAAATACCCCAAGGCGGCCGAAGGGCTGGCCCTCCGTGCAGAGCGCTACAACGCCGCTGTGCAGAAGGCGCTCGAGCTGGAACGCGAGGGCCGCGCGTGCATCATCGCGCCGGACAGCACCGAGGGGATGGCGACCCTGACCAAGGACAAACAAAGTCTGGAAAAGATGTATGAAAAAGGCCGCAGCGATGCCGAGAAGCTGCTCCGCTGGCGGGCCTGAAAAATGAGCAATGCCCCCGAGACACGAGGTCCCGGGGGCATTGCTTTTTTACTTGTGCTCCTTCAGCTGACAGAGGAAGTCGTCGGCTTCGATGGCTTCCGGGGTGAAAGAGTTGTTCTTCCACCAGCTGATGAGGGCGGTGGTGATGGTCAGGCCGGTGGACACCAGCTGTTCCAGCTCCGCCGATTCAATGGGCAGCATGGAATGGCCGGTGACGCTGAGGACCTGATTGGCCAGTGCCAGCGCCAGCGCGGCGGTGCGGGCAATGGTCGAGGGAGAGATCTTGTGCTTCATAAAGGCTCCTTTCGTTTGGGTGGGGCTTCAGCGTGCGCGGAACACGCCGAGGCCGGTGCGTTTGTGGATCGCGGGGTAGTCCTTGGCGGTGCGGCTCAGATCGACCGGGCCGCGGATGCCCGCTGCATGGCCGCTGCTGGTGTACTGCCACATCCCGTGGGGGCGGGCGGGGCATTTGCCGCGGTAATCGGCGAGCCAGAGGTCATAGGCGGCGAGGGTGTCCATCGCAAGGGCGGTGTCCGCGAAATTCGTGTAGGTGTAGATCATGGCGTAGAGGTTCCATGCTTCCAGCTGGGATGCCGCCCGTGCGACGAGCGCAGCCAGCTGAGCAGGGGAGAGCGCCCGCAGACGGGCGTCCTCCACATCGATGGCGATGGGCAGCTGGAATCGCTTTCCGGTCAGCGCGGCGCGCAGAGCCGCCAGCTCGGCATCGACCTGCGCTTCGGTGACGGCGCAGGTGTAGTAGTACCCGCCGACCGGGATGCCGCATTTGGTACAGGCGGCATAGTTCTGCTCGAACATCGGGTCCAGATAAGGCTTGCCGTTTTTGCTGCCCAGCACCCGAAGCATCACGCCGTCCACCGCGCCGGAACGCGCCGCCGCGTCCCAGTCTATGCGTCCCTGCCAGCGGGAGACATCCAAAATGATCTGTTCTATGGTCCGTTCCTCCTTTCCGTTTTTTGTTTGATTGTACAGCGGGGAAAGGGAAGCGGCCAGTGTGTTCTTTTTTATTGGCGTTTTTCGGCTTTCGGCATTTTGACGGAGGGGGTTCAGAAGGTAAAAAACAGGGGAAGATCACCCGCTTTTTGAGAGAAATTCGACCGGTTTTTTCTGCCGGAAAATGGCGTCTGTGAATGGTTTGCCGTGCCAAAAGAAACGGGAAATTCCGTCGATTTCGGCCCGAAAACGGCCTGATATATGTTAAAAATTTATGAACAAATAAAGCGGCGATTCGGCCCAAAAATCGGAAAGAAACGCTCGAAAATCGACAGAATACGTGAAAACTATGTACAAGATGCACAAAAAATAATGTCAAAAAAATGTCAACTTTCCGTGCGGGAATTTGACAAATCGGATTTCGTCTGCTAAAATAGCTCCCGCGCAACAAACGTTGCAGCGTCTAAAATTTATCACGTTGAAGTGAAATGCCGTCCTGCGGCTCCCGAACACAGACGGGAAAAACTCTGTGCAACGGCGGGTGCTGGAAGGCCCGCATCGTATTCCAAACTGTAAAAAGAGAGGAGTTGTTCCGTATCGCTTCCGTCAAATCGAAAAAAGCATTGCGCGGCTGCATCCATGCAGCTGCCCCCCGTGTGCTGGCGTTTTGCGTCATGGCTGTGAGCCTTGTGTTCACGCTGGCTGTGACCGCCGCGAATCTGCGGCTGACCTACGTCACTGACTCCTATGGTGCACGGCAGCTGGTGGTCAGCTCAGAGAGCGACCCCGCCCGTGTGATGAGCCTGTCCGGCATTGAGGCCGAGGAAGGCGACCATGTATATTACACTGCGTTCAGCGGCAGCCTTGCTTCCCTGAACATCGAACGAGCATTCTCTGTGACCATTCAGGCCGACGGGCAGGAATATCCCGTCAAGATGGCCTTTGGCACGGTGGCCGATGCGCTGGAGCGTGCCGGCATCGTGCTGGAAGAGGATGACTACACCGAGCCGGCTCTGGATGAGCTGGTGACGGCGGGCAGCAGCATCGTTGTCCACCGGGTGGACTATCAGGATAAGGTCGAGACACAGGCCATTCCCTATGACACCCAATATGTCTACACAAGCCTGTACTTCCGCAACACCGGCCGCGCTACGACCCTGCAGCACGGCGCGGAAGGCCAGCAGGCCGTGACCACTCGCGAGCGCTGGGTGGACGGCGAGCTGGAAAACAGCGTGGTGGTTGACGTGACCACCACCGTCGAGCCGACCGACCATGTGGTCAAGACCTACGGCGCAGGTGCGCCCGTCTCGCCGCTGACCGGTCCGGACGGCACGACCAATGCCCCCGCTTCCTACAGCAAGGTCCTGACCGGCAAGGCCACCGGCTACTACTCCCGCACGGGCAAAGGCTCGTCAGGTCTGGGTCTGGGCTACGGCACGGTCGCTGTGGACCCGGACGTGATCCCCTATGGCACGCTGTTGTATATCACTTCCACCGATGGCCGCTTCGTTTACGGCTACGCCATCGCGACCGACACCGGCATCGCCGTCCAGAACGGCGAGATCCTCGTGGACCTGTTCTATGAGACCTACGCCGAATCGGTCATCAACGGCGCCATTCAGGTCAACGCCTACGTTGTCAACTGAATCAATTCAACTTTTACGCACACGGAATGAACTGAAAACATCCGTCTCGTTCTCTTTTGCATTTTGCACAGAGAATGGGGCGGATGTTTCTTTTTATTTTATGTTCTGTCAGGTTTGCCTAGATTTCTTGCACAAAATTGTCGATGTTGTATATAACGGAAAAAGTTGACGAAAAGAATATGTTAGAATTTCCGGAAAAAGCCTTGCAAAATGCGCAGAAATTCTTTAATATAAGAGAGTAAAAAGGTATAGGCCTCTCTGCGGCCTGTACGGGGAGGAGCTGTTTATGAAACCGACGGAAGAAAAAATCCATACAGACCCATCGGATCTGCCGATTTATCTGTTCAAGCAGGGCAACAACTGCGAAGCATACCGCTATTTCGGTGCTCATATCGAAACGCGCGCGGGCGAATCCGGCGTCGTGTTCCGTGTGTGGGCGCCTCATGCCGCCGCCATCAGCGTGGTGGGTGATTTCAACAGCTGGAAACCGGGCAGCCACCCGATGCACAAGGTGGACAATGACTCGGTCTGGGAGCTGTTCATCCCCGGCATGAAGGAATACGATGTCTATAAATACTGCGTGACGACCCGCGCCGGAGACTTGGTCTACAAGGCCGACCCGTATGCGTTCCACGCCGAGACCCGCCCGTCTAACGGCAGCAAGGTCTTTGACCTGAATGGCTTTGAGTGGCACGACACGGCATGGCAGGAGGCCCAGAAAAAGGCCGACGTCATCAACGGCCCGATGAACATCTACGAGATGCACGCGGGCAGCTGGAAAATGAAGGGCGAGAAGATCCCCTACAACTACGCCGAGCTGGCCGACCAGCTCATTCCGTACATCACCGAGATGGGCTACACCCATGTCGAGCTGCTGCCCGTGATGGAGTATCCGTTCGATGGCAGCTGGGGCTATCAGGTCACGGGCTATTTCGCCCCCACCAGCCGCTACGGCACGCCGAAGGACTTCATGGCCTTTGTGGATAAGCTCCATGCCGCCGGCATCGGCGTCATTATGGACTGGGTCCCGGCCCACTTCCCGAAGGACCAGTTCGGTCTGTATATGTTCGACGGCGAACCCTGCTATGAGGACCCGAACCCCAAGCGCGGCGAGCACAAGGAGTGGGGCACGATGGTGTTCGACTTCGGCCGCAGCGAGGTGCAGAGCTTCCTGATCTCCAGCGCTCTGTATTGGCTGGAGCAATACCACATCGATGGTCTGCGCGTGGACGCTGTGGCTTCGATGCTCTACCTCGATTACAACCGCAAACAGGGCGAGTGGGAGCCGAACAAGGACGGCGGCAAGGAGAATCTGGAAGCGGTCGCGTTCCTGCGCAAGCTGAACAACACTGTGCTGGGCCGCCACCCCCACAAGTACATGATCGCAGAGGAATCCACCGCGTGGCCGATGGTCACCAAGCCCGCTTCGGACGGCGGCTTGGGCTTCAACTTCAAGTGGAACATGGGCTGGATGAACGACATGCTCAGCTACATGAAGACCGACCCGCTCTTCCGTGCGGGCAACCACAACAAGGTCACGTTCAGCTTCTTCTATGCGTTCAGCGAGAATTTCGTTCTGCCCATCAGCCACGACGAAGTCGTTCACGGCAAGGGCAGCCTCATCAATAAGATGCCCGGAGAGTACGAGGCCAAGTTCGCAAACCTGCGCACCTTCTTCGGCTACATGATGGCCCATCCGGGCAAGAAACTGCTCTTCATGGGGCAGGAGTTCGGCCAGTTCACTGAGTGGAACGAGGACAAACAGCTGGATTGGATGCTGCTGGGCTATGACAAGCACACCGAGCTGCAGACCTATGTAAAGACCCTGAATGCGTTCTACAAAGAGCATCCGGCCTTCTGGCAGATCGATTACAGCTGGGAAGGCTTCCAGTGGATCGTTCCGGACGACTCGCAGCAGAGCGTGGTCGCGTTCCTGCGCAAGGACGCTTCCGGCAAGCAGATCCTGATCGTCTGCAACTTCAACCCCGTCCTGCGCGAAGGCTACACCCTTGGCGCGCCCGTGGCAGGTACTTACAAAGAGATCCTGAACAGCGATGACGAAGCCTTCGGCGGCTCCGGCGCGGTCCACAACAAGGCGGTCCGCACCAAGAAGAAGCCCCTGCACGGCTTCGAGCAGAGCATCACCATCACGCTGCCGCCGATGAGCACCCTGTACTTCGAAGTGCCCGCAAAGCGCACCCGCAAGGCAGCTGCCGATAAGACCGAAACGGCCGAAAAGACTGCGCCCAAAAAGACCGCAGCCAAGACCGTGAAGGCAGAGAAGCCGGCAAAAACGACCAAGACCACCAAAGCCAAGGCAGCGAAGGCTGCCGAAGAAAAGCCGGTGAAGGCGGCAAAGACCACCAAGACCACAAAGGCCGCGAAGGCAAAGGCCGAGAAACCCAAGAAAGCTCCCGCCAAGGCAAAAGCGGAAAAGGCTGAAGCAGCCGAGAAAGCTGAGCCGGCGGAAAAGCCCAAGCGTACCCGCAGAACCAAGGCCGAAGCTGCCCCCGCAGCCGACGCCGCACCGGCAAAGCCCGCACGCAAGCCCCGCGCCAAGAAAGTTGCGGAGCCAAAAGCTGACCCGTCCGAAAAATGATCCGGACACGCAAGCACTCACATCGTTAGACCATTTCCAATTCCAAACAAACTCGGAAATGTGTAAAAGGGGAGAATAAAGCTATGGCAAAAGAAATTGTGGCAATGATCCTTGCCGGCGGACGTGGCTCGCGCTTGTACGCGCTGACACAGAAAACGGCAAAACCGGCGGTCGGTTTCGGCGGCAAATACCGCATCGTGGACTTCCCGCTGTCCAACTGCGTCAACTCCAACATCGATACCGTTGGCATCGCAACGCAGTATCAGCCCCAGAAGCTGAACGAGTACATCGGCAACGGCCAGCCTTGGGACCTCGACCGTCTGCACGGCGGCGTCCACACCCTGCCCCCGTATGAGCAGGCAAAGGGAACTGACTGGTACAAGGGCACGGCAAACGCCATCTACCAGAACATCAGCTTCATCGACAGCTATGATCCGGAGTACGTCATCATTCTGTCCGGTGACCAGATCTGCAAGCAGGACTATGCAGATTTCCTCCGCTTCCACAAGGAAAAGGGCGCGGAGTTCTCGGTCGCCGTCATGGAAGTCGATTGGAAGGAAGCTTCCCGCTTCGGCCTGATGGTCGCAGACGAGAACGACAAGATCACCGAGTTCCAGGAGAAGCCCCCGGTCCCGAAGTCCAATCTGGCTTCCATGGGCATCTATATCTTCAACTGGGATGTCCTGAAGAAGTATCTGGAAGAGGACGAGGCAGACCCCAACTCCAAGAACGACTTCGGCATGAACATCATCCCCGCTCTGCTGCGCGACGGCCGCAAGATGTACGCTTACCGCTTTGCGGGCTACTGGCGTGACGTCGGAACCATCGACAGCCTGTGGGAAGCCAACATGGAAGTCCTCGATCCCGAGAACTCCGGCATCGATATCTTCGACAAGACTTGGAAGATCTACAGCCGCAACCCCGTGCTGCCGGCTCAGAAGATCGGCCCCCGCGCTGTTGTGCAGGATTCCCTCGTCACGGAGGGCTGCAAGATCTATGGCCGCGTCACGCACTCTGTCCTGAGCGCCGGCGTCATCGTGGAAGAGGGCGCAACGGTCGAGGATGCGGTCCTGATGGACGGTGTTGTGGTCAAGGCCGGTGCAGTCGTCAAGCGCTGCATCCTGGCTGAGGATGTCGTTGTGGGCGCAGGTGCAAAGATCGGCGGCGACGGCCCGATCGCTCATGTGGGCACTGGCCTTACCGTTGGCGCAGGTGCTACCGTCAAAGAGGGCGCCAAAGTATTTGATTCCGTCAAGGAGGGCGAGGAAGTATGCTGAGCCAGAACAACAATGCGTTGGGCATCATTTTCCCCAACAGCTATGATAACACCGTGCCTGAGCTGGTGACCGAGCGCGCAATGGCCTCGATCCCCTTTGCGGGCCGTTACCGCATGGTAGACTTTGTGCTGTCCAGCATGGCCAACTGCGGCATTTCCAACGTTTCCATCGTGGTACGTAAAAACTACCACTCCCTGATGGATCATCTGGGTGCCGGCCGTGAATGGGACCTGACCCGTAAGCGCGGCGGCCTGAACATCGTGCCGCCTTTTGCTGAGCGCAGCGTCAAGATGTACTCCGGCCGTGTCGATGCTCTGGACAGCATCTTGAACTGGCTGGAAGCCCAGAAAGAGCGCTATGTCATTCTTTCTGACTCCTATATCGCCATGAACTTTGACTTCGGCAGCCTGATCGACGCCCACGTTGCATCCGGCGCTGATGTCACTATGGTCTACAACCGCGCTCCCATCCCCGAGGGCGCCCGCAGCGATAACTACACCATCCGCATTGATGAGACCGGCCGCGTGCAGGAGATCCTCTCCAATGACTACCGCATGGGCGAGCAGAACCTTGCCATGAACATCTATGTCATTGAGCGCGAAAGCCTGATCCATCTGATCCATGACGCAGCCGTCCGCGGCCTTGTTTACTTTGAGCGTGACATCCTGGCCCGCAACCTGAAGCTGCTCAACGTTCAGGCTTACGAGTTCAAGGGTTATGCTGCCCGTGTCTCTGACATGAAGAGCTACTTCGATGAGAATATGCGCCTGCTGCAAGACGGCAGCATGGATGCCCTGTTCGGACCTGCCCCCATCTACACCAAGATTCGTGACGATAACCCCACCCGCTATGTGGAAGGCA
>OIYO01000167.1_pt1 | contig 66682 bp, 63 predicted proteins | sample 1588191 | NCBI WGS metagenome assembly OIYO01 (sample SAMN03283275) | human gut metagenome | biome: human-associated habitat; material: feces | host: Homo sapiens | place: Peru | collected 2012 | reverse complement strand
TTACTCCAAGCAAAATAGATGTTATAGAAGGAAGTAAAGTAATAATTGAATTTACTCCAAATACTGGTTATATGATAGATAAAGTATTAGTAAATGGAGTTAATACACCTGTCGTAGGTAATAAATTAGAACTTACTGTAAACGAAGAAAAAGATGTTAAAGTAAGTTATAAGAAAATACCATTTACTGTAACTGTTAAAGATGTAGATGGTGCTACTATTACTCCAAATGGTGCTGTTGCAGTAAGTTATGGTGAAGATAAAGAATTTACTATAACTGCTAATAGTGGATATAAGTTAGTTAAAGTTCTAGTTGATGGAACTGACAAAACTGCCGATATGGTTGGAGATACTTTAAAACTTACAAATATAACATCTAATATCAATTTAGAAGTTGTAGTTGAAAAAATAGTTTATGAAGTAACTGAAGGAGCTAATCAAAAATATACAATTACTAAAAATAATGAAGCTAAATTTAAAATAAATGCTGACTTTAGATTATTTGATGAAGGTAAAGTATATGTTGATAATGAATTAGTTGATCCTAAAAATTATACAGCAGAAAGTGGAAGTACAATAATTACATTAAAGAAAGAATTTGTTGATACATTATCAGTTGGAGAACATACTTTAAAAGTTGTATTCAATGATGGTGGAGAAGCAATTACAACATTCAATGTAGCAAGAGAAACAGTGCCTACTGATAATCCAAATACTGGAGATAACATTGGATTCTATATAATAAGTGGAATCTTATCAATCGTAGGACTTGCTGGAGCTGGAATCTTTTATAGAAGAAAACAAACAAATTAAACTGTGAGTTAGAGTTTTCTCTCTAACTCCTTTTTTAACAAAGAAAGGATGATAATATGAAGAAACGAAAATTAAAAATTAAGAAGAAACAAATTATCATTATTTCATGTGTTCTTCTAGTTATATTATTGGTAATAATACTAATAACTACGAGCAATGTAAAAGTTGGCAAGATCAAAAATGGTAAAGCTCTTTATATTGATAGAATTGTTAATGTAACAAATTATAAAGATAAAAATAAAGTTGTTATTGAGTTTGAAAATAATAAAGAACTTATAGATAACTGCATTATAACTACTGAGTTATATGAACAATTTAAAAACAAAGATGCAAAATATAATTTAACTATTAAAGATTATTTAAAATCAAATGATATAAGTGCCAAAGAAAATTATAATATTAATAAATCTCTACAAATGAAATATATTGATGAAGATACTAGCTATATGGATTACTTCGCAATGACTTGTGGATTTAAGAATAAAAAAGAACTTATGAAATATACTAAAGCAGTTATAAAACTTGCTAATAAGGTTAAATAAAGAATAGATTTTCTAATAGAATTTCTATTCTTTTTTATTTTGTGCATTAAAAATATCTAGTAAGAGTGCTAGAGAGGAAGAGGGGCAAATTAAACATAAAAAAATTAGGCAAAATAATTAAAATAGCAAGAAATAAATTAAATCTTACTTTAAGTGATTTATTAAGAATATCATATATATCTGAAATAGAATTATGGTTGCTAGAAAATGGGAGAATTAAAAATCCTAAATGTCGCATTTTTATTTAGTATTATTTATATCTTTATCTCATATAGTTTGATGAGGACGGTATAACATGTATAATACAGATGATATTGAAATAAAGTGTAGTACCAAACATTTGCCTTTGGAATATAAATTATTAGAATGGCGACTAATTTTAAATAGAGAATTATATGAGAGTAATGTAATTGATTTAAAAGTTTTTAGTTTAATGGAACAATCAATACTTGGAAGAATGACAAAAATAAAAAATGAATATAAAGACAAGATTAATGATGGTTTGTCAATAGGTAAAAGTCATGGTAGCCTGTCATCATCCTAGTTATCTTGCTTTTTAAGAACATGAAAGGAGAGTGAGAAATAATGGATATAAAAAAAGCAAGGGAAGATTTAAGACAAGGAAAAACGATTTATGATATGCCACTTAGAGTAGTATATTATGCTCGTGTTTCAACAGATAAAGACGATCAATTAAATAGTTTGGAGAACCAACAAAACTATTTTAAAGAGATGATAACGGAAAACAAAAACTGGGTATTTTGTGGTGGTTATATAGATGAAGGAATTAGTGGAACTGCTGTAAAAAATAGAGATAAATTTCTAAAAATGATTGAGGACGCTACTCTTGGAAAAATAGATATGATAGTTACAAAAGAGATATCAAGGTTTTCAAGAAATACTGTTGATAGTATAAAATATACAGAGTATTTATTAAAACAGGGAGTTATTGTATATTTTTTATCAGATAATCTTAATACAATAGGGGAAGATTCGGAGTTTAGACTTACAATTATGTCAAGCTTGGCTCAAGATGAGGTTAGAAAACTTTCTGAAAGAGTTAAATTTGGTATTAATAGAATGATTAAAGATAGAAAACTTATTGGTGGTAATTTAACTGGATATTTCAAAAAAGATGGAAGATATGAAATTAATCCAGCAGAAGCACCAATAATTACTTATCTTTTTGAAACTTATGCATCTGGGAAAGTTGGTCTTAAGAAGATAGGACAAGAACTTGCAAAAATGGGATATTTAAATTCAAAAGGGGAACCATATTCCGATACAACTATGGCAAAATTTTTAACTAATCCTAGATATAAAGGGTATTATACTGCTAGATTAACTGAGGTTGAAAATTATAAAACACATAAAAAGAAAAAAGTTCCAAAAGATAGACAAATAATTGAAAAAGATGATAGAGTTCCAGCAATTGTATCTGAAGAGTTATGGAATAAAGCAAATGAACTTCATGAGATGAGAAAAAAATCACCTGCAAGACACATTCTAAATTCTGAAAAATCTTTAGAAACTGCAAAATATAGCTGTTTATTATATTGTAAGGATTGTGGTAATGTATTTATAAGAGCTGGTGGAAGTAATAGAGCAAATAATCCTACATGGTCTTGTAAGAAATATAAGACTGAGGGAGTTGGTGCCTGTGCTTCACCAATCTTAAGAGAAGAATATCTTGATAAGATATTTGTACAAATATTTAGTGATTTTATAGATAATAAAAAAGAATATTTAAGTGGGATAATAAATGAATATGAGAATATTATAAGCAGTAATAATAGCTCTGATAATATTGAAAGCATAAACAATCAAATTACAAAAATAGAAAATAAAAAGAATAAATTATTAGATTTGAGTATTAAAGGAATGATTGATGATTTAGAGTTTAAGAAAAGAAACGATAAGTTTAACAATGAAATTAATTCCTTAAAAACGAAAATTGATAGACTTAATAATCCTAATACAGAACTTACAAAATTAAAGGAAAAAATAATAGAAGTTAGAAATACTCTTACTTCAAAAGCTGATTTACAAAAAGAGCTACCTAATTTAATGAGAATATTAGTTGAAAGAGTAGAAGTTGAAAAAATAAATGGCGATAGAAAACATGTAAGATTAATTATTTATTTCAATTTTAATGCAGATACAATATATAGAGAATTAGGAATTGATAACAAAATAAAAAAACTTGAGTTATCAAATTTTTATCCAAAAAAATGTTCTTTTGGTGATAAAGAGATTCAAAATAGCCGACATAAGAACACTGGAACTCTTAGTGGAACCCTTGAAAATAAAGAGAAAAATGCTATTTTCTGTTCCAATGGTAACACCAAGCAACCCAGGTTTCGTAAAACTGGGTCAAATGCTGGGTAAAGAAAGACTATTTTCCTATATTAAAAAATTTGGCTTTGGAGAAAAAACAGGAGTTGATTTAAATGGTGAAGGACAAGGTATCTTGTTTCCTTTAGAAAAAGTAGGTAATGTTGAATTATCAACTACTGCCTTTGGTCAAGGAGTAAGTGTCACACCTATTCAACAAGTAACCGCCGTATCTGCTGTCGTTAATGGTGGTTATCTCTATAAACCATATATCGTAAAAAGTATTGCTGAAAAAGAAACAAATAGCATTATTCAAGAAACTTCAAAAACACTAGTTAGAAAAGTAATTTCTAGTGAAACTTCTACTATTATGCGTCATGCTTTAGAAAGTGTTGTTGCTAAAGGTGGAGGAAAAGCTGCCTATATTGAAGGTTATCGTATTGGTGGTAAAACCGGTACCGCCCAAAAAGTAAAAGATGGTAGATATATGGTTGGAAACTACATAATGTCCTTTATGTCCGTTGTACCTTCAAATGATCCGGAAGCAGTCTTCTATCTAGCTATTGATAATCCTAAAAATACAGCACTCTTATCAAGTTATACCACAACTCCTATCGCCAGAAGAGTTCTACTAGATATAATTGATGCCTTAGATATAAAAGAACAAAAAGAAGGTATGGAAAAAGATTTGGAATGGACCGATAAAATAATGTATCAAGTACCAAATGTCATTGGAAAAAGTGTCAAAGAAGCAAAAAAACTATTATCAAACTTTACTATAGAATATACCGGTACTGGAGAAACAGTAATTTCTCAGTCACCAGAAGCCAATACAAAATTAGAAGATAGAGGTACAGTAAGACTTTTATTAGAATAAAACTTTATGTTATAATACTTGTAGCTAAAGAGGGTGATATTATGCCAGAAATAAAAATAGTAAATAATGATGAAAAAATAAATCAAGTATTTAACTTTTTATCAAAAACAATCTATGATGATAGTATTCTTCATAAAGAAAAATACTATCCCATGTCTTCCCGACTAGAAGAAATTAAAAAACAATTAAAAATCGATAAAGACTTTTTAATGTATATTGAAGAAAACAACAATATAGTAGCGGCCATTACTGGTAAAAACATGGATTTAACAAAGAAAAAAATAACTCTTGGTATTCTAGCTGTATCACCATCAAAAAGAAGACTTGGCTATGCAACTAAACTTATAAGGGAGTTTGAAAAAACATCTCTAAAAAAGGGTATAACACACATAGATTTAGGTTCTAGATATAGAGCCAGTTCTTTATATGAACATCTAAATTATAAGTATTCTCTAATGGTTCAAATCTTTGATTTTGCCAAAATAGAAGATATTAGAAAAGCCAATAAATATAACCTAGAAGAAATAACGTCTAATCAGACACCAGCCTATGGTTATATATTTTATAAAGTACCAAGTATATCTAAAAAATATATTACCTGTTTTGAAAAACAAGTACCTACCGCTATAGCTCAATATATATTTAAAAAAGATCTATAGAAAGGAAAAATAAAATAATATGTCACATTATAATGCTTATGCTAGTTTTAAAACTAAAAAAAGTATTGAGAAAAAAGAGTTAATAAAAGAAAAACAAAACAAACAAATAATCTTACCGACTGATTTTATCATTGAAAAAAGTTCTAATTACGGAATTGTCCTAGAAGTAAAATATAAAACTGCCTATGTCTTATATAATAATGAAATTATATCAGCAACACTAAAAAAAGGAATAAACACAATTTGTAATAAAATTATTTTTCCAGGTGATAAAGTAATTATAGAAAAAGCTAAAACGTCTTATACTATAACTAATCTACTAAAAAGAACATCTATTCTAAGTAGAGTAAAAAAAGATAGTACCAGACTAAATGATCTTGGAACAACAAAAAATATTGCCTCTAACATTGACTTAGCTGTAATAGTTGCATCTGCTAAAGATCCAGCTCTTCATCCTAAGTTTATTGATAGATATCTTTTGTTATTAGAAAATAGTAATATACCAACAATTATTTGTCTAAATAAATCTGATTTAAAAACCGAAGAAACAGAAAAAATACTAGGTGTCTATCGTAATTTAGGTCTAAAAGTAATTGAAACTTCAACCTATACTAATCAGGGTATTACAAATTTAAAGGAAGAACTAAGAGGAAAACAAGCAATCTTTATTGGTAATTCAGGAGTAGGTAAATCATCTCTAACAAATGCCTTAATGGATACTGAAACCATCAAAACCTCAACTATTAGTTCTAAGAGTAAAAGAGGTCGTCATACAACAACTTCCTCAAAATACTATATCTGGGATGAAGACTCTAGTATTATTGATACACCAGGTATTAGAAGTTTAGATGTTTCAAACTTAAATCCAATAGAAATTCAAAACTATTTTAAAGAGTTTTCAAATATTAAAGAAAAATGCAAGTATAAAAATTGTCTTCATTACCAAGAACCAACTGCAGCTTGTACCATTAAGCAAGCAGTTGAAAATAATACTATAAATAAAAATAGATATCAAAGTTATTTAAGGATCTTAAAAGATACCTTGAATGATAAATAGAGGAGTGGATAAAATGAAAAGAATGAATTTAATAGTAGTCTTCAGTCAAGACAAAACAAAATTACTAATGTGTGAAAGAACTAAAGAACCATACAAAGGACAGTTAAACTTAGTAGGTGGAAAGATTGAAAAGGATGATGACAATCTAAATGAAGCTTATCGTGAACTACAAGAAGAAACTGGTATTACTAAAGATGATATTGATTTAGTATACTTTATGACTTGTAACTATCATACCCTAAATAAAGGTCTAGAAATTTACTATGGAGTTTTAAATAAAAATGTCGAATTAGTAGAAGAAGTAAATAAATTAGTTTGGGTAAATGAAGATGACAATTTCTTTGATTTTACTAAATATGCCGGAGAAGGAAACCTAGGTCATATAATTGCTGAAATAAAACTAGAACTATCAAAGTAATTGCAAAAATCCAAATAATATGTTAAATTATTACTGGAGGAGTGATAAAATGTACAATTTTGCTAATCATGTAATCATGTATACATTAAATATCACACCTAACATCTAAATAAATAAAAAAATATTAGATGTAGGTGTGAAGTTTTCGTCGTGCCTACATCTGTACATGAATGGACTATACAGATGTATAGTCCTTTTTTTGATTATGGTGCGATTAAAAATACTATAATTAAGGATGTGATTATATGATCGAAATAGGAATAAATAAAATAACAAAAAATTTTGGTTTTGGACCAGTCTTAAACGATATAAGTTTTGAAGTAAAAACAAAAGAACGTATTGCTTTAATTGGTGATAATGGTTCTGGTAAAACAACTCTTTTAAATATAATTTCAGGAATTGAAAAAGCAACATCTGGAACTATCTCTATAAGAAAAAATGCTAAAGTAGGGTACTTACCTCAATTAATTAAAGAAAAGGAAGTAAACATAACTGTAAAAGATGTTTTATATAGTGGTATAAAAGATTTAATTGCTCTACGTGATAAATTAGAAGAGTATGAAGAAAAAATCACTAAAGCCAATGAATCTAACATTGAAAAATTAATAATTAGATATTCAAATTTACAAACTGATTTTATTAATATGTCAGGATATGAAATAGATGCTAAAGTAGAAAAAGTAATTAAGGGTTTTAAAATAAATAAAGAGCTTCTTCCTCGTAATTTTAATAGCCTATCTGGAGGAGAAAAAACTATCATTACCTTTGCTTCTATTATTATCTCTGAACCAGATATTCTACTTTTAGACGAACCAACTAATCACTTGGATATTGATACTTTAGAATGGTTAGAGGAATACTTAAGAAACTATAAAGGAACAATTCTAATGATTTCTCACGATAGATACTTTCTCGATGAAGTAGCAACTAAAACTATTCTTTTAGAAAATGCTAAGATAAATATTTTTCATGGTAATTATACAAAATTTATTCAAGAAAATGATGCTCGTATCGAAAAAGAATTTAAAGATTACAAAGACCAACAAAAACAAATAAAGGCTATGGAAGCCTCAATCAAAAGACTAGAGGAGTATGGTAATCTTGCTAAAAACGAAATGTTTTTTAAACGTGCTGAAAGTATTAGAAAACGTCTAAATAAATTAGAAAGACTAGATAAACCAGTTGAAAAAGAAAAACTACCTCTAACATTCTCGTCTAGTCGCTCAGGAAAAGAAGTCTTAAACTTATCTAAGATTAATATTTCATATCCAGACAAAACAATACTAAAAGATGCAACCTTAAGAATACTTTATCAAGATAAAGTCTGCTTACTAGGACCTAATGGTTCAGGTAAATCTACTCTTGTAAAGTATATCTTACAAAATTCTACTCATGGTACTAATGTTAAAATTGGTTATATCCCTCAAGAAATAACTTTTGAAAATGACAACAGTACAATAATGGAGGAAGCCAAACATTACTTTATAGGAGAAGAACATCATCTAAGAGCAGCTCTAAGTAAATTTTACTTTTTCAAAGACAATGTCTATAAAAGAATAAAAGATTTATCAGGTGGTGAAAAAGTACGTCTAAAATTATTTTGTCTAATACAATCTAACGTCAACTTTCTAATACTAGATGAACCAACTAACCACATAGATATAGAAACAAAAGAAATATTAGAAACAGCTCTAACTGAGTATCAAGGAACCTTATTATTTATATCTCACGATCGTTATTTTATTAATAACCTAGCTTCAAAAATAATATATATAGAAAATAATAAATTAAAAGAAATACCTGGTAATTATGAAGACTACAAAAGATATAAAAGAAAGGAAAATTAATATGAAAGAAATAATTTATAATACTGATAATTTAAAAGAAAGTGAAATGACAAGAACTGTTACTAGAGCTAAAGTAATCTTAGTAAATTCAAAAGATGAAATCTTACTAGCTAATGGATCAAACACTTATTTTTTAATAGGAGGACATGTTGAAGATAATGAATCTCTAGAAGACTGTCTAATAAGAGAAGTAAAAGAAGAAACAGGAATCAACCTACCAAGAGAAGAAAGAATACCTGTACTTAATATTAGATATTTATGTAAAGATTATCCAACATCTGGAGAAAACACTTTATACATTGCTACATATTTTTATACTAAGTGTGATTTAAAACCAGACTTAAGTTCCATAAATTTAACTGAAGATGAAAAAAAGGGTGGCTTCCATCTAGAATATATTCCTAAAAAAGATATCATCAAAACTCTAGAAGATTGCCTACCAGTATGTACTAATGAAAAGATTGTTATTGACACTCTAGAAGCTATTAAAGAATACTTAAAAATGACTGCATAGCTTGTAAAATATAAAAGACTTAAGTATAATTTATACAAGGAATGATTATATGAAAACAAAAATAATACTTCAATTACTATCTATTATTTCTATGGTAATAGGCTTATTCTTCTTTTATACTTATCAAAGGTTAGAAAAGAAAGAACAATTATCAAAACAAAAAAAGCTGTATCAAAAGAAAGAAACAATCTGCTTTTACTTAGGCATAATACTTGAAGTAATTGGTCTAACATTACTAATGTTTATTTAAAGAGTATTTGTAAAGATACTCTTTTCTCATGAATTTAAAAAACTAATTATATTAACTTTAAAAAAAATATGATAAACTAATTATGGTGATACTATGGATGAGACAATAGGACAAAAAGGTGGTCACAATGATCAAAAAAAAAGCCTGATTATTACTAAAAAACAATTAGCAAAATTAAAAGCTTATCAAGAAGAACAAGAACTAAAAGAATTAGAGGATAAAGTAAAACGCCAGCAACTTGTAACCTTTATAAAAATAGCTCCGATAATAATAACTGGTACCGTTTTAAAAACTTTATCTGGAACAGAACATAAAGAAGCAACAAGTCCTCTAATACTACCAACTTCATCAGAAGAAAATTATAAAAAACAATCATTTCTTACTCCGGGTAAGGATGGCAACATAATAGAAGTAGAAATAAAGACTAGTGAACATACTAAAGAAAGAGTAAATATAAATTCTACTAACTTAGAAAATCTACTTACTAATCACAAGCCTAAGAAAAGAAAAACAGCACCTGTAGAAGTCATAGAAATAGATCAAACAAAAATCCCTATTAAAGAAACTACCAAAGAAGATACTTTTGATCTTGATAAGTTAAAAAATAAAGAAATAGTAAGTCAATATGAAGAAAAACTAAAAGAAGCAAGAAGTAGTCTAAAAGATTTAATATATGAATATAACATTATAGAGAAAGCTTATCAAAATACCAAGAACACAAAAGAACTAGAAGAACTTCTAGATAGATTAAATTCACTTATCAAAAAGATTAATGAATTAAAAGATAAATTATCTCTAGATACTTCTGACAAATATGACTTTAACTATATCAAAGAACTAGCAAGTCTCTATATTGATTCTTTTAATAATAAAGAAATAGTTAATGAAATAAAAGATTCAAAACTATATATTTCTATTTCAGATAAAGTATCTGAATTAAAAAAAGAAGAAGAACTATTAACTCTACGCTTAGAAGAAAAAAAGAATAATCTTCAAATTGGAGAGAGTGAAATCGATGATTTTAAAGATAGATATGATAATTATAAAGAATTTAATGATAAGTTAGAAAAATTTAGAAAAGCTCAAGATATAATTGCTAGACAAACTCTAGAAAATGTCAGAAACTGTGTAACAATTCAAGAAAGAGTAGCCGTAACTACCAGAGTTTTAAATAGACAAGCAAGAAATCTAAGAAGAACACTAAGAAGAAGAGTTCTAATGCCCGGTCCAAGAGGAGCTAGAAGAATGACTGCTATAACAGGTGCTTATCTTAGGACAATGCAAAACATATTAAGACCACAGCAAGTAGTAGAACATTATCAAAATGTAGAAATAACTGATTATTCTAAAGACATTGAATATAGTATTAATGAAATAGATAAGAACCTAGCTTCTTTAAAAACAACATCCATAGAATTAAAAGATACTATTAAAATGATTGAAACTGATTATAAAGATTTTCTAGATACTAAAGAAGTAAAAGAACTATTAGCTAACCTAGAAGAAGTATATGATTCACTAAAGGAAAAGGAAGAAGATTTAATCAGAATAAAAGAAGAACAAGAGAAAAACTTATCTCTTCAAAAGGCTGCTTATGTAAAAAGAAGAGAATAAATAATTAACTGTAAAATTTTGTATAAAATTGTCTATTTATTCATAATAGCAATTTGATTATGATATAATATTGCAAGAGAAATGGAGTGACAAAGATGTTACTATTAACAAAAGCTATAGTTGCTATCATGATGGGCTTTTTAATGTCTGCTGGACTAGGTCTAATTTTAGTACCATGTCTAAAAAAACTTAGAGTCGGTCAAAAAATAAGTATATTTGTAGGAGAAACACATCGAAAAAAAGAAGGTACTCCTACTATGGGAGGTCTAATATTTATACTCCCAACTATAATTGCGACAATTGCCCTAGTATTGATGGGAAAAGTACCTTACACATCTAATTTAGGAATCGTCTTACTAGTATTTTTAGGATATGCTTGTATCGGTTTCCTAGATGATTTTTTATCGATTAGAAAAGGTAATAATGAAGGTCTAACTACTTATCAAAAACTATTTATGCAAGTCTTAATCGCAATAGGCTTTTTCTATATTTATATGCGTTCTGGTGGACAAACTTCCTGGGTAGTAGGAACACTCCATATTGATATAGAAATGGGCTGGTTATATGGCTTATTTATATTATTTGTCTTAGTAGGAGCATCAAATGCTGTAAATATAACAGATGGTCTAGATGGTCTAGCTGGTGGCTTATCAGCAATAGCTTTTATAGCCTTCAGTTTAATATCATTAATGGTAGGCTTTGAAGATATAGGAATGTTTAGTTTAATACTTGTTGGTAGTATTGTTGGTTTCTTAATATACAATACTTATCCTGCTAAAATATTTATGGGAGATACAGGTTCCCTTGCCCTAGGTGGAGTAATGGGTGCAATCGCAATCCTAACTCATAGAGAATTAACTCTTTTAGTAGTTGCGAGTGTCTTTGTAATAGAAACATTATCTGTAATTATTCAAACAATTTCTTATCAATTATTTCATAAGAAAATATTCTTAATGACACCTCTTCATCATCATTTTGAAAAACTAGGATGGAAAGAAACTGATATCGTAAAATTGTTCTGGGTATGTGGCTTAATATTATCAATGGCTGGAATTATATTCGGAGTATGGCTATAAAGTCCAAATAGGACTTTTTTTTATGCAAAAAACATATACTTTACAAGGTGATAAGTATGCAAAAGAAAATAGATAAAATTCTCTTCTTCACCAGTATTATTTTATCTTTATTTGGTATTGTAATGATTTATTCTGCCTCTAGTATTTGGGCTGAGTATAAATTTAATGATGCTTTTCATTATTTAAAGTATCAATCAATATTTTTTATAGTAGGTATAATTATCATGTTAATTATTTCTAAAATAGATTATAAGGTTTACTATGAAAAATCAAATCTAATTTTATCTATTTGTCTTATTCTATTAGTACTAGTTATAATACCTGGTATTGGTAGTATTAGAAATGGTTCTAGATCCTGGTTTGGAATAGGTCCATTTGGTATTCAACCTAGTGAAGCAGCTAAACTTGGTTTAATTATTTTTACAAGTAAATACTTATCTAAAAGCAATAAGTTTTTAAAAAGCTATAAACAAGGAGTTTTTCCTATTCTTGGTATAACTCTTCTTATCTTTTTTCTTATAATGCTTCAACCAGATCTTGGTACTGGTGTGATTTTAGTTATGTCAATTATCTCTTTATTATTTATTGCTGGTGTAAATATGAAGTTCTTTCTAGGTATTGGAATCCTTGGCATAATTGGTATTACTATTTTAATAATAATTGCCCCATATCGTATGGATAGAATAACGTCTTTTATAAATCCTTGGAATGATGCCTTAGGTACTGGCTTTCAAATAATTCAAAGTCTCTATGCCATTGGTCCAGGAGGACTACTTGGTACTGGCTTTCTAAACTCCGTTCAAAAACATTTCTATCTTCCAGAACCTCAAACTGATTTTATTTTTTCTATCATAGCTGAAGAGTTCGGAGTAGCAGGAGCTTTTATTGTAACAGGTTTATTTTCTCTAATTCTTTGGCGAGGTATAAAAATAGCCTTAAATTCTAAAGATCTATTTTCTAAATACTTATCATTTGGCATGATCTTTCAAATTATCTTTCAAACTCTTATGAACTTAATGGTTGTAATTGGCATGATCCCAGTAACAGGGGTTGTACTTCGTGGTACCATATAACTACAGACACTTTTTGGCCCTTATAATAAGTGAAAAAAACGAATTTGATAATTTATTATTATTTAGAAAAAAACTAAAAATTTATGAAAATCATAAAAAAAGGCAAAAAAATTGCAACTTTTTTTGAGGGTTGTCTGCTCATTACAACATTCAAAATAGAATTTTAGAGTTCTATGCTATTTAGATGTAAAAAATATGTAATTATTATAATTTATAAAACGTGAATATTCATTTAATTAAATATTAAGATTTAATAATTGTGATATAATATTTTTTGGATGTGATAAAATGTTTAATACAAAGAGAATAATTTTTATTGTGATATTTATAGTATCTATAATTTCTTTGATTTTTGTTTATAATGATGATTTCTTATATTCTAAGCAAATTATTAAAATAACAAAAATTGATACAATTAGCAAAGAAACATCTCAAAATTCATTAGGGTTAGAAGAAAAATACTATACGAGAAAGATAACTGGAATAATAACCAATGGTAAGCAAAAAGGAAAGAAAAAAAGTGTATTATATGATGAATCTTATTCATCTGTTGTTACAGACAAGTATAAAGTTAATGACAAAATAATATTAGATTCGAGTGGTATTGAATTAAAAAGAGATTTCTATCTAACTTTAATGGTTGTCGCATTTTTAAATTTACTTTATATAGTTGGCTCTTATAAAGGACTGTTATCTGTATTAAGTGTTATTTTGAATTTAGTAATTTTTTATATTGGTTTATCCTTATATTTTAAAGGTATTAATTTATTATTTTTATGTGTAATAGAAATGATTATTTTTTCTATTATTTCTTTGATATTAGCCAGTGGTTTTAACAAAAAAACATTATCGGCAATCATTTCTGTAATTATATCAACATTAGTAATGTTCTTTTCAATTGTGATTATTATAAATTTTACAGGATATAAGGGGATAAATTTCAATGAATTATCATTTCTGACTGTTCCTATTGAAGATATTATTTTGCCGGAATTATTAATTGGATCTACAGGAGCAATCATGGATGTGGCGATTACAATTTCATCTTCTATATCGGAACTTATTCAAAAAGACAATAATATATCTGTTAAAAATCTGAAAAAATCTGCTAGAGAAATAGGAAAAGATATAATGAGTACGATGAGTAATGTTTTATTTTTTACTTATTTATGTTCAGGACTTCCAATTTTTGTGTTAGCGTTACGCAATGGATTTTCAATGTATAATTATATTTCAACTAATTTTACATTAGAATTAACTAGATTCTTAATTGGTAGTATTGGTATTGTTTTAACTATTCCAGTATCAGCACATACATCAATTAAATTGATGAAAAGAGGTGCAAAATGAATATAATATTAATTATTTTATTATTCTTATTAATGATTTATATTGATATAAAAAGAGGAATAAAACTGTTTTTATCTATATTATTTAATTTTATTATTTTAATGATTATTTTTTATTTAATTGCTGTTGGATTAAACCCTATAATTTGTTCTTTAATAGGCTGTTTTATAATAAGTTATATAATACTATATTATGTAAACGAAAGAAACGTAAAAACAGAATCTAGTTTGAAATCAGTTATTATCGTTCTAATTATATTATCTTTTCTCATATTTTTTGTAACGAAAATATCAAGAATCGCTGGTTTTGGATATGAATCGTACGAAGAGATAAATATGTTTTCTTATGATGTAAAAATAGATTTTACTAACATTGCAATTTCTATGATATTAATTAGTTTAATTGGAGCAACGGTTGATTCTTCCATAGCAATTTCATCTGCCTTATATGAAGTGTATGATAATAATAAAAAATTATCAAAAAAAGATTTATTTTTATCAGGAATGAATATAGGGAAAGATATATTATGTACGACGAATAACACCTTAATGTTTGCTTTTTTAGGTGAATTCATGACATTATTGATTTGGTTTTATAAAGGAGATTATTCGTTTTTAGAAATTGTAAATGCAAAGACGTTTGTTTCAGAAATGATTAAAATATTATTTAGTGCAGTAGGCTGTATTATAGTTATACCTATAACTGCATATATTACAACGGAAACACTAAAAAAAGATGACAAAAATAATTAAAAAAAGTTAAAATTATCATATAATTTTATGTGATAATTTTTTTTAATAGTTGAAAATGAAATAGATTTTCATATTGGAAGAAGTGATAATGAATATGTCTAGAAATGAAATTTATAAAACAAAAAAACTAATTTCTAAAAACATAGTTTTAGGATCATTTATAGGAATATTTTTAGACTTCTTTTTACCAGCGTGTGATTGTGCTGTTGTTTTTGTTTCTAAAATGTTTATCAAGGAAAAAGCATCTCTTAATGTAGCAATTTCTTTTATGCTTGCTTCTCCAATAATAAATCCTGTTGTGCTTTTATTAACTTTAATTTCATTGATATTTATCACAATATTTGTAGTATGTCTATTTTGGGGAGGTGTATTAAGAAAAAACATTTTTTAGGAATATTTGGTCTTTTTATTTTTAAAAAGTTGTGTTAAACTTTATGACTGATTGGTATATTCAGCATATACAATATTCAAATCAATAGGCATTTCCATAGAAAATATTTTATTCGACTTAATATAATTATTATCTATTATTATATTAGAATAAGATTCAGCTCTTAATTAAAAAATCTAAGTAAACAACCTTTGTAATTTAAAAATGTTTTTTCACTCATTCATCTTAAAATTAAGTTTTCATGGATTTTATTAATCCAAATTTTCTGATTCTTTTCAGTATTCATAAAAATTTGATGTATAATATAAAAGACACATGAAATTGTAGTTTCTTTTGGTCGAGTAACTATATTAACATACCATGTGTCTTTTTTGTGATGCTTTGATGACTTTTCGTTAGAAATTTGGTACAATGATAATGGTTAAAGTGTCATTGGAGGTACTAATGTATGAAGAATATAATTATTGATTCAAATAGTCAACTTGAAGAAAAATATCTAGCTAAAATAGCACCTATTGTTAATCAAATAAATAATTCAAATTTATCTAAAAAAGGAAAATTAAAAATCATTTATGATTATTTAGTTGACACTTGTTCTATAGATGAGAGTTTTAATATGGATGGCATAAATCAATTTCCAAATATATATGGTGAAGGAATAACTGCTGCTAATAAATATGGACCGGTTTTGTATGAAAAAGGCGTTTGTTCAGGATTTTGCAGAGCATATATAGATATTGCTGAAAAATGTAATATTAATGTTGAAATGATAAAAGGAATTCATCAAGGATTTGGACATGGTTGGATTATGACATTAGAAAATGGAGAACCTGTACATATTGATGTATACGAAGGAATAAAATATAAAAATGGATTTGAAAGTTCTAAAGGGTTTAAACCAAATGTTGATTCAAGTGTTGCATTTATGAGAACAACTACAGAATTAATAAATACTGGTAGATACAGAGATTTTCAAAAAAATATGAATGAAGCTGAAACAAAATTAAGAAACCAAGAAGGACAAATTGAAAAAAAGGTAGAATATAGAGAAGTACAACCAGGTTTTAAAGTTAGGAGATAAAAAATGAGATTAGTTACATTTCAATCTATAGAAGCACTTAAGTTTTTAAATGATAATGGTTATTTGATTTGTGATGATAGTCATGCACCTAACGACAAATATTCTTCATCTTACAAATTCATAATTGATAATATGAATAAAAATGTGAACAATAATGACAATATTAAATATCCAATTTAGTGTTGGGTAAAATGCTATGATGGTATTTGCCCTCCAGTCGTTAAAGGAAAAAGAGTTGAAGGCTTTGATGTAAAGATAACTTTCAATAAAAATGAGAAAGATGTTTTTATTACAGATTATAGAAGGTATTCATTTTTATTAAAAAAATTATATATTTCAGATAGTATTGAAGATAAATTAAAATTTGATAAAAAATTAGAAGAAAATAATATATCATCAGAAGATTTAAAGGCTTTTGTTAAAAAAGATATATATAATAGTCATAGAACAGATAAAGAATTTCTTGAGATATGTAAAGAAATTGAAAAAAAGTTTTAGTAAATGTATAACAACTGATAGTGATGTATTACAAGGGTGTGTTTGAAAAATAAATAAAGAAGATATAGAAAGTATAGAAATTTTGCCAAAAGATGATAATGTATATGGTTCACTTAATTATGTTAGAGAAGATGGTAAAAGATTTGATTGGGTGAATGATTTCTATAATAGATTAAAAGAACAACGGAACTAGCAATAGTTCTTTTTATTATAGAGGTAAAATGGAAAAGATAAAGATAATAATTATATTAAGTCAAATAAAATATTTTCTATGGAAATGCCTATTGATTTGAATATTGCATATGCTGAATATACCAATCAGTCATAAAGTTTAACACAACTTTTTAAATAAAATGTCTAATTTTGTTTTTAATTCATTAAATAAATAAGATTGACATAATTTTATACTAGGTGATGATATGGAGAAAATTTATAATAATAAAAAAGTTAAATTTTCATTTTTTTTTGATAAAAATGGTAAATCTTTAAAAGATATTTTAGAAAAATGTTATCGTGAAGAAATTAGAAATGAACAAATACTTACTGGAGGTGTTAATAGTGGTTTTCCAAAATAGAAAAAAGATTCTATTATTCCAGAAAAGAGACTTAAAATTTATTAAAGGGTGGCAAATTAGGTGTTAATTGATAATAAAATTTATAATTGTGCTGAATATTTAAGACTATCCAAAGATGATTTAGGTAAAAATGATGAATCATCATCTATTCAAAGTCAAAGATTGATAATTGAAGGCTTTGCTAAACATAATAATTTAAAAATAGTTGAAGAATATGTCGACGATGGTTATTCTGGCGGTAATTTTGATAGACCTGCATTTACCAGAATGATTGAAGACATCGAATCTGGAAAAATAAATTGTGTTATAACAAAAGATTTATCTAGGCTTGGACGAGAAATGTATAAAACTGGAAATTATATTGAAGAATATTTTTTAGAACATGACGTTAGATATATTGCTATCAATGATTCTTATGACTCTAATATTGGAGATTCTATGCTTGGTATAAGATTAGGCGTTAATGATTTGTATCTAAGAGATATATCAAAAAAGGTACGTTCATCATTTAGGGTAAAACAAGAGCGTGGTGAGTATATAGGAAGTTTTCCATGTTATGGTTATATTAAGAACCCAGAAGATAAACATAAATTAATTGTTGATCCTGTGGCGTCTAAAGTTATTAAATTGATATATCAACTATTTTTGGAAGGATTTGGAATTGCTAGAATATGCCAAAAACTAACAAATGAAAAAATACCTATTCCTATTGTTTATAAAAAAGAACCAAGAGGACTACTAGTAACTGAAAACGATGGATTTGGTATTTGGAAAAATTCAACGGTTAGAAATATATTAAAGAGTCAAATGTATATTGGAAACATGGTTCAACATACACATGAAAAGATTAGTTATAATCAAAAAAAATGTAAGCATTTAAAGGAAAATGATTTTATAATAGTTGAACATACACATGAACCTATTATTAGTATAGAAGATTTTAATAAAGTACAAGAAATTTTGAAACAAAAAAGCCATACTCCAGTAGATAGAAACTTTGACAGATTTTTATTATCAGGGATAATGTTTTGTGGCAAATGTGGGCATACTTTAGGTGTTGGAGTAAAAAAAACAAAATCAGTTCCATCACAATATACACATTGTAATCATTATACAAGAAAAGGTGTGAAAAGTGGATGTACTCCTAATAGACTTAATTATTACTTATTAGAAAAAGATATAATTAATTTTTTAAACGAAGTTGGCGAAGAATTTATCAAGTATTATGATATTAGGAATTTGGTTGAAGACTCTGTATATGTTTATAATCGTGATATAGATGATATGAAAAAAGAGTTAAGTCAATTGGAAAAAGATATAAATAAAAAAATAAATATTATTTCTAATTTGTATAATGATAAAATTGATGGAGTTATTTCTGTTGATGTATACAAAAGTTTAGCAGATAACCATGAGAGAGAATTAAAAAAAATAAAGAAAAAACAAGAAGGATTAGAAAATAAATTAAAGATATTTTCTATTAAATCAAAAGAAAAAGAATTTACTAAATGTCGTGAATCAGTAGAAAATTTTATGAAATTAAAAGTACCTTCTAGGAGTACAATAAAAAATTTGATTAGTAAAATTGTTATATATGATGAAGGCAATGAAAAAGAGGTTAAGGTATTTTTTAGATTTAAAGAACTTACCAATATAGCAAGTAAGTTAGTTTAATATTTAAAAAGTTATCACAATAGTATGGGCAACCTTTTATTTTTTTATAACTTTAAAATGGCAAAGGGTGTAACACTACCTTTCTTATCTTATGGAGGTAGTAGTCTTCTAATAACTTGTGCTTCTATTGGTATACTTCTAAATATTAGTAAATATCAAATGTAGTTTTATTATTTATGTAAAAATTATTCTTGAAGGTTCCAAAATCATAATATATACTAACATTATGAAGTAAAAAGGAGAGTGCACATGTCAGAACAAAATTATGAATTTCATAAAAATAATGAAAAAGACACAATCTACTGGGTTAATAAAACAGATAGTATAGGAGAACATTTATTTACGTTTGATAAGAAAAAAATCTATAATTTATTTAAAGACTATCCACATGAGCTAACTAAAGAAGAAAAAGAAATGTTTGACAAAGAAAATCCTTATTGGAAAAAATTTTTTGAAGATAGAAATAAATAAAATACAGTAATCAAAAATAACTGTATTTTTCTTTTCTACTGATAGTTATTTATCTAAATTTATGATATGATAATTATAAAGATTAAATAAGTATAAAGGAATTGGAAGTGTGTTAGTTATGGCAGAAATTATGACTATAGAAGAGTTTAGAGAATTAAAAAGAAACCAACAAGAAATCATAGAAAAATTAGACTCTAATGAAAATAAAACTGAAGACGATGAAGATGAACTTCTAACCACTTATCTTGCCAACCAAGACTATCTTATAAGTCATGATTTAAGTCTTATTCCAAAAGGAGAGTGGAAAGGCTTTTCCTTTGCCTCTTCTAAATACCATCGAGTAGACTTATCAAAAACCAGAGCTAATATTGATTTTTCAATTCTTGATTATAGAGAATATATAAATTATAAAAGCTGTACTATAAGTAATCTTGATCAAATAAATCGTATTATAGACTCTAATAATTTTGATCGAGAAGTCATCTCTCAATATAAAGAGTTTTTTCTTTCCGATAACTTTGACGAAAATACAAAGCAAAAAATTTATGAGCGTTCACTAACTATCGAGGATTTATTTTCTTTTTCTGAAGAACAAATCAATGAAATAGGGAATAAAAAAGTTCTAAACTGTTTCAACACCAAGACAAGATATATGATTAGAGAACTAGGTCTAGAAAAAACTCTTCAATTATACTATGTATCAAAAGAGGATTATCAAGAAGTATATGATATTATAAATGGATATTATTATGCCTATAAGCCATATTATGAAGAAAATTCACACCTTACAGAAGAACTAAAAAATACTCCAGTTCAAGGCATAAAGACAAAAATTTACTCAATTATACGTGAACTTATAATAGAAATGCCACAAATTAAAATAGAACTTTCTAAACTTACTCCAGGTTTTATTGAAAGCAATAAAGATATACTATTATTAGATACAGAAGTACCTACTGAACTAAGAGAAAAATATTATGCCAAGAGTCTAACTCTAGATGATCTTCTAAATAGCTTGAACCTTTTCAAAAATGTACCTATCGCAAGCTTCATAGATACCCAAGAAGAAGACAACAACGCTCTAAAAAACAATGTTCAAATCCTAGGACCTGGTGTATTTAAAATACTTGTTGAGTCCTATCCAAAACAATTAAACTATATTATAAAAGGTAAATTAGGTAATTCATTTTATACTTTAATAAAAGAAACTATGTTTTCAGTAATAAATAAAACCACTGATACTAATGAAGGGCTAAAAGAGTACTTAACGACATTCTTTAGAATACATAATACCATTAGAAATAAAGAACAATTATTATTATATGAACCAGGGTTATTTGAATTAGATTCATCCCAGAAAACAGTTATAAAACAACTATCTTTAAAAAATATGCAAAGATTTGAAAGAGAAACAGGCTTTTTTTCACACTACACCTCAGGGGTTACTAATGATTTACCTATGTTACATACTTTTTCGATTTATCTACCAAACAGAGATTATATGAATTTCTCTGACAAAGAAAAGAAAGAGTTAACATATGAAGAATTTCAAGATAAATTAGCTGAATTAATTGGGCATATTATAAGGACAAGACCTTATGGTATTAAAGTTGACTTTGACTGGATGGAAGGAGAATTTAGAGAAAAGCATCCAGAAATATTCATGGATAAAAATGCCCCAGACCAGTTAAAAAAAGCTTTTTATGAATACAAAATTACTCCTCAGTTGATAAAAGACAATCCAGACTATATTCCATATTTACTTGATAAAAACTTAGCTAATACTATAAATACAGTTATAAGTTTAGAAACAACTAAAGATCAAGAAGAAACACATTTTAATCGTTATGATCTTCTAAACTTCATAGAAGAATATTCTAAAAGATATGGAAATGAAAAAACACTACATCTTATAGAAAAATATGGCGATTTAATAGCAAATACAAAATTAACATGTAGTAATAAAGACCTTTCTGATGAAAAAGTCTTAGAAAAAGTTGTTAGAGCAGGTATTTATGAAAAAATATCTCATAAAAGTGTTAATTATATATCCTTATTAAAAGATAAAGATTTTGTCTTAGAATACCCAGAAATATTTATCGATTTTACTACTTTAGACGGAATAAGTACTGCTGAAAAAGAAAGACTAGAAAAAGCTTTTTATAAAAAAGAACTAACCTATGAAGATATAAAGAAACATCCATCTTTAAAAGATGCCCTTAAAAATAAAGATTTACATTTTATCTTTTCTTCTTACTCTCCATCTAATTTTAGTTATTATTCTTCTAATTGTTCAGATGGCGACTTAGAATTATTAAATGTATTTGGCCCTGATAAATTTTTAGAATTATGTTCTAGATATGGTAGATATATGAACAATATTAGTAAAGAGCTTCATAAACAAATAACCGTTATTAACGGAAAGTATATGAAATTTTCAGCAAGAGAAGAAGGAACTGATAGTACACTAGATTTTGAAGATATCGCAAGAAGAATAGAAGAAATTATTGCTAGAGAATGTAAAAATGGTAATATTTTATATTCACCAGAAGATGCACCAACATTTTTAAAAGAAAAATACAGTGAATTATTTTTAAATGATGATGCACCAGAAACCTTAAAGTCTTACTTTTATGCTTCAAAAGGAAGTTCTGGTTTAACATTTAATGTTTTAAGTCAACATAAAGAATGGATACCTTATTTAAAAGACAAGTCTCTTTTAACACCATTTCTAAGAGCGACAAATTATAAAAATGAAATGACTGAATACTTTAATTTATTTGGAAATGAATTAGCAATTAAATTTGGTACAACTAAATCAGAAACAGTAGAAGAAATGATAAAATCAGGCCAAGTTATTATGATGAAAGCTTGGTATGAAAATACTGGTTGTAAATTTATTCCAAGTTTCGTTGTAATGCAAAACTTTCCTCTAGAAGAAGCAGATAAATTTTTAACATCAGCTTCTAACTGGAGTAACTTAATGCGTATCAAACGTTATGCTAAAACACCAGAGGCAAGTGCCGCTATGTTAAAACTTGCTTACTCATTTGGTTCTTTTGATCACGATCAAAGGGGCTACAAAAAGGTTTACGAACTACTAACTGGGATACCATCAAGTATTTCCAAAGAGCACGGTTATGTAGTTGAAAAAATAGATTATCGTATAAAAAAATATCAAGATATCTTAATAGATAAACTAAAATCAAATAATCAAGACCCTAGTCAATTACCAAAAGAAGAATTTTATCAAAAACTAATTTCTGAAATTAAATCTGATAACTGTCAATATACAACTAGTATATTTGATAATCAAACTCTACTAAGACTTATAAGTTGTCTAGAAAGAGAAAATGTTGCACTAGATTTTTCGAAGGATATAATTAATCAAATATATCATAAAAATCAAGATGAATCATACTCACTAATAATCAATCCTCAAAATTATCCTAAAACAACTGAAGTAATTAGAGAAATACTAGAAAACTTTGGAGAGTTACCAATATTAACGCCTCACAAAGCTCATCGATTATTTGGTGGTTTCGAATTAAAATATGATCGTGACTTTAGAGAATTCTTTCTTGAAAATATGACTGAAATTATGGAAAATCCTGATTATGCCACACTTCTTAGTGGTATTCAAAAACAATTTTCTGATATCAAAAGAATAAACTCTAATAGACACTTAACATTACCATTAGCTGTTGGCTACATTCAAACTAATCAGTATTCATCAGTTTTACCGGGAAACGAAAAATTAGCTGAGATATCATCTATTGCCGGATACTCTCAAGGTGACTTTGAAATTCTTCAACAAATATATAACTATGGTAGACAAAGAACTTTTAGTAGTATTCCTCGTATAGAAAATACAACTACCAAATACAGTTATGAAATGTTAAGACTAGATGATCCTCTTGCTCTAGCAATCGGAACTCTAACTGATTGTTGTCAAGAATTAAGAAATGCAGCTGAAACCTGCATGGAACATAGTATGGTTGATAAAAACGGTCGTGTCTTTGTAGTTAGAAATGAAGAAGGGGAAATAGTCGCTCAAAGTTGGGTTTGGCGAAATAATAACGTTCTTTGTTTTGACAATATAGAAATACCTGAAAAAGCCCTAGAAAAGTCAAGAAAAGAAAGCCGAAAAAGAGAATTTACTGATGAGATATATGAAGTTTATAAACAAGCTGCTCGTGAATTAATTGAAAAAGATCAAGAAGTTTATAAAAATCTTCTAGAAACAGGAAAAATAACTTTAGAAGAATATGAGTCCTTAAGACTAGGAAAAGTAACTGTAGGTTTAGGCTATAACGATATTGCTGAATCTATAAAAAGAAATTCAGAATTTGATAGTAGTCTACTTACTAGACCATTACCATTTCAAGCTCCTGTAAAGTTACGAAGTGGCTTATATACAAGTGATTCTAATACTCAATACATTTTAGAAGAAACTGAAGGAAGAAATGAAGAAGAAAAAGAGACTTTACCAGTACATAATGATTTATACACATTGTATGATGATTCTAACTTTACAGAAAAGTCCTTAATAACTCTAGAAAAACTAGAAATGATTACTAAAGATGATCCTCTATATTTAGATACTGCTATGTCAAGTGAGATAGACTCTAACCATCTAGTAACTGGCTTAGCTAGAAACTACAATTTAAATCCCGAAACAACAAAAGTAGTAATGAATCCAAACTTTGCCATTATATATGACACAACATCATCACAAGTTAGAATAGGGGATTTACTATTTAATACCAAAATAAAAACTCCTGATAAAGAAATAGATATTTCTGACATAGTAAAAATTCAAATAAGATTAGCTCTCGATCAAATTTCTTATGACAAGGAAATAGTTCTTTCTAACCTAAATCAAAACCAACAACAAATGCTAGAAAAAGCTAAATCCTTAACAGACGAAATAGACAAAGAAAGAGGTGTATCTCATGCAAGATAATATTAATACCATTCTAAATAATGCATTAGTAGTAACAAATGATAATCTAGTTCAAAATATAGATTTAATAATTAAAAAGATTAAAGAGTCCCTAAAAGTAAATGAAGATTTACTAATATCAGCTAATAAAATAGATCAAAAAAATAATAATGGTTTTATAATGGAAACTAAAGTTATTGATAATATCTTTTCAAATATCGAAAAAGAAACATCTAAATATGGTACTGTTACTATTTCAAGAAAAGATACTGAAAAAGGTATAATCTATGGTAAAGAACTATTAGATATTGGAAATGTAATTGTTATAAATGATGGTAACCCATACGTTATTATTGAAATGTCCTTAAGAAATATCCTAGCCAGTAATAAAACTATCTTTGTAAACTCTGGCTACATGTATGGAACTAATCAATTAATAATAAAACTAATGCAAGCAGTCTTAGAACAATTTAATATTTCTAAATACATGCTAAGTTTATTTATAACCGAAAATTATGAAGAGGTTTTATCTCACTATGCTAACATAGACTTAGTAGTCTGCATTGGTAACAATCATCTTCAAAGACTAATATTGGAAAAAAGTAAAAGTAAAACTATAACATCTGGCTATGAAAACTTTGATTTATATATAGAAGATACTAATAATCTAGATTTTCTAAACACAATTATAAATACCGGTGTAAATATTAATTTATATATAAATAAAATTACTAATCTAGATTATCAAGATGCTATCCTAGTAGATGATCTTGATGAAGCTATAGCTCAAATAAATTACAATGGTAATACTTATAGTACTTCTATTTTTACATCGTCATCTACTAACGCTTCTAGATTTATAAAAGAAATAAAATCTAGTATTGTTACAGTAAATACTTCTCCAACTATTGAAAGAATAATCGATATAAAACAAAGTGACTTATTTATTGAAAAAACAATTATTTATCCTTTGAATTTTACTTTAACTAATACAAGTGAAAAAGTAAATATACCAGATGAAAACATATAAAAAAGACTTAAATCCAAGTCTTTTTTTTCTACATCTTTATAAGTATAACACCAATTAATATTATAATAGCAGCCACAATCTTTTGTATAAACTTACTTTTATCATGATTAAATACAAACTCTACTAAAGCATTAAGTATTGCTGTAAGAGCAAATAAAGGAGCAACTATTGTAACACTTCCTAATTGATAAGCTCTAATAGAAGTATTTAACATTAATGCCCAACAAAAAGCTGCTAGAATAAATCTTTTCTTATCATACAAATTAAACTCACTCTTAACTTCTCGTATCGAATGTTTTCCAAAAATAAATATTAAAATAGCAGGAATAGTAACTGTTATATATGTATAAAATGCTAAGTTAAAGTGATCTGACAAATCAACATTAATGAGCATTGCAACCGCAAACAAAAAGTTTGCAAAAAATGTCATTACAAAATACTTATTTATACTAAACTTTCCCTTATTATAAGTAAGTATTAAATTAGCAACAATTATTAAGATAGTGCCAACTATTTTATTTATAATTAATTCTTCTTTTAAAAAAACAAAGCCAAAAATAATCATAAATACTGTTGATAACTGTTTCATCATACTAAACGTAGAAGGATCAAGTCCATATCTTGCTTCAATATTAAGTCTATCTGTAACAGCATAAATTAATACAACAACCAGTAATGTAAGAATAATACTGCTATTAATTTGAAATTTAGTTTCAAAAAAAGGTATCATTAATAAAGAAAAGAGTCCAGTAAAAATCTCCAAAAGTATTGTTAGAAATCCAGCATTTTTCATATGCCTATTTGCTAGTTTAAACTCTTGAGAAAATAAAACACTTGCTATCAAATACAAGATAACGAAAAATTCCCACCGATTAAATATCTCCATATAATCACCATAAAAATTATAACTTAAATAATCTATATAAAAAAGCTCTATATACATAATTTGTCAAAAAAAGTATATTTTTAAAATATTAATTTATATTTTACTATCTATAATTATCTGTTATAATAGGCCTAGGAGATGATATTTGTGAATATACCTTTTAAAAAGGCAAACATATTACTACCAAAGAGTTGTGATATGACAAAATGGAGCGTAGTTGCTTGTGATCAATATACGTCAGAACCAGAATATTGGCAAGATGTAGAAGAAATAGTAGGATCTAATCCTTCAACATTAAGATTAACTTTACCAGAAATTTATTTGGAAGAAGCGGATGTAGAAGAAAGAATTAAAAAGATTAATTCTAATATGGATGAACTAGTTACTAACGACTTTTTCAAAGAATATAAAGATTCTCTAATCTATCTAGAAAGAACTCAAGCTGATGGCAAAGTCCGTGAAGGTTTGATTGGTATGGTGGATTTAGAAGATTATTCTTATGAAAAAGGTTCTACAACGCTTATACGAGCAACTGAAAAAACTGTAATTGAAAGAATTCCCCCAAGAGTAAAAGTAAGAGAAAATGCCAAACTTGAATTACCCCATATTATGATTTTAATTGATGATGACAAAAAAGAAATTATTGAAAAATTAAAGCAAAAAGTAACAGAAAAAGAAAAAGTATATGATTTTGACCTAATGAAAAATGGTGGTCATATTAAGGGTTATGTTTTGAAAGACAAAGATGCTAACGAAACTCTTACTAAATTAGAAAAATTAGCCGATAAAGAATTATTTAATAAGAAATATAATCTAAAAGATAAAGAAGTACTATTATTTGCTATGGGCGATGGAAATCATTCTCTAGCAACTGCTAAAGCTTGCTATGAAAACCTAAAAAAGACTATGCCAGAAGATGAGTACTTAAAAAATCCTGCTCGCTATGCCTTAGTTGAATTAGTAAACTTACATAGTCCGGCTTTAGAGTTTGAAGCCATTCATAGAGTATTATTTAATGTAAATACTAAAGAGTTATTTAAAGAACTTGAAAAGTTCTATGATATTTCTTATGAAAAAACAGCTGGTCAAAAAGTTGACTTTGTAACTAGTGAAAAAGAAGGAACATTCTGGATTAAAAATCCAAAGTCAAATATACCAGTAGGTTCACTACAACTATTCTTAGATGAGTATTTAAAAAAACATGAAGGAAAAATTGACTATGTCCACGGAGAAGACGTTACTAAAGAATTAGGCCATAAAGCTGGAAATGTAGGTTTTATCCTAGAAGCCATGAGTAAAAATGAACTATTTAAAACAGTTACTCTAGACGGAGCATTACCAAGAAAAACTTTCTCAATGGGTCACAGTAACGATAAAAGATATTATCTAGAAGCAAGAAGAATAAAGTAGTAAAAAGAATTAAGAATAAGTATCACCAAAGATGCTTATTCTTTTATTATGAATAAAAACTATGTATAATAAAAAAAAGAAGTATGATGCCAAAATACTTAGATTTAAAAACTTCCTGTTAAAAATAACAACTACTATCATCAAACTATATAAAAGGAAATAAAGTTATCTTATTTTTCACAGAAACAAACTATGAAACAGGCACTAATGGTCTAGAGGAAAAAGTCGTTAAAATCATTTTTACTGCAAAATATCTTTACACTTTTACGAAAAGTAGACTCTATAACGCTGGTTTAGTAATTATTGAAGACATAAAACCTACTGTTCTAGTACAATAGACTAATAAGATCTTGTTCACATAATTATCAAGAATTATAAAAATAAATAGTTTTTTCTAAATAATGTGTTACAATCTAAATGAAAATAAAATTCACAAAGGAGATAAGTATGTTAGAAGTAAGAAATGTTACTAAAAAATTTACAAAGAAAAATAAAAACAACCAAGTAGAAGAATTTAAAGCAGATGATAATATATCATTTACTGCTAAAGAAGGGGAAGTCGTAGGAATAATTGGTCCTAATGGTGCTGGTAAAACTACACTTCTTAGAATGATTGCTGGTATTATGGAACCAACATCTGGTGAAGTTTTAATTGATAATAAAACTCATCAAGAAGATATGATTGGTATTAAGAAAAAAATAGCTTTTTTATCCGGAAATACAAAACTATATAAAGATATTTCTCCCTATGAACTTCTAGAAATGGCTGGAAACTACTATGAAGTAGATGAAAAAACTTTAGAAAAAAGAATCAAAGACATCGTAAAAAAGTTTAATATGTCTTCCTTTCTTAATCAAAAGATTTCAACTCTTTCAACAGGACAATATCAAAGAACAAGTATTGCTAGATGTCTAGTTCACAATCCAGACTATTACATCTTAGATGAAGCAACTTCTGGTCTAGACGTCATTTCTTCAAAATCAATTCTAGACTTTATAAAAGAAGTAAAAAAAGAAAATAAATGTATAATATATTCAACTCATTATATGGAAGAAGCTGAAAATATTTGTGATAAAATAGTAATGATAAATAAAGGTAAAGTAATAGCTCAAGGTACCCCAACTGAAATTTGTAAAAATACTAAAACAACTAATTTAAGAGATAGTTTCTTTGCTTTGATAGGAGATAATTATGAATAAGAAAATGGTAAAAATAACAATAAAAAAAGAATTAAGATCAATCTTTCGAGATAAAAAAACAATAGCTTTAATATTTGTTTTTCCCTTACTAATAGCATTCTTTATTTTCTTATTATCATCAACTTATGAAACTAGTATTAATGACAAAGAAATCTATGATATTGCTATTAACTATGAATTAACTGATATTGAAAAGAAAATTATAAAAGAAAACCAACTAAAAACAAAGTATTATGATTCACTAGATAAGATGGAAAAAGACTTTAAAAATTCTAAAGTATCAGCTTATGTTTATTATGATAAAGAAAAAAATACTTATACAATTTATTCAGACGAAGGAATGAAGGGTATGTCTGCCTCATCCTTTATAACATCTTATCTTGATACTTATAATACTTATTTAGGAAATAAGTACCTTCTTGAAAATAATATTAATCCTGAAGATGTATATAATAATTTCACTATAAAAACAGAATTAGTTGAAGGAGAAAATTACATCTTACAAACTGTTTTATCTCTAGCTTTTACTTATGTAATTATCGCAATTGCTATGGCCTCAGCTTCACTAGCAACCTCTGCAACAGCAGTGGAAAAAGAACAGGGTACTTTAGAAACACTTCTAACATTCCCAGTAACTAGTAAAGAGCTAATAACTGGTAAGTATCTAGCAACAGTAATTATGAGTTTATTTGCATCTCTTTTTGGTTACTTAATAACTCTAATTAGCTTAGTAATTGCTAAAGGAAAATATAAAGTTTATGAAGATATAAATCTCTTTATAAATCCAGAAAACATTATAATAGGTATTTTAATCTGTCTAGCAGCTTCTCTTTTAATATCAGGATTAGCAATACTCCTAACTGCTAATTCAAAAAGTTATAAAGAAGCTCAAATGGCTAGTCAAGTATTAACTATGATTACCATTGTTCCAATGTTTATTTCTATGTTAAATATTTCAATAATATCTAAATTGTATTATGTAATTCCAATAATTTCTCATGTTCAAATATTAATGGATATTTTTACAACTAAAATTAATTATAGTAATATCTTCTTATGTTTATTATCATCAATAATAATTTCTATCATAATCATAGACATAATAATTAAAAAGTTTAAATCAGAAAAAGTTTTATTTGGTTAAAATAAAGAAAGGTTCACCTTTCTTTTAATATGTATTAATGCTATAATAAAGAAGAAAATTTCTAACTTAAAAAGCAAATAAAAAGGAGTGTTTTTATGCAAAAAATAGTAATAATCGGTGCTGGTGCCTCTGGTCTTATGACTGCTATTTGTTCTAAAACTAAATATAATGAAGTCCTTTTACTTGAACGTAATAGTGAAGTAGGTAAAAAGATTCTAGCAACTGGAAATGGTCGTTGTAATTATTGGAATGCTGATCAATCACTAACTAATTATCATAGTACAAATAAAGAACTACTTTCTAAAATTATTACTGAAAGTAACTGTCAAGAAGTTCAAAATATTTTTACCAAGTTAGGTATCATTCCTAAAATAAAATCAGGATATTACTATCCATCTTCTAATCAAGCAACAAGTATTAGAAATGCTCTTTTAACTGAATGTCTAGAAAAAGGTGTAATTATAAAGACCAACTGTCACGTAACAAATGTAAAAAAAGAAAAAAATGTGTTCTTAATTGATACAGAAACAGAAACTATTAAATCAGACGTCTTAGTTATCGCAACAGGTGCTAAAGCATCTCATAAAACAGGTAGTGATGGTAATGGTTACTTACTTGCTAAAAAGTTTAATCATACTATAATTAATCCTCTACCTGCCTTAGTCCAATTAAAAACAACAGGAGACTTTTTAAAAAATTGGGCTGGAGTTAGAACTGATGTTAAAGTGTTTTCTAGAGAAGATAATAATATAATTGGAGTAGAAGAGGGAGAAATTCAATTAACTGACTACGGCGTATCAGGTATTTGCATTTTCAATTTATCAAGTCGTATCGCAAGAGGTCTATCACAAAATAAAAAAGAAGAATTAATAATTAATTTTCTTCCTTTCATTGAAGGCTCCGCAAAAGAATGGTTAGAAGAACGAGAAACATATATTACTAAAGCAACCATTTCTAAACAATTAGAAACAATACTAAATTATAAATTAGTTCAAGCAATTTTAAAACTAAGTAAGATTAATCCTAATGCATATTATGAGAATTTAACCTCTTTAGAAAAAACAATTCTTTTAAAAAATCTAACTAATTTTACCATTACAGTTACTGGAACCAATTCATTTGATAATGCCCAAGTAACATCTGGTGGTATTCCTCTAACCGAAGTAAATGTAGAAACTATGGAGTCAAAACTAACTAAGAATTTTTATTTTTCTGGAGAAATACTAGATGTAGATGGTAAATGTGGTGGCTATAATCTTGGCTTTGCTTGGTTAACTGGACTAATTATTGGAAGAAGTATAGGTGATAAAAATGTTAAGAATTCATAATATTAAAATAAAAGTAGAAGAAGATTCAACTTCTAAATTATTAGAAAAGATCGCTAAAACTCTTAATCTATCAAAAGACTCTATCGAAAAACTTACTATTCATAAAAAAAGTCTTGATGCTAGAAATAAAAGTGAAATATTTTATATCTATGAAGTAGATATTAAAGTACAAAACGAAGAAAAACTTCTAAAAAAATATGCTTCTTCTAATATTTATAAAACTCCAGTAGAAGAGTATTCTTTTCCTAAAGAAAAAGCAAATATTGAAAGCCCTATAATTGTAGGAAGTGGTCCAGCTGGTTTATTTGCTGCATACATTCTAGCAGAACATGGCTATAAACCAATTATAATTGAACAAGGTGAAAAAGTAGAAGACCGTCTTAAATCAATTGAACATTTCTTTGAAACGGGCAAACTAAATCCTAATTCAAATGTTCAGTTTGGAGAAGGTGGAGCTGGTACGTTTTCCGATGGTAAACTAAATACTTTAGTAAAGGATAAAGAATTTAGAGGTAAAAAAGTCTTTGAAATATTTGTAGAAAATGGTGCCCCGACTGAAATAATGTATTTAAAAAATCCTCATATTGGAACAGATCTTTTAAGAACAATAATTATTAACATGCGTAATAAAATGTTATCCTTAGGAGCAACAATCTACTATAATACTAAACTAACTAATCTAATTATAAAAGATAATAATCTAGAAGGAATAGAGGTAAATAACTCTGAAATAATTCCTTGTAAAAATCTCCTTCTAGCAATCGGTCATAGTGCTAGAGATACTTTCCATATGTTAAATAAAAATAATGTATCTATGACATCTAAAGCCTTTGCAATAGGGCTTAGAATAGAACATCCTCAAGATATGATTAATATTAGTCAGTATGGAGAAAAGTATGCCAAACTACTTCCTCCTGCCAGTTATAAACTAACTTATCAAACAAAAGACAATAGGGGAGTCTATTCATTCTGTATGTGTCCAGGAGGATACGTTGTAAATGCCTCTAGTGAAGAAGGACATCTTGCTATAAATGGTATGAGTAACCATGCCCGTGATAGTAAAAATGCTAATAGTGCCTTAGTTGTAACTATTACAAAAGATGATTTTGGAGATAATCCACTGTCCGGAATAGAGTTTCAAAGAGCGTTAGAAGAAAAAGCCTATAACCTAGAAAATGGTAAAATACCAACTCAACTCTTAAAAGATTTCTATGCTAATAAAAAATCAACAACTCTAGAAGAAGTTGAAGTAATTACTAAAGGTTCATATGCTCTAAGTAATTTAAATGATATCTTACCACCATATGTATCTTCATCTATAAAAGAAGCTATTCCTAATTTTGCTACTAAAATAAAAGGCTATGATCGTGATGATGCAATTCTTTTAGGAATTGAAAGCAGGACCTCATCTCCAGTTCGTATCATAAGAGATGAGAATGGTATGAGTAACATAAAAGGTCTATATCCAGTAGGAGAAGGAGCCGGTTACGCTGGAGGTATTACAACAGCAGCCATGGATGGTTTAAAAATAGCCGAGCACTTAATTAACAATAATTACTAATCTGTCCTTTAAAAAATACTTAAAATATGTTATTATAATGTCAATTGATTAATGTAGCTAATCAATTAGAAAGAGAGATAAAATGGAATATTATTTATTAACAATACTTGCTTTTTTAATAACTATTACTGCTCAAATATTTGTAAATGGTAGTTATAGTAAAACAAGAAAAATTAAAAATAAACATAACTTAACTGGTGAAGAAGTTGCAAGAACTATTCTTGATAAAAATGGTCTAAGAAATGTCCAAATAGAGGAAGTTCATTCTACTTTAGGCGATCACTATGATCCAACAACAAAAACAGTTCGCTTATCAAGTGACATCTATCATAATACTTCAATAGCATCAGCTTCTGTTGCAGCTCATGAATGTGGTCATGCTATTCAAGATAAAGATGATTATACTTTTCTAAGAATAAGACATGCTCTTATTCCTATTGTAAACTTCTCATCATATGCAGGTTATATTGCTATTGTAATTGGTTGTATATTTTCAAGTATTAATTTAATCTGGGTTGGTATTTTAATGGAAATTATTATCTTACTTTTCCAATTAGTAACACTACCAGTAGAATTTAATGCTTCATCTAGAGCCCTAAAACAATTAGAAGAATTAAACTTATTAGAAAAAAGTGAAATAAAATATTCACGTAAAATGTTAGGTGCAGCAGCTATGACTTATGTCGCATCAGTAGCTGCAGCCGTTCTAGAAATATTAAGATTGCTACTTATATTTAATAAAAATAATGATTAGTATTTCATACCTTGAAATACTTTTCTTATGTAAAAATTTAAGGTGAACCAACAGTCGCTTGGAAAAAAATAAAACTTATGCTATCCTATATTTAAATAATAAAAAAATAGAAAGGTAGTAGTATATGAATCAAGAAAAAATAGGTAAATTAATCGCCGAATTACGTAAAGAAAAGAATCTAACTCAAGAAGAATTAGGAAGAAAATTAGGAGTAACAAAAAACGCTGTAAGTAAATGGGAAAGAGGACTTTCCCTAATGGATATGTCTCTTTTAAAACCCTTAAGTGTAGTCTTAGATATCTCTATCGTTGAACTATTAAATGGAGAAAAAATATCCAAAGAAAAACTAAATGAAAAAACAGAAGAAGTAGTAGAAAATACCATTGATTATAGCCGAAAAGAAATAAAGAAAAATAAATATATAAACATAGCTTTAACAACTCTAATAATCATCATAGTATTAACACTAAGCTTCTTCACTTATAAATTAATTCTACTAGAAAGATATACATTTAAAGAACCAGAAAATGTCAAAGAAGTAGTCGAAGGACTAAAAATAAAAAATGAACTAAAAATATATAAAAGAACTATTCCAGAAAATGAATATTTACAAATAGATGATATAAAATTAAGAAATGATTTTAAAGACTATGAAAAAGAAGAACAACCTAATCTAAATGTTGTTAACTATACATTGAAAGAAAATGATAAAACAAAAAGTCACTTTTCATTTTCTAAATCATCTCAAAATATTGATTTATTTGTAAGTAATGATATTAATTTTTATATTCCAAAAGATTATAATGTTACATGTCCTGAAAGCAGTTTTACCTATGCTGATAGAAAATATTTTCTCCTTAAAAATGATATAAATGATGATGTTGACTATATTAACTATGTCCGTGAAAATTACTTTATAAAAAATAATATTTTAATGGATAGACGTACTCTTATGGAAAACTTTGCCTTTAACTTATTTACCGCAACAATTATTCCAAATGTAGAAAGTATAACTCTAATTACTGGTGATTATCGTGGCTATATTTATAATATAAAAGGAGTAAGAGAAGTACATATTATAAGAAATGATCAAAGCTATATGTTCTTATTCTATGGAGAAAACCTAACAACAGATGATTATATAACTGATTTATTAAGTACATTAGAAATAAAATAATTATTAAGTATTTCATATTTCTTGAAATACTTTTTCTTTTTCTACTAAAATATGATACAATATAGACGCAAGAAAATTATAATGAATATTTATAAATATAATACATGTAAACTATAAAAAAATGTAAAGATAAAATAAAAGAATTATTGACTAAACATTTTATAAATATTATCATTATAAAAGAGGTGGAACATGTACTACAATAGAAAAAAATACATTTTAAAAAATGTTATTATAATTACCTTTATCCTTTTAGTTGCTATCGTCGCAACTCATAATATCTACTATAAGTTCACAAAAGAAAGAGATATTGACTATAGTTCAGAGTCTCTTGATATAGTATTTCATGATGTTGATGGAGCAGAAATTGATATAACCAAACCAACACTTGTAAATGATGCGATTGGTCTATCTTCTAAGGCTTATACACTAACTATTAAAAATAACTTAACAGAACCAGTTGACTATCAGTTAAAACTAGTTGACAATGCTGACAAGATTATTTCTGATGACTGTGCTACTCTTCAAATACCTAAAGAGTTAATAAGAGTAGCTGTTAAAGAAGATTCTTCAAAGAATAATATTTATACTTTAGGAGAACTTACAAATGGTATTCTAGATTTAGGCGAGATAGCTGCTCTAGCTGAAAAGAATTATTCAATTAGAATTTGGGTAACTAATGCAACGGATTTAAATGTTTCAAAAAGTCTTCACTACCATGGAACGATCCAAGTAGTAGAAAAAGGAACGGACTTAGCCGTTAGATAGGAGTCTTATATGGAGATAGATTTAAGTTTATTACATAGTAAAACAAAAGAAGAAATAGATATTACTAATACTTATACAATTCCTAAAGAGTATTATGAATCAACAATCGTTGAAAAAGCAGAAAATATTAAAGTAACTGGTAAAGTTTATATGGCTGCATCCACAGATGATGCTGATGAAGAAGAAGACTACATCAAAGCCAAAATAGAAGGGGATATAATCTTAACAGACTCTATCTCTCTAGAACCAATTTCTTATCCAATTTCTATCGATTTTGATGATATTTTGGAGCAAAATTGCAAAAAAGATGAAAATACACTTGATATATTTCAGTTTTTATGGGAAAATATTGTACTAGAGATCCCCTTACAATTTACTAAGGTTAAAGATCTCAGTAAGTTTCATGGGGATGGATGGAAATTAGTTAGTGAAGATGAACTAACAACAAGAAATAATCCATTTTCTGATTTATTAAAAGATTTCGAAGAGGAGTGATAATATGATGAAGTTAGACATTCAAATGTTTGCTGTTCCATTCCGTAAAGTTTCAAAGACAAGAAAGAGAATGAGAAGAAGTCACAATGCAATGGAAATACCAGGCGTTAGTAAATGTCCAAGTTGTGGTGAAATGATTAAACCACACAGAGTATGTCCAAAATGTGGAAACTATAAAGGCAACAAAGTAGTAGAAGTAAAAGAAGCTGAGTAATCAGTTTTTTTTATTTCTTTTTTTTTGCTTTAACGATATAATAAACATGGTGATAAAAATGCAAAATACAACACAATCAACAACTTTAATAATTTGTCCTAATGAGACAAAAATGAAACTATTAAAAGATTCATCTTCTAAGAATGAATTACTAAATATAAAATTCATGACCAAAGAAGAATATAAAAATATCTATTATTTTTCTTATGATGAAAAAACATTAGCCTATCTAATGAAAAAATATAACTACAATATCGATGTCTGTAAAGTCTACTTAAATAACCTATACGTAATAGATGAGGCTAAGACTTATAAAAGTCCTAAACTAAACTTCTTAAAAGATCTAAAAAAAGAATTACTCCAAGAAAATCTTTTAATTATCAATAAAACTTACAAAGATTATCTAAAAGATAAACATATTATTGTAAAGAATGAGTATAACCTAGATAAATACGAAGAGGAAATGCTAAATCTAAAACAAACAACTTATCAAAGTATAAAACTAGAAACTCCCGTAGTAGAATGTACAACTATCGAAGAAGAAGTAAACTATGTTTGTCTAAAAATACTAGACCTTCTAAAACAAAATGTTCCTCTAAATAAGATTTATCTAACTAATGTCCAACAAGAATATTTCTACATCTTAAAAAAAGTCTTTTCTTACTACCATATCCCAATAAACATCAATTTTAAGTATTCAATCTATTCAACTAAAGTAGTAAAAGACTTTCTAGAGACCGGTGAACTAGACTTAGAAAATACAAAGAAACTTCCTCTAAATAAAAAGATAATTAATATCTTATCATCCCTAACTAGTCTAGATGAAGCCTCTAAAGAATATAAAACTATTCTCCTAGACAAACTTCAAAATACTTATCAAAGTCCAACTATTCTAAAAGATGCTGTTTCTATAAAAGATTTGTATAAAGAATCTTTTACTGATGATGAACATGTCTTTGTCCTAGGTTTCAACCAAGACGTCTTACCTAAAATGGAAAAAGATATCTCTTATATCAGTGATAAAGAAAAAGATGAAGTGCCATTATATAAAACTTCTTACTTAAATAAACGTAATAAAGAAACTCTAACTTACATCTTATCTACTATTAAAAACTTATACTTATCTTATAAAATATCAACACCATTCAGTAGTTATTATAAATCAAGTCTAATTACCGATTTATCTCTTCCAATCATCAAACCAGACTTAGACAATTACGACTCTTCAAATATCTATAATAGTCTTCGTCTTGCTACTAAACTAGATTTATATCACTTATATGGAGAAAAAGATGAAGCCCTATCAAAACTCTACACTCACTATCAAATACCTTATAAGACTTACTCCAACGACTTTACTGGTCTAAATAAAGATGAATATCTAACTAACTTACCATATCCATTAAAATTATCTTATACTAGTCTTAATGCCTATAGTGAATGTAAGTTTAAATACTATATTAGACATGTCTTAAAACTAGAACCATATACTGATACTTTCCAAACCTATGTTGGAACTATGTATCATTACATCTTATCAATCTATAAGAAAACAAACTTTAACTTTGAAGAAGAATATCAAAAATACTTAGAAAAAAGAGATCTTTCTCTAAAAGAAAAGCTCTTACTAATTCGTATTAAAAAAGATCTTCTAAAACTAATAGATGTCCTAAATAAACAAGACTTAATAACCGGCTATAACGATGCTTACTATGAAAAGAAAATAGATATCGACTTAAAGAAAAAAGTTTCTGTAATCTTTACTGGAACCATTGATAAAATAATGTATTATCAAAATATTGAAGACACATACTTCTCAATAATTGATTATAAAACCGGAACAATCGATACTCATATCGAACCTATGAAATATGGTCTTCATATGCAACTACCTGTCTATCTTTACTTAATTCATTATTCTAAAGCCATTAAAAGTCCGATCTTTACAGGAATCTATTATCAAAATATTCTTTTCAATTATCCAACTTGGGATAAAGACATTGCTAAAGTTAAAGATGACCAATACATGTTAAATGGCTACTCAACTGAAGATATTTCTATTCTTAGCCGCTTTGATTCTACCTATGAAAAAAGTACTTATATAAAAAGTCTATCTTACTCCGAAGAAAAAGGTTTTAGTTATAACACTTCTAAAAAGATTCTAACTAACGATACCTTATACAACTTACTAAACTACACTAAAAACTATATATCAACATCAACTGACAGTATCTTAGATGCCGACTTTAAAATAAATCCTAAAGTCTATTCTGGTATTAATGAATCATGTAAGTTTTGTTCTTTCAATGACTTATGTTACATGAAGGAAAAAGACTTAGTATATTTAGAAAAACAAACTGACTTATCATTCTTAGGAGGTGATGAATAATGGCTTGGACTCCTGAACAATTACAAGCAATAAATGAAGAAGGAAAAAATATTATTGTCTCTGCTGGAGCCGGTTCTGGAAAGACCGCTGTCCTAACTGAGCGAACTATTCGTAAACTAAAAACTGGTGTTCATATCAATGAATTACTAGTCCTAACATTTACTAATGCAGCAGCTGCTGAAATGAAAGATCGTATTAGAAGAGCCATTAATAAAACACCGGGCCTAGAAGAAGAGGCCAATCTAATAGATGGTGCCTATATCACTACCTTCGACTCTTTCTCTTTATCTGTTGTTAAAAAGTACCATACTAAATTAAATGTTAGTAATAATATCAAAATTACTGATGATGTTATCATCAACATCGAAAAAAATAAAATTCTAGACGAAATCTTTGAAGAAAACTATTTATCTCCTAAAGAAAAATTTACCAATCTAATCAAAGACTTCTGTCTAAAAGATGATAAAGAATTAAAAGACTATATTCTAAATTCTTATAAAAAAATAGAATTAAAGTATGACCGTAGCGAATATCTTTCTACTTATCTAGAAAACTATTATTCTAAGGAAAACATTCAAAAACTTATCTCAGAATATATCTCTGTAATTTCTTCTTATCAAAAAGATATTACTAACTTAATAACGGACTTAAATTCATACTTTGATGGAACTTACGTAACTAAAGTAAGTGATGCCCTAGAAAAGTTCTTATCGGCTAAAACTTATGCTGAACTAAAAAATAGTCTTTTAGATGTAAAATTACCTGCTGTCCCAAGAAATTCTGATGAAGAAGGTAAGAATATAAAAACAACCATTTCTTCACTTATATCAGATGTCAAAGACTTATTAATCTATGAATCAGAAGAAGAAATGCAAGAAGAAATCCTATCAACTAAAGAAAATGCATCTGTCATAATCTCTATTCTAAAAGAACTAGATAAACGTATCGAAAACTATAAAAGAGAAAACGAAATCTATAACTTTACCGATATTGCTCATCTAGCCATTAAAGCAGTTAAAGAAAATCCGGATATTAGAGAAGAATTATCCGCTTCTTTTAATGAAATCTTAGTCGATGAGTACCAAGACACTTCTGATACTCAAGAATTATTTATCTCCTTAATCTCCCATAACAATGTCTACATGGTAGGGGATATTAAACAATCAATCTATCGTTTCAGAAATGCTAATCCTTATATCTTTAAAGATAAATATGATACTTATCGTGATACTGATAAAGGTATTAAAATCGATCTAAATAAAAACTTCCGTTCCAGAAAAGAAGTCTTATCAAATATCAATCTTTTATTTGATTTATTCATGGATGATGAAATAGGAGGTGCTGCTTATCAAGAATCACATCGTATGGTCTTTGGTAACAATCTCTATATCGAAAAAGGATCAACTGATCAAAACTATGACTTAGATGTTTTAACTTATGAACTAGAAAAGAATAGTCCTATTACTAAAGATGAACGTGAAATATTTATCATCGGTCAAGATATCAAAGAAAAAATTGCTTCAAACTATCAAATCTTTGACAAAGACACATCAATTCTTAGAACCATAAACTATTCAGATATTGTCATCTTACTAGATAAAAGTAAAAACTTTGACCTTTACAAGAAAATCTTTGAATACTTACACATTCCACTATCTATAGAAAAAGACTCTTCTCTTCGTAAAGATCAAGACATCTTAGTCATAAAAAGTCTTTTAAAGTTCTTAAAGTGTCTAAAAACTTCCTCTTTCGATCAAGAATTTAAATATAGTTTTATATCTCTTGCTAGAAGTTTCTTATTTAACTTACCAGATGATGAAATTTATCACTACTATGTTACAAATACATACAAAGACAGCATTATTTATCAAACTTGTCTAGAACTAGTAAAAAGTATTGATACTATGTCCGCTGCTGAATACTTAGACTATATCTTAACAGAACTTCACTATGAAGAAAAACTTCTAACTATCGGTAGTATCTTATCATACCGTACTAGACTAGAATATATTTATAATCTAATAAATGACTATTCCTCATCAGGTAACACTATCTATGACTTTATTGAATACTTGGATGAGATATACACCAATGATTATGACTTAAAATTCAAAGTAAATGAATCAAGTACCAATAGTTGTAAAATCATGACTATTCATAAATCTAAAGGTCTAGAATTCCCAATCTGTTACTTTGCTGGTTTTACTAGTAACTTTAATATTAGTGAACTAAAAGAAAAGATAATTTTCGATAATAAATACGGTCTAGTCCTACCTAAAGTAGATGAATACTATAAAGAAACAATTATAAAAACTCTTCTTAAACGAAATACTAAAAAAGAAGAAATATCTGAACGTATTAGACTTTTATATGTTGCCTTAACTAGAGCCAAGGAAAAGATGATTATCGTTATTCCAACTCAGGAAGAGACAAAAGAAGTTACTTCTATTGTTCCTGTCTATGAACGTAGTAAATATAATAGTTTCTTATCAATTTTAAAAAGTATATATTCCGTTCTTTTACCATACGTAATTCTAAAAGAACCAAACTGTACTAAAGACTATTTAAAAACAACTAAGTCTCAAGCTGAAAAAGAACTTATCCTTCCCCAAGATAATTTAAAAGTAGACGAAATATCTATTGAAACATCTAAAGTAGAAGAAAGTCATTTTTCTAAAGAAACCCTTCATATCTTCACTAAAGAAGAAAATGAATTATTAGAGTTTGGTACTAAAGTCCATGAACTTTTAGAAACTCTAGACTTTACTAAGCCATTTTCTCTAGAATCAAAACACCTAGAACAAAAAATATCAGCTTTTATAAATTCATCCCTTATCCAAGAAAACCTTAATTATCCAATGTATAAAGAGTATGAATTTATTTATGAAGAAGATAATACTTTAGCTCATGGTATAATCGATTTATTAATCGAAACACCAACTAGAATGCTTATTATCGACTACAAATTAAAAAATATTGATGATTCTAACTATGACAAACAACTAAATGGTTATCGTAAAGCAATTAAAGAAAAAACTAAAAAGGAAGTATCTTGTTACTTATATTCGATTCTAGAAGAAAGATTTAGAGAAGTAGAGGAAAAATAAAAAGTATAAAAAACACAAATTAGAGAAGTAAATCTTCTCTTTTTTTACTTTTCGTTTAACGTGAAATGCTTGTTATCATTGACTTTTTGCCCATTTTATGATAAAATATGCGTACTAATTGAGGGGGAATGGTTATGGGAGAAATAAAGAAAGATACCGAAGAAAATGTTTATAATTTAACTGACGGTTTTTTTGAAAGCCTTCATGGTAGTAAAACCTTAGAATATCGTGAAGGTCAACATACAATTGCCTTAGATATCTTGGATGCTATAGAAGATCACTCTATTATTTTAGTAGAAGCCGGAACTGGTACTGGTAAATCATTTGGTTATTTAGTACCCTTGATTTATTCTAGTGCTCATGATGAGAAATTTAAAGGGTTCATAATTTCTACATCTTCTCTTGCTCTACAAGAACAATTAAAGAAAGACATTAGTATTTTATCTGAAATGTTAGGAGAAAAAATACCTGTTCAAGTAGTAAAAGGTCAAAGTAATTATCTTTGTGAAAAACGTTTTGAATATTTTGAAGCAAGAAAAGAAAATGAAAAGATGGCAGAAGTCATAAGAGAAAGATTAAAACATGGAAAAATAGAAAAACAAGATTTTGATGACATAAAGGGGTTGCCTTGGAAAAAGATAAGTGTCGATGTTAAAAACTGTGAAAAGTGTTACCATTCAGGTAGCTGTGGTTATGCCTTAAAAAGAAAAAGCTGGGCCGAAGGTAAAGCAATTATTTGTAATCACGACTATTTAATATCCGAGTATTTAAAAAGAGATGAAGACAGAAGACGTTTATCTTCTCCATCTATTATAGTTTTTGATGAGGCTCATACACTACCAGAAAAATTCTCTCTTGCTTATGAAAAAACATTAAGTAAAGCTAGCATTGAATCTGCAATATGGAAAGTCTATGAACAGTTAGGAATGGATGACTGTGATGATAAATTAGCTATAGGAGCTTTAAATGATTTATTCCATAAAATTAGAGTAAATGCTAAAAAAGTATATAATGCCAACGCCAGTAAAGAAGTTGAAAAATTTGATACTGAAACAACTGGCTTTAACTGTACAAAATCAATAGTAGAGTCCATTGATAAAGTCCTAAAAGAATTAACAATCCTTCATAAATATCAACAAAAGAAGGCTTGCCACGATGGTAGAATGAGACATAATAGTGCTACAGAAACAATAGAAACTACTATAGAATTATTAACAGACTTATTAAAAAGTCCAGCTAATCGTCGTAATGTATATTGGGCAAACTTCGTACATGGTACTAATGAACGTATTGAAATTAAATATCTTCCTAAGAATCTATCAACTATAATTGGTAAACAGCTAGGTAGAGAAAAATGTGGTATAGCTCTTACTTCAGCAAGTCTTACAACAAAGAAAAATGATTATGGTTACTTTAAAAAAGACTTAGGTCTAGACAATATAACTGGTAAACCAGTAATTGCTCAATTTACACAAAAATCACCATATAATTATGACGCTAACGCTCTTCTTTATATGGCTACCGATGTAATCTCACCAAAAAGTACTGATCGTGAATTATATCTAGACTCTTTAGCTAAGAAAATAGAAGAGTTGATGGATGTAACCGAAGGACGAAGCCTAGTTTTATTTACTGCAAAGAAAGATATGCAAGACGTTTATTCACGTCTAAAGAAAAAAGATAAACCATATAAAATATTAGTTCAAGAAGAAGGAAAAGATGTTAGTCGTCTAAAAGAAGAGTTTTCCAACGATGAAACATCATCTCTTCTAGCAACAGGTGCCTTCTGGGAAGGAATTGATGTAAAAGGTCCATCCCTTGAAAATGTAATAATTGCTAAACTACCATTTCCAACAGTAGATCCGGTTATTCAAAACAAAGCATCTGTTTATAGTGATGGTTTTAGAGAAGTATATTTACCAGAAATGTTATTAAAATTAAAACAAGGAACTGGTAGACTAATAAGAAGTGAAACTGACAAAGGTATAGTTGCTATCCTAGATTCAAGAGCTAAAGACTATGTAGAAGAAATTACCTCTTCATTACCATATAGTAATGTTACTGCTGAAATGGATGAAGTAAAAAGATTTGCTAGTACTAATTTAACTAAAGAAAAAACTTCTGTACAAGTAAAAGTTAAACAATAGAAAGAAGGTAAAGTATGGAAATAATAAAAGAAATACCCGAAGATATAACTACTGAAGAGTTAACAGAATTAATAGATGATAATATTAGAACAACAAGAAGAATGGCTAGTGAAACTAAAAAAACTCAAGCTGAAAAGATGCTTGAACCAATAACTATAACTTTAAAAGAACCATTTGAAATAGAAATGACAGAAGTACCACTAGATGATGATATTCATTTTGACGATGACGAATTTGAAGAAGCAATTAAGCACTTCTTTGGCAAAATAGATTTTCTTGACGATATTACTCTTGATAGTATCAAAGAAAAGTTACCTGACCCTCTAGACTATGACTACCAACCAATTCTTCTACGCCTAGCAGCAGAACTATTAAAACAAAATTCTGAAATCTGTCAAATAATCTCAGAAGAATCATTACAGCCAGAAGAAGTAACAGTTCTAGAAAAAGATTTAGAAAAGAACAAACAAAAAATGGCAATTCTTAGAACCTTATTATCTGAAAAAGAAGAAGAAAAGGAAGAAGAAACTGAACAAGTTCAAAATAAATTTATCTTTGTTCCCAATATATCTGGAAGTCCTTGTGTATTAAATGAAATAAAACACATTGACCCTGCTTATTATGAGAAATTTATTAGTCTATTTGACTCTATTAAAACCGGAAAGTTTAAAAACTTTGCTAGATTTACAGCTTATGACATCTTTGAAGTAAAAGATTTTAAAGTTCGTGTTTTATTTGCTAGACTTACTCCAGATACCTATGCCTTAATTTCAGCTTTTACTAAGAAAGTTACGACAAGTAAAGGTTATACTGAATTAGTAAACTTAAGAGCAGCTAATTACTTTAATTCAGTAGACTCACTAAAAGCTAATCTTGATAACGAAGAATTTATGAAAATACAATCTGACTATGAACAGGAACTATATAATATTTTAGGTGTGGCAAAAGATAAGCCAAAAGTTATGACGAAAAAAGGTGATAAAAATGACTAGGGAAGAGATACTACGTGAAGTTAATAGAAAACTACATATTTTAGAAACAACAATCGAGCAACCAGATGAAAAATTACTTTTCTTACGAGAATACTTAGCAAACAATTCATTTAACCGTCTTGAGCATCTTATTAATGTTAATCAAGCCGATACAATAAAAGCCTATCTAGCCGCTACAACTTCACTTGATCTTGAAGAAATAAGTCCAATGATTTCTGACTTTATTATTCTTTTTAAAACTGAAGAAATAGAAGACGCTGATTTAATGGAATTATTAGGTGCTATAACAGATCAATTAATTGAAGATATGCAAGAATCTATAAAAAATAAAAATCAAGGAAATATTCTTAAAGCCCTAAAAAATAGATTAACTCCAGACTTTATCGCTGTAAGTAGTTTAGCTTTATCAAATATATCTCTAGAACATAAAAAAGAAGTTATAGCTTTAACAAAATTTATGAAAAAATATATGCAATCAACTCTAACTGATGAAGAAATAATGGCACTAAATTTAAAAGAGATATCTAATGAAAAAATAGATAATTTAGCAGATGCTTTTTCACTAGTTATAGTTGTAAAAACAGTACGTGATGGTTATTTTTATGCCAGAAGAACAATTCAAGAAGTACTTGAAGATGAATCAATGCGTGGAATAAAAAGTGAAACTCAACTAAAAAAGATATTAGATAGAGATTTATCAAAAACAATAGATTATGCCGCAATAAGAGAAACATTTAGTAAAATGGTCAATTATTACAATACGAAAGCTAAAGCAATAGAAAGTAGGGCTAGGCTAAGAAATAAAGCCATTCAAACTTATAGTGAATTTTTAACATGTTTTACAAGTGCTGGCTTAGATGAGGCAATAACTGATTATAGAAGAACAGTTTCTAAAATTCCAGATGAAAAATTTAAACAAGAAATTTTAAAATACATCTATAAGTACAATCTTGATTATCAAATACCAACAGAAGAAATATATAATGAAACCCTAGAATTAGACTTAGATTCATATTATCCTATACTAGGAGCTTACTCAATCCCAAGAACTGAAGAAACTGTTGCCAGATTAAGAACCAAATATACTCCAGCTGAAGTAAAAAATCTTCTTGGTCAACTAGGAGAAGTTGGTATCGAAGATGAAAATGTCTTATATCAAGTTCTATTAGTAAGTAATAAAGAAGCTATAGATACTTTATGTTGTCTTGCTAAAAAAGAAGTAATTTCACCTGAAGTATTAAAAAATTATCCAGCTATATTTAACTCAGATGACATTTGGTATAAAAATGCTCTTACTAATATAAATACAGTTATAACTGCTGGACTAAATCCTAGATATATGAGTTCTTCAAAAATAGCTTTATTTGCTCCACCTGAAGTAGTTAAAGAAAATATTCATAGTCTAAAAGAAAAAGAATTATTATCTAGAATTGGTAAAGATACCAATATTGATTTTATAGGTTCACTAGCAACCAATAAAGTTCTTTTCTTAGCAACATCTGCTGGTTATAAAAAAGATATTGAAGAAGACATTGATCTATTAAACTTCGAAGTAGTAAAGTGGCAAAGAGTTTATATAATGAAAGAGATTGATATGCCAGTGGCATCAAGTGAGTTAAGAACCTTCTTAGAAGCAAAGACTTTCTTTATTCCAAATTATAAACTAGAAGAGTATATTTTTGATAATGAAGAAAATACAAAACCAGTTCAATTTACTAAGAAAATAATCCCTAGTACCGAAAAAGTAGAGGCTACAACTATTGACACAGCTAAGTAAGCATGTTATAATCTAACTGTTTGACGCCTCATGCTCAAACCGCATTGAAAAGGTTTTAAACAATTTATTGTACCTTGAGAGCGAGTCTTAAGTTATTAATAAAGGAGGTATATTAATGAACGCTGTAATTAAAGTTGGTGGAAAGCAACATTACGTACAAGAAAATTCAGAAATTTACGTAGAAAAGCTAGACGCTGAAGTTGGTGACACAGTAAAATTTGATCAAGTATTAATGCTTGACAATAAAATAGGTAGTCCTTATCTTACTAATGTTACTGTTGAAGGTGAAGTAATCAAAAACGGTAAACAAAAGAAAATTAGAGTTTTCAAGTATAAGAGTAAAGACAGATCTAACCGTAAGACTCAAGGACATAGACAACCTTATACTAAAGTAAGAATTACTAAAATTAATGGATAATCATGATTAAAGTAAGAGTTACTAAAGAAAATGATTTAGTTCTAGGAGTTAAGTTACTAGGACATGCTATGTATGCAAATAGAGGCAAAGATATTGTCTGTAGTGCAGCAAGTAGTATTGTAACAACAACTATAAATGGAATTTTATCATTAAATGAGGAAGGTCTAAGTTACGAAGTTACGAAGGATGGTCTAACAATCAGTAATATTTCATCTGATTTAACTATCCAAAAACTAATTAACAACATGATCAGTCTTTTAAAAGAGTTGGAAGAAAGTTATCCAGCTAACGTAGAAGTAAAATAAGGAGGAGAATTATGAGATTTTTAAAATTAGATATTCAATTATTTGCTCATCATAAAGGGCAAGGATCAACATCTAATGGTCGTGATTCTGCAGGACGTAGATTAGGAGCTAAAGCAGCTGATGGTGAATTCATCACAGCTGGTAGTATTATATATCGTCAACGTGGAACTAAGATATTCCCAGGAACTAATGTTCGTCGTGGAAGCGATGATACTTTATTCTCTACAATTGATGGAATCGTTAAGTTTGAACGTTTAGGAAGAGATAAGAAACAAGCTTCAGTATATCCTAAAGAAGCATAATGAAGAGCCAGATGGCTCTTTTTTTAATATAATTGTAGAATTTTATATCAATATTTGCTATACTATAACTGCTTAAAAAGGGAGGCAATAATTATGTTTGTAGATGAAGTCGAAATAAGAGTAGAAGCTGGTAATGGTGGAGATGGCTGTACCGCTTTTCGTCGTGAAAAATTTGTTGAAATGGGAGGACCATTTGGAGGTAATGGAGGTCATGGTGCTGATATAATCTTTAAAGTTGATCAAGGACTACATACTTTACTAGACCTACGTTATCAAAAAATATTAAAAGGTAAAAAAGGAGAAAATGGTCGTGGTAAAAACCAAAATGGTAAAGGTGCAGAACCATTAATAGTAAAAGTACCTCAAGGAACAGTAGTAACAGATTTAGAAACTGGCTTAATTATTGCTGATCTATCAAAAAAAGACCAAGAAGAAATAATTGCTAAAGGTGGTCGTGGAGGTAGAGGAAATACTGCTTTTAAAACTCAAACCAATACAGCTCCTGACTATTCTGAAAATGGTGAAGAAGGAGAAAGAAAAAATTTAAAAGTAGAAGTAAAATTACTTGCCGATGTTGGACTAGTAGGACTACCTAGTGTAGGCAAAAGTACAATTATTTCTGTAATATCAAAATCAAAACCTAAAATAGCAGCTTATCACTTTACTACTTTATCTCCAAACCTAGGAGTAACCAAAGCGACAGATGGACGTAGTTTTGTTGTAGCTGACTTACCAGGTTTAATAGAAGGAGCATCCAAAGGAGAAGGACTAGGAGATAAATTTCTACGTCATATTGAGCGTACTAAAGTAATAGCTCATGTTATTGATATGTCAGGTAGTGAGATGCGTGATCCTTATGAAGATTACCTATTAATAAATAAAGAACTGGAGGAGTTCAACCCAAAATTATTATCAAAGCCTCAAATAATTATCGCTAATAAAATGGACTTACCAAATGCTAAAGAAAACTTAGAAGAGTTCAAGAAAAAAGTAAAAGATGAAATATTTGAAATAAGTGCCGCAACTAATTCTGGTCTTCAAAAGGTAGTAGATAGACTAGCTGATTTACTAGACTCTATTCCAAATAATCCATTATATGAAGATAATCAAATAGAAAGTCATATCTTATACAAGTTTAAAAAAGAAGAACCATATACTATAACAAGAGATTCAGATGGTACTTGGGTAATATCTGGTAAAGAAATAGAACGTATCTTTAAGATGACTAAGTTTAATAGTGAAGAAGCAATTTATCGCTTTGCCAAAAAACTACGTCGTCTAGGAATAGATGCTAAACTAGAAAGCCTAGGAGCAGAAGTAGGCGATCAAGTACGTATTCTAGATTTCTACTTTGATTATAAAGATTAATAAGTGGAGGATAATATGTTGACGATAAGTACTTTTAATATTCAAAATAAAGAAAGTAAAACTAAAGCAATAGATATATTAAAATATATAGAAGAAAATAAAATAGATATAATTAACTTACAAGAACTATATCCAAGTTGTGAAAAAGAACTTCGTAAAAGTCTAAAAGACTACAAAATAACTGGAAAGTATCGTTACTTATATTTTCCTAAAATAAATGAGTCAAATCCAATCATAACAAATAAAGATATTATCTATACAAAAACTTATCGTCTTCCTCATCTTCCATCACTATTAAATAGAATTATTACAAAAACCGTAATAAGTATTGATAACAAACAAATAACCATCTTAAATACTCATCTAGATTACAAATATCAACTAGCTAAGAAAAGACAATTACAAGTAATTTTAAAACTATTAAAAAAAGAGACTAATCCTGTTATCTTAACAGGTGATTTTAATCTAAAAAACAATAAAGAACTATTCAATAATTTTGTAAAAGACTTAGAACAGTTAAATATTCATCATGTAGAAATAGAAGAAAAAACACTAAAAACATCTAAATATAAAAGGGCAATTGATCACATATTTTTATCAAATGATTTTAAACTAATAGATAAAAAAGTAATTAAAACCATAGAAACTAGTGATCATTATCCTATACTTATAAAAGTAATATTGAATAAATAGTTACACCGAAAGGAAAATGACAAGTGCTAAAGAAAGACATAACAAAACAAAAACTAAAAGCAATGCTTGAAAATTATCTTCATGAGCATCAAGAGTACTATACCGATGCTGAAAAAAAATATATCATGGAGAATTTTTCATCTGGACTTTTTACAGACTTTTCTGATGCACTATTACGTCAAATATATAGTGAACTATCTTTAATAGATGATGAACATAATATCTATTTAGGTTTTACTAACTTAATAGAAAGAGAATTCGGTCTAGATAAACATATTTTAGAAGTAGGTGGTGGAAAAATTCCTTGTCTTGGTAAAAACATAGCTCTAAGACAAAAAAGTGGAACCATTACCGTTTATGATCCAGGTCTAATAACTACAACATCACCTTATAAAAACTTAAACCTAAAGAAAAAAAACTTTACTACGCAATTAATAATTCCAAAACCAGATCTAATAATTGGTTTTACTCCAACAACCGCAACAGATCAAATTTTAGAATATGCTTTCGCAACCAATACTGATTTTATGATAGCTTTATCAGATATATTTGATGAGGTTGATTTTTATCAAGAAGAAGACGACATCTGGACTCATTGGCAAAAGGAAAAAATCTATGAAGCAAGGAAATTGGTTGCTAAAAACAATATGGGTAAATTAATGATTGAAACACTAGAAAAGTATGACAACCCATATCCAATTATATATAACAAGCGCAAACGTTGACTATTATTGACATTTGTAAAGTAAAAAGTAATTGCTTAGGTCGCATTTTATGATATAATCAAGTTAGATTAAAATTGCGAAAGTGAGAATGTAAATATGTACGACGAGAATTATTTAATTCAAAATGGTGTAGACGTAACAAAAAGTCTAGAACTATTTGGTGATATCAATACTTATAATGAAATTGTTGGAGAATTTTTAGTAAGTGCTAAAGAAAAGCAAGCTAAACTTCAACAATATAAAGATGAAAAGGATATGGCTAATTATACAATTTATATCCATTCCTTAAAAAGTGATGCTAAATACTTTGGTTTCACAAAACTAGCAACAATGGCTGAAGAACAAGAACAAAAAAGTAGAGAAGGAGATGTCTTCTTCATATATGAAAATTTCCAACCTCTAATTGATGAAATACAAAGAATGATGTTGGTTGTTAAAAAGTACTTATATCCTGAAACAGAAACTCAAGTGCCTCAAGTACCACAACCAGCAGCTCAACAAGTTGTAGTACCAACTCCACAAGCAGTAGCACCTTCACCAGAAGAAGATTTACCAGAGCCATATACTCAAAAAACAATTTTAGTAGCTGATGACTCTAATATTATTCGTAATTTCGTAAAGAGAATCTTTAGTGAAAAATATAATGTAGGCGTAGCTCAAGATGGAGAAGAAGCCTTAAAAATAATTAAATCTAATCAAAACAACGAAGAAATAGTTGCTGTTTTATTAGATTTAAACATGCCAAGAGTAGACGGATTTGCTGTTCTAGACTTTATGAATGATAATCAATTATTTGGTAAAATGCCAGTATCAATCATTTCTGGAGACTCTTCAAAAGATACAATTGCTAAAGCTTTTGGTTATCAAATTGTTGATATGCTAGCTAAACCATTTACTGAAATGGATATCAAACACGTCGTAGAAAAAACAATTTACTTTAAAAATATCGATTAAAAAAGAGTAATTATAAATTACTCTTTTTCTTTTACTATAAATTCATCTCCGACTTTAAAACTATCACTAACACCAACAGGAGTTAAATATATATATAAAACTTTTCTTCTAGGAAGAAGTATCTTGTCAGCTTTAAACTTCTTATATATATAAATAATTTTATTATCTTTATCAGTCTCTATAATATCAACGTTTTGACAAAACCAATAAGTAGTTAAACCTTTTCTCCTCATCATATAAATATCTTCAATTGGTTCTAAATAAAATTTCAAACTCTTAAGTTTTAACCAGAAAGTATTTAAATAAATAACATCATATTTTTTCTTTTCAATCTTAATATACATAAAATCACCAGTTCCTACTAAAATTATAACATAATACGTAAAAGTTATTAAATAATAATATAAAATCTTTTCCTATTATTAAAAATGTGATATTATAAAAAAGGAAATGAGGAGGTATAAGTATGAGTGGACATTCAAAATGGGCAACAATTCATCGTAAAAAAGGATTATTAGATGCTGCTAGAGGAAAAGTTTTTCAAAAACTAGCTAAAGAAATCATGGTAGCAGCAAAGTCAGGTAGTCCTGATCCGAACCAAAACTCATCATTAAGATTGGCTGTTGATAAAGCTAAAGCTCAAAACATGCCAAAAGAAAATATTCAAAAAGCAATTGAAAAGGCAACTGGTGGAACAGATGGAGCAAACTACGAAAGTGTTCGTTATGAAGGATATGGACATGGTGGTGTAGCCTTCATGGTAGACTGCTTAACAGATAATCGTAATAGAACTGCATCTCAAGTACGTAGTGCTTTCACAAAAGCTGGTGGAAATCTTGGAACAGATGGTTCTGTAAGTTATATGTTTGAACGTCGTGGTTCAATTGTAATACCAGCAGATTATGATGAGGATACAATGATGATGACAGCATTAGACGCCGGAGCTCTAGACTTTGAAAAAATAGAAAATACCTATGTTATTACTACTGATACAGCTAATTTTACTCCTGTAAAAGAAGCTTTAGAAAATGCAGATGTTAAGGAATTCTTAGAATGTGAATTAACATACATTCCAAATATGGAAGTAGAATTAGATGAAGAAGGACAAGAAAAAGTCATGAAATTAGTAGATACACTAGAGGACTTAGATGATGTTCAAGATGTTTATTACAATCTAAAAGGAGAATAATAAATAAAGAAATAATAAGAAAGAGCACACCTTAAGTGAACTTGTATTAGTTCATAGTTGCTCTTTTTTCTTTTCTAAAAATGTTATATAATAAGTAAGGAGTGATTTTATGTATGACTATATAATAGGAACAGTTACAAGTTTAAAAAATAATGCTATCGTTTTAGATAATAATGGTATAGGATATTTAATTTATGTTTCTAATCCTTATGCCTTTGAAGAACAAAAAGAATATAAAGTTTATGTCTATCAACAAATAAAAGAAGATGAAAATAGTTTGTTCGGTTTTAAAAATCAAGCTGAAAAAGAACTATTCTTAAAACTAATTAGTGTTAAAGGACTAGGTTGTAAAATGGCTATGCCAATCTTAGCAGTTGGTAATGTAGAAGGTATAATGGATGCTATTGAAAGAGAAAATATCCTATACTTAAAGAAGTTCCCAAAAATCGGTGAAAAACTAGCTAGACAAATGATTCTAGATTTAAAAGGCAAATTAGCTTTTATTGGTGTAGGTATATCAGATGATGAATTAACAACTAGTGAAGAATTAAAAGAAGTATTACTAGGTTTAGGATACAAAGACAAAGAAATAAAAGGCATTCTTACTAAAGTAAATAAAGATTTACCAATCGAAGAACAAGTAAAAGAGGCTTTAAGATTACTCTTAAGATAAGGAGGATTCTATGAAAACTGAAAATGTTATAAAAAATTATTCTCTAGAAGATGATCAAATAATTGATAATACAATTAGACCAGAAACAATAAGTGAATATATTGGTCAAAGTGAAGTAAAAGAAAATATCAAAGTATTTGTTGAGGCTGCTAAAATTCGTAACGAAGCTCTAGATCATGTTTTACTATATGGTCCACCAGGACTAGGTAAAACAACCCTAGCTTTTATAATTGCTCATGAACTAGGTACTCATATAAAAACAGCATCTGGTCCAAGTATTGAAAAAACTGGTGACTTAGCCGCAATTCTTTCTTCACTAGAACCAGGAGACGTTTTATTTATTGATGAAATTCATCGTATGCCAAGATACATAGAAGAAGTCCTATATCCAGCTATGGAAGACTTCTCACTAGATATTATCGTAGGAAGTGAAGGAAATACCAGAAACATCAAAATAGATTTGCCACCATTTACTCTTGTAGGAGCAACAACTAGAGCTGGAGACCTATCAGCACCTCTAAGAGATCGTTTTGGTATAATCTCAAAACTTCAATTTTATACAACTGAAGAACTATGTGAAATAGTAAAAAGAACTTCTCGTGTTCTAAATATGGAAATAGAAGAGGATGCTGCTTATGAATTAGCAAGACGTAGTAGAGGAACCCCAAGAATTGCTAATAGATTATTTAAAAGAGTAAGAGACTTTGCCCTTGTTAAAGGAAATGGTAAAATTGATCTTGATATTACCAAAGAAGCTCTAACTAGACTTCATATCGACGAGTTAGGCTTAGATAAAACAGACCACGATTTACTTCTAGCAATCATTAATAAATTTAATGGTGGCCCAGTAGGAATAGAGGCCCTAAGTAGTTCAATTGGTGAAGAAGTAACAACGATAGAAGACGTTTATGAACCATACTTATTACAAACTGGTCTACTAAAAAGAACAACAAGAGGTAGAATGGTAACAGATAAAGCCTATGAAGCCTTAGGAATAGAAAAGAAAAACTAACAGGAGGATACTATGAAAGTAGAAGATTTTGATTATTATTTACCTGAAAAATTAATAGCTCAAACCCCATTAGAAAAAAGAGATACTTCTAGACTAATGGTTTTAGATAAAACAACAGGAAAAATAGAACATAAACATTTTTATAATATTGTAGATTACTTAGAAGAAGGAGATACCTTAGTCTTAAATGATACTAAAGTTCTACCAGCTAGATTAATCGGAGAAAAAGAAGAAACTAAAGCTGTAATAGAAATACTATTATTAAAAAACATTTCTGGTGATGACTGGGAATGTTTAGTAAAACCAGCTAGACGTATAAAAGTAGGAACAATAGTAACATTTGGATCAGGTGAACTAAAGGCAAAATGTATAAAAGAAGAACCAGAAGGAATTAGACATTTTACTTTAATTTATGATGGTATCTTAATGGAAATATTAGAACATCTAGGTACTATGCCACTACCACCATATATTCATGAAAAACTAAAAGATCAATCAAGATATCAAACAGTATATGCTAAAGAAATAGGTAGTGCCGCTGCTCCAACTGCTGGTCTTCATTTTACAAAAGAACTATTAGAACAATTAACGAAAAAAGGTGTAAATATTGCCTACATTACTCTTCATGTTGGACTAGGTACTTTTAGACCAGTAAGTGTTGACAAAGTAGAAGAGCATGAAATGCATTCTGAATACTATCAAATGACTAAAGAAACAGCAGAACTTTTAAAAAAGACAAAAGAAAACAAAAAAAGAATTATTGCTGTTGGTACAACAAGTACTAGAACCCTAGAAACAATCATGACAAAATATAATGAATTTACAGAATGTTCTGGTTGGACTAATATCTTTATTTATCCAGGTTACAAATTTAAGGCAATCGATGCTCTAATTACTAACTTTCATCTACCTAAATCAACCTTAGTAATGTTAGTATCAGCTTTAGCCGGTAGAGAAAATATTTTAAATGCTTATAAGACAGCAGTTCAAGAAGAATACCGCTTTTTCTCCTTTGGCGATGCCATGCTAATTAAATAAACCTTGTAAAAAAAACAAAAAAATGGTATAATATGGGCACTTAGTGAAAGAAAGAGGAGGAAATGTAATGAAGTTAATTCCAGAACAAGTAGAAGGCATCAAAAAACAAATAGCAGAAAAAATAAACGTAGTAAGTGATGTTGATTATTTAGAAGAAGCAAGAGAAGATTTTAGAAAGAACATAAGTGAGTGTGGCGTAAGAGATGAAGTTTCTGAAAGACATATGTTTAAAGCTCATGCCGATATTGCTAGATTAAGAGTTGCCCTAGAGGATGCTGAAATAGTAGATGAACCAACAGGTTGTGTTATTGAAATTGGTAGTAACTTTACAGTTGAATTTTCAACTGGAGCAAAAAGAACTTTTACCTTAGTAGAAACAACAGAAGGACTAGAAAAAACATCTGATTATACAACTAAAGCTAGTCCATTTGGTCAAGCTGTTATTGGAAAAACTGAAGGAGATGTATTCTCATATACAATTTCAACATCACCATTTAATAAACGTCAAATTACTGGTTGTGTTGAAAAAATTAATACAAAAGAAAACACTAATAGCAAACAAAAAACTATTACAAAATAAGGAGCAATCCTTTTTTTATTGTTTTTTGCAAAAATTTCCCTTATAATTATAAAGACAAAAGGAGATACCTATATGAAAATAAAATATACATTACTACATAAAGATGAAAACTCATCTGCTAGATACGGAACACTTCAAACTAATTATGGAACTTTTGAAACACCTATGTTTATGCCTGTTGGTACTAAAGCAACTGTAAAGTCCTTATCCCCTGAAGAATTAAAAGCTGCTCATTCTGGAATAATTTTATCTAATACTTATCATTTATGGTTACGTCCAGGAGAAGATATAATAGATAAAGCTGGTGGACTACATAAATTTATGAATTATGATGGGCCAATACTTACAGACTCAGGCGGTTTCCAAGTCTTTTCATTAGTAAAAAACAAAGAAAAAGATATTACTGAAGAAGGCGTAACTTTCAAAAGTCATATTGATGGTTCAAAATTATTTTTAACTCCGGAAAAATCAATTCAAATTCAAAACAAACTAGATAGTGACATCGCTATGAGTTTTGATGAATGTCCTCCATATCCATCAACTTATGAATACATGAAAAAGTCCGTTGAACGTACTCTAAGATGGGCTGCTCGTGGTAAAAAAGTTCACTCTAACGAAAACCAATCGCTATTTGGTATTGTCCAAGGTGGAGAATTTGAAGACTTACGTGAATATAGTTGTAAAGAAACTGTTAAAATGAATTTCGATGGTTATAGTATTGGTGGTACTTCAGTAGGTGAAGACAAAGATACAATGTATAAGATGATTGACTATGGTATAAAGTATCTACCAGAAGATAAAGTTCGTTATCTAATGGGAGTAGGAGACCCAATTGATATAATTGAAGGTACTATTAGAGGAATTGATATTTTTGACTGTGTTCTACCAACAAGAATTGCTAGACACGGACAAGCTTTTACTAGAGAAGGAAAAATAAATTTCAACAATGCCAAGTACAAAGAAGACTTTACTCCAGTAGAAGAAGGTTGTGACTGTTACACTTGTAAAAATTATACAAAAGCCTACATTCGTCACTTAATAACAACAGATGAAATGTTAGGTGGAAGACTATTATCAATTCATAATATAAGATTCTTAATAAAACTAACAGAAGAACTAAGAGAAGCTATTAAAGAAAATAGAATCTTAGAATATCGTGAAGAATTTATTTCTAAATATCAAAAAAATAATAAGTAAAAAGCAAAAACTACAAGATTATTTCTTGTAGTTTTTATATGTAAAAGATTGGCCTATTAGAATTATTCTGCATAGTACTTATACTATTACTTTCTTCTCTAACAGTACTCGTCTCATTAACAGTTACCGGTTTGTTTATTTCATCTGCTATTTTAAATATAGTTTTTGCATTTTGAAACATTGGTTTAACTTGATAAACAATAGGTATGGCCTGATTAATAACACCAAGTGTTTTTTGTGTACCGTCTAAAAATGAAGTAAAACTAAAGCCTTTAGCAAGATTACTAAATCTACTAAATAAGCCAACTTTAGGATAAGGATAGTTGTACATAGTCCACCTCTTCATTAATAATATATGTCAACAGAAATAAAAAGTTAAATAATTTATTTTCAAAAATAAAATACTATGCTACAATAATCTATAGAATAAGATAGAGTAAAAAGAAAGGTAACTGGTGATATTAAATGGGTTTATTTGGAAACAATAAGAAAAATGTGACAAATACTGCTACCGTACAACAAACTGCACCAAAAGCACAACAACAGGTGGCAAATACTGCTGCTCCTATTGCACAACAACAAGCTACACCAACTATAGCACAACCAGTTGCAACTCCTCAACCAGTATATCAACAGCCACAAACACAACAGGCTGTCTATCAACAAGTACCAGGACAAGTAGTTCAACAAACACCAGTCCAACAAGTAGCACAAACTACTGGGATACCGGTTACAAGTCCAACACAAGTATCAGTTGGTGCCAATCAAACACAAATACCTGTTGCCCAAAATACAATAACAAATCAACCAATTAGTGCCTCACTTCAAACTCCTGAACACCAAGCTTCAGCACCGGCTCAACCTCAACAACATGCAGCAGCTAAAACAGTTCAAACGAGTAGTGTAAGTAAAAAGAAAGTTTCAAGTGACGAAGATGTAAAAAGAAAAAATAAATTAAATGGTTATAGTTACGTTGTTATAAATACCATGAATAAAAAAGAAAAAGGTTACTTCGATGCTGAAACAGAAGATGATGTAAGAGCCTTTCTAGAAGGACAAGATTACCAAGTCCTAGAAATAAAGCCAAAATCAGCAATGGATATTGATATTTCAGGTCCACCAAAACTAAATCCTGAAGACTTATCATTTACTTTGACTCAGTTATCAACATATATAAAATCAGGAATCCCTCTAGTTGACTCTATGCGTATCTTAGCTAAACAAGGTAAAAAAGCAGCCCATAAAAAGATTTATGGTCAAGTAGTTTATGAATTATTAAAAGGTGAAAGTTTTTCTGTAGCTCTAGCTCGTCAAGGAAAAGTCTTCCCACCATTATTAATAAACATGGTAAAAACAGCTGAAATGACTGGTGACTTACCATCTATACTAGATGATATGGCAGAGTATTATACAACAATGAACCAAACTAGAAAACAAATGAAAAGTGCCATGACATACCCAATCGTAGTTTTAACGATAGCCTTAGGCGTATTAGTATTCATGTTAGTTTACTTAGTTCCACAATTTGCTTCCATGTTTGAATCTCAAGATGCCAAACTTCCAGCAATTACTTTAATAGTTTTAGGTGTCAGTAACTTTATTCAAACTAACTGGATGTTTCTAATAGGTGGAGTAGTAGCAATAATACTTGTCTTTAGATATTTATTTAAACATGTTCAGTCCTTTAAAAAAGCTGTTCAAACATTCTTAATGCATATACCAGTAGTTAGTAAAATAATTATTTATAATGAAATTGCTAACTTTACTAAAACATTTGCTTCATTAATAAATCATGGTGTATTTATTACAGATAGTATGGAAATATTACAAAAAATAACTGATAATGAAGTATTTAAAGATATAATTAATAAAACACTAGAAAACCTGTCAAGAGGTGAACCAGTATCAGCAGCTTTCCGTGGTGAATGGGCAATCCCAGTAGTTGCTTATGAAATGATTGTTACTGGTGAAAATACTGGTCAATTAGGTCTAATGATGGAAAAAGTATCAGCACACTTCCAATCAATGCATAAATCAATTATCGATCAAATGAAGAGTTTGATGGAACCATTAATGATTGTATTCTTAGCAGGAATTGTTGGTGTCATACTACTTTCAATTGTTACACCAATGTTTAGTATTTACTCACAAATCGAATAATAATAAGGAGGATAATTATATGGAAATACTATACTTAATTATCTTTTTTATTTTAGGAAGCTTCATTGGCACTATCTCAACAATTCTAGGACTTCGTCTTCCTAAACAAGAAAAAATATTTGGTAATAAACCACACTGTGATAATTGCAGTCACGAACTAAAAAAAACAGAAACTATTCCCTTAATATCTTACATTACTCACCGTGGTAGATGTAGATATTGTCATACTAAAATAGACATTTTATATCCATACATGGAATTCTTCTCAGGACTATTATTTTCTGTTTGTTACTACAGCTTTGGTTTTAGTTATGAAATGTTAATAGGTCTAGGAATAATTATAATGTTAATGATTATTGTCGTAAGTGATCTTACATATCTAATAATTCCAGATGAAGTATTAATCTTTTTTAGTATTTATTTCATAATAATTGAATTTCTAAAATCAGGTCTAAAAGGAGCTATAACTCATATCGGTACAGGTTTATTATTATTTGCTATAATGTATTCTGTAATGTTAATTGGTAACAAAGTCTTAAAAAAAGAAAGCCTTGGTGGTGGAGATATAAAAATGATGTTCTTATTTGGTTTAGTTCTAGATCCACTTCTTGGAACTTTAACTATCTTTTTAGGAAGTCTTTTTGCACTACCAATGTCCCTATATTTAATGAAGAAAAATAATGAAAAGGTAATTCCTTTTGGACCTTTTCTTCTCTTAGCCTTTGCATTTATTTACTTTACCAAACTAACAACTCCAACAATTATGTCTTGGCTAGGTTTTTAAGAAAGTTTAACTTTCTTTTTTTTTCCTATTAGTGTACTATATATATGGGTGATAACTATGCGAAATATAACAATTTTACCAGCTGATACTTATACAGTAGTAAATAAAACTGTTCTTAACGAAAGCGATCGTAAACTAATTAGCATGTTATACCAACCAATTATAGGTCATACTGCAGTTTCTCTATATTTAACTTTAATAGATGACCTAGATAAATTAGAAGTAATGAGCGACGATCTAACTCATCATCATTTAATGAGTACTATGCAGTTAAAACTAGAAGACATTGTCATTGCCCGTGAAAAATTAGAAGCAACTGGTCTTTTAAAAAGTTACTTTAAAAAGGGTAGTATTAATCAGTATGTCTATTTAATTTATTCTCCAATGTCTGCTCATGAGTTTTTTACTCATCCAATCCTAAATATTGTTCTTTATAATAACTTAGGTAAAAAAGAATATGAAAGACTTCTAAATTATTATAAAATTCCTCGAGTTAACTTAAAAGACTATGAAGACATAACTAGTAGTTTTGATGACATTTTTACCTCAGTAAAAGGTAATATCTTAGAAATAGAATCAGACACTACTAGAAGAGATACCAATAATATTCAAATAAATAAAGGAATAGATTTTAACTTATTAATATCTAGTATTCCTTCAAATATTATTAATGATAAAACATTCTCTAAAGATGTAAAAGAATTAATAAACGCACTAAGTTTTACTTATAATCTTAATACACTAGATATAAAAGGTCTAGTATGTGATGCTATTAATGAAAAAGGTTTAATAGATAAAAGTAGACTACGTAAAAGTTGTCGTGATTATTACCAATTTGAAACAGCTGGTAGCTTACCAACATTAATATACAATAAACAACCAGATTATCTAAAAAAGCCTGAAGGAGATACTTCTAAAAGAGCAAAATTAATCTATACTTTTGAAAATATCAGTCCTTATCAATTGCTAAAAGCTAAGTATAAAGGAGCAGAACCAACAGAAAGAGATAAAAGACTAATAGAAAGTCTCTTAGTCGATCAAAAACTAAACTATGGAGTTGTAAATGTCTTAATATCTTATGTTTTAAAAACTAACAACCAACAACTAAAAAAAAGCTATGTTGAAACAATTGCTGGTCAATGGAAAAGACTAAATATCGAAACAGTCGAAGAAGCTATGGATATTTCAGAAAAAGAACATAAGAAATTAAAACGTCTTCTTGAAAAAGAAAAGCCAAAAGAACAGGTTAAGAAAGAACATAAAGAAAAGGCTAATTTACCTGTTTGGTTTGATAAAGAGATTGATAAAACAGAAGCAACAGAAGAAGACGTTAAAGAAATGGATGAAATATTAGCTGGACTTGTCTAGAAAAAAGTGCTACAATACATAGTCTATTCGGTGTAAAAAAATGTCAAAAATACTAATCCTTCTAATAAACCTTTTATCTTATTAAAGGTCTTATGTTATTATTAAGAAGTAAAAGAGTGAATAGAATAGTATGAGGTACAAAAATGAATAAATATCAAAATAAAGAATTTCAAAGAATAATTAGTCCAATTGCAAATGCTGAAAAGTTTCAAAAACTAAAAGATATAAAACATCATGGTATAACTAGATATGAACATTCCCTAAGAGTAGCCTACTATTCATATAGAGTGACAAAACTATTACACTTGGATTATAAAGAAACAACTGAAGCTGCTTTATTACATGACTTTTTCATGGAAGAAGTAGATGATAAAAACTTTATTTCTAGATTACGAAAGCATCCAAATTATGCTATAAAGAATGCAGAAGAAATTTGTAATTTGAATGACAAACAAATAGATATTATAAAAACACATATGTTTCCAATTACTTTTACACCTCCAAAATATGTGGAGAGTTGGATTGTTGATATAGTAGACGATGTATCAGCAATCGCCGAACAAAGTAAAGTAATTAAACAACATGTTAAAGTAGTTGGTACATTTTTATTAATATTAATGTTTCATCGTTAAAAAAGATAATAAAGGGATTATTTCCCTTTTTATATATATTAAAGAAAGAAGGAATGAATATGCAAAAGACATATATTTTTGGTCACAAAAAACCAGACTCAGATTCAGTAATGTCTGCCATAGGTCTATCATATTTGAAAAACCTTTTAGGTGAAAATACTGAACCTAGAATATTAGGAGATGTAAATAAAGAAACAGCTTACGCCTTAAAGTATTTTCATCTACCAACACCAGAGTATTTAAATGATGTAAAATTACAACTAAAAGATATAGATTATCATAAGAATTTTTATATAAAAGAAACTGATTCTATATATACAGGATATCAAAAAATGCTAGAGAAGAGTCTAACTGGTATTCCTATAACAGATGCTAAAGGATATTTCACAGGATTAATAACTATTAAAGACTTATCTCATGTAATTATTAATGAAAATACTGATGATTTATATACTTCATATGATAATATTCTTCATGTTTTAAAAGGTGAGAGTCTATTAAAGTTTGATGATGAAATAGTTGGTCGTATTTTAGTAGCAGCATATCGTAGTACAACAATTCTAGAAAATGTAAAACTAGAAAGAGATATGATTTTAATAGTTGGAGATCGTCATAGTGTAATTGAATATGCTGTAAATTCTGGAGTAAAATTAATAATATTATCAGGGGACGCTGAAATAAAAGAAAAACATCTAGAAATAGCTCGTAAAAATAAAGTTAATATTATAAGAACTCCATATCCAACATATCATATAACTAGATTAGTATCATTAACTAACTACATTAAAACAATGATTAGATGTTACAATCCAGCTAAATTTGAAATTACTGAGTTTGTTGATAATGTAGTAGAAACAAATAATAAATTAAAACATACTAACTATCCAATTGTAGATAGACGTAATAAGTGCCTTGGCTTATTAAAGATAACAGACTTAGCAGAAAAACATCCTAAGAAAGTAATCTTAGTAGACCACAATGAAAAAATACAAAGTGTTGAAGGACTAGATGAAGCTGAGATACTAGAAATATTTGATCACCATAATCTAGGAAGTATTACAACAACTTCTCCAATTAACTTTAGAAATATGGCTGTAGGTTCAACTTGTACAATTGTATATCTAATGTATAAAGAAAGAAATATAACACCACCTAAAGAAATAGCTGGAGCACTTCTATCAGGTATCTTATCAGATACACTAATTTTAAAGAGTCCAACTGCAACACCAAAAGATGTAGAAGCTGTAGAATATTTATCAAAACTAGCAGAAGTAGACTACAAAGTATATGGAATGGACTTATTAAAAGCTGGTACTTCTTTAGAAGGAATGACAAAAGAAGATGTTCTATATAATGACTTTAAAATTTATACAGTAGATGATAAGAAGTTTGCAATCGGTCAATTCTTTACCATGAACTTTGAAGAAATAGAAAAAGATATGGCTGAGTACATCCACGTATTAGATGAAGTAGCTGAAGCTAATAATTATAATTTAGTTGCTTTATATGTAACTGATATAATTAAAAATGGTAGTTATGTAATCTTTAATACTCGTGGTAGTGGTACTATGGCTCTTGCATATGGTAAAGATTCAATCGAAGAAGGATGCTTTATCCCAGGCTGTGTATCGCGTAAAAAACACGTAGTACCAATAATAATGCCAATATTTGAAAATTAGGAGATGAATAAATGGATTTTTTATCAATTATTATATTGGGTTTTATACAAGGAATAGCTGAGTTCTTACCAATTTCATCATCAGCACACTTAATAATATTCAGGGAGTTATTCGGTATTGGAAGAGGTATGGATGCACATCTTGCCTTAACATTTGATTTAGCACTTCACTTTGGAACATTACTAGCTATAGGTATCTTTTTCTTCAAAGACTTTATTACAATGATTTCCAAAGGATTTACTAAAGGTATAAAAGATGATCAAGGTAAAATGCTATGGTACTTGATTATCGCTACAATTCCAGCAGCTATAGCCGGAGTATTATTTGAAGATGTAATAGAAAATGCCATCAGAAAAAATTACGTTATAATTGCTCTTGCACTGGCTATTATGGGTGTCATAATTTATTGTGCCGATAAGTATAGTAAATCTAATAATAGTTTGAAAAAAATGTCTATGAAAGATGCCATAATTATTGGTTGTAGTCAAGTATTAGCCTTAATACCAGGCTTTTCCAGATCTGGAACAACAATAGCAGCTGGAAGAGTCCTAGGTATAAATAGAGAAGACGCAGCTAAGTTTTCTTTCTATCTAAGTGCTCCCGTAGTGTGTGGTGCCCTAGTATTACAACTCCTAAAGAAAGCAACTTGGACAGTTATCGCTGCTAATCTAACAACCTTTATTCTTGGTGTTCTAATATCATTTATAGTAGGTCTACTATGTATAAAATACTTATTAAAATACCTACATAATCATAACTTTAAAATATTTATGATTTATCGTATCATTCTAGCAATAATAGTATTAATAATGATTGGAGTAAAGTAATATGGATAAAGCAAAATTAGGCTTATTAGCAACACTTCTTTTAGGAATATTTATCTTACTTGGAGCACTTCTTGCTCTCTTAGTAAAGAAAAAAGACAAAGTAGCTGACTTCTCAATAGGACTAGCTCTAGGTGTAATTGGTATGTTAATTGTAACTGATTTATTACCAGAAATAGTTGAGAATCTAAAACTAAACCATATCTATATATTTATAATATGTACAGTTATTGGTTATTTCTTATTAAAACTTCTAGATCACTTTATCCCTGATCATGAAGAAGAAAAAATGGATAAAAAAGAGCGTAAAGAGAATTTAATTCATATCGGTATTATTACTTCTCTTGCCTTAGTATTGCATAACATTATTGAAGGAAGTGCTGTTTATTCAACCTTCTTAACAGATAATAATCTAGGAGTAGCAGTAGCCTTAGGAGTAGGTTTTCACAATATTCCTCTAGGCATGGTAATAGCCGCAACTTTCTATCAAAGTAATGAAAATATTTGGAAGACTCTAAGTATCATCGGCTTAGTATCTCTATCAACATTCTTAGGAGGTCTTCTAATGTTCTTCTTAAATTTAAATACTATAAGTCCTCTTTTATTAGGAACACTATTATCTCTAACTCTAGGTATGTTGTTATTTATAGCTATAAGTGAATTACTACCTAGAATGAAAAAATCAACTGATAAAAAAGTTAGTTACGTAGGTCTAACTATTGGTATAGTATTATTATTACTATCACAATTAATTTAAGGAGAAGTTATGGAATATAATTATTATAATTTGTTTTTACTATTCTTTATTTATTCATTTCTAGGCTACATCGTAGAATCAACATCAGTAAGTATGGTTGAAAAGAAAGTAGTCTGGAACAGAGGTTTCTTAGTAGGACCGTACATTCCAATATTTGGAACAGGTGCCATGATTATGGTATTAACCTTACAAAAGTATAAAGATGACGTAGTTGCTTTATTTATTATGAGTATGGTAGTTTGTCTAACTATTGAATATTTATGTAGTTTAATTGCTGAAAAATTATTCAATCTTCGTTGGTGGAACTACTCAGATAAATTATTTAATATTAATGGACGTATCTGTCTACAAAATGGTATTTTATTTGGTCTAGCTGGAGTGTTAGTAGTTAAATATGTAAATACTTGGTTAGAAAAATTAATACTATTATTACCAAACTCTTTAATGATAATTCTAAGTATAATTCTTACAGTAATATTTGTATCAGATATAATTTTATCAACTCATACTGTAATAAAATTCAATAGTAGTTTTAAACGTTATAGTGCTGACAATACCCAAGAAGTAAAAAAGAAAATCATCGAAGAGTTACAACACAACTTCTTATTAAATCGTTTAGTAAAAGCATTCCCTAATGCCAAAGATAAAAGAGAAAATTATAAACAACTTAGAAATGAGTACTTCAAACGTATGAAAGAGTTACATGAATTAAAAAAAAAGAGAAAAATAAAGACCAAGAAACAAAAATATAATATTTATTAATAAGAAAAGTCATTTTAGATTTGTATAATTGTAAATGATGTGAGACAAAATTTATAAAAAATTAAAGGCAATA